>Ga0099799_10091_pt1 | contig 27019 bp, 23 predicted proteins | sample Uncmet6_SortLC_1_FD_89033 | JGI IMG/M metagenome (GOLD analysis project Ga0099799, IMG submission 89033) | Marine eukaryotic communities from CALCOFI LINE 67, Pacific Ocean - CN11_C50_N6_SortLC_1 | ecosystem: Environmental > Aquatic > Marine > Oceanic | place: Pacific Ocean: Monterey Bay...
AAACTCGGCCCGGGCCTGTAACTCAAAGGCTAGTAAGCCTGAGACACTTACAAGTACCTTTGTTCAAGTTTTCGAGTTTACGCCGTTTCTTACGTGCCAGTGGGATCTCCTTCCACCTAGGTTGGCATTAACCCCAGGGGTTATTAACCCCAATCGCGGCCCGGGGTCAGTAACCCGGGTAATTACCCGTTAGTACGGGTTATTAACCCCAGGATCTTATAGAGGGGTAGGGGAGGGGGCCTCGCGGGCCACTGGCGCGGGCCTGGGCCGTGCCGGGCCACATGACTTGGCACTTGCCCTGGCGCACCTGCACGTATCCACAAGCTCAACGGGCTGCTTGCGCCTATCCGCTCGCCCGGAGGGGCCATTCGTTCATCTCACTAACACGGGTTTAGTCGAAAACCCGTCGGGTTATTGAGCGGGTTATTAACCCCGGATCCCCTCCGAGGGGTAATTGTAGGTTAATAACGGGTAATTAACAGGTTAGTGCCAACCTAGCCTTCCACGGTGCTTTGCGCGTAGCTTACTAGTACGCGTTTTTTTCACGTAACTCGCACCTAGTAATTTAGCTACTACTAGCTACTAAGTATATCCAGTGGGAGGCCTGGGAACTTCAGTGAGTAGTACTAGTAACCACAAGTGCCACCACTGGCCCGGGCATCGCCATCTGCAGAATCTGACTAGGCTATCAAACTAGGAGTCTCGGGCCAGTACAGCCACCACAAGGATCCTGTCAAGTTCCTGAGGAGAGTCGGACAATGAGAGTATACTCTACAGGGACGGCATCCTGTCCATCGAACTTACTTACCTTGCATTTTAGAGGGGTTACCTTTTGGCATGGATTGCGCGGGGGCATATATGTGACCGCCTTTTCTTCGAAGCAAATTAATTTCTGCCTTGAGCGTATCAATTTCTCTACCTTGTAGCTTGACAAGTGCAATCAATCGGCTTCTCTCTTCAACCTCCATTTGAATTGTTGGTGCAGCATCAATCACACCGGCGTAGCTTTTTTGTCCTGCGCTAAGTTGTTCTAGGTCATACTGACGCGAAGACAGTGCGGCGACTTTTGTTAGCATCATTGTATTGACGTTAGTTGCCGAACGTAGCTTCTTCTTGAGTATATGTTGGTGGTGCTGCAGTTGCCTCAGCTGTGTCCGGTGCTTGTCTTCCAGCATGTTCAACTTAGCAGCGAGTGCTTCGTGATCTATGAGGTAACATTAGGGCCTAGTATACTGACCAAACACGCACCTTTGTTGTCTTTTGAACTGCTGCAATCAAGTATTTCTGGCTTGATCAGTTGACCAAACCTAAGGTCACATTCGTTTTAAGACTATGAAATACCATCATAATTCTTATTACTTGAGCATTTGAAGATCTTCGCATTTACTTCCAAGATGAACGATTTGGGCCTCCTTGGCGTGTTTGGCACGTTCAAGCCTGTTTTGTGCCCTGTGTAGCTCTTTATAATTGGTCCGTTCTGCAATATTCTCTGCTTCCAATCTACGAATACGCAGATGAAGTGCTATAGAGCGCTGCTTAAGGAACAGAACAGTAGTTTTTACGTCTTCGGGTAGATGCGTCGAACGGATTTGCTTCAGATCGTTTTTTCTTAGAACTTGCAACATTTGTGTTGAGTCATTGTCTGTTGCAGCAGACTTAAACGCATGAATCTGATTGAGATGCAAAAAGCAAACCTTGCTCAGCCTGCGTGCTTGCAACATAAAATAATGCTTGGGCGATGAAGTAGCGCGACTCGGGGTTGGACTTGTTAAGGTGCCTCTGTTTTTCCGTTTGAAATGCTTGCAATTCGGTGGCATATAGATTTTGATCCTTTTCAATTTGAGTACTTTGCCGGACATGCAGGTCCTGGGTTCGTTTCAAACTATCTCTTGTACTTTTAAGTTCAGCGAGCATTTCTTCTTGGTCAAGTCGCTTGTCACGTAATGCAAGGACACGATCATAGAGCGCTGCATCACAACCTTCTGGGCAGCCATCATCTAGTTCTCTATTGTCAATCTCTTCCTCGTCATCAAGATCAGATCCATCTTCAGCGTCAAATTCAGTGCTCTCATCATCATCACTCTGATTCTCTCTGGGTCGTTTGACTTTTTGCATATATTTTTTGAAAAGAAATGCACGAAAGGAATTACTTTTCTTGACCACGGACTCAAATTCTGCCTCAAGCACAATTAATCTGTTCTGGCATGTATCCACATCTTTATTTTGTGCCGCCAGTTTCAAGTCAATATCAGTGATATCAGCATCTATTGCATCTTTTGCGAGTTTTGATTTGTCGATTTTTACTTTTAGCAGACTGTCTTGGGCCTCAAATGTCCTCAGGAGTCTGTGTTCCTGTGCCCAGCATTCAATTACAAACCAATATTAATATTATTAATTACCTGCAGAAGTAGATTTTGCCGCAGCTCTGCCGACTTCAGATCTGAGTCCAGCGGGATGTATTCTGTTCTCAACTCGGAGAGCGCCCTGTCAAAGCTAGCAACATGTTGCTGTATTTTTGAAACAGTCGACGTGCCTTGCTGGTAAAGTCTATTTGCAGAGCACCATTTAGCATGTAGATCCACAATGGATGGGTTGCCTTGATATGCAACGTGGGGAATCAGGCGCACAGTGGGTATTTGGCAGAGTGCATCGATATTTTCTCGCGTTGGTCTACGCACATCCCCAAGTGAGCAGGATGTAGACTCTGTCGGCATAGCCAGGGCCGCATCTGACCATTCACCATCATGATAGATTTGGCTTAGCTCCAGACAGCCGTTCAACAAGGAGTCCGGGAAATTTAATTTTTCGTGAATGTCTCGGTCACTGGGGAGAGCATTGAGCAGCCTCGAGATCAACATTTTAAGACTTTGAAGTTGCTTATTGCAGTGATCGATGGATTTGAAGACCAACTTCTTGACACTACCCAGTGCTAGGAAGCGCCTATTATACCGAATCTTAATTGAATTCATATTTTCTTGTAGCATCATTATTTGCTGTTTCTTTTTGGATGCCGTGATCTCCTGGTCTTGTGGGACTTCGTAGTCTGCCGATAATTTCAATTTATAGTCCCCCAGACATAATTTTGACCTTGCAATGGCCTGAATGTCACGAGGGTCGTCGATTGATGCCATTTGTTTTTTATCGAGCATAGCTGCTAGATCTGCGTTCCTTTGGAGTCTCATCTGTTTTCGATGTTCTAAAGTCGATTGCTTTCTTTGAATTTCCACTGGTCGCAGCGAGAGGGTTACTGCAGATTTTCTTGAAGCTACCATGTCAAGATTCCCTTGCTCTGGATTGATGATCGCCGAGTCTTCCTGTAATTCCATGCTGTTAATTTCCTCGTTGTGCATGCTAACATGAACTTTGCGCAGTTGCTGCTTTAAAGTGTTCGTGAGCTGGGGAGTGCGAAATGAGCTAGCCTTGTGCCTGGTTAGCAGACTTCGCAGACTTTGTCCTTGCATTGCGCAGCCGTTGTGCTTCTGAATATCACGCAGAAAGTATTCTTTCAGTTTTTTAAGTTGCTTTTTGGACTTTTCCGTGTTGTACTGATGCTCGCGGCATAGATCCTTGATAAGACGCGCCCCGTGGTCCTCAAGCATCTGAACATAACCCACGTCCACGATCATTTCATTGACTTCGAGCCTTCGCTCAGGCGGTAGCAAACAATTCTCATTCTCGAGGTCTTGAAATTCACGACGCATCTTTGAGACTACTTTGCGAGTATCTTCTTTCTTTTTCTCAGCTGCAGCCCTACACAAATCCTCATCTGACTTTAATCTCTCGTCTTCAAGTGAATATACATCGCCATCCACATCCTCCGGGGATAGTACGGATTGCTCCTTGACTATGTCATGCACATCAGTTGCTACATCGGAAGGAACGAGAGGGTACTTTTTGTCTTCCAGCGCGAATTCCATTCCATCTTTTAGGGCGACCCTGAAACTCCTAGACACATGAGTACTATCATCATTTAATGCCTGGTGATAATTAGAGCTTTGACCCGGGCCATCCAGGATGACTCGGCTGACAACAATAAGCCCATCAGCACCAGCAGTGAGGACGAAACTATTGTCATGTGTCAAGCACGCACCAGTAAGCCTCGTGCATCCGCCATGGCTTTGTATATTTAGGGCACGAGTCTCATGTATAGCACTTAGGTTTATGAGAGATAGTCCTCCATCGTCCCTGCCAATAATAAGATGATTCTTCTGTTGTGAAAGTTCCAAAAAACAAACGGCCGTCTCTTTGGTGCTTGTATGATCGCCAATGGCGTGGTATTTGGCTTCTTTATTTTGCTCTAATCTCGTCTCCACTATCAGTCCTGTCCATGGGCCCCTGAATGCGGCAAGTATGCTATCGTTTTTAGAGTAGATGGCACAACATACAGGTGCATGCAAGTTCTGTCCTTCTGAATCATCTGCCATCCGCTCGTTTGTAAGTGGAGGCTGTTTTATCGTGCGTGCATGAACTGGAATAGATAATTCAAAAGAACTGGCTGATTTAGGGGTGGGCATCTGATGAAGCATCATTTCGTAAAGCGCACCATCCTGACAGGTCACTAGCAGAATTTTACTATCATTGCGCCAACATATGGTTTGAACACCTGAGGGTACTCTGCCGTACCCGATCGGTTTGTAGGGTAAAGGTGGATGGTCCAAACTAAATTCAGTGCATAACAAAAAGAAAATCAGTCCGTCTTCTCCGCCAGTTGCAAGGATTTTGCCATCCGGTGATCCACACACAGCAGCGACTGGCCCATTGTGTGGCTTGAATGACTGAATGCGGATCCAAGCTGATTCACCACGGTACAGTGCACGCACTATACCGTCATTGAAACCCAAAAAAATTATCCTGGCCTGTGCATCCAATGTAGTAGGCGCCCAGGTCATACAGGTGGATGTATTCTTGAATTCTAAACTAAATAATTCAGTCCTGGCTACATAATCCCAGCAATGCACTATACCATCTGCACCACAAGATCCTGCAAAATGATTAAGTGGAGAACAAGCGAGTCCCATAATTGGCCCAGCGTGAAACCTGGAGCGTCAGATGAATCAAGAATACTGATTTCTCCAGCACTGGACGTGGACGCCACTAGACAGTGTGTTTGTGTGTCCACATTACCCTTGGTTGATGAGAGTACATTCTCTGCTCTAGACTGCATAAGTTTCCCTTTAACGTCGTATATGAGATGCTCCGTATCATCACCCACTTTTTTGTACAGCATCAAGTGTGTGCATGAAATACCATAATCGGATGCAACACTAATTTCATGTGTGGGTTTAATATAAAAGTCGGCTGATGCGTCATTGCTCACTTCGGCATTCATTACAGCCTGAAGATCCCAGCAACGTATCCATCCGTCCCGTCCCGCGGTGACAATAGATCGTGATTCCTCCTTTATTATCAAAAATGTGACCTGTCCTGAGGGTGATTAATTCGTTCGGCAATAGTAAGCCAACCTACCTCACCGCTGTGGCAAGGAGATTGTGCATCTTGCATTACTCGCAACTTGATGAAATTTCCCTCCCATAGTAGCAGAGCCCCAGTGTCCGTAGATGAGAGGACTTTGCCATCTGGAAGTTCCGCAAACGTCGTGATATCTGAGAGCTCAACCTATTGTGGACTCAAATGACCTGCCTAAGAGTAATAAAGACATGATTTACCTTGCCAAATTTACCGATGTCGCCCTGCAATTTTAGACCAGTAAAAGTGTTGGCCATTTTCCAAAAGCGTATGTGTCCAGCGCCTGATGTCGTTAATCGGCCATCGTCATGCGGTGAAAAATCTACACGCATGACTTCCTGGCCAAATGCCTATTCACAACAAATGACAGCTAGCTGCGCGCAGGTGTTTTGGACCTTGCTATGCAAAAGCATGCGTTGTTCTGCCCAGTCCCATATCGTCAGCATGAAATCAGGTGCGGTAGACACGGATGCAAGCTTCTCTCCATTGTGAGAAAAGCACATACATGCAAAGCTATTCAACGCACCACTCTGGAGAATTTTGTGTACGCAGAGTTGTGGATATTTGTAGACATATAGATTTGGGTTCTCGCCTGTTTCGCCAACAGCCAAGTATTTGTGAGAGGGATGCACCACAAATGATCCCAAACCACGGTCACCAATAGCAAGCAGATAGCGACGTGTAGAAGAGGACAGCTCAATGAAGACAAGGCAGTTTCCAGCCAGATGCACAAGGCAAGATTCGTCTGCACTTTCCACGTGTTGCAAACAAGCTCCCGGTCGAGAAGATTCCAATCCAAAGGTGTGATACAAATGGTGCGCCCCCGTCACTCGTTCCAGCGGTTCTTCGATGCGTTGCATTGTGCAAACAACAACACCACCGGATATATATGTACGTATCTTTTAGCAGTAAAGTATCCCAGACTATCAAATCAACATGGTGGATGTACCTGGGATAAATACCGCCCGGCCGCGACTAGTCTCTTGCGATCATACGCCTGATGTTGGGATCAATATATACTTCTACTGGACACCGGATCATCCATATTAAATTTGATGTTGGCGATTGTCCCTCCCTGGCAGACTGCCACCGGCGTGGCCCAGTGACTCAGGCTGCCACTGGCAGCCCGACTCGCCAGCGGAGTGAAGTTGAATCGCCGACTCGGGCTTGGCCCGGGGGCTCTAGGGTCACCGTGACCACCAGGCCTGGGATGGTCACTGGCCCGGCGGGCACGCGTAGGTTGCACTGGCACTAGTCCCCAGTCCCAAGATCACCATCACGGTAGCGGCTTCCGAGCCTGAGTCGCCCGGTCACGGTCGTCACGGTGCCAACCTGAGCCTGAGGGTAGCAGCCGCGGACTCGGAGGGCAGCTTCTGCGCCAGCCCGGCGAGATTTCCTGCGTACAAAGGTGGATATTTAAGTCGCCTGTCACAAAACAAGTACAAAGGTGGATAACCAAAACTACTTAGTGTACTTTAAGGTAGCTCTTCGGCACTGCGGCAGACCATCTCAGCCGCCGTACTCCCCGGCCAACTTGAAAGGTGCGTCCTCCTTTGGCTTGCATCATTCGCAGGTTATGGGCCGCGGTCCTAAGAGATACTTCGCCGTATTGCTTTTTGAAATCCGACATTCGCGAGTGACCACACTTCGCTCGTTGGGAGAGAAAACCCACTGGCAGCCGTTTGTAAGCATTTTAGGCTTGCATCATTCGCAGGCGTTAGGGATACACCTGCTTGAGCCTGCCACTGCCACTGCCAGTGAGTATACGATATTCAGGCCCGGGCTATAGTCGGCCGCCAGAGCCTGAGCGCTGCTCGAGGGCTTTTCCTCGAGCCCGGCCCGAGGTAAGGGGGGGTGGTGCTGAGTCACCGTAACGGCCATAGCTGAGTAGCTAAACACTAGCACACCCGGGCCGTAACCGTGACGTCCGGCGGCGAGTCACTGGCACACAAGCCGGCCCGGGCCGGGTCACCGTGACGGCCGGGGCCCGGGCCTGGGTCACAGCCTGAGTACTAGCCTGAGTACTATACAATACAATACCCCCCCTTTATTTAACTATTGTTTCCGGAACGGCAATGGGTGGTGGCGCCCCCCTCCCAAGGACCCCTGGCCCAGGTATGATGTTGGCCTCGTAGTTTCTAGTATACCGTACTGCGGTAAGCTGATATGATCCCCGGCATGATATGATTGAGGCTTGCGTGGCAGAGCGTAATAGCACCTGCGCTTTGCAGTGGCTTTAGGGTTCCATGTCATTGTTTCACGCTCGAGAGTGGTGGTTACACCAACTCGGCTTTAATGAGACCTTTAGTGATGGAGCTTTAACGGTTGGGAAATTGAGTACCAGCAGCGAAGAAGCATCGAAAATTATTACTGGATCATTACAAGGTCGTCTACGAGTTCATGGACCAACCTCGCGCGGGAGTGATCTTGGAACGAGTTTGCTGCTAGAGTCCCAATTGGACGCACCAATATTGCAACTTATTCTTCTGCTTGAACATGGTGAAACACACACAAATAGTCTTGTAGTACTCCATCCACGAAAACTTGTGATGTATGCCTTTGGACTCCATAGGCCATCACGGGACTTATTATGTTCCGTAAGTAGGGTGAAACCTAAACTGCTCATCCTACACAGCCATCAATTTGATCAAGCAGTGCCACATTTCATTGCCTTCTCGATGTGTTCGGGGCCGTATGGAGGACGAAACTATGACGTTGTCCTTGTGCAAAGTATTGACGGATGCATTATTATATTTGATCGCGATGTTTGTTGCTCAAATTTTGAATAATCTGATCATGCTCTTCATTTAGGCGGCTATATTCACTTCGAGATTGGAGGACTGCCTTCTGCCTGGCCCAATGGCGTATGTCACTCATTCTGATGCCTTTATCACCTGCACTTTGGCACTAAATATAAAATCCTACAAATACAAGGTAAATCCTCTGAGTAATCACGTTAAAAAAAATAAAAAAGACGCGTATTTGCAGATGCTTGCTACATCCACCGACAATAGTATTTCGACAGCTTTGTCCACAAAAGAAGCTACTTTATCCTTGGAGACCGACCTGTGTGGTAAGGATCTAGCGTTGTGTGCCACACGACCAGGAGCTGGATCAAAATCTCGAAGGGTAGTTGCAGACTGGATCTTCAATGCTGGGGAGCACATACTTGACCTTAAGACAGGGAGATTTGATAACCAATCGACCGAACTTGGATCTTGTAGAAAGCACCGCGTCGTAGTTTGAATTTATTCTCTACCCACACGCTCCCTGATCTGTAGTACTAGGCGATGTACTTGCTCTCGGTCAGCAAACTATTTTCGTCCTGTCCTGCACTGGAATTCTCAAGGCATCCAAGTTGCTAGATTTTAAGCCCACAGCGCTCTGTGTATACCCACAATGCCATATAGCAACAAAACACGTCGATCTTATGCCGGTGTCCAATGCAACTATAGGGCCGGGCGTTTTTTATAAACCGATACAGGAGTGTAGAAAAGGTATGGCTCGTGGCTTTGGAGCTTACGATAATATCATCGTTGGTGCTGATGATGCGCGACTGCTGATTTTTTCGGGCACATTGGACTTGCTTTGGGTAGCTCGGGCCGCTCAGGGTGATAGGTTCCAAGCTGTAGTAATTTCTACGATCGAAGTTGATGTCAGTGTTGTCAGCGCGTCTGTGCTGGCTTCTGGTAATGTTTAGGTCTTCCAGGTACCCAAAACTGCAGGTGGAACACGAGGCATTGTTGTGGCGCATCCTGTGTTTTGATTCCCACAAGTTTTTGTCTTGAGGTCCTGTATTGTCATAGTTGCTAGATGACTCGGGTTGCCTTTCATTGCAGTCAGCCACCATGCTACCGCATTGATCCAGCGTTGTTGATCGCAGGTACCTCGGAACGGACTCCTTGATTGACAATGTTTTGCCAAAGCGAAACACAAGCCAAATGGACAGAGAACATGCAGCTCGAGTACAGTATACCTCTTTGTTACAGCAACTTTGTTCTCTATCTGCAAAAATTGAGTCACGCACATTCCTGTCCGCTGCTTTGGACGCTACAAGATTAGTCCTTCGCGTACAACCACATGATCCTGTAGACCTCAAATATTGGAAGCCAGGTGTAGCACCATCTGCCGATTTACCATCCGTCCCATGCCGAATTTTTATTTTCTGTCTGGGGAAGGGGTTCGTGCAGAACATAACAGTTACGGTCGTTGCACCAAATTGGGTTGAAAATTCACAAACTCTTGTGAGACTAGCTGGGGGCACTTATTTGGCTGCAAACCCGCTTACTATTGACTGTAAATTGGGATGCAATACATCAACGCTTCCATCACAAATGGACATCAAAATAATTGTATCATCCATCATACAAGATTGTCCTAGTTCGTCTTCAACAATTTTTCGAGCGCCAATGTGTCTAGCTTGCCAAGTGACAGCACCAGCTGAACAAGAGTCGACATACAAACTGACAATCCGCACCACTAGAGAAACGGTGCGCATTTATGTTCTTCCTTGTCATATCTTTGAGAATGCAGGTTCTGTTGCCTTCTCTTTTTGAGGATATGTTGCGCGACTGCAATGTCAATTGTGTTGATGCAGGATGCCCAGCCCTATCGTTTCAATACCGGTTCAAAGATGCAGAGCCTGAACTACCTTTTATGGACTTCGGAACGGCGAGTAGTGATCCTACTGGTCGCAAGCCAACCAGGGCCACCGCAACTATTTTTATTTCAAGATGGCCAGGTCGTTACCGCCTGCAGTCAACATCTTTGCCTGCTCTGTGGCTTGCTTTAGACGAGTTTACAAATCGCTTAAGAGAGCACTGGACCAATCAAGGAGGCGTCTCATTATCCTATGACGGCCAGGTTCCGCTCGCAGACTTCTACGATGCCGTTGATCAGCACTACTACTCGCGCCGAGCTGCACACCTGGCTGAGTCAAAGCTGAATGATTGCGCACACCAGCACCGAATTATCCAGAAGAGATTATTAGTGCGTTTCAAGGACAGTCGTCCTGCAATCCTAGGGCACTTGGACTATCTGTTCCGCCAAACACAAAACAGCCTGCGTCATTTTGCTTCTTTAGTGACTTCAGCTCAAGTCAGCCGCCATCGCTCTGGGCATGACCTAGAATGCGAAACACGGCTTCTATTATCGTTGATACGCATGCGATTGGGGCTATCTTCAAAAGAGTACGGTGTGCTTTATAGTCATCTGAGCCCGGCTGTCTTGGAACTGAATTGTTCTACAGTGGATTCATCGGGATGGGAAGAAACAACTGATGCTGCGGTAATGCACCTGCTAAAACCACCATCCCACAAGCGAAAACAGAAAACGTCAAGGTCTCTACTATTCCCGGCGAAAACCGACAAGTTGAAGCGCCACGTTGCCATGTTATGTGAGCAACTCGAGCGGGATGTAGCCCAATGAAAAAGGAAGCATTTGACTGGTCCCTAGGCTTGCTGTATGGAATTCCACCGAGACTTGGATATCATAATATGAAACGGCAACATACGATGCACAATTGTCATCTGGCGAGGAAGACGCGGAAGTGCTGCTGAAACGGAAGCAGATCAACTCGATGGGGCAATGACTAGTAGGTAAGGCGACGGCCGGGACGGCCAGGACGGCGCGCGGCCCGGGCGTCCGAACACGGACGCCCCGCCCCGAGCCCGACGGGCCGAACGACCCCGACGGCCCGGACGGCGCCGTCTGGGCCGCAGAAGAGACGGTACCTAGTAGGTTACGTGCCGGCCGGGACGGACGCGACGGCCGAAGTGGCGCGCGGGAAAGGGGCGGACGACGGCTCCCCACTAGCCAGAATCCCCGGCCCCCGTGTCTCTGAAGGCGACGGCCAGAACGGCCTGTGCCACCTAACTAACTCACTCTAGCTACGCCCTGCGTGCCGAAGCGAAGCATCCTGAAGTTTGTGCTCGGGGCTAAATGAACCGGAAAAATTTTACTCTAGAGAAGAGACTTCTTCCTAGAAGGTTTACTGGTAGGAAGGGGCCCCGGGAGTGTCCCGGGGTCCTAATTTGAGATTCGAGTTTCCAGCCTCTTGTCCGGCGGCGATTTTGGCTACGGGATCCCACGGAGGTCCCTTTGTACACCCCAGGGCCGGGCAGGGGGAAGGGGTCACTTTCGGTGTGAAAATAAAAACCCGCTTCTATGCTGTTTGGTCTCCCTCGGGTACCTATGGCGTGGGGCGGATGCGTGGGCGCGACCGGGTACCCGATGGGCTGCCAGATACGGTCACTGTACCCGATGGGCCACTAAAATTTCCAAACCTAGTCGTTTCGCTTACCCGCCACGGTTTCGGTCCGAGTCACGGTCACGGTCACGTTCCCGAGGGGTAGGGAAGCTCCCCTGGCTCAATTTGCCGGCGCAAAAGATCTCTAGTTATAGAGATACGGCAAATTTCGGGGTTCGGTGTCACCGTGAACCCCCGTGTAGTAGGGTTCGGATGCATGGCATGTCGTTTGTTGAAGCCTTTTAGCCTTAGGGTTGCTCCAGGGTTTTCTGTAGGGATTGGGGTCAGGCTACCTCCCGGGCTCCAATGGAGAATTGAAATCATGACCTAGAAGAGCCCTACTAGCACACCGAACCGCCTCAGGCACCGGCAGGCTAGAGGGACTACTGCGGGACTCTAGGGAGCGCCACGGATACGTAACGTGCGGTGGCGTCCCTAGCTGTAAAATATGAAATGTCCAGGGGGGCGACGCCGAAAACACACGATGCGTGAAGTACTATTTTGCGCTGCCGAGTGCAAGTTAACATCGGTGTACATACGGTTGGATAGCGTGCATTTTGTCCTCCACCTGTAGGTATACTTGCATCCTTGATGCTGTCAACAAGGCCGGTTGGCGCATAATTTATCCGCACAAAGGCCAGGGCAAGCATGCATTTGACAATTCTCGGCATGACCTATGCAACGTGTACTGGATAGATGTCGCAAATATTGCAGAGCGAATGAGCAAAATGCGGCCGTGGCAGCGGATTAATCATTTCCCTGGAATGAGCAACATTGCGAGAAAAAATCGTCTCGCACAAAACCTTGAAAAAATGCGCCGTGAATTTCCGAAGGAGTATAGCTTTTATCCCAGAACTTGGGTGCTTCCACTCGAACTTGGTGATTTCCGATCCCAATTTGATTCTGCTGGACGATCTTCGCGTTTCTATATTATAAAACCAGACTCTGGCTGTCAAGGGCGTGGAATATTTTTGACTCAAACCTTCGATAGCATTTCACCACTCGAACATGTTGTCGCTCAGCATTACATTCGCAAGCCTTTGCTCATAGATGGATTCAAATTTGATTTGCGTCTGTATGTCCTAGTCGCAAGTTGCAAGCCACTGCGCTTGTACCTGTTCCAAGATGGACTGGTTCGATTGTGCACCGAGGAATATTTGAAGCCAAGTGCGGAGAATGTCTCCATGCGGTGCATGCATTTAACAAACTATGCCATCAACAAGCGCAATGAGAATTTCAAAAGCAACGAAAATGTAGATCAAGGTGAAATAGGTTCAAAACGCTCCCTTCGTTGGTTCATGGAATACATTGCAAATGAGAAAGGTAGAGCCAAGGCTGATACTCTTTGGCGTAGGATGGGACATGTTTGTGTCAAGGTGATCACTTCCATCCTGCCCACACTAGTGCGCGAGTACGAGTCCACCTTTTTCAAAAATACTGGTGGTCGAGATCGCGACGCAGCTCAAGAGCAGTGCTCTACTAGTGATGCGCATTCACAGGTCGAGGGGTCGCGCTGCTTTGAGATCTTGGGGGTCGATGTAATAATTGACCATGCACTGAAACCCTGGCTCGTTGAAGTGAATCACCTCCCGTCGTTCGCCACTGATTCACCACTTGACCTCGATGTCAAATCACGCTTGATTGAGCAAACACTGTCTGTAGTCAAAGCAAAGTCCAACGATCGCCATGTGTACGAGCAAGTGCAGCGGGGCAAGGCGGAAAAACGACTATATGAAAGTCCGCTCACGGGCACTGCAGACGATGTTCCATTGGCCACATTGACACGTCAACGCGTAGCAACAATGTTTAGACTTCACGCCCCAGATAAACTTAGCAAGCTCAATGGTCTTTTGTGTAAATATGCTGGAAGAGAGGACAAGCTCTTACGACTCATCGAGAAGAAATATGGTGGCAATTCAAGGGTTCTAGGGCAAGCACCCCCGGCCTCAGATTATGGGCCAAATGATGGAGAAGTTGAAGACACGGGAGATTTTAGTGCGCTGCCTGTACAACCAGACCAGTTTACCACAGACAGCGACATGAAAATGGAAGAGCAAGGCTTAAGGGACTTTGAGAGGATATACCCAGTCCCCAGAGAAGCAAAAACACAAAACCATTTTATCCCAGATTATCAAGCCTTGATTGAGTATGCTTTTGCCCAAGATGAGAAGCGCATTAAGCGGCTATCCTGTCCACTTCGCCAAAACCGCGGCTCGGTTGATTTTGCTGATGCTCTTCCGCCCTTGAATGAATTCGACCGAAGCCTGGAAGGAAGGGGGAGTGGTTCTTATCGCCATGGACGCAGGAGAAGGATGATGGGAAACCAAATGCGAAAGCCGCTACCCGTTCCAGGTCAAAAGCAGGTTGCTGCGGCAGATCGGCTTACCCGGGGATTTTCATCTCGGCAGCATGCCTCAGCTCAAAATTTGCTTAACGCAACTGTGGAGGGAAACCACCCCGGGGGCCACAGGAGTGACTTTGCAAAGAAAGTTGCGAATACAATTGCCCATGCAAGAGAATGGCGAAGAAAGAAAGAAAGAAAGAAAGAAAGAAAGAAAGAAAGAAAGAAAGAAAGAAAGAAAGAAAGGATTTAGGGAGGACCTATAAAAACCTATAAAAAAAGGAACAAGCTCCTAAGAGCCTTCTCAGGCTCCGTGACACTGCAAAAAAAAGCCTGCGTGCGTAAATCGCACCCTAGCTAAGTTAGGAGGCTGAGTCTTAGTAGATCCAGCGTGTCTAGAACCCCCAACCCACAGCAATCCTAGCCTGCCCCATTCCCAATCCCGTATCCCAAATCCGCCATCCGCATGTCTGGTGAACCGCAGGGTCCTGAGAGCCAGGTGTGCAAAAAAGAACACCATCGATGGTACATTGGCATTGAGAAAGTTCGGCTGGGTGTGCAGGTCCCCGTTATAACATATCATTGGGACCTATACACTTTGGGAGCGGACCCCGAAAACCACCGCGTTCGGTCACCTTGGTTTAAAAGGCCAATAGCCTCGGGACATAACGACATTTTGAGACTAGCCTACCACGTGCTTGCGTCATTGGGCATCTGGCAGGAATTATTTTATGTTGTTCTAAAGGAGGACTTCGAATCTCGTGAACATATTTGTTGATCCTTTCATCAGAGAGACTCTTAACTTCTGACCAGGTGAACTCCGCATTTGATGCCAGCAGGAGTCCGTATATATCAAACGAGGGTGAAGGGGATGATGGCGCTAACTCGCACAACCGTGCAAACATCACGCCAATGCACGTCTTGGGATCCCCGCTGTTCCGTGTTAGTACGGAAAGTGCCTTGCGGAAAGAAAGGGTTGTAGCCACACTTTTGGCATGTAATGATAAATGCGGACTTCCAAAGTCTTGAGGTGCATTGTGAACGTATTTCACTATGAATTCTTGGAATGCGCATGCGGGCGTTAGCCTTGGATAACAGCTCGCGCCAATTACCAGTGAAAAGCGAACAAGCACCTCCACAAATTCACGATACAGCATTGGCGCGAGGTCACGCATCAATCTTCTAGAGGGTGTAGCACCAGTATCAGCAAAGGCGGAAGCGTCAATGTCATTGAGACATTCGGCTTTGTGTATCATTAGACCATGCTGCCACCGCATTGACTTGATTATGTTGTTGATAGCCGAAAGGGGCAGCCGCCCTGGACTTATGCCATGGCAAACACAAAAACCATGAAGCTGCTGCAAGGTGATGGCACATATTCCATTAGAGGCATCATTTGCAGTATATCTTTGGAAGATCTTGCTCAACTCTGAGTTGACACACAATATTGAATTGTGCAGACGTCTTCTCTCTACGAGCATCGCCGGACTGCTCCCTAAAATATCATCAATCTGCAAATAAATGATTTGTTGATGGCAATCGCTATTGTTGCAGCCCCCAGATATCGTGTGATCTTTTAAAAAATTACCCACGAACAATTTGCCATTTTCTTGGATAAATGTCCCACTCCCCTGTTTGAACCCGCCGACCCACTTGCCGCTGTACCGTGCACCACTAGCATAATAGAAAGTCCCCGTGCCATGCCGCAACCCGGCTTTCCACTGGCCGCAAAAACGATTGCCCCTGTGTATTTCAATATGCGAGCCGCAATCTGCCCTTGATTCCAGCCAAACATGCTCCCCGTGCCCGTCAGGGTGATCATCGGACCAACTTCCCTCATAATACTCGCCAGGCTGCCGCCACGACATTTTTCCGTAGCCACTTTTATTGCCTCTTGACCATTCCCCCGCATAAACATTGCCACTTGCGTAATGCATTGTTCCCCTTCCCTCACGATTGTCATCAACCCAATCACCCTCGTAGCGGCAAGTGAACTCCGTGTTGTACGCAAGCACACCAAAACCATGTCTTCGTCCTAGCAGCCAAGAGCCCTTATAGTAGGGAGAGCCATTTGGACCCTTTAATATCCCGTGACCGTGTCGCATACCTCGAAGCACCCCTCCCGCATAAATTGTGCCGTCAGACCAAGTGTACGTACCAGACCCAGTGATCTGATTGCGTTGGAAGCGCCCAGAGTATATAGTTCCATTTGACCATTTGTATACGCCACTTCCCTCCATCATTCCATCCTTGAAGTCACCAGTATACGTATGTCCGTTTGTGAATTGCGCATGACCATGACCATCAAAGCAGTTAGTTTGATCGCGGGTGCCAATATAGCGTCTAACAACGAGATTCCCTAAGCCGGGATGGAGTCTTGTTTGATCCATCATCTAACGCTAGCTTTTTACGTCGGTAAGTATCCAAGCCGCGGCCTGCCGAGAAAAAATAAGACGACTCTCATACAAATCCAGTGACCCACCCCCTGAGACGGAACGCTGACCCACAACCATTGCGCATTCCCTCACGCTGCCCAAATTCTTCCCCGGCTACTACACTTTGGTCAAGTCCCGCCGATCATGATGACTCAGTGACTCGGACTCGGACTCAGCTCAGCCTGAGGCTCAGGCTCAGGCTCGGACTCGGACCCCAAAGCCGAGCCTCGGAGCCTGGCGCTTGATCTTGGCGCTAGGTGCGTCTTATTTTATGCTGAAATGCGAGGCCGGTCAACTCCAACTGAGGAGGATTCCCGAGTCCACTGATGATGGCATACTAGTCACGGTCACCGTGACGGTCACGGTCACGGCCCGGGTAGTATGAAGAGCTTCATTATGGCCATCCACTGGCAGGAGGCCTGCCCCGGCGGCGAGCTCAAAGTTCCCCCGAAGCTTCGGTATTAGCGTACTACCCTTGTTATGGAGGTTTTGTAAACTACCCTCGTTACGCCGGTACCTACGGTACAAGTACCTACGGTACTTACGGTACCTACGGTACCGTAGGGTACCTCGATTCATTTCCGTTTGATCCCATGCATGTGATTGATTAGAATGGACGGGGACGATTATGGCGACGACTTTGAAGATTATGAGGATGTAGAGGAGGATTCACAGACGGTGGAGCTACAAGCAAAGATGTTGTACCAATCAAAGCAGCAAGTATCGGCTTTATCTGGCATGCAGAAGAAAGCAAGTTTGATAGGGGAGCCCTTACGTGATCTTAAAGCTATTCAAAGCGCTCTAAATCGAGAAAATACTAGTTTAGAGAGGCGGGTAGCACGTTTTGCAGGAGAAAAATACACGCATGAAGATCTGATAGTGCTGGAAGAGAAGGGGCGAACTGAAGAAGCGAGAAAGCAACCCAAGTATGGGTTTACTACACTCAGACCCCTAGGCTCTCGAGCATTGTTGAACCCAGCAATTCAGCACGCTTCTGTCACGCGATCAAAGTTAGCCCTTGTTCAAGAGCAACATGTTGTATTTGATCAGCCATCTCTGACTGCACACCAAATGTATTTGTTGGAGCTGCGCAGCACTCGTCCTCACGCTCGGGAGCGATCAGCCGCGTAGAAAGACACAAGATTGCAAGTAACTTGGTTTATTAACCTTTATTTTATTATAGATGCGCCGCTAGTACGGCGGACAACAAAATCGATGTCGAAATACAGTCCGAGAGCATCAACATGGAAGATCGAGAGGTGCAGTTTGCCAATGGAAATGACGATACTGAATTTGAGAACCTCGTGGTGAAGATAATGTGTCAACGAGCAAGTTCTTGTGGGCATCAACCAAAACGAGAGGGCGCGAATAAGAACAAAAGCAAGTCTTCTCCAGTAGCCAGCCTGGAGCTGCGGCCACTGTTGAAGGAGAACACCAAAAGTATATCTACGCAGCGACTGCCCGCATTTGTGCGAAACGCATCCCCAGTGATTGAAGCTCTCATCGATAAAAAATCAGATACACTCGTTCCCAAGTGCTTCCAAGACACTCCCTTTGGACCAAGCACCTGGATTCAGATAGCCAAGTCAATGAGGTGAAGGAAACCGCGCCTAATCAACAATGCATCAGAGCTGAGGGTCTGATTGACCTGTGCAATTTAGGCCAATCATCCGCGTTGCCTTTCCACCCATGCAAAAATCCGTGATTCTGACATTGTCCCAGAGTTCAAGTCATATCAAAGACTCTACGGAGGAGGCATTTAATCTAGCAACCGAACAAATGCACCTGAAGGACACTCAACTTGCCTTGTGGAGTATCTCTGGTCCAATTTTGCCGGCTTTGCTGCGTAACAGTGGGGCATCACTAACATGCACTTGTTTCTTGTCGACTAACAGTGTTGTGGTGGCCGCAGGCAGCTCAGCTGGTGCAATTGTCCTCTGGGATCTGCGGAACTGCAATATCCTACGCGCGGATGCGCATCATGCTGCTTACACGACGGACTCCTTACACATCTCGTCAGTAGTTGAGCTGTGCCCAATAAATGATCGGACAGCTGAACAGCGCGGAAGTACATTCTTCCAACTTGCTAGCATTGATGATCGCGGACTGGTTGCGGTCTGGCTAGTTGTGGATTCACAAAATAATAATCATCCATCACTTGCACAGGCTACTGCTTCTCAAATGGCAACAAGTTACGGAGGCACTACTGAGATTGATAATAATCTAGCCCCCCGTGCTGGTAGCTCCCTAAGCCTAGATTGCTCGTGCTCTTTTTGGGTGACATCCACAATACCTAACGTTGTTTCACCACATTATCATGATAGCCTGAGCTCAGCGGAACTCCTTGAGTCTGTCCCCGAGGCTTGTGTTGGTCCGCATATCTCGGCATTCATTGTGCTTCCTGCGAACCCCGATGAGTTTCTTGCCAGTTTCGGTGTTTGTATTTAAAAAAATTCACGCACGTCAAGCGTCATCTCGTAGGTCGGTCTGAGTAATGGCCACCTCATTAGATTCTCCAAATCTGCCCTAGCTAATGGGCCACTAAGGTACTTTGCATCAAGCGTTGCTCTACGAGATGATTTTTCCGGCAAGCTGGTTCAGTCAACACGGAGAGAAATGCTCAATGTTTCATCTGGACAACCATCTCACCTTGCAAGCACAAAAACCACTTCCCTATGTTTCTCTCCGTTTGCAAATGATTTGTTCCTTGTTGGCCAAGCAGACGGCCAATGTCGGCTCCATCAACTCGATTGCCCTACACCACTCCTCTCCTGGTCATGTCCACTACCGCCACAAAGCGTCGGGTCAGAGGCGCTATTTGTAAGCTGCGACATAAGATGGTCGCAGCAGAGGCCTGGTGTCTTTTTTCTTCTTCATGGTGACAAGTTTTGCACTTTCGATCTTTGCAAGGACGACACTATGCCCATCCACACCCTGGCTCTCTCTGACGAGCTCAATCTGCCTCTCTGTAGTTCACCCCTAGGACTAGCAGTAACTCACGGTCGAGCACACCACCAAAATTTCCTTGCCGTTACTTATAGCGACGCGGTGTTCGTACGCAAGCTTACCAACTATGTCGGCAAAGAACCGCATGAAGAAATGGATGAACTCCGTGCAAGGCTCGATGCTGCTGTTGCCATATGATTCCCATAAGCTCACAAGGCAACTCCAGCCTCGCACAAGACGGCTCGACGTCATTACAGGCATTTAGCTAAGACGAGAGGAGTGCGCACCGACAACAAGAAGAAGCCCCCCCTTTCTGATGACTGTGGCATGGGGGGGGGGGAGCTCGATGGCGCACCTGGGCCAAAAGCACAAGGCCCGCTAGCTAGGACCCCAGGGGTTATTAACCCCAATCGCGGCCCGGGGTCAGTAACCCGGGTAATTACCCGTTAGTACGGGTTATTAACCCCAGGATCTTATAGAGGGGTAGGGAGTGGGGCCTCGCGGGCGCGCCGGGCGAAATGACTTGGTACCTGCCTTGGCGCACGGCGCACCTGTACGTTTCCAAAAGCTCAACGGGCTGCTTGCGCCCGTCCGCTCGCCCGGAGGGGTCTTTCGCTAATCTCACTAAACGGGTTTAGTCGAAACCCGTCGGGTTATTTGGCCATTCCCCGGTTGCTCTCCGAGGGGTAATTATAGGTTAATAGCGGGTAATTAACAGGTAAGTGGCAACCTGGCCCGCTAGCGAACGATAAGGCTAGCCTGAGTTCGAAATCCAGATCGCTCGCCCCCTAACTATGGTCACGTCTCAGGTGGACCTCGTTCTAAACCCCTCCCGAATGTGGCCACTCAGGCTGGCAATTTTTGTTATAGAGCTATACAGCCCGTTTGCCTATTCGTTGCCCGCCGCTGCGGGGCTTCCGAGTCCGTTTTCGCACCTGTGGTATTCCTACTACTCCACGCCTGGCCCGTGACATTGCTTTCCTACAGGCCCCAGGCCTTCTTCCAGTAGTCGGAAGTCGCGCTTAGAGAGAGAGGGAAATGTGATTAGGTTTTGGGCGGCCTAGGTTACGGGGCCATCAGTTTTTCGACTTGGCTGCAAGCACTGTGGTGTCTATAGCTTGAACCTGCTCATTTCTGTCTACAGGCACTTTCTAATCTTTCTAATCAGCCCGAGTATGGACAGCTCCTTGTCTAGTCATTAGAGAAAAATAGGCGCAAGCTATAGCATACCTAGAGGTATTGAGCTCCGAAAGCACAACAGCAGGATCCCCAGCCACTATGTGCTGGGACCATAATCCTCAATTTTCTCCAATAGGCGCTTTGAATAATTTGGTGAATAGTACTCAACAATTTCCGGCGGATAGCAGCTGTTAATCTGCTGTATAAACTCAGTGAGCTTCCCTCCGACTGTTTCATTCAGTTCTGCGCGAGATGTGCGATATAAGGGTGATAAAATGTTGTGGTCACGCACCTTGTAAAAATTGCAGGCCACCATTCTGCACAAATGCACGTCGAGCTTCAACATCGTGGGGTAGGATGGATGCAAACTGCTTTAGTACATATTTCTGTACTTTGACTGGAGCCTCGCGCAGTAGCGGCTGCAGCGCCTGCAGGTGCGTGCACTTGGCGAGGATAGCCTTAAGAGCCCTTTTTGATTTTGTTTTGAGGTCCTCCGAGCTGTCTTGATGAACCATGCATGCAAGCAAATGCCGCAAGACGTCGCCCTCAGCCAGTGCACGCGCATGATCTGATGTGTGGCGCCCTACCTGGCCAAGACTCCATGCAGATGCTGCCTTGATGTGATCTTCTGGTTCAGTCACAAGAGCTTCTTTCAGAGGCGCAACTCCCTTGGACACTATGATTGCAAGCGCAAGAGTCTCAGAAAAAGCGGCAATATAACCTACCGCCATTATTCCCGGCAGCTTGGCATTTCCGTGTGCCTCGGACACATAATCTACGAGCGCCGCCGCGCCTCCAGAATTGACTATGAGCTTGGCCAACTCGGGTGTATGTTTAGCTACTTCACGTATGCAAGTGGCTGCATTTTTCCTCACAAACGAGTCTGTATCTTTCAAACAGTTGAGCACATTCGGAAATATTTCAGCTTCAACAACAACCTCAGCCAAATCAACCGAGTGTTTTGCTATCTGTGCGAGGCAGCTACACACTTGTCGTTTCAATTTGGCATCAGGATGGACAATGAGTGGCGCGAGGTATGCCACAGCGCCTGCGTCTACCACGGCTTGTGCCAGCTCTGGTGAATGCTTGCATATGTCTGACATCGCAGATGCCGAGATTCGCTTGAGTGTTATCTCAGGCTCTTGAATACAGAGGACCAATAAAGCCACTGTCCCCGCGTCAACAACCGCCTGAGCCAGTTCGGCTGTGTGTTGGGCTATGTATCCAATAGCCCACGCGGCCGCCTCTTTCACAGTAGGGTCAAATTCCTCTAAACAAGGTACGAGAGCGTCCAAGGCACCAGAATCTACCACCGCCTGAGCTAGGTCGGATGAGTGTTTGGCTACTGCCCTCAGAACAAATGAGGCTGCCTTCTTGACAAAACGCTATATACAAGACAAATTGTGAAAGAATTATGGCCAAATGAAACTTACATTTTGCTCTGAAAGTGAATACACAAGCTGAGGCAAAATCTCGTTTCCGACCACGGCTTCTGCAAGATCCTCACTGTAATTTGCTAGGCGACCAAGCGCCAGTGCTGCTGATTGCTGAATACTGGGGACCTAAAATCATAATGTATTGAGCAAATTTCAACCATCTACTGACATTGTCTAGAAGTAGAGGGCGGAGCAACTGCATGACGCCAGCATTTTGCATAACTTCGATGTTTTGAGGGCGAGTTGCAGCTTCTGCTACCGCTTGCACAAATGCAACCTGCAAACATGAGGTAAATACAACCTGCAAGCGTGAGGTAATACGCGCTCGAGATTTTTGATAAACTTCAAAGTGTTGCAAGACAGAAACGCCGCTCATTTTTTCGTCGATGGCGTTACTAGCACTGGGCGCTAGGTAGGATACATCATACATTGATATACAGCTGTGTATGTATAACCAAAATTTAGAATGTGCAGCCTGCCATTTGAACCAGCACATTCGTCTATAGCGGCGATTTGAAGACTTACACGCGGCAGCGGGCGGCTGTTTTGCCTCTTAAATTGGCAGCTTTTAGGCGCTCGGGCCGATCATGATGATGCACGCGCTGAGCAGGGCCGGGGCGGCGGCCCGGGCCGGGGAATGTGTCACGCAACGGCGGGCGCGTTGTTGGCACAGCACACTCGGTCTCGTGAGAAGTAGGCCTATGGGACTCATATATCTCAGGCTGCCGTGACAGGGCGACAGCATAATGGACTCGCAGTGCAGACTCGGATAGATATTGCCCGGGCCAGTGAGGCCAGTGCGCTGTATGGCTCCAAGTAAGTCACTGTATACTAGAAGTATGACTTAGGCTCGGACCTACATGTACTGTGTGACTATGTGACTAGTAAAGTAGCAGCAGTTCAGTTGGCTGCCCATAGGGATCTCAAAAAGTGAATACCCTTGTTAAAGTTGCATGCTGCGCGCAGCTGCCTTGTCTTGGATGAGGCAGCAGGCGGGACCAGTAAGGCCCACAAGTATATATAGTCCGCTTAATAAGAAATGAAGCAAACATTGGAGCTGTCGTCGATAAACACGACATGTCATCTATGAGTTTGTGTAGTCCTGCCGTGGGCGTGTGACGAGTAGGCGGAATGAAATAATGGTTTATTGAAAGTATGGCGGGGTCTATCGGCCCATCAACTAGTTTCATATTTGCTATTTGCTAGCTTGGAGGCAGGCGTGGATCCACTGCGCCTTTACGCAATCAAGCTCATTAGCCAGATTACCAATTTCGCTACGAAACTCAGCTACCTGTTGCTTGTACATGCTTAGCTCGACACACATAGAATGCAATTGCGATTTCTTTGCTCTGAGATTGTTTTGGTAGTCAGCTAGCTGCTCAACTGCCGTTTTACTAGGCTGGTGACGGCGACTGTTTTTGAGCTCAACATAGAGCCTCTCCTTTTCTTGAATGTTTGCTTCCCTCTCGATGAGATTGTTGGCGGCACGAGCTATGCTTTTTTGGAGATGTCGATTTTTGTTGATTATCTCAAAAAGCTGCGGGTTAGATGATTCAAGTACACGCCAGCGATGCACATTGAGTGGTCGCTCAAGCTCCTGCTGGAGAGCCCTGATTTTATTGCGTTCGTGAAGGAGTTCTTTCTCCAATCCACACATGTGTTGGCGGATATCATCGATGGAAATCATTTGAGCGTCTCGTTCGTGGCACATTTTCCGTATGCACCCTTTCAGAGATTGAACTTCCGTTATACTCTCAGCATAGATGAGCTCACCGCGCTGCAGTGAAGACCAATTGACCTTTAATTTTTCGTAGATGTCAGCGAGCTCGTCATTTCGGCGAATGAGTTGAGCACTTAGAATCTTATGCTCGCCAAGGATGCTGCAGTACTCCTTGTGCTGTCGTTGGCGTTCCTCATCTGCATGCTGACCAATCGCAATGAGCTTTTCGATTTCAGCATGCTGATTTTTTACTATCTGTTCGCTTGCGAATATTTGTTTTTGAATTTTTAAAAGGTCATTCTTTAAAATTTCACGCTCAGCATCAACGGTGTGACGTTTGAAGTGTTCTTTTACAAGGCTTTGATCTTTGGTGTTTATCTCTTCTTTGAACTGTTCAATTTGGTGGTTCATAATTTTAAAGCGCCGCTTCATTTCTGCAATATCCTCTCGTGATTGGATCAAGGTTTTGGAGTGCGCGTTGCGATCACGACATACAGCTTCATGTGAATTCTGTTGTTGCTTGAGGCGTGAATTGCCTTCGACAATTTTGCGTTGTAAGTCTGAGGTTAGAGCGTCTTGCAGCTTTAGTTGTTCACATACCATATAATATCTTCGCGAGGCGACATTTGCTTCTTGTTCATGCCGTTCTCGATCGCGCACCAAGACCTCGAGTTGTTCACGCTGTAACTTCACTGTTGCTGCATAGCAGTTCACCTCGTTGAGAAGGTTTTTCTTTCTGTTCTGATTTATCATAGTCAATTCAGAAATAAGCTTCGCTGACTTCTCAGAGCCTCCAAGTTTGCGCTTAAGAATTGCCCGCTCACGTTTTAGATTTTCGATTTTCGTTTGGTGAGCCTCACCTTCGCGCCAGACTGCTGGGATTTCGCAGGCAGTAATTTGCGTGATTCGTGCCTGCAGCTCGTCACGCGCCTGTTCACAGCTCTCCCTCTGTTTCTCAACAACAGACGTTTTCTTGAGCAGGACTTCTTTGGTTTTTTTTTTTTGTAACATTTCAAGTTTTAGGGAGTTAATAGTTTTCTCTTTCAAGGCAATGTCCACACGCTTTGCCTTATTCTCACCTTCCATATTCTCATTTAAGTACATAAGTGACTCCAGCTGTTCTGTCAGACGCTGAGTTTCTTGAAAGAGTTCTTCATATTCCTTTAGATACACTTCCATCTCTGTCTTCAGCTTGTGCAGGTGGTTTTCCATCTCTATGATAGAAGCCCCCTCCTCTCGACTACGGCGCTTTGCTTCGGTAAAAATTATCGTTTGCTTTTTCATGTCTAACTGAAGCTCTTGTAATCTTTTCTCCAATGCTACTTTTGTCTGTTGTTCCAACATCATCTCTTCACGTTTGGCATCAGCCTGGACGCTGGCTTCCTTGATCTCCGTTGCAACACGCTCCACTTCTGCATCGCCGTTCTCGACCATTTTTTGCAACTTACTAATCTCCAAACGTAAAGCTGACGCTGACAAATTCTTGGTCTCCAGACTTCGATTCAATGTCTCAATTTTCCGCATTAAATTGTGTCTCTCGCGAGCTTGGCCCTCACTCCAACCGGAGCATGTTTGAAGTTCAAGCCTCAACTCATCAATCGATTCATAAAGCTCATTTGCTTGCATTTTGTTGTGCTTTGCTTGAGTTTGAAACGTGACAATTCGGAGTGATCCATCTTCTATCGTGGCTTTGATATTGGCCATTTTTGTGGCGGCCTCCTTTAGAGATTGTGCTGTCGATGCAGCGGTGCCCCTTAAAATCGTGAGCTCTGCAGTCTGCTCACCAATTTTATCCTGTGCTGCAATTATGTTCTGCTTGCACATGTCTAAGACGGTTTCCAGTTCCTGATATTTTATTTTGTACGGCGCAAACTGAGGCTCACTGATGCGCGCCCTGAAGGTCTCATCGTTCATTACTCGAATTAATTACACAGATAGATACCGTAGGTGCCGTAATACCTACGGTACCGTACTGTAGGATTTCGCCGGAGAGGTACCTGCGGTAACTGCCGGTACAAAATAAAAAACAAAAGGGAAACATATGATCATATTCAAACTTCATATTATCATATTCAAACAAACTTGAATAAACTTGAACTTGAAGAGCTCCAAGCCTGAGCCTGCCACTGGCAGTGACCGTGACTCGGAGACTCGGAGCCCGGCCCGGGCCCGGGGCCTCTCACGGTCACTGGCAATCCACGATTCAGACTCAGCCTGAGCCTGACTCGGAGGCCCGGGCTCCGAGCCTGCCAGTGAGTCCGAGTCCGAGTCTCAGGCTCCGCTGGCGAGTCGGAGCCTGAGGCCGTGGCCACGGCCCGGGCCGCCGGTGGGCGGGCCCAGGGAGCCTGAGATGCCAGTGCAGCGCTCCGCGGCCCACTGGCATGACTCCGAGTCGTATTTAAAACTCGAAGCGACTCGAGATGGAAAGTAAGTTAGGTGGGACTTGGAGGCGACTTCCCCGGGCCCCTATCAAGGGGACTCGGTTAGTATTAGACTCGGGGTATCCTTAGGTAAGGAAGTTCATGTTGCCTTCGCCCGGGTAGCCTGACTCGAGGTCACGGTAATGCAATCATGATAGATATACGTTTAGTAAGATCATGGCCACGACTCAACGGGCACGTCTCCAAGCACACCAGGTACTTGTATTACTGATCCCGGGAGCTTTCTTCCCCGAGGATACCCCGAGTCAGACTCGGACTCCGAGCCTGAGTCTGATACCCTTGAGTAGGGTCAGGGTGGGACGCAAACACTAAGCCTGAGGCCGGGCCCGGGAATCACCCTACTAAGCAACGGACCCGATGCTAGTAGCTCACGCCGCTGGCCCCAGGCTCGGCCTTTTAATTGCCGCTATCTCAGCTAGATCGTCGCGTTCACCAAAAAAAGTCCACTTGCACAATGGCGCGCGCGCGCGACCTCCCGGAGTTGCGCTGGGTGCATTGCGCGCCGACGTCGGCGTGGCGAGATATGGCCCCCTCCCCAGCAGCAGGCCTTTCGACGCCCTTTCCCGCCCGATACCGGTTGCTCTGCGGCCCGACAACGGCGAACCTAGGACGTTTACTTCCTTCCTCCTATATATCTCCAGATACATACCGGGGGGGTTTATAATTGTACCCAGGTACATGTGCCCTCCCCTTCACCTCGCCTTGTGGGGCCTTATGGGGCCCAGTCAGGGTTGTACATTACACAGGCGTCTATACGCACCCCCACCCGCGCCCCAAAGCCCTTGGTTTGAGCGCTCGGGAGGTTTTG
>Ga0099799_10092_pt1 | contig 26611 bp, 25 predicted proteins | sample Uncmet6_SortLC_1_FD_89033 | JGI IMG/M metagenome (GOLD analysis project Ga0099799, IMG submission 89033) | Marine eukaryotic communities from CALCOFI LINE 67, Pacific Ocean - CN11_C50_N6_SortLC_1 | ecosystem: Environmental > Aquatic > Marine > Oceanic | place: Pacific Ocean: Monterey Bay...
ACGGATACGAATATGTATATTTGTGATGTACGATATTAAAATAAAAATATTTTAATATATTAACATGAATTCTGCTGATGAACGAAAAGTAAGAATTTTTTGGATTGCTTTTTGGTGGGTAGTGCTTTTTGGATTTCTATATATTCCAATTGCTTCGGGCATACAATATTCGAAAGCCAGACGTCGGCTATACGGGTACTAGAGAGGCCGGTTCTGAATGGAAAGTAAAACGTAAAGAGATAATGTGGACGGAAAATACCCGCACAAAAAAATACCCGCACAAAAAAATACCCGCACTTAGACGAGGTGGAGACAACGTGAGTTATTTGTAATTTTTGAAGCGAAGTGTGCACAGGCACTTTACAGCGTGGTTAGAGAGTATTGCTGCGCTCAGATATAGTACACATCCTGCATCCGCACACCATTGCGCAGCAACATAGTAGTCACACAATAGCGAGAGCGAGAGCTGCAATAGACAGCTTTCACGCGTCGTCGACGCACTAAACTTGCTACACACCTGTGGCAGCTCACGCGAGAGCCCCACGCAGAAAACCAGCTTGTTTTGTGGTGAAACCAGTAAACATCGGCATCACAAGGCAAAAAAAATTTTGACATCATTCAAAAAAAATGATTTTTTTTTCGATCTAACACAAAGTTTAATTCAATATAACAATTATCCATTTTGAATGGATACTCAATCATCGGTAATGAACACTTTTGTTATTACTGATTTACGACTATTGCGATGTCCTATTAGCTTAACATTCTGTTACGATCCGGTTATTGCAGAAGACGGTTACACGTATGAGAGACGTTGTATTGAGGCTCATTTTGAAACCAAACATCATTTTGCAACATCTCCAATGACAAACGAACCTATTGGAAAGAATTTGACTTCAAATTTGATTCTTAAACAGATAATTCAAAATGTATTAGAAAATAATTCTAATTTACAAACAGAATTTGATGATTCAAAGAAAGAGTACAGTCTGAAGTTTGGTAAAGAGCTGTTTGATGAATGCGTGGACGGCAATATAAATGCTGCTCAACTTTTACTAGAAAAAGGGGCAGAGATTAATTGGGTAGACGGGAATGGAATGACGCCGCTGTTGGCTGCCTGCATTAGAGGTTACGTCGACATTGCGCGACTGCTGCTGGAAAAAGGTGCAAAGATCGATATTATGGATATAGAAGGTCGGTCGCCGTTGTGGGTCGCCTGTCATAACGGCAGTGTCGACGCGACGCGACTGCTGCTGGAAAAAGGCGCGGAGGTTGACAAAGAAGATAACCACAACTGGACGCCGCTGCACATCGCCTGCTCGAAAGGCTACATCAACGTGGCGCGGCTGCTGCTGGAGAAAGGCGCGGAGGTCGACCGAGCGATAACAGAAGGCGGCTGGACGCCGCTGTACATCGCCTGCCAGCAAGGCCACATAGACGTGGAGCGGCTGCTGCTGGAGAAAGGCGCGGATGTCAACCGGGCGATAACAGAAGGCGGCTGGACGCCACTGTACGCCGCCTGCCATAAAGGCCACGTCAACTCGGCGCGATTGTTGCTGGACAACGGCGCGGATGTCGATCAGGTCCAACAATCGCGCCGAGTTGTTGATAAGAATGGTCATACGTATGGTCATACGCCGCTGATGGTTGCCTGTGATCAGGGCCACGTCGAAGTCGTGCGGCTGCTGCTGGAGAAAGGCGCGGAGGTCGATAGTGAGAATAACAACAACTGGACGCCGCTGCATATTGCATGTCAAAAAGAAAACAATATCGATGTAGTGCAATTGTTGATTGATAACAATGCAAATATTAATTGTTTAACAAAAGAAGGTCAAAGGCCGATAGATATTGCTTGTGAGATGAAACATTTTAACATAGCACAGAAGTTATGTGTTAAAAAAAAATGTCAAAATGATAGCGAAAGTGATAGTAATGCTAGTAGCCAGCCAGTCCAGACAATAACAGACAACCAGGTCGATGCACGCCATTTAGCCCAGATCGTCAATAGTGGGTTGAGAGTTGGGTTGAGAGTTGAAGACGCCATCTCAATTGCAAGAGCAGAATTGGAGAGGAGGAGAGAGCAACATGTGTTCGAAGATTTTATTGAAAGTCAAGAAGCGCCGCCGGCGAACGGCTGATTCGCCGACCTCGCGCCGCCGACGCAGTGGGGGGTGTAAAAAAATGTTTTACAAAAAAACTAAAAAAAAACTAAAAAAAAACTAAAAAAAAGTAATGCCACCACTATTATGTGTCGGGTCCCAAGTCCGAAAAGTAAAGCTGCAGAGGGATTTTTTGAATAAAAAATAAAAAAAAATAATTTTTTTTCAATCTAACGTGTGTAATTTATTTTATCCATCATTCAAAACTATAAAAATGATTAAATTTCTAATTTAAAATTCAAAAAACTTATTGAAGTTTTAATCCAACATAATTTGAAAATACAATCATTGAGAGATAATTCTTTATTTGTACAAAAAACTCCAAAAGCTCCTTTTTTTAAAATTATATTTACTCCATTTTTGACTATTTCATTACCAATTCCTTTTCTTTGATATTTTTGTAATACATACAAATCTTTTCCAATATATATAGTATTATTATTAAAACTCCATGGAATAAGTTTTAAATTGCTAATTACTTCTTTTTTATCAAATGCTTTACTTTCTAAATAATAATTTTTATTAATACTATCAAAAATTTCAATAATCTTATAATCATACTTTTTAGCAGAATTTTTTGTAATATTATTTAAATGTCCGTTTAAATAACCAAATTCTTTTTTTTTGAAATTAAGTAATTTTATTAAAAAAAATATTATAGAAATAAAAAATATTAAATACATTCTTTTGAAATATATTAAGAATAACAAATTAAAAATTTAATTAAAAATAAAACACAAAAATAACTTAAACACATAATATATTTTTATTCATGACCTGATCTGATCACATATGAAAGCTGCAGAGAGAATTTTTAATTTTTTTGCAAAAATAAAAATGATTATGTTTTTTAAATAAAAATGATTATATTTTTTATTTAAAAATTAACAAACATATCAACACATAAAAATTGATTATTATGCATTATGTGTATTTTAATAAATTTAAAAAGGATGAATACAAAAATATATTCCCAAAAAATATAAAAGCTCAACAATTTCCTGAAGTTTTAGTAGAATATATACTTAAATATGTACCACTTTCATTAACGAATGACACTATTTACAGAGCGGTAATGGATTATAATAAAATAGATAAAAAACAGGAAGTTATAAAAATATACGGTAAAATTAGTAATTGGGATGTGTCAAATGTAACAGAAATGTTTGGTTTATTCCATGATATTGAACATTATGACCACTGCATTAATTTTAATGAAGATATTTCACATTGGGATGTGTCAAATGTTAAAAATATGAAAGATATGTTTTATGGTACAATTAATTTTAATCAACCTCTCAACAATTGGAATGTATCCAATGTTATAAATATGGAAAATATGTTTTATAAAGCAAAATCATTCAATCAACCTCTAGATAATTGGGATGTATCAAATGTTTCAAACATGAAAGATATGTTTTCCCATGCAGATTCATTTAATCAACCGATTAACAATTGGAATGTGTCTAATGTGACAGATATGGAAGGAATGTTTTTCAATAGTATGTATGAACCAAGTTCTTTTAATCAACCTCTAAATAATTGGGATGTGTCGAGTGTTATAAGTATGAAAAATATGTTTTGGCATGCACATTATTTCAATCAACCTCTCGATAATTGGGATGTATCAAATGTTGTGAATATGTGGGGTATGTTTGGATATACAATTAATTTTAATCAACCTCTAGAAGGTTGGAATGTTTCCAATGTTACAAACATGAAAGCCATGTTTGTGGATGTATTGGATTTTAATCACCCTCTCAACAATTGGAATGTGTCCAGTGCTACAGATATGAGTCAAATGTTTTTTGGAGCAACTGAATTCAATCAACCTCTCAACAATTGGAATGTATCTAGTGTTACAGACATGTCATATATGTTTAGTTGTGCATCAAAATTCAATCAACCTTTGAATGAGTGGGATGTGTCAAATGTTACAAATATGATGTGTATGTTTTACAATGCAAACAATGCAACGCAATTCAATCAACCTCTCAACAATTGGAATATAACTAATGTTACTAATATGCAAAGAATGTTCAAAAATGCTAGATTTTTCAATCAATCTTTAAATAATTGGAATGTATCTAATATAAAATATATGTATCATATGTTTTCAGGTTCTTTATCAGATGCTACGTGGTATTCTCAAAATAACTTAATAGAATATTCTGATTCAATTTATGGAGAATCAGATTCAAATTATGAAGAATCAGATGAAGAAGATTATTAAAAAATAAACAAAAATAAAAAACAAAAAGTTAAAAACTAAAAAAAATAAAAACAAAAAGTTAAAAATTAAAAAAATTAAAACAAAAAAAGTAATGCCACCACATTAAAATATAATGTGCCGGGTCCCAAGTCCGGAATACTAAAGCTGCAGAGGGATTTTTTTCTAAATACGCTTTTAACAAAAGCGTTGCAAAACTTATTTATATTTTTGTTGAACCTTTTTTCTAAAAAGGTTAGTTATAAAAATGATTATATTTTTTATTTAAAACTTAACAATTAATAAAATAAAACATTTAACCTTTTCAAAAAAGTTTTGCTAACGCTTTTGTTAAAAGCGTGGTTTAACGAAAACATGTACAAAGATGAATATATTCCTAAATTAAATGATAAAACCATTCATCAAGCTGTAAAAAATTATTTGTCCGATGAAAATCTAAAACAACAAGTAATTAACAGTTACGGAACAATAGATAATTGGGATGTGTCTCAAGTAACAGATATGAACTCTTTATTTAAAACTCATGAAGATTTTAATGAAGATATTTCAAATTGGAATGTGTCAAATGTACAGAATATGGAAGATATGTTTTGTAATGCAATATCTTTTAATCAACCACTCAACAATTGGGATGTGTCAAATGTAACAAGTATGAAATATATGTTTAATGGTGCAAAATCATTCAATCAACCTCTCAACAATTGGAATGTTTCTAATGTGACAACTATGAGAGTTATGTTTGCATATGCAAAATCATTCAATCAACCTCTCAACAATTGGAATGTTTCTAATGTGACAACTATGAGAGCTATGTTTGCATATGCAAAATCTTTCAATCAACCTCTCGATAATTGGAATGTATCAAATGTTTCAAACATAAAAAAGATGTTTTACCATGCAAAATCTTTCAATCAACCTCTCAACAATTGGAATGTGTCTAATGTGACAAATATGGAAGGCTTATTTGATAGTGCAAAATCTTTCAATCAACCTCTCGATAATTGGAATGTATCAAATGTTTCAAACATAAAAAAGATGTTTTACCATGCAGAATCTTTTCATCAACCTCATCCAAAGATAAAAAAATTTAGGAGTAGGTCCCGGGTATCGTTGACACCAATATCTGAGATGACGCAACAGCAGCCCTCGGTCACTAATATGGATGTAATATCATCGCGGAATGCATTTGCGCACAATTCTCACAATTTGTCCTTTAACGATCATCCTCCCTTACTCGATGCAACCGTCACTCAGAACAGTATCTCTGATGACTGTCTGCTTTCAATTGCGTTCGGTAGCCAGACCTTGCGAGAGGAAGAAGAGACAAGTGAAGTGTCCGCAACAACATTTGCGTCACGTGCTACGTCTGCCTATACTGCAATTCCAACTATTCATGGAAATTCACGGATGCGTCAACGAGAAATAAGTGCTCGCGAGCTCCAAGCGGCGAAAAAATACGGGGCTATGACGACAGCGGGAGAAGGCACATGGAAGTGCTCACACAATGGCGTTGCAATCATTATGGATGCCACGCAAAAAAAAGTGGTTACGACATATCATGAAAAAACCCCTCCGGAAGTAACAACGCTTGGTCAGTATTTTTTGAAAATAAATACAAAACTAAAAACTAAAAAAACTAAAAAAACTAAAAAATAATAAAAAAATAAAAACTAAAAAAAACTAAAACTTAAAAAAAACAAAAACCAAAAAGAACAAAAACAAAAAAAATAATGCTACCACATTTATATTATAAAATAATGTGCCGGGTCCCAAGTCCGGAATACTAAAGCTGCAGAGGAATTTTTTTATTTTTTTGCAAATAAAAAAAATTTATAAAAAAACAATATAAGGATATATTATTATATTTATAACAACAAGTAAAATACTTGTTCATGTTAAACGGAAGCTATGGTGTAAAGGTCATCACTCTAGGTTTTGTCGTTTTTAAATAAAAAAACGTAAATCGATTCTAGCAATCTGGGTTCAATTCCCAGTAGCTTCTCGTTAGAGACCAAGTAGTTCAACGGTAGAACGTCAGATAGAAAATGTCCAGTTAATGGTGTTTCCTGAAGGTTGCAGATTCGAATTCTGTCTTGGTCACTTAGCAACTTATAGTTGCTCTTTCATTAGAAATTATTTTTTTAATTTTGAATAATGTTTAACCGCTGCTATAACATTTTCATGCGGAGTTACCCATTCAAGATTATAAAGTTTACAATTAGCTTTGTCGTGATCTTTATGATTTACAAATGGTTTACCATAATAATTTGGTAGAAATACTTGAGCTACAAGTCTATGAATAAGATGACTTCTTCCTTTTCCGGAGCCAATAGTTACTACTATATAACCGGCATTGTGAATATTTCCTTTAAAAATTCTATTATTTCCAGATTTTTTAACCCTACCTTGATCTGATATTTTATATCCAATATTTCCTTTAAGAAATTCTTCTGGTATATCCTTCCATATTTCATTTTCAAATATTTTTTCTTCCGATGTATCAAATATCCATTTAAATCCGTACGCTGTTTTACGTTTATTTCGACAAACCGCACAAATATTTGAACCACAATTTGATTTTCCCATATTTATATCTAACCATTTTTCAGCATCAGCTAATTTATTATAATATTCTAATTTCTCACCATTAAGAGAGCATCTCCAAACCGGCGGAGCACGTCCACATCGAGTAATTTCACCTGATTGTTTTTTTTTATCATTATTTTGCTCAGCCATTGTTGCCCATTCAAGATTTTCAACTCTATTATCTGCTCTATTATAATTTTTATGATTTATAGTTGGCTTATTTTCGGGATTTGGGATAAATGTTAATGCTATTAGTCTATGAACACTTAAAGTTTTTTGTTTTTTTTCATAATCATTATATAAACTTATTCTAGCATAGCCACCGTGTTTTAGATCAAATAACAGTGTTTTTTTATAATGTTTCGACCAAACTTTACCAGTATTTGAAAATTTATATTTTGAAAACCCCTCTAATTCTCTCCAAATTTCTGACATATTGTAATAATTTTGTGTATGTAACTCTAATATTAGAGTATATTATGTTTATATATCGTTTAAATCTTATATGATTTTGTTGTTAATAATATTTTACTGTTAACTTACTTAATCAATGAGAAATTTATAATTAAAATTTGACATAAAAATGATTGTATGTTACGGAATAATTATTCATTAGAATTTATAATAACAAAATTAAAACAAATATGAGCACTTCTACAAAAACAAGAAAGAAACTCTATGAAACAAATTCAAAACTGTTCGGAGAATTACTACAGTTTACGCTTGTAATTCCTATGAATCAAAGACCATTCGAATGGGCAGAAACTGAGATGACCAAATATCTAGAGGATATTTGGAAAACATTTCATCAAGGAAAGTGTGATTTTAGTGGAGGGACTATTATAACTTACAAAGATGGCGATTCATATGAAATATATGATGGTCAACAGCGAATTATTTCCACACTATTAATATTATCCGTTTTATATAGGTTTTGTCCTGAAAAACTACAAAAGCGGATAATAGGAAAATTTCAAAACATTTTATGGAAAGGTGGTTGTGATGATCTTACAAAAGAACAAAAGAGATCATTTTCAAGTATAAAAACAAGATTTGACGAGATTTATATTAGTGATGAAGATGAAGATAAATTTGACGAGGATATGCTTCCAAAAATTAGTTGCATAAATCCCACAGATGCATTTGCATTAACATCTGTAATAAACGAAAAAGTAAAACCACATAACGAACTTTATATAAAAGAAACCTTAGATAATAACAAAAACAAATTTATATGTAAATGTAAATGCCTCAATAACCACCACGACGTGGATTGTACTTATTCAACCTCAAGACACGGAGATATGATAAAACATATTCAGAATTCACATAAAATTAATATATTACAAGATTCGAAAATATATAATGCATATAGTGTTGTGTGTAATTATTTGGAAGAAAAAAAAAAGGAAGAAATAAATAAAAATAATTCTTGCGAAGACTCTTGGATAGATATCTTAAAGAAGATTATTAATTTTATTCTGAAGGAATCTTGGTTTGACGTAAAAATATGTTTTGATTATGATTTTGCATGTCAAGAATTTGATAGAGCAAATAATAGAGGCACACCACTTTATACATTTGATATTATATTAAATAAGATTATGCAAAGCGATGGAGTTGATTATGACAAAAGAATTGTAATACATGATGAATGGGTACAAAAAATCAATCAAAATCTAAAAGGAAATAATATGCAAACTATCCTTGAAAATAAATATGGTCAAAAATTATTTGATATAGCCATCCAACTACATAATAAAAGATGTATTGCAACATCTCGTAGTAATGTACCAGAAGGTTGTGATAGAATCTCTATGTTTGTAAATGGTTTATTGAAAGGACATGTTTATAGTAATATCACTAGCTTTTTCAAAATTTATGAAACTATTGATGATTTAATGAAAGAAAATATAATGAAACATCCGTTTATTAAAGTTATAAATTCAAGTGGAAAAAAAGGTTCTCTTGATTGGGCATTAATCCACTTTATTTTACAAATATTTTATATAAAGAAGGAAGTTGACAATGATTTATTAGATTTGATTTCAGGATGGTATATACGAAGATTAGTCAATTCGGAAAAGAAACCTTTTAACCATTATGGATACGGACATGTAATGGAAAAAATAGTTGCTTATTTGTATGATAATCCGGAATATAATTACAAAAAAGACATCATGAAATTATTGTATAAATTTACAACATCAAAAGAAGATTTCCTTACTAAAATCAACAAGACATATCCAAAGTTATCACACAAAGATAAAACAAATGTTTTAAAATTTTTAGAGTTAAAGATAAGTAGAAGTAATGATACAGAGTTGTGTGGATATACTCTTGAGCATATATATTCGCAAAAACAAGCTGAAATAGACAATATTCCAGAAAATATTGTAAATTTAGTCGGTAATTGTACATTATTTGAAGGGAAAAATAGTGATAATGGAGAAAAAGGTAACTATTCACTTAAAAATAAATCGTTTGCAGAAAAAAAAGAAGTATATGGTACAAGCCAATCGCGTATTACACTTGCTTTAAATGATGATAAGTGGAATGGATTTGATGATGGTACTCCAAGACGTATTAATGAAAGAAATAAAATAATGATAGAAGATATAGAAAAACATTCTCAATTTTGGATGGATAGAAACAAAAATGATAGTGAGAATCAAAAAATATTAGATTGGTTAGATTCAGATAAATATTTATATGAAGCTTAATCAAGTTTAAGTGTTTTTGTTGAACCAATTCCAACAAAAGTTTTGCTAACGCTTTTGTTAAAAGCGTAGTTTTACCATCCCGTATCTTCGATATTTTCTTTTGTAATATCCGGAAGCATTAAAAATTTAATAATTTTAGATCTACTTTTAGTTGCTTCCGCAGTTATTGCTTCATTTAACAAATGAGGTTTATTACATTTTTGTACTAGAAAAGTTGGATAATCTTTAAGAAATCTCCATTTATAATAAAACTTATAAGAATTTACAAGTTTTAATTTAGAGTCCGGCCAATATTTATTATACCATTTAATAATTTTTGCAATACTTTCTTTTTCTTTTTTGTAAACATCTAAAAATGTTTTACATGTTTTCGATAAATCAAATTTGTTATATTTGTATACAATTGTAAGTACATCGTTACACAAACATGAGGATGTTTTACATCTGTGGGAAAGAAAATTGTTAAAATTATTGAATTTGTACATATTGTAACACAAATCTTCGAAACATAAATCTTTAGACATCGTGTTTTTAAAATTTAGGTTTTTGATATTTAATATATATATTTCGAATTCTTTTTATCATTTTTTTATCATTTTTTTTTGATTTATTCACTTAAAACGACTTCCTTTATAGTAAAACAGACGTTTTCAATATACTGAAAAAAACGTCACATGTACTATATTGAATGCATTAAAAACTCAAATTTTTTTTCTTGTATACATTTATACAACATGGGTGGTGGTTTAATGCAATTAGTAGCATATGGTGCCCAAGATATTTACCTTACTGGCAATCCTCAAATTACTTTCTTTAAAGTAGTTTACCGTCGTCACACTAACTTCTCGATGGAAGCCATCGAACAAACCTTCAATGGTACTGCCGACTTCGGCAAACGTGTAACATGCACCGTTTCCCGTAATGGTGATCTTATGCACAAAGTATACCTTCAAGTTACCGTGCCTAAGGTAGAAGTCCCTGATGGATCCAAATTCCGCTGGTTAAACTGGCTCGGTCACATCCTCATCAAATACGCTGAGGTTGAAATTGGTGGTCAACGCATCGACAAACACTACGGTGATTGGATGCACATCTGGAACGAACTCTCGCAAACCCCTGGCCACAAAGCGGGTTACGCTAACATGGTTGGTAACGTACCCAGCCTTACCCAAGTCACTGCGGGTAATGCTACCGGTTCGGCTTCGACTCCTGAAATGGATCTCTACATTCCTCTTGAATTCTGGTTCTGCCGCAACCCTGGACTCGCTCTTCCTCTTATTGCTCTTCAATACCACGAAGTCAAAATCAACATCGAATTCCGCTCCGCCAGTGACTGTTACTGGAGTGAAGGTGCCGTCGCGGCTCCTTCGCTTGCCGCCGCCTCTCTCTTCGTTGACTACATCTACCTCGACACTGACGAGCGCCGCCGTTTTGCCCAAGTTTCGCACGAGTACTTAATTGAACAAGTTCAATTCACTGGTGACGAATCTGTTTCCTCGGTCATGAACAAAATCAAACTTAACTTCAATCACCCCTGTAAAGAACTTATCTGGGTTGTCCAAAAAGATTCCGTCGTTGACACCAACGATATGCAAGCTAAATTTGGCAAACAATGGTTCAATTACACTGACAAAGATGATTCCACCTGGGCTACCGGTCTTCCTTCTGATCCTTATGGTGGTGGTCTTGTTGGTACTGTCTCTAGCCTTGCTGTTGATGGTACTTCCGCCGTCGCTCAAGGCACTTTCCCAAGTGCTGACGGTGCGGACAGTGGCCTTTTCGTTTCCTGGTCCGACAAAGATACTGGCTTCAACCCTGTCTTCAGTGCTAAATTGCAATTAAATGGTCACGATCGTTTCTCGGAACGCATGGGCCGTTATTTCAACTTGGTCCAACCTTACCAACACCACACCAACGTTCCCTCGACTGGTATCAACGTGTACTCCTTCGGCCTCAAACCCGAAGAACACCAACCTTCGGGAACATGCAATATGTCTCGTATTGATAACGCTACCCTTCAACTCACTCTTACATCGGAAGTCGTCAGCGGCTCGGATGCTAAAGTACGTGTGTACGCTACCAATTACAACGTTCTCCGCATCATGTCCGGTATGGGTGGTTTGGCGTATTCCAATTAGGGAGTTTCTCTATTCGATAATTAACGTATATTCTGTCATAAAACAATACTGCAATATTCGATGTTTTTTTAACATCTTTGAATATTAAAAAAAAATCAAAAAAAGAAATAAAAAAATAAAAAATAAAAAGCTTCGGCTTTTCTTTAACTGCATAAAAATTAAAAAATATATGCAATTTACAAAAAGATTTATAAATAAAACTCTAAATAAACAAAAAAAGATACATACATCTGCGCGTAATGCATTATTTTTCATCGCCCATAAAATATCATACAAATATGTGGATGATTGATTTTTGATAAAAAAAAACAATTTAAAACTAAACTTTCCCCTCTACTGCTTTCGTATTCCGGACTTGGGACCCGGCACATTATAATATTTTAATGTGGTGGCATTACTTTTTTTTCTTTTGTTTTGTTTTTTTTCTTTTGTTTTTTGTTTTTTTGTTGTGTTTTTTTATATTTTTCTTTGGGTTACCAACTTAAATGCATAGAAACAGTATACTCACAAGGCTTACCAAATCCACATGACTGATAAATAAGACCTTTTCCTTTCTGAAAATTAAGTCCTTTAAGATGCTTATTGCCAAGGAGAACATGTGAAGAGTCTGGATTAGTAATTTCTGTAAACCATAAACGCAACGTATTATATAATGACTTATATAAGTCATTGTTATCGTATTGTTCGATTTTTGTCCTATCTACATATATTATATCCTGGTTTAATACAGAGAACATGCATATATTTGACAAGTATTCTTTAATAAAATCAGTATCAATTTCTGATAGTTCAAAAATCTGATCTTCATTAATATCTGATGCTATTGATTTTATTAAATTATAATTGATAGTCGCAAATTCATCGTGAACTGTAGTTGTATCCGAATTATATATATAGAGAGGCGTTATGCCATTCATAAATTTATTGTATTTATACAATGCATTATTCAATTCTATTAAGGAGTATTCACATGTCCGGCTATTTTCGGAAATGTCATTTGCGTATGGACAAGTATAAATTAATTCTTTCAAACCTTGTTTTGAGTTTTTAATAATTTGATCTTTTAAATCCACATACATTTCATTTGTTATTTTTTGCATAGCTAAGTATACTCTGTTACGATTCACTACTTCTTCAACAAGTAGTTTACTACATATTGTTTCAAGTACAACTGATTTCACTTTAGACCATATTTCTAATTGTTTTTGTTGTAATTCCATTTTATTTATATTTACTTCATTTACAACTAGATTCATTTCTTCGATGAAAGTTGACATTTTTATAAATATCTTTTAATTTTATTTTTTTAGATTTTTAAGACTTAAATCTTTTCATTTTTTTTATATCTTCCTATATGTCAAATTAAATTTCATCTAAATCATCTTCTAAATCATCTTCTAAATCATCATCTATATCATCTACAAATGTTTCATAAAATTCATCTGCTTCTGAATTACCGCTTTTGTTAAAAGAGTGTTTTTTTATAAAATAAAAAAAACAATTTAAAACTAAACTTTTTCCCTCTACTGCTTTCGTATTCCGGACTTGGGACCCGGCACATTATAATATTAATGTGGTGGCATTACTTTTTTTTTATATTTTTTTTTGTTTTTTTTGTTTTTTGTTTTTTGTTTTTTGTTTTTTTATTTAAATAACTAACATAGCTAACTCTAGATTGGCAAGCCAATGTTTAATATCTAAGTCATTCGATTGACTATCTTGTAATAAACGATCAATTGTTTTCACAATACCTTCTCTCTTTTTCGCATCAGTTGTTTCCTTATACATTCTTGCTAGTATTTCGAATTCTATTTCATACGACAATAATTCTAATTCAGTTTCTTCTGAACTTTGATCTGTCATTTCAAAAATAAAACTTTTAATAGTGTAAAATTACAGTTTTGACTTACTTGAATCAACTACTATTAATAATCACTATTATTAATAATCATTTATTTATTAGTTTAAGATTAAAAAGAAATCATTTTTTTGATTTTTCAAAATAAAAGTTCTCAGGTCATTCCAAACTTTTAATATGTAGAAGAAGCAATAAATCTTTTCCAAACTTTTAATGGTATGCTTATATCTTTAATATTTTTAATACCTTTTTTACAAAATCTAAATTCATGAATTTCATCTTTAATCTTCGGCGATACACTCGACGCAAAGTTATCTAAATTATGCAATCCACCTATCAGATGTAGATTTGCTTCAATATATTCAAAACAATAATCAGAAGATACTTCTCTATTTTCTGCATTTTTGTCTGCAATAACTAAATACATATTTTCTAATAACTTAGGAAAATTTAAACTAATACTAAATTTTCCATCAATTATTAAAGTAAATGATGCGAGTAAATCTATTACACCCCATATAGTAAGCGCGTTAAATTTATATATTTCTCCATTTGGATCATCAATAATTAAGTTGTATTTTGCAATATCATGTATTTTTTCGAAACATTTACTTAATTTTTGTTTATGTATATGTTTTGTGCTATTTTGTGCTGATATATGTAATGCTAAATCTTCAGGTAGTTTAGATATGAAAGCATATGCCATACTTTTTAACAATATGCTAGATATATTGATTAATTATGTTATTAAGTAAAATTAGTAAAATTAGTAAATCTAGTAATTAGATTACTAATTAAATCATTTTTTATATAAAGGATTAAACACTGCCAACAGTTGGGATCGAACCAACGACCTCGAGATCTTCAGTCTCGCGCTCTCCCAACTGAGCTATATTGGCGCAAATGAATTTTGAAGTTACAGAATTATATATAAAAATCTAATTTCTATAAAAGTTTTGACTATATCTTGGATGAGGATATGTTGAGGTTCCTCCTCCTCTCATTGAGTTTGAGTTGTTAATATGATAGTTAGGCATTTCCATATGATTCATTTGTGGTGTTTCTAAATTATTTACTTGTGGCATTTCCATATGGTGTAAATTTGATGGCTCCATGTGGTGTAAATTTGATGGCTCCATATGTTGTACTTGCGGTGTTTTCATATGATGTAATGGTGCTGTTTCATATGACATTTGTGATGTATTACTTATAGCACTATTTTGAATTTTTGATTGAATAATATATTTTCCAAATCTAAAAAACATATCCAAAATTAAAATTGAAAAGATTCCTAATAATATAAAAATAAGAATATCCGTCCAATTAGTAGAAGACTCATTGTTGTTATTGTGAGTACATCCTTTTGTATATTTTTCAATAGTATTTACAAGTTGATCCATTTTTTTATCAAATTTTTCTTCGAAAGATGAGATTTTATTTTCAGAAATTTCATTTGTTTTCCATTGTTCTTTTGGTATAGCTCCGCCTAATAATGCTCCTCTTAGAGGAGCAGTTTCTACCATACCATTACTTCCATCTATTTCATCTTGATTTTTTTGATTATTTTGATTATTTGAAATCATCGGAACATCATTTTCTTTTGTGACATGTTCGTTTTTCAAATCAGATTCAAAAGGAGACCCCCAGGCTTCTTCATATGAACAAAAAGACATTATATTAACTAATATTTAAATTTACAATTTTTAAATATCGGATAAAATTGTAAATTAAATTTTAAATTGCTCAATTATTTGTTTTTCTAAGGAATATTTGTTTAAAATTTTTGATAAAGTTGGTGCGGATGTCAGTCTTGTTTTCGAACAATATTGTTGAATATTTTTGATAAGTCTTTTCTTTTTGGAGACAATATAAATAATCGAAATAATTACAATATTATTTCCTTCGAGTTTACACATGTCAGATTGTTTAAAATACATATAAATTTTGTAAATTTGCTCATACAATTGCGTATCGTTAATATTGTTATTGCAATTAATCAAATTTGTAATATTATGAATAAACTTGAATTGATCAATACTATATTGTCCGGTAGGCTTAGGTGTTGTCTGTTTTTGTATTTTATTTGCTAAATTTTTTGTAACTGTATGACCAACTCCTATCATAGAATTTGGTCTTACTATGTTAGAATCACCATGTATTTCAATATAATTTTTAACAATATCATTGCATAATCCTTCACTAATAATACCCGCATTTAACTGTCTTAAAGATTTACCCAATTCTTTTGAAGATACATTTAGTTTTTTTTTGTGCTGAATATAATTGCATGGAATAGAATTTATTGAAGCATATTTTAATACAATTCCAAGTAATATAGATGTATTATAATTCGGAATATGTTGTGACTTTATTCTAATTTCATGTTGTATATTCTCAAAATGTACATTTGACCATATCTTTTTTAAAAATAACATGTAATTTCTTATTACAATATTATCTGTAGATTCATAGGTTTGGCATCTATTGTATTGTTTTGTATCTAAAAATTCAATTGTTTCTGTTTCAAAAGTTGTTTGCAAAAAACCACAAAAAGTACATTTGTTTTCAAATGGAGAAATATATTCAAATTTAGTGTTCGAACAATGTTCACATGTCATTTTTTATTCTTATATAATAATAATGCGTTCTTTTTTTGATTCAATATTTTTGTTTTGTTTATTAATTTATTCAACAATACTCGTTGATAATGCTTCAAATTATATTTCTTTAGAAACAGTAAATCATCCTTTAATTAGATTCTCTATATTATTATTAATTTTTTATTATATTTATACGGAAGAATTTGTTGCGTTGGTAATATTGTTTGCGTATATTCTTACAATTTATAGTTTTTTGACTCCAAATAAAATTGACTATGATGATAAACCACTAACTTTTGAAAAAAAACCTGTTATTATTAAAAAAGAAAAAGAAAATATAAAAAAAGATAAAAAAATGAGTACAACCGAATTCATTGTTCATAATAAAGATTCTGACAATTTTACAACTGAATCTCAATTTAAAGATGTACAGTCTAACATATTTAATGATGAGGCTATGAATACTGAAATATGTATTTGGAAAAAAGGATATAGTACACAAGGAATAAAAAAAATGGTGTAAAAAACACCTTTTAAAATTTTGATATCCTGTACTTTACTTACGGAATTTTAACTAAAATTCTAAAAAAATATAAAATGAATAATAATGGGTACAAAATCAAATTATGTCGAAAAACACATGGCTACTTCACAATTAGCATTACAAACCCCTATTATTAATTATAGAGATGGTTTTGGATGTAGTGGTCAAAATGGAAAACATATTGATAAAGATTCTTTTTTAAAATATAATTCAGTACAAACTAGCAATGGTTCAAAAATTACTCTTCCCCAAGTAGGTTTTTTAACAGTTCCATTTATGGGAAATGGTTGTCCATCTGTTAACAATTCACCGCGTTTAGATTTTGAATATAGCTATACTCCCAAAAGTACTTTATCAAATGGAGAAAAAAATCGTTTTGTACCTCTAGTAGGATGTATTGCAAATGAAATTCAAAATACAAATCATATAATACCGGAAGATATGCATTCCGGTTGGTTCAGAGGCGGATATCCTTCTAGAGGTTGTAAAAATTATAGAGGACTACCTCCTAAACCGCTTGAAACAAATATCTGTAAAGATATTAATTAATCATATTCAAAAATCATGTACTTTATTAACGGAATTTTAAATGAATAATTATATGAGTACAATAAAATTTTTTTTTTGGTTTATTTGTTCTATTAATTAGTATAATATGGATTAAATTTTTGATTGATAATGATCTATATTCACGGTCATAGTGTGAATTATCTATATGTTCGAATAGAAAAGTAAAATCAATCACATTAATATTAATAATGTGCTTGGTACCAACTTCCAAATAATAAAGCTACGAAGGAATATTTTTATATTTAGTTTAAAACGCCTTTTATTTTATTATTATTATATATAATAATCGAAACTATGATGTACAATATAATCAAAATTATGGACTTAACAAACAAAAACGATATTTTACAATTAAAAAAAGAAATTTCAAAAAAACAAAATAATATTTATTTTGAAACCAAAAAAATAGAAAATTTCAAAAAAATAGAATATAGAATCAGAAGATCTTTATCAAATTTAGCAACAATTCCGGATATTAAACCATATAAAAAATATATAGATAATGCAAATAAAAATAGTCTTTCTACACATTTTTATAATTTGTCTAAAAATACTATTTTAGTTATTCCTATTAAACCATATGCAAATATGTACCAATTTGCAATTCATTCTTCAGATATAGAATGGCTTGGACTTTTCAGAAAAATTCTTAAAAATTTAAAAAAAGGTCAATTTATTAGCACTCATGGGCATGGTGTGAATTATCTACATGTTCGGATAGAAAATTACCCGAAATATTACAAAATATTTTAGATGATTTATAGATCACGGAGAGTTCTTATAAACTATGAATCATATCCCCTCCTAAGTCCATATTAATAATAAAAAATAAATACTCCCTGTTATGATAATTAAATGATTACGCTTTTGTTAAAAGCTTGTACAAATAATATTTATAATATATAATTATGACAACTATTACGGCGACTCAGACGGGTGAAGCTGAAAAAAAATATTGTGAATTAATTACAAAAAATGTAAAACGACAATGTAAATTAACACATGATAGAAACAAAGATTCAAATGAATGTGAATTTAGACCAAAAACATCGAAATGTTATGTATTATCTAAATCAAAAAATGCAAAATTAAAATTAAAATATAATACACAAAAAACAGAAGAAGAAAATGATTCTACAAAAAATGTTGAAAATACTATTACTTTAGAAATGATAAAAGATTACAGAAATATTCGAAATAATTCAAGCGAGGACACAAAATTATCATACATAAATTTACATCAAGAATTACAAAAGCAATCATCATACGATCTAAATTTAGGTTTTTTTTGGATTTACAAAATGGGAAATAATATACCAAATGGATTTATCAAAAAAGAAGATTTTTATAGAATACCAAAGAACGTAATCTTCTGATGTGTTGTATATATATTTGTAAACTGAAATTTCTGCTTTATAACTTTTATAAGACAATTAGGCTAAATTCAATTTGAAATTGGGATCGCTTTTTCTTTGAAAGGAATATGCTGCAAGACTTTTTATTTTGGACATTAGTTGGTCCACTACTTCTGGGTATCGTACCTTTATTCCATATATACCAATACAAATCAAAACTAAAAATATATAAAATAATATCATATTTGTTTTCCGTATTGTGCTATATTTTTTATCATGTTGTTTTAACTCTTGGAATGCATCATGAGATTTTTTATCTGCCTCTATTAATTGAGTATTTTTCATATCTTTTAGAGTAGCATAAGTATTATTTCTTTCACGTGTTACTTTATTTATTTCCAATTCTTTTTTTAATATTTTTGTATCATACTCCGCAGATATGTTTTGAATATGATCACTATGTTCTTTTCTAAGGTTTCCCATTTCTTCATAACATTCTTTATACCATTCGCTCAAAAACAATTTGTTATTCTCAGTAAAACCACGTAAAGCTGTTTCTTTTGAATTATTCAATATATCTATATCTGCATTTGATTTTATTAATAATTTCGCTAATTCGATATCATCATCCTGCAACAAATGAAGTACAGTATTGCCATTTGCATCTTGAGCATTTGGATTTGTACCATAGTCTAACAATAATTGCATATTTTCAGCCCGATCGGGCTGATAGGCGATATGCAATACGTAGAATAATACCGTTTTGCCAAATCCTGAACTAATATTGGTGTCTGCACCAGATTCTAGTAAAAATGCAATAGTATTAATTTGTCCTTTGCTAACTGCTATCATTAATGGTGTTTCTCCGATTTTATTTAGAGCATCGATATTTGCATTATTATCAATCAATAATTGTAATAATTCTTCAGTATCTTCCGGTGACCGACACGCATAATGTAATACAGTATTGTCATCCTTATCTATTAAGTTTATATTTGCATTGTTTTCTAGTAAAATTGTAACTGCACTTATTGTATGTATGTCATAAAATTGTGATGAAATAACTGTATGTAATGGTGTTAATCCATTACTATCTTGAGCATCTACAATATCTATACCTTGCTCCGTTGCTTTTTCTAGCAATAGCTCAATACATCTTATTTTTGAACTAATTGTAGTAAATCGTCTAATATTCTCTCTTCTCCAATCACATGCATAATGCAATGGTGTATAACCGTTATCTTCGTCGACTGCATCTATTTCTATATCTGGAAGTGATAATAAATATTCAACAGTTTCCGGATGACCAGAATAACAAGCTACATGTAATGGTGTTGTACTCTTACTATTATCAACATCCTTCAATTTTGCACCTTGTTCGATTAACAGTTTTGCTATTTTTAAATACCCTCTCTCTGCAACTAAAAATATAGGTGTTCGACCTTCCTCATTTACATCATTTATTATCGTATCTAAATTTATCTTTTTATCGTTATTGTTGATTATTTCTCTTATTTTTTCTTCTGCATATTCTCTATTATATTTTAAAGCATTAAAGATAGGATTAGAATCAGAATTAGTATATGGATTCAAATGTTCTTTTTTTGACATTGACAAAAATAATATAACAACCGCTATCAACAATATAAAAATTTGATGGAATTTTGGACAACCTTTCATAATATATTATATTATTTTTTTTCGTAATTCGTTTTTTTATAGAATTTAATATGTATTTAAATATTAAAATAAAATATGATTTTTAATGTTAATGTCGGAGATTTTGTCAGAATTGAGAGATCGCCATATACAAATGGTCATTTTTATCTGAGATTAAAAAAAAATAATAATGATGATGAAAATAATGAATTCACCATTGGTTTCGGTTATGATGAACCATATAAAGATAAAAATATTTTTTTATCAAATGATTTTGTTGCAAATATTCGCATTTTTGCGACTTCAATTGTGCCTGTATTTAATAAATGGATAATTTATCATAATGATTTTCCAAGAAATGCAAAATATTTACCAAATACATTTCATATTTTAACAAATTGGATCTCTTTATCTGAAAGAACGTGTTTCATTATTAATGATTTGTTACAAAATAATTTAGAAAATATATCATTTTTATTTGATTTACCATTTAGTTCAATAAGTAAAGACAATGTTAGCAATAATTGCAGAACTATTTTATTAAATGTCATTCAAGACTCTATTGAAAATATTGAAATTCTTCATAATTATTTCCAAGGAAATCCTTTAAATAATGATTTACTCCACGGATGTCTTTTGTTCGAATGTCAAGATAGACATATAAAAAAAATTGCAAATCATCCATGTATTTATTTAGAATCAAGTTATTGTTGCAAACATGTTACAAAAAAACCGGATATATTTGTAAAAAGAATTCCAGTAGTTTCTCAGTCATTTTGAAGTCATATTTTTAAATCATTTGCCATACTTTTTATTCGCAGAATAATTTTAATAAAAATGATTAATTATCATGTCTAATAGGATTAATTATATAAGTTTCAGTAAAAATATATTTTAATTCTAAATATGTTTAAGTGTAAAAATCTATTTAATCTTAAGAATAAGAATAAGGATAAGAATAAGGATAAGAATAAGAATAACAAAGATTTAAAATTGTTAGACAAGGACATACCAAAATTTAAGTATAAAAATCTATTTAATTTTAAGAATAAGAATAAGAATAAGAAAAATTTAAAATTAAAAGAAATAAGAAAAGAAAAAGCGAAACACAATTGTCGTGGAGGTAAGACGGCGACAGGTCGCCGTCGAGCGCGCAACAAGAGTGCTATGAATAGTGTAGACGCACATGTATTTGTCAATGCCTTGCGGCGTTGGCTCAATATACATGGAGGCAGTATCCAGGCCCGAGAGTTATCCAAATTCTATAATAGTCTGGATTGTAATGAAATAGAAGTGCCTAAGGGAGGTGCCTTAAAGTTAATAAGAAAAGTAGAAAATTCTGGCCTTTTGCTCAGACACGACCCTAAAAATAATCAGTGGATTATCGAGCTGGACAAACCCACATTACTCAGTGAGTTATTGAGAATGCCTAAATTAATCATGAATAATTTATTTGATCAACCCGTGTCTGGATCTGCTCAAAGATTGTCACAAGCTGAGGTATAAGAACACCAGAAAACAGTACAAAAAACACAAAAACAAAAAAACACAAAAAACAAAAAAATACACAAAAAAACACAAAAAACACAAACAAAAAAAACAAAAAAAATACACAAAAAACACAAAAACAATTAAAAAAAACAGAAAAGTAATGCAACCACATTATATTTACATAATGTGCATGGTCTCAAGTCATGAATAATAAAGCTGCAGAGGGTTTTTTTATAACTATTCATACAATAACGTAAAGTTTTTTTTTGTTTTTCTAAAGAAGAAAATATAGTTAAGATTATGAATTATTTATAATAATTATGAGTAGTGAGAGAATATGTTGGGAAAATTATTTTATGAAAATTGCCGATTTATCATCAATTCGATCTCCATGTGAAAGATTAAAAGTTGGATGTGTAATTGTTAAAAATAACAGAATATTGACAATCGGTTATAACGGATTTTTAAGTGGCAAAAAACATGTATCAATTATTAGAAATAATCATGAACAAGGAACTATACATGCTGAGATAAATGCTATTTGCGATGCTTCAAAAAGAGGAATTTCAATAGATAATAGCGATGCATATATTACACATTATCCATGTCTAAACTGTTATAAAGCACTAGCAAGTTCAGGTGTTAAATGTATTTATTATCATGCTGATTATAAAAATGATGATATTATTTCTAAGTTAAACTACAATATACCAATTATAAAAATAGAGAAATAATATGTTTTTATTTTAAACTTCATTTTAAACTTCATTTATTTTTTTTTTATTTTTTATTTTTTGTTTGATCTCATATTGTTTTAAAATATATTCCGGCACGACTGGTGCAATGGTATTCAATATATCATAACTCATACGTATTTTGGTAAGAAACACATCACTTTGAATTCTAAATTTTTTTTCTTTAAACATTTCACCATCTATTTCGGTTTGTAATTCCGCATATCTTGCGCTATGATTAAAATGTTTTTCTTTGCGAGTTGAAAAACTATAAAAACTATCAACACTGGCTAAAAATCCAACAGAAATAAAAGCAGACATATTTGCATACTTTATCCACTTCGTTTCTGCAAATACAGCACTTATAGGAGACATAACACTTGGTACAATAACGGTAGGTAAAGACCAAATTTTTCTTAATCTTTTGAAGTAATAACCGCTCATTTCGTGTAATTCTTTCTGCTTTTGTATATCAATTTGCCATTTATTAATTAAGTCTTCACCTCTTGAGCACCAAGGTTCTTCTATTCTTTTATTATCAGATGAACTTTCTAAAGAAAATTCGTCCGAATTAGTTGGCGATGAATACATTATTATATAAATATAATATATTAATTTATATTAAGTATTAGATATTTATCAAAAAGGTATATACTTCGCTTCATATGTATAAGATTCGTATTTAAGACCATTTGTATCGTCTTCTGTTAAATTAACATTTTTTGATAATGAAATATCAACCTTAACATTATCATCTTCAAATAATAGTTCTTCGTCTTTATAATTAGAATTTTCTAGATCATCAGAACAATTGTCTACTTGACTTAAATCTTTTACAATTGTATCCTCCCTATCTTCTTCTCCATCATCTTCCTCCTCATCTTCAATATCACTTTCATTTGATGCTTCATCAATATCACTTTCATTTGCTTCATCTTGTAATAAACGTTTCTCAAGAGTTGATAATTTCCAATCAACTGCAGAATCTATATCAATATCTATTGTTTCTCGAATATTCGGATACAATCGTTTTTTTTCATCACTTAATTGTGATTTTGTATATATAAGCACTGCTCCATTAAATGCGGTAATTGTCTTATCAGGGGAACATAATTTCCATTGTGAATCAACATGATTTTTATTAACAGGCATTTCATAATATACAATCCATTTTAACATATTATTAGAAGCATAAGGACCTTTCAATGTAATCGAAGAAAGTTTTCCTTTTGCAGGATTTTTTTTATGTATGAATTTTAAACAATCGTCATATGAGTTAATTAAAACATTGTCTCTTAATTTATTTAAATTTATAAAACATATGTCATCTTTTGTAATTAAACACCACTTCATCTTTCTTTTTAAATATTTATGATTCCTTAATATATAATTATATAATAGTATATATCCGATTCCTTATATATTTATATTTATTCATTCATTTTTTTTTATATAATATACCTAGTAATAATTTAGTTATATTATTTACAGATTTATCAATATCTTTTTGTGTACCAATTAATGGATTGAATTCCACAATATCTAAACATTTAATATTATCATTATGGTGAGTACATATATTTTGAAGAAATAAAATTAATTCATCTGTAATTAAACCTTTTTTTTTTGATGGTGTTCCTGTTGAGGACATCTCTGAAATATCTAAAACGTCTACGTCTATACTAATATATAATTTTTTATTACGAAATTTATTATAATTAAATTTATTATTACGAATATCAGATATATTTAAAATATCAATATTGTTGGTTTGAATAATATTTTTTTCAAAATCGTCAGTTTCTCTTAATCCTAAATAAGTTAATTGAGAAAAACTAGGATAATAATTTTGAATAACATCATTTTTCATCAACCCAAATATTTTTGCTAAACTCATTCCATGAGAATTTTTAGTTAAGGAACTTTCTTTAGTATTAATATCGGCATGTGCATCAATCCATAAAATATGGGCATTTTTCCTGTATTTATCTAAAAATGATGGTATAGATGCAGAACTAATCGAATGATCTCCTCCCAAAATCAATATTGTTTCATTTTCATTCAAAGACTCTCGTACTGCCTTCGTTAATTGGGAATATCTCTTTTTATTATTTATTATAATACATTTTATATCCATTATATTTGAGAATGATATTGATTCAGTATTTAAAAAATTATGAAGAATATGAGATCCACCTTGTTCGACTCCTATTTTTTTTTGACCAATATTACAATATACATTAATTATTTTTATTTTGCTTTGTGTTAAAAAATTTCTATATCTACTAAACATTATTATAATATTATAATATTATTTTAAATAAATAATAAATACACAATATCTGTATCTAAATATTTTTATAAACAATATCTGTATCAAAATATTTATATATTATAATAATATGACAACTCCCGAAAGTAAAGATGTTGCTAAGGCAGTAATTGCACTCAAAGAAAAAAATGAGAAGATAAAATCAAATCATGATCAATTTCAGAAGTATATGGATCAATCCCAAGAAATTTTGGAAGAATATTTATCATTAATTGATCAGTATTTCCGTTCCACTCTGCAATGGGTTGAGTTAGTTGATAAATTATCGCAAGCTATTCTGGAAAAGGATACATCTGAAGAAAAGAATTTAGAAGAATTATTTAATGCAATTGATGAATTTCAAGAAAAAACTATTGATATTGATGAGTTAAACACACGACTTACAAACATTACGAAACTGAAGGAGGATTTTCAAAAACTTAAGAACAAGTTAGATACATCAAAAACGAGTGTTGACAGTATGATAAAAAATCCCGGGCTTGTTGATGATCTTCAGAACAAGTTAGATACATCAACAACGAGTGTTGACACGAGTAATGTACCGAGTGATGACACAAGTGATGACAACAGTATGGTAAAAAATGACGAGTTTGATGATATGGATCCGCTACCCAAACTTGATCCATCAAGATTAGAATATCGAGATACAGAAGCAGAAGCTTTGGCAAAAGCTTTACAATCAGGTAACATAAACAACCAACTACAGGGGGGGGGGTAAGAAAAAAAAAACTAAAAAAAAATTAAAACATAAATTAAATTAAAAACGTTTGTTAAAAATAACTTGAAAACATTTAAATTAAAATTTCAAAAATAAAATAATTTTTAATATTTAAATAATATATATATCACATGCCTGAAAAATTGAAGTTTAATAGTGAATATTCGCAAACACAACACTATTTTTTTCTGAATAACTCTAATGAACAATGGAGAAGTTATTATATTGCTACTGGTGTTGAAACTTTGAATTATAAAGATTGGGAACATACAAATAATACAAATAATGTTTTAACAATTGATCCGGATTTAACAAATCAATATTCAACACAACAAGAATATTTTTTACAAAATACTTCAGAACAGTATAGAGCGTATTATATAGCGCAAAATGCAAGTAATAAACGAGAGTACGATATAATATCTCCATCCGAACCAGAACCGGAACCGGAACCTGAACCTGAACCTGAACCTGAACCGGAACCTGAACCGGAACCTGAACCTGAACCGGAACCTGAACCGGAACCTGAACCGGAACCGGAACCGGAACCTGAACCGGAACCGGAACCTGAACCTGAACCTGAACCTGAACCTGAACCTGAACCTGAACCTGAACCTGAACCGGAACAGGAACCTGAACCGGAACCTGAACCGGAACCTGAACCTGAAACTGTAAATCTTGTGAGTAGTGGCAGTACTAAATATGTATTCAATAATTTATCAAATTACGATCCTAATAGACGATTTGGATTATATAATGGAACGTATATTTTTAAAAATATATCCAATTATCATCCAATGGCATTACTCAATGCTGGTAAGGAATCTAGTATATCGTATACCGGAGATATTAATAAACAATTGCTTATGAAAATAGGAGATTATACTTATGCTTTCTATACTGGAGATATAACT
>Ga0099799_10094_pt1 | contig 26389 bp, 22 predicted proteins | sample Uncmet6_SortLC_1_FD_89033 | JGI IMG/M metagenome (GOLD analysis project Ga0099799, IMG submission 89033) | Marine eukaryotic communities from CALCOFI LINE 67, Pacific Ocean - CN11_C50_N6_SortLC_1 | ecosystem: Environmental > Aquatic > Marine > Oceanic | place: Pacific Ocean: Monterey Bay...
TTGAAGCGGACACCTTTGGCCACGTGTCTTCCACACTTCGTGCACCAGCCATCGAACGGCAGCTCGAAGCGTATTAAGCCTTTTTGTTCGTACTGGTTGCGGCCCTTCGTGTGCCCGGTGTGTTGGTTGAGCGATTCTTTGGAAGGGTCCCAGCCGGGGGGGTAGTAGAAGTTGTCCGCTCTTGCGGCGGAGAGGGTGGACATGGTTCCTTAGCTTGTCCACGGGTGACGCGCTCGGCTGTAAATGTATGTTGCTTGCCCCCAGGGTAGGAGTTGGGTGCTGTCTCTAGCGCTTGCGTTAGTCGCCGTCCCGTGCTGTGCGAGCCAGCGTATGCCAGTAGAGTACCGGGCGTCACGCTTTGGGCCACAGCGGCACGTATGCGGGCGCAGTGTCGGCCGCCGCTCCAGCCTGCATTTGCTAGTGTCTTTCAGACCGCTAGCACGCCTCGAGCCGAAATTTCGCAGAAGACGCCTCGCCGGCGCGCGAGCACACGTCGACGCGCTACTTGCCCGGGACGCTAGGCGGCCACTTTTTGCTCTCCCGCTTGCTCGGCGCTACTCTGCAAAGCCCGCCTAGGCACGCTGCGCGACCCTAAGGGCGTCGGGAAAGCGCCGTAGGGAGGCACGGGTCCCTGCCGAGACGGCACGTCGTCGTGAAGGGCAGCGCAAGGACCGCGCGGCCCGTGCTGTTAGGAGGGCTGCCCTGGGGGGCCCCAGCTAGAAGGAGAGCGGGCACGCGCCCACGCCAGCAAGATGGTCTCCGAGAGCAAGAAGCCCACGACCCACGACAGCCATGAGAAACAGCTAGATACGAAAATCCTGCGGAGCGTCGTATTGCAGATGCACGAGGCCTTCCCCAAAATCTGCATCGCGTGGAACGTCAAGGGGAGCATGAACAAGAACTGGAAGATGCTGTTCGAGAGGTTAGACACGGACGGGAGCGGTCGATTGGACTACAAGGAGTTCACGGGAGCTTTGGCGGACGTGCTCAAGATCGACGTCCCGGAGGACCATCTCAAAGCGCTGTGGGCCTACGTCGACCACGACAAATCGGAATTAGTTTCCATCGAAGAGTTCCAGCATGCTTGTTATTTATTATTATTGGAGGACTGGCCCATGCTAAGTGAAGAACGACTGGAACAGATATGTATCATTATCAATGACGCCGCGGTCCACGAATTCTCGAAAGAAGGTAGTGGCGTGACGTCGGGCAACTGGTTCCAGATCTTCAACAAGTTTGATACCGATGAGTCAGGTAGATTGGGTTTTGAGGAGCTCGAGGGCGTCACGAGAATGAGAGATCCGGGCCTAAACCTAAGAGAATCGGACTTATCAACCCACGACCTGAAAGGGCTCTGGAAAGCGATAGATAAAGACTGTAGTGGGGATGTGACGGTCGACGAGTACATGCACTTCATGAGGGCTAGGGGCCCGCAGATGCACGAGCTGACCGACTACTCGAAGAAGATGCGCGGCTTGTCGTTAGGTAACGAGATCAAAGTGTTGCCGGACTTGGATGATGAGGCAAGGGAGGCCGCGGAGGCGCTACCTATATCTACTTTGAGAGAAGTAGTACTGCAGATGCACGAGGCCTTCCCGAAGATCTGCCTGGCCTGGAACGTGCGTAACAGTATGAGAGGCAACTGGCAGATGTTGTTTGAGCGACTAGATACTGATGGTTCTGGTATGTTACATTATGGGGAGTTCCAGGATGCTATAAGGGAAGTTTTATCGTTAAATGTGTCCGAGGATAAGGTGTGGGGGCTCTGGTGCTACGTCGATAAAGATCGCTCGACGCAAGTCACGATCGGCGAGTTCCAGTCCGCACTCTATCTCTTGTTACTAGATGCGTGGCCGACACTCGAGACCGAACACTTGAATAGGCTCTGCGAGATTATAAACGATGCGGCGGTGCACGAGTTCAGCAAAGAATCCATAGCCGTATCTTCCGGAAACTGGTTCCAGATCTTCAACAAGTTTGACACCGATGAAAGTGGGAGACTAGGCTGGGAGGAGCTCGAAGGAGTGACGAGGATGCGAGATCCCGGATTGAACCTGAGAGAAGAACAACTCTCGACACACGACTTAAAGGGCCTCTGGAAGGCCATGGACGCCGACGCCGACGGCAACATCACGGTCGACGAGTTCATGCACTTCATGAAGGAGTACTACGACCCGATGCTAGCGTACACGGGCCCGCGGCACCGGGAACTCGACGATGAGCAAAAGGCCACGGGCAAAGCCATGACTGAAGAGTCATTAAGACCATTAGTATTAGAAATGCACGACCAGTTCGACCGCATCTGCTTCGCGTGGGATTTACGAAATGCGATGAATAAAAATTGGGCCATGTTGTTCGAGCGGCTGGATTTAGATGGGTCGGGACGGTTGGACTTCGACGAGTTCGCCGCGGCGGTGAATGACGTCCTGAAGTGCCCCTTCGACGACGTATCTCTCTATGGATTGTGGTGCTTCATCGATACCGATGAAAGCGGTGAGGTCACGATTAAAGAATTCCAGTCGAGGTTATATATTTTAGTATTGAGCGGATGGCCCATCCTGAAAAAGAAGCACATGAAGCGGTTATGTACTCGTATCAATGATGCAGCAGTACATGAATTCTCGAAGGACGGTTCAGGAGTCAGTGAAGGCAACTGGTTCGCGATCTTCAACAAGTTCGACACGGACGAGTCGGGTAGACTAGGCTTCGAGGAGCTCGAAGGCGTGACGAGGATGCGGGACCCCGGGCTCAATCTCAGAGAAAAGGACATGTCCCAAGACGAACTCAAGGGCTTGTGGCGGGCCATCGACGAAGACTCGTCCGGGGATGTAACAGTAGACGAGTTCATGCACTTCATGAAGGTCCACGGGCCGCGGTTCGACGGGCAATTTATTGCGCAGAAGAACATTTCGCACGAGGAGTTCATGCGCAAGACGTCGGAGATGCGCAAGTCCCAGGAGGAGAAGGAGCTGCGGGAGGCTCGCAAGCGGCTCATGAGCGCCGAGCGACGTCGGAAGAAGCGCGAAGAGAAGCACTTGGAAAACGTCGCGAAATTAAAAAAGTTAAGGGAACTCGATTTCCGGGAAAAGAACTCGCCGGCCTACAAGAAACGACGTAAGCGGCAGGTCGGGCAGTTGACCAAACTGTCGAAGTCTCCTCTACTCGCTGGTTGTGAAGACATTATCCCGCACTTACTAAAACCGGGCGCGAACATCCCCATGCCTCTCTCGGTCACGGGTGGTCGCAACCGCATCTTAGCGCTCAAAGCTAAGAGGCTGGAGGAGGCGCAGAAGCGGGCCGCGGCCCTAGCGCTAGCTCGGAAGGAAGGTAGTAAGCGGGCCGTGAAATTCGGGGCCGGCGTCGCTTCTGCGTTTGGAGCTGCCGGTGTCGAACGAGCCGAGAAACGGGCCATCGCGGAAGAGACGGCCAGGCGGAAGAACGCCTCGAAGAAGGCTTTGCTATCACAAGCCGGCACCGGACACTCGTTCCGCAAGGCCGGTGTTGCTAGAGCGGAGGCGCGAGCCATTGCGGAAGCCGAGGAGGCCGAGCGTCTGGCACGCGAGGCGGAGGTGCCGCAGTCGCCGGCGCGGCCCTACCACTGCTGGTGCGCGCCGGCGCCGGCGCCCTTCGCGGCGCCCGCGCCGGCGCCCTTCGAGGCCGAGGCCGAGGCCTACTCGGAAGAGGAGGAGTTGGCGTTTGAGGACGAGCCGCTCGCCGGCGAGTCGGTCTACGAGCCCGACGACGACGCCGTCGCCAGCGATGCTGAAAAGGCCGTCGCGAGCGACGCCGACGAGCCGGCCGAGGAGGAGCTCGGCGAGGAGCTCATGGAGGAGGAGGAGGTCGTCGACGAGGAGGACGGGTAACTAGGTTCTATGCAACGCTCTCTCTCGCGCCGTGTCACCCGCGGCGAGTTCCATTTTCATCGCGCCCCTCGTCCTTCTCGATGCCTAGGCTTGCGGTAGACCCCCGAGTCGTCCTGGACTATGCTCCGAGAGCTCGAGCTTCACCCCCCCACCCCGCCCGTTGAGACTCCGTTTGGCTGCGAAGCTTGCGTGCTAGACGCCGGCGACGCGCGAGGGGCAGCCTTCAGCGTCCACGACCCATCGTACGCGATGCCGGCCACGCACCTGCGCCGCTGCTACGGCTGGCACGGCCGCGGCGAGCGCCCAGAGAAACCTACGAAGCCAGCCCCGGACGCCGAGGCGGAGGAGAAGCCCTGTGCCCTCGACGCGCGGGCCATCTTTAGAGCAAGGCGCAACCCGCCGATCCGCCACTGGCTCTCGCACGCGAGCTGGCGCCACGTCGAGAAGCGGAGGAGGCGGCGGTCGCCGGTTAAGGTGGAGGAGCCCGTCAAAAAGGCGCCCGCGAAGAGACGTAGGAGGCGGTCGACGAAGCCCGTCGTTGACGTCGCGGCGCCGCCCAGGGACGAGGACCGGTGCTGGCCCGACGAGGCGAGCCCGCGCTGGGCGCGGCGGCGCGGCGCGGCCAAGACCGAGGGCCTGAACGGCCGCCACTGGCGCCGCGAGAAAGGTATACAAACGAAGGCGCGGCGGGCCGCCGAGGCAGCGATGCGGAGGGACGCGCCGCGGAAAGCGCCCGTTTCGATAGATGCGGTCCGCGGCCACTTCCTTCTCAGGTGGTACCTGGATCGTATACGTAACTACGTGGCGCGGCGCAAGTGGCGCCGCCTGAAGAAGGAGGAGCGGGAAGTGTTGAAGGTTAGAGCAGAGGAGGCGAGCCGATTCGACGAGGAGGCGAAACGCCAAGCGCGCGCGACGCGGGCGCAGCGCCGGTGGCGCGAGCTGTCCTGGCGCCACGTGAACCGCGTGGAGGGCCTGGGCGGCTCTCCTGTGGAGTCGCGGCGGCGCCGCGCGGCCGAGCGGAAATTTGAAGGGAGGCGGTGGACGCGCCTCGAGCTGGGTTGGGACGCGACGCTCGGGTAAGCGTGCTCTACGTTTGACGTCGAGGGCCGCGTCGGTGGCGTCGATTTCTAGTGTCTTACCGACGCTAGCACTGCTGCTCGGCATTTTTCAGCACCTGAGCACTGACCAGCCTCCCACGCGCCATCGACGCGAGGAACGATGTTCAAGCGCCTGCGCAAGGAGGCCGCCGACGCCCAGCGCTCGACGGAGCCGGACTTGGTGCTGGCACCGCGGCAGGACAACCTGCAGAGCTGGCGGGCGTGGGTCGCCGGCCCGACGGATACGCCTTTTGAAGGAGGCGTCTTCGAGCTCGAATTAAATATAGGCGTGCGCTACCCGCTCGCGCCGCCCGTCGTGCGGGTGACGACGCCGCTGTTCCACCCGAACATCCACGATCGGACGGGCGAGGTCTGCCTGGATATCCTGAAGGAGGCCTGGAGCCCGGCCTGGACTCTAGTGAGCGTCGTGCGGGCCGTGCGCGCGCTGCTCGCGGCGCCGAACGCGGATTCGCCGCTCAACTGCGACGCCGGGAACTTGTTAAGGGCGGGCGACGTCGACGGCTTCGCGCGCATTGCGCGGCGCATGGTTTCCGAACATGCCTCAAAACCGATGCCTTCTCGCTCGTCATTGTTTCCCTCGTCTTCCGACGTTCCGCAGGAGTCGTCGTCCTGTACCACTATCACTATTGTGGTAGTAGCCGTCGGGGTTCTGTTAATGCTATGTTCTTAGGGGCTTCAGGCCTAGTTTAGCTCTCAGAGCATTCGTCGCCTCAATATCCAGGTCGTGGCCGTCCGCGACCCGATCCTCATCCTGTTGTTCTACTACCTCTTCGCGCCGCCGCTTCTTCGAAGAACCACCTTTGAGCTTCAACCTACCAACAATAGCCTCCTCGTGAACCACCTCTTCCTCTTCACTGACAACCTCCTCGTCACCGTCCAGGCCCGCGGCAGAGTTGACCCGAGGCCCGAGCTGCCCCGCCTTCTCGAGATGCCATCTTTTTGGGAGATGTGGCAGAGCAATATCACAAGCGTAGTCCTCGGTCAGCAACTCATCAATAAATTGATCGACATGAGTGACGTGCCAGCCCTCGAACGTTCTTACCCTTAGTTTCGAGTAGTCCGTATAGAGCGGTTCGAGGTAGCGGTAGATGTCCGCTGGTCTTCCGACGCAGCGCAGATACAACGCCCCTAATGCCCTGACATACTTATAATCTTCGTTCGTCACGAATTCTACGACTATCTCCAAATCGGGCTGTATTTGTAACATTTTTAGCAACAAACACATGAATTTGGTCGGCTTCCGCGTGCCGCCGTACGTCCCTCCCACGTGAGACAACTCGATCGCTCGATCGACTAACGTCTCGGCCGTCAACCCGAAACATGACTCCTTCCAGTACTGCGTCGCGTAGACCTTCGTCCTCAGAATCTTCTCGACGATGCGCTGGGGGTTCGTGCCGTGGACGTTCTCGGACGTGACGTCTGTGGTATTTGCGGTGGGGCCGCCCATGGTGCTGCTGGGCTTGGTTTCGGGCCCGGCGGAACCGCGGAAGCGCTTGCGGCGGCAGCGCGCGTTCGCACGGGTGGCTCTGGGAAGTGTTACAACGTTCAGCTATACGCGGCGGCGGCGTACGGCGCGGCAATGCGGCGCTTACCGCTGCTTGCTAGTGCCTTACCCTACGCTAGCACCGATTTCAAGGCATTTGTACGGCTTTTGACGTATAGTGCCTGTAGCCAAGCCTTTGTTACGTGTCGGCATTGCTGCCACATAGTAGTTGCCCAGTCCAAGGCTCGAGCGGCTGCAGCGGCGCTTGGTTACGCGCCTGCAGCCAAAACCGCCAGCAAGGCGCATCACTGCCCGGACGCGGCAGGAGAGACGACCTGGAGCCAGCGCGATGCGGGACTTCGGCGACGACGCCGAGGCTATTGATGGAGACGACGACTTCTTCGACGGCGTCGACGACTTTAGTGATGATGACGGAGTAAGGCACGACGGCTGGAGAGAAGACGAGCCCGACACAATAAACGTAGAGCAGACGAGCCCGTTGCCAGCCCCAGCATCGCTCGAGTCGGCGGGCGAGATCGAGGACGACGATGATCACCTCGAGCCGAATTATGGGGTGGTCCAAGCCGCCGCCGCCTTAGTCGGGTTCGGGGACCGCGTCGAGGACGACGACGACGACGAGCGGGAGTCGTGCTTCGCGGAGTCGCCGCGCGCGCGCCAGGCCGAGACCTTCGACGACAGCGACGACGAGAAGCCGGTGCCGGACTTCGCGTATGAGCTATTAGCTTCCATCGTGGCCGGCCTCGCGTGGCGCAAGGAGCAGTCCATTCTCATGGAGACGTTCATAAAATGGCTGGAGGTCGCGGGCGACGCCGCGCAATCAGCGACGCCGCCCGCGTCGCCGTCGAAATTTGAAGGGAGGCCGCCCCTCGCGCCCACGTATCCTACTTCACCTGTGAACGAGGACCTGTCCGAGGCGAAGCGCGCGGTGCTGACGCGAGCGAGAGCCGTCGCCGCGGCCGAGGCCGACGTCGTGCAGCGCGAGGAGCGGTGCGCCGCAATTGAAGCGGAGGCCGTCGAGCGCATGGAGCGGCTAGTAGAGGCCGAGGCGGCCTTGGAGCAGCGCGAGGAAGCCGTGAAGAGGCGAGAAGCGGCGGTTGCGAGTGCGGCGGCCGATCAAGCGATGGCCGGCGCCGATCTTGATGAAAGAGGACGTTTGTTAAGGGAGAAGGAGCGTCAATTGTGCACGGCGCCGCCCGTCAAAGTCGAGCCCAACGAGTGGGCCGACGCCGTCGCCGCGTCCGCCGAGCACCATCTCCGGGAATTATCTCTAGAAAACAAGCAGCTGAAGCGGCACCAGCGGCGCACGGCTAAAAGGGGAAGGCGCATCGCTGCCGTGCTGCTGTGGCGGAAGATGCATCAGTTTGACGAGAGAACTGGAACGCAAAAAGCGTTCGCGGCGTGGTACGTCTTCGCCCAGAACACGCAGCCGTCTTCCAAACAAAAGCGCGTGAGAGCGGCCCGTTTGTGTTTGGAGAGCCGCGCCGGTGCCGTGTTAGATGGGGTCCACGCGCACTACTCGGCGTCCAAATTAGTGAAGGGGGGCCTGCGGCGGGAGCTGTCGTTGGAGCGGTTCTGGGCGCTGGCGCGGGACTTCCACCTCGCGCCGGCCTTTGCGTCGTACGCGTACTTGATGCATTTGGCGCGGGACGTGCTGCGGGGCGACTCTGCTTTATCGCGGGAGCAATTTGGAAGAGCACTAGCTCAACTAGCCCTGGAGGCGGCGGGCAAGGCCGGCGAGCCGCCGTCCATAGCCGTCGCGCGCGTGCTGGACTGCATGGAGACGTCGAACGGGCTCGCCAAGGTCGGGCTGTCGCGCGCGGTCAAGTTCCGGCACGGCTAGTCTTAAGGGATTTTTAGTTTGCATCCTCTCCTCTGCCTCTCGAGAGAGATAGAGAGTCGCTTCCTGTGCCCGCGATTTCAACCCGCTCTGCAGATCCGCGGCCCTTGCCAGCCGGGCCGAAAACAAAATGAGCAACGCATCGGCGGCGCCGCGGGCAGCCGCAGCCACCACCGATGACATTGAGGCAGCCCCGACGCTGGACAGCTTGCCGCCGGAAGTGCTCGGCGTCGCATTCGGCTTCTTAGAGCCTTTGGACATGCTGCCTCTGACCGAGTGCTCGCGGCAGTGGCGCGACATGGACGTCGACACGGCGTATTGGAAGCCGGTCTTCTTGAAGGACTTCGACAGTCCGCCGCACGAGGACGATTCTCTCCGGGCACGCACCGATAGACTGTTGCGCGAGTCGGCCCTTAAAGAAATCTCCATTTTTTCGGAGTTTTCTTACTCTATCGAACGGACCGCGACGCTCAACGGCGACGTCCGCGCTCTCGCCGCTGCAGTGCGCGCGGTGAACCTAAATTTCACCTCCCTCCTTGCGACGCTCGCCGCCCTCGAGGTGGAAGTGTTTGGCGCGCCGGCGACGGGTGTCAGCGGCGTGGACGTGGACATACCCCACACGACGTGGCGGGGACGGTACCGATTCCTGTGGCAAGATTTACGGGCGCGGGTGCGCGCAGCACTCGAAGCGCGCCGCCGCGTCGGGGTCCAGAGGGCTTCCTTGCAGGACGCTCGCTTTCCACGCAGGTGCATAAGTGCCCTGCGGGAGTAGTGAGAACTCTGAATTTAAATATAGTTTTACGTGAATTGGAAGAAACCATTACCAGGATACAAGACATCGGTCAAAACCACGTGCCCGCGCTCGGTGTCCATACACGGTTCGACGGCGCCGCCCCGTCCGACCTGTTGGCCACGCAGGCAGAAGCAGTACGTGCGCACACATTTTCTGCACGAGCTTTTGAATTGGGACACGTCCAACGAGGACGAGATGTATGTCCCGCCGCTCTTAGTCGAGTTACTCAAGCGACGCGACGAAGAAGTCGCCGGCGTCGCCAGCCTGGCCTATCACGATGAGCAGCTGCCGCTCCAAACGCTCGAGGAGACACTTCGGGCGAAGATTAGACAGGCGGAAAGCCGACGGCCCACCATGGTCCACGGCGGCGCGCGGGCGTTCTGGGAGGATTGTGTCGGTATCCTCGCCGCCCGAGACGAGCGCCATCCCCTAGCGCTAACTCGAGCGGAACTTGGAGCCCTGGCGGCGCAGATCGAGCGGCTCTAGAGAGGGCGCGGGCGAATAGGTAGCACGAAGATAAACCCCACCAAATTTACGCCGACGCCTCCGGCGCCGCCGCCGCCTTGGCGTCGGCCTTGCGCTTCGCCTTGGCGCGGGCCTTGGACTTGCGCGCCTCGGCCTGCTCGGTCAAGGCCTTCTCGCGGGCCTTCTCGCCCTTGAGCTTGTGGATCGCCTCCATGAGCACGCGCTTGTTCTTGTACTGGTTGCCCTTCGCCGCGATGTAGAGATCGTGATATAAATGGTGGTCGATCTTCTTCGCGTCGCGGTACTTGCGGAGCAGTCTCCTTAAAACGCGCTGCCGCCGCATCCAGAGCACCTTGACGGGCATGCGCGCGTTGGCGCTACCCTTGCGCTTGCCGAGGCCCGTGTGCCGGCCCTTGCGCTTCGCCTCGAGGTGGCGCGTGACGCGGCTCCTCGAATGGACGACGACCGGCTTGCGGATCACGAAGCCGTCCTTGATCAACTTGCGGATGTTCTGTCTAGAGTTCGCCATGGAGATCTCGTTCGCCTCGTTCGGGTCGAGCCAGACGCGGTTCTTGCCCGTCTTGAGGACGGACGCGGCTAACCTCTTTTGGAGGCGGAGCGACGACATGGTGCTCGCTAACGAGTACCGCAGCCGCGCTGTCCCGTGCTGGCTCTTGGTGGCGCAGCGGTGGTCCTTCGCTGGCTCTGTGGAGCGAGCGGGGGCCTACAAGCAGCTCTAAGACGCTGCTTTTGCTACGGCGACAAAAGCTGGCGATTGCTAGTGTGTCTTAAAGGACGCTAGCTCGAGTCACCGATGGACCACAGAGAGCCTCGCTGGGGACACCTCCCACACGAATAGGAAGCGCACAGACCGCCACCACTCAAATCGAGGCCGCCATCGGCAGCCAGCATGGTGTAAAACGAAACGATGGGCACAACACCGTGAGAGATCACTGAGAGCAGCTGCGACCGGCATTTCTCGACGCCGGCGTCGCGCGGCGGCAGCCAGCAAGCAGCTCTGAGCAGTAAAGCACAAATTGGGCAGCCACCATGCGCCTGGCACCATTACTGCTCGTCGTCGCGTGCGCCAACGCCGACGAGGCGGCCCGGAGAGCTCGCTGGCGCATGCAACAACGACGGGGTCGGGAGCGCATGGAACAATTGATGCGAACGAAGCCCTACCTCTTCACCACCAAGCCAACACCGAAGCCATCACTCAAACCGACGCCCGCCCCAACCACCGCGAAACCCACGAAATACCCCACACCATCACCGACGCCAAAGCCGGACCCCACGCGCAAGCCCACGCCAAAGCCTTCATCGGAACCAACATTAGTGCCTTCCACATCAGTACCATCCTTCGCGCCTACAAAAGTGCCCATACCGGCACCCACATCCCAACATGAAATGGAGATGAGAATAGCAGACCAAGAACCCGCCCAGCAGTGCCGCTCGGAACTCTGGAACGCTTTAACCGAGTCGCGCACCCGAAACGCGTGCTATGCGGGCAACTGGCACTACTACAACCGCTTCGGGACGCGACGAGCGACCCAATCCATCTCCGAGTATAGGAATGCGCGCTTCACGGCTTCCAAGTACGACGCTGTCTCGTTACCGGTCGACGTCAGACGACTGGCGCAGGACGCCCCCGTGTTTACCAAACACGCGGCCTGCAATCCAGGGCTAGCTAGACTGCCGAAGCGCCTCATGCACGCCCTACAGAAGAAGGGCGGAATCTGGTCCAAGGCTACTTACGTTTTAACGGTGAGGCATTCGTATGCACAATGCTCGATCCTAGGCTGGGAAGACACGCAAAGACGAGACTCTGGTGATAATTTAGGAAGACACTCGTCCGTGTTGATATTGGATGATCAATTATGTACCATACAAACGGCCAGGTGGGCTAAGAGTGGAGATGCTGAACAGTGGGGCGAGGACGTGCGGCTCATGACCCATCGAGGTAGATTGGTGGCCACGGTCGTACTCACACCAAAGTTCGAAGACAGAGATATTATACCGCAGAAGTTCGGGGTCTACGAACTCGTGCTAGGTGTGTCGGGGAACGAATTGGTCGCGGCGTTCGAGCGGGCACCTCCTACATTCTTCTCTGAAAAGAATCTCGTAGTAGAATCAAGACTGAGGAATGTGGGCTTAGTCGTGCGCCACAAGAAACTTGAGTTCCTGGCTTATCTTGGTAAGTCGAAACTCATACTGCGGGAAAGCCTGCGCGAGGCCACGTCACACAAATCATGTAAGCCGCCGTGGACGAAGTGCGGCGAAGTCACGGGCAAGAAAACGAAACAACTCGCCGCGGGCCGGTACCACTGGCTCCACAACAACGTCAATCCTCTGTTATTGAGAAGACATGGGTTATTGCTAGCTGTCGGCCACGACCGACCCTTTAAGAGTAGATGGATCACGCACGACGAACTCCCGGTCAACGGGTATAAAAACATCACCAAAACGACGTCGTGGAACACGTATTTGCACTACTTTGTGTTATATAATGCCACTACTCTAGACAACGTCGCGACTTCGTCACCGTTCTGCTTCCCGTCCGCGCGCCTGGACATGAGGCGCTGCGACCTGGTCCAGTTCGTGACGTCCTTAACGAGAGGTGATGGCGACGACGTGCTGATAAGTTTCGGTATTAACGACTGCGATTCGGGCATCGTCGCGTTACCGGCTGATTTGATCGTGGCCTTCGCTTTGGGATGCTCGGACCGGAAGGTGCGGCCCACGACGCTCGCCCGCGCCCACGAGGCGTCGGCGCAGATCCGGCAGTCGGAGGAGCGCTGGAATGCGACGCATGGGATGAAGTGGAGTGCATTGATGCGGCCCGACCCGCCGGCGAAGCCCGGAGCCGTTTCGGGCATCTACGACTGCAAGGGGACCCACGAGAACTGCCCCGAGAATCTGGTGAGTCCCCGCTACAAAGGTCCCTGCGACCGGCGCGGCAACTACTGCGCGAGCTCCCGCGAGCCGCTTCCAGTGGAAGCGCGCTTCTAGAGCTGTGTAACGTGAGTATTGTTAGTCGGGCCGCTCCGACAGCACGGACCCGTTCTGCGCGGACCACGCGTCCAGCGCCGCGTCCATGGCCTGATAGGCCTGCTCCGCGTTGTTGTTCGAGACGGCCGCCTCCCGGAAGGCCTCGGCCTCGCGCGGACATACGACCGACGCGACGCAGTGCTGCAGCGCGATGGCGGCGTCGGCGCACGTCTTCTCGTCGTCGCCGCATTTTGATAGCGCCTTAGCTCGGGAAGAACACTTCTCGCGGATCATCGCTCGGGGGTCCTCCTTCATCGAAGAGGGCGGCCTTAACGGCAAGGCCGGCGACGCCTCTCCAGCAGAGCGTAAAGAAGGCATGTGGACCACTCTATCCAACAGAGCACCAACAGAATCCAAAGCGGGCCGCGCGTCGACCGCGATACTCTTCAAAGCAGCATAATCGTGCATCGTCCTCGGCCTTTCGTCTTTCGAAGCTAGACCCTCGTCCGAGTAGTAGTCGATGACATACCTCCTTTCTTCATCACCGCGGGACACGACCCAGTCGTGTCGATCGAAGGGTTTTGGGTGCCCGAACACGTAGATCTTCAGCAACGCCTTCGGGGACAAGTCATGAGGCCTACCAGTAAACCTAACAAGCTCCGGAGGCGGCCCAGTTCGCAACTTCTCCCACTCCAGGATCTTCGACCACGTCGCCTCGTTCATCGTGTTGTGGACGGCGACGACCGTCTCCATGTCGTCTTCTTCCGCTCCGTCGGCCTTGTCCTTTCGTACCAAGGCGTTCCAGAACATCTGCGGGCTTGGGTACTGCCACGTTTGTGTTCCTCCTTTCTGCGGGATGGTCGACGCTTCTCGCTTCGTGTCTAGATTTGTTGTTTGGCCGGGCGCCTTCGCCTGTTGCGGCGTCGCGGGCATGTTGTTGGAGCCCTTGATGGGACAACCTCCTTGTTGTGGTTTGTTTGATTTTATGGGGCACCCGTCGGCTTTTGTAATGCGCGCGGCGCTGGCCGTGGCCGCGGCCGCCGCGGCTGACGCGTAGCGGAGCAGGTGCGTCGGTGGCATTCCGGCCCGCGGTCGCTTGCGCTGGTTTTTAGAGCTGTATGTGTTGTAGCTGTGTGTGACTTGTCGTCCAGTCCGCTTTAGGGCTGGGCGTTTTTGGCTGTCGCGCGCTCTTGTGGCTCGTCCAGAAGCGCTTGCGCGTGACGCCGTCAAAGAAACGAGCAGTGATGGCCTCTTGCGCCCTCAGCTTTGCGGCCTCTCCACGGCCGGCGCCAGGTAAGGTATCGGTATGGTACCAAGTACCTTATACCTCGATGGTACTCAGGAGCCTGCAGCCTCTCTTGAGACCTAGTGTGTCAACTAGCCTTTGCCTTGGAATTTGGGGAAGCCCATACGCCATAAACGTGATATAAACTTACCCAACATCCATCGGCGCGGCCGCCTCGGACTCCGGCGTCGGCAGTTCGCCCTCGGCCCGTCTAGGAGTGACCATCTCGCTCCTTCTTTGAGCCTCGCGCGCCAGTTCCGCCTTGTGCTGCAGTTTCGGCGCATACCCGTCAGGGACGTAAGAAGAAGGGTCCGGCTCTTTCTCGCGCATCTCCTGGATTTTGAGGGCCATGGGCTCGCAGACCTTGCAGGCGTGCTTGTGCTCCTTGAAATGTTGACGTTGGCATTCTCTACTGCAATATTTCGCTACTTTACATCTAGAACAGCGGTCGAACCGTACGTCGTCGGTTTCGACTTTATCGCATTGCGAGCATTTGCATCGAGACGCTTCCGGGTCGATGGCATCTCGCAATTCCCGGGGTAGGTCGATACACTTCGGGTCCCTTACTTGGTAATTGTCGATGGCTTCTTGTAGAGATTCGACCGCTGTTGTCACATCAGGGTGCGTCTTGCAGCGCGCGTAGCCGCACCACACCTCGTAGTATATCAACGACGCCTGGCCTAAGTGGTGGATGGCGGGGGAAAATAACCGCCCGTCCCGGCAGATCCTACCAACCGCGTAGTGCATCTGCGCCGTCGCCGTCGAGATCCGCCCGTATTTCAACTCGGCCGCTCTTAGCGCTTCGCAGGCGTGTCGCAAGGCTTGCACGAGTTTTTTAGATTGTTTCGGTAGCAGGGCATGGTTCGCGCACTCCCGAAACTCCCTATACTGCGACCCGGGTTCCCCCAAAGCTGCCACCGCTAATAAACCGGCGCAGTCGTGGTGGCACGTCGCTAATCTACCAAGATCACCTAAAGTTGTTAACTGGTCGATGGCTCTCTGATAAATATCAACAGCCCCTTCAGGGTCGCCCATGGCCGCCGTCGCCGATGCTAGATGCTGCGTCGCCTCCGCGCGCAATAACTCAGAAGTATATAGCATGGAAGGGTCCCGCGCACTCAACCAAGGCAATGCTACTTCGCCCTCGAGCTTCACATCCATCAGGTCCTCGCACTTCCGCCGCGCGTGCCTTGCTAATCTTTTTTGGCCTTTATCAGGTAGGTCGTACAAGTCCTCGAACGCGTATAATTGTAACAACAGCAACGACACGACCTCCGGCGCCTGCCGGCCAAACAGGGTGATGGCGGGCTCCACACAAATTTCCAGCGACGTCCAGCACTGCTTATGCAGTTCGAGCGAGGACACTAAATTCCTGTAAGCACAAGCCTTCATGCAGATGTGCGCGATCCACTCCAAGTCAGATCGATGGCGCGCGTCGTTGACGGACCAGGCCGGCGGCGCGTCGCCGTTGCGGATTTGTTGGAGCGTAGCTTTGTTCGGGTCCCCGTAGTCCTTGTAAGGCTCTGAGGAACAAATAACGTCGTGCAGGTCCTTGGCCGCTTGTTCGAGCTTCTTCGCTTCTTTCCGCGCGGGCCTAGCTAGTAACAATTCGTGCAAGGGCAGCACCTCGGCGTCCTCATGACCGGGAAAGCGCACCGCTACCTTCTCGTCCTGCGGGTCGTGGACCACCACACCTCTTCTCGCGCCCTGATGAATGATGGCGCCCTTCCTTATGCCCGTGTCGTCGATTTCATCAGGGTATTGTGCTTTCACTTCTTCATTATCGGTGATGAGCAGCTCCGACAGGACCTCCCCTTGTAGAGCTTCCTGCTGGGCCGCCATGGGCGGGCGGGCTGCCCTCGCTATACAGTTATGCTGTGCGGGCTGCCGCCAAGGCGTGCGACGCGTCGGCAGCGTCTCAGCGCCCTTATTTTGCCGAGCGGTTGGGATGAGCTGCTAGCGTCATGTAAGATACTAGCAATTACAGCCGAAAGCCAAGCGCAACGCAGCACCGCAGGGCGCACGGTCGGGGCAGCCTCAGGGAAGGCACGGACTCCTGTCCCATCGGTGCCGCGCGTCGCGGTCCAATCGTACGACGCCGACCACCCGAAAACCTCGCCCACCCCACCAAGCTCTCCCGGCGAGCCACGATGTTCCTCACGAAGTGCGCCGCCTGCGCCGCCGACTGTACGACCGTTAAAGCGTGCGGCCGCTGCCAGACCGTTTATTGTAGCGCCCAGTGCCAAAAACAACACTGGGAGAGCGGCCACGACAAGCTGTGTAAGATGATAAAAAAGAAGGGCGGCGCCGAGCAGCTCTACGCGGATAAACAATACAAAGCATCTATTAAGACGGCGGTCGAGAGGTGCGCGGCGGACGCCCGGTCGCAAGCGCTGCTCAACGCCGCGAAGCAATTGGGCGATTTATCCTTCTGTGACATGGAAGAACGAAAACGTTTTTTGGAGCTATCAGCGGAGGATGCGGGCATCGAGGAGGACGAGGCCACGTGTTTCATTTGTCTATCTACAATACACGAGGACACGAAGGAGGGAGTCGTAAGAGGTTGTGGCTGCAAAGGTTCACAAGGCCACGCTCATATCACCTGCTTAGCGAAACAAGCTCAACTAAAAGTCGAGGAGGGCGAAGCGACGGACGCCGCCGACATGGCTGCGCGGTGGTCGAAATGGACGAGGTGTGGAATATGCGACCAAAATTACAGAGGAGTTGTATCCTGTGCTTTAGGATGGGCCTGCTGGAAGAGTTATGTCCAGCGGCCCATGGAGGCTCCTGCCAAGAGAGCTGCATTGACCACTCTAGGCAGTGGCCTTATGGACGGCGATCGAGCCGGAGAAGCGCTGACCGTGTTCCAGGCGCAGTTAAAACATGCCTATAAAGAGAACGATGAGGAGTCGATCACGGCGGCCAAGGGGAACTGCGCCATGTGTTTATCGAAGCTAGGGCGGGACGCCGAGGCGGTTGTTATTAACAGGGAGTTGTACGGACAAATACGAAAAGCGAGCGGTCTCGAGGACATCGATACGCTGGTGGCTGCGTTAACCCTGGCCAAAACGTTACGGGCCTTGTCGTCTTTTTCGGAAGCTCGGGCGTTGCTGCGCGAGGTCGTGCCGGTCGCGATGACTTCATTGGGAGGCGACCACGGCGTGACGTTGGAACTCAACTCGAACTTCGTGCGGGCCATGTGCATGGACCTGAACGCGACGGCGGATCAGTTGAGGGCCGCGGTCGACCTCGCGCACTCGACGCACGAGGCCGCGCTGCGGCGCTACGGCGACGGCCACGAGCTTACGCACTTGTGTCGCGCGTCGTTGGCCGACGCGCGGGTCGTCGCGCAGAACGCGGGGCTAGAGAGGTAACTTCGTCTAGATGACCCGGGTATTGGAAGGGCGGCCGCGAATGCACCCAGTCGCGTTCTCGTCCGGCCGGATTGAGTGTGCCGACCTCTACTCTTCCCGGGCGTTTGTTTCATGCGCAAAACGAGCTCTCCCAAATTCAAACCTGATAAGGCTAGTGGCTCTCTCTTTGGCGCCGGAGAGCAGCTCGGTTTTCGAGAGCCGCAGATCTTCACAAACCGCACCAATCCGCGCGAGATCAAAACGATAGCACCTCGCAGCCATGTACTTGGCCGCTGCCTCGAAAACCGCGCATTTGCGCACCGTGCACGCGCAAAACACTGTCTGGCTGTTGGCGCCAGCCTAAGAAACGGCGCGACACCGGCACGCGCGCGCGCCGCCGACCCTTAGAGGACATTGCGACAGCCCATACGGCCGCGCGCAGGCACTTCTCACCGCAAAAACCGCCCCTCGCTCATCTATCAACATGCCGTCGAACATCCCCGTCGCCCCCAAGTCCCAGTACGAGATCGAGCGCGACGAGCGCATCAAACGCAATGAAGCGTTCATGCTATCCATTGGCATCGACCCGCACGGCGGCGGCTACATGAAGCAGAACAAGAAGAAGACGCCGCCGAAGCCGCGCCTGCCCCGCAAGAAGGTGCCCGAGAGCGAGCGCCGCCGCTCGTCGCGCCTCCAGGGCGGGACGGCCGGGCCCGAGCGCCTGACGTACGACGAGTGGTCGGACGACGAGCGCCCGCGCCAGCGCTCGCGCGGCTCCGGCGGCCGCCGCGCCCGCAAGAACCGCCTCGTCGAGCTCTCCGAGGAGCAGCGCGCCGCCCTCGCCTCGTTCGACCTCGACGACTTCGAGGCGTGGATGGAGCCCGACGGCGAGCACCCCATCTCCGACGACAACCGGCGCCAGGTCATCCGCCAGGTCACGAAGCTCGTGTCCGGCGAGGGCGTCCACTACGCCTCGCCCGCGTACGGCTGGCCCGACGACGTCATCTTCCGCAAGGACGAGCCCGTGACGATGCAGTCCGACGCAGTGCGCAATCAATTCCGAGCTTTCACACCATCGACGCGACGATTTTGCACACAGGTCGGACATCGGCCAGATCATCGAGGACGCGCGCGACTTCGAGAACAAGCACGGCCGCGACCACGGCAACGGCTGGCTCCTGAACCACCCGCTCCGCAAGCTCCTCTTCTACCAGCACCACCTCGACACGCAGGCGCGGGCGCCGCCGCCGCCCGCCGAGGCTGCGCCCGAGGAGCCCGCGGCCGTTGAGGCCGAGCCCGTCAAGGCCTCCGACGCGCCGCCGCCCGCGCCCACCGAGCCCGAGCCCGAGCCCATGGAGGAGGCCGCGCCGAAGAAGGCGAAGAAGGCCAAGACCGAGGCCGTCGTGGACCAGGAGGAGCTGGCGCCGTTACTACGCGTCGGCGCCGTCGTCGACGCGGCGGCCGTCGCGTTCGGCGAGACCTACGTCAAGCACGCGAGAAACGGCGGCCCGCAGCAATTCCGAGGCACGATTGTCGCCGCGGCGGTGATGGACGACCACTGGAACGTCAAGTACGACGCGGACGGCGTTGTGTATGAGACGGCGGCGCAGCACCTCACGCTCGTCCCTTCGCCTTCCAAGAAGCGCGCCGCGGCGACGCCGAAGAAGAAGAAGGCCAAGAAGGCCCGGAAGGTCCTCGTCTAGTGTTCGCGCCGTCGCCCCGAGCTAGGATAAGCTACCCTACCCTTACCCAAACCTAGATCACCGAGAACACCTTCTTCAGCTTGATCACGAGTCGCCAGTCCGCGTCCTGCATGTCGTCCTTGAAGTACTTCTTCAAAGCGTCGATCGACGCCCGGTTCACCTTCGAGAAGAGCTGGTGGTTGTGGTCGAACTGCCGCCCGTACGTCATGTTCGGATTCCCATGATTAACAATCTTGATGGCGCACTCCTGGCCCTTTCTAGCTGTTTGAACATCTTTGTGGTTGCACTCGATCGACTGGACCACGCCAACGTCCAAGAACCCGAGGTGCGGGATGCATAATGGAGTACCAACCTTCAATATACCGTCCACAACTTCCCCGCCCAGAATAATCGGATCCTTCATGTTAAACACGTGGTTCTTCGAGATCTTGAAGAGCGACGGGAAGACCGCGACGTCTCTGGCCTCGTTCCGTTTGCGCTCCATGATCTCATCCAAATGTCTCGTGAAGTGACCCTCCAAGTGGTAGATAATATCAGCGGTAAAAATCTTCACGCTATTCTTGTCCGCGTAGGCCTGCGCTTCCGGGTCGACCGCGACGTCGAAGCCGAGGATGCACGAGTACTCCTCGGAACCCTTCTGGGCCATGATGGCAGCTTTGATGACGTCCTTCTTGTGGATCGGTCCCACCGTGGCTCCGGAGACAGGTATGGGCGGGCGTTCCTTGCCCTGCCTATCCTTGCCGGGGTTCCGCAGGAATTCTAGGAGAGCCTCTAAAGCACCTAGAGTAGAGGCTTGGACCGTGACGCCCTTCGCTTCGGTAGCTAACGTATCACTCAAGTTGGCGATGTCCTTCATGCACTCCTCCTGCGTGGTATACATACAATCGCGACACGGTCCCGACGCCGTCCGAAACGGTTCGAATCCGGAAAAAAAACCACCCGCGACCTCGTCTGACGGAGACGACGCGCGTCGACGGCGTAAGGAAGTCCAACGAAGACGCTGTGCGACGGACCTTCAAATCCTCCACGTCGTCGTCCTGGTGCATCACGAGGATGCCCGTTCCTGGGACCACTTTCGTGAGTTCCGGGTCGCCCGTGATTTTGAGGCCGATGGCGCCCTCCAGCGACTCGTGTTTGATCAATTCTGATTTCACTCTAGTTTCTCGCGACGGTGGAGGTGTGAGCAAAGCTCGCGCCGTGGTCACGATGGGACCGTCCTGCGTGCACAGCACCATCGTATCACCGGCGTGCAAGCACCCGTTGACCAATATCACATCGAGCGTCGCCCCGAGACCCTCGACGACCTGCGTGGAGCATTGTACGGTCACAAATGGCCTCAAACTCGAGAAAGAAACCACTCTCATGGAAGTGAGATGGACACGAGTCCATCCAAGGAAGTGAAGGCACCGCAACACTTCAAAACGCCGGGATCGGACCTTCACCTCGAGGACCGTGCACTGGAGGTTGTACCCGAACATGAGCTTTGCGGCGAGTCTCTGCTGCGTCAAGGAGAGCACGACTCTGAGTAAATCAGGCACGCCCTCCCCGGTGATGGCCGACGTCGGCACGACGGACACCGTCGACCCCGGGTCCTCGTTGTCCCAGTACAGCGCCACATTTAAACTTTGTTCATTGAGCTCCGTGAAGGCGTTGACCTTCTTCTGCTCGAACTCATCCAACGTATTCTGGGCTTGCTTTGCTAGCGCTTCGCGAATGGAAGCCCCTTCGGTCGGGGTCCAGTCGTAGCACCTATCTACCTTGTTCAAAGCTACGACGAAGGGCGTGCGCTTCCGCTTCAACATGGAAATACTTTCTAGGGTCTGCGGCTCGAGCCCGTGCATCAGGTCCACTACCAAGATGGCCATATCGCACAGTGAAGAACCTCTTGATCGCAAATTACTGAAGGACTCGTGGCCCGGCGTGTCGATGACGAGCAACCCCGGTAATGTTAACCGTGGATCATCTGGGTCTGGTCCTAGAATACTATCGACGTAGGAAGAAGACTGATCCTTGAGCGTTGCTAGATGAGCAGCTACGGGCCGGATCTTCTCCTTCAAGGTTGCATCGTCGAAAAACGTCGCGCCGATCTGCTGCGTAATACCACCGGCTTCCCCATCTTGCACGTTCGTCTGGCGGATCTTGTCCAGGAGCTTCGTCTTGCCGGTGTCGACGTGGCCCATGATGCAACAGATCGGGCTCCTCAATCTCGACTCGGACCGGTCGTCGTCGCGCCGCTTCTCCCTTGCGAGGCGCTTCTGCCTGCATTCGAGCTTTTTTAGCTCGGCTTCGCGTTTCGCGCGATCCGCCTCCGCGGCGGCCTCGGCCTCGAGCTTGGCCCGAGCTTCTTCCTCTTCCCTAGCTTTTCTTTCTCTTTCTTTGAGCTTGCGGCCGGCCTCCTTGAGCTTCTCGGCCTCGGCCTGTGTGATATAGACGAGTGGTATGGCGTCGCCGCGGACCGGAGGCAGCGTCAGAGTATGTGTCTCGTCGATGGCGTGGAGCCGCCGTGACGCCATCGACGCGCTCTCAGGGAGGAGTCGGCGTCGGGACGCCGCGCACGCGCCTTTGCTTCTAACTCCGCTTCATCTTCGACCTCCTCGTCGATAGCTTTCGATTCATTGGCGAGCTTTTCCAAGTTCGCGCCGACGTCGCCGGACTCCCAGTCGTCGACGGCCTCCCAGTCGTCGACGGGCTCTTCGGCTACCGGTTCCTCGACTACTGGTTCAGGCTCCGGCTCCGGAGCCTTCTCGACCACTTTCTCGACGACCTTCTTCTTCTTGCGCTCGAACTTGGGCTTGGAGGGTTTCGTGTCCGCGCTGATCATGCCCGACGCGAGCATCGAGGCCCTTCTACGTTCGGCGGCCAAGCGAGCTTCCCTTTGTTTTTTCGTTTCATAAGTGCCGTTCTTCCGGGCCTCCTCCCGAGCTGCCGCTTTTCTAGCGAGCTTCTCTTCTCTTTTACGTTTCTCCTCGTCTAATTTCCGCTGCTCGGCCTCCTCCTCGGCGCGGATCTTGTCCTCGGCCGCCTTTTTTTCCGCGGCGAGCTTCTCCTCGGCGGCCTTCTGCTCGGCGAGGCGCGCGGCGATCTCGGCGCCGCGCTTCGACTGCTTCTTCTCCTCGGGAGCATCATCAGCTTTTTTCGCGCCAGGCTTCTTGCCCTTCTTCTTCTTCTTCTTGTCGTCCTTCTTGGGAGCGGGCGCGTCGCCGCCCATGGACGCCAAGAAGGCGGCGGCGGCGTCGGAGCCGTCGGCCTTCGCTGGTTCCGGTGCTGGTGCGGGCGCCTCGGCCTTCGGCGGCGGCGGCGGCGGCGCCTCGGCCTTGTTGGTGGCGGCCTCGGCATCCAACAAGGCGTCCCAGTCGTCGTCATCATTTGTAGCGGCCTTGCCGCCCTTCTTCTTCGCTTTACCCATGGCTAATTCGTAATTGCTGTGGCTGCAATAGCACCTGCATGCAGCTCCTCCGTCGTCGCCGGCGGTGCTCGCTGCGCGGCGTCGTGATGTACTGCGAGCGTGGCGACGACAGCTTGCCGTGCGCTGCTTGCAGCGGTGCCTGACTCTACGTGAGGTGGCTTGCAATCAAACTCGTCGACAAAAAACATAATCATAGCGTCACAAGAGCACTAGGAAATTTCTAACAGTACTTATAGGCGTGCGCAACCACAACCCGAGCGCATGCGTCGTCGCGGCCGTATTTCAACGCCGAGGCGGAACGAAGTCCCGCCGCGGCGCGTCATCAACGGCCGACAGGGGCCAGGGGCCGTGCGGGGCCCGTGACCACAAAAACAACGACGCGCGCTGCGAGTAGCGCACTTAGAGTTCGTCCGTGACGGCGGCCCAATGCATCTGATCGAGTAGCTTCCGCCGCGCCTTCATCCACGATAGTACGTCGGAGGAGAGCTTGGATTGGTCGCCGGCCAGCATCTTGTCGAGGCGAGCCATCTGCGACGCGTAGTCCTCCCGCGTCTTGCCCGTCCACTTCGCGATGTAGGTCTTCTGCTTGTCGGAGCACCCCTGGCCGTCTAACGAGCAAAGGGAGGTCGAGGCCGCCTTCTCGACGTAGGCGAACATGTTATCTTCGTCCTTGAGCTCCTCGCACATGGCCTTGTCGGTAACCTTCTCGTAGGGGGCGCCCCCCGGGCCGGTGTCGGCGTTGAAATACCGTATGGTCGGCCAGCCGCCCGCGCCCGGGTTAAATTGGACGCCATGTCTTTCGCGAATCGGGTTCTCCGACAGATTGACGTCCCCGAACACCACATCCTTGTTATCCTTGAACGCCGAGAGGGCCGCACCCCAACCCGACGACTGCTTGACTCATCAGCCTCAGCCTTCCGACGCGATCCAGCGGACCATCGCCGTCTTGCCCGCTGCCAATGCGTCGTTGATGAATGAGTCGAACGTAGCATCTGTGAGCTTAAGGTACTGGGCGCCGTTGCTCAGGTCCGGGTAGGCACCTCCCGCATTTGTGGTGCCGATGGCTAAGCAGAGCGCTGTGGCTCGGAGCAGCGCCATGGCTACCTCGCAACGTGCCAGCGGATACACGCGCGCGTCGCAGCGCCGTTTTCCGTGCCAAGGAGCGCTGCCTAGTGTGTCTATGAGACGCTAGGTGCCGCATTTTTGGCGCTCGAGTGTTTTGGCCGCTAAATCGGCCGCTGCCACATCGCACGAAGCTAATTGGTCAGCATCGCTGCGAAGCGCCGCACCCAGAGCAGCCGTGCGCCTTAGTAGTTTCGGAGAGCTCCATCTCTCACCGCACAAGTAGACGATGCCCAAGCCCCAGAAGAAGCGCCAGCATGTCGCCACGGAAGAACCGGTGAAGGAAGGCCTCGCGCGAGACAAGCTCGACGACAAAGGACGGGAAGACATCAAACGACGCTTAACAACGGCGAGCGACGCTTTGATAGTCACGCAGGAGGGCAAGGAGGCGTCGAGGTGTATCGACGAGGCCGTGGCCTTCGTCCACATGGGCGCCTACGTGAAAGCGAGAGGGTCTTTACTGTTAGCCAAAAAATGTTTTGAAGACGATAGCTTTTTAACAAAATTCGGCCAGCAACAGCATCAGATCGATGAGGTGCTGCGGGAGCTGCCGGCGAACGACGCCGAGGTCGAGACGGAACCTGTCGAACAGTCGGAGGACGAGGTGGGGCGGTTCGACCAGGAGCCCCATAGCACCGATTGTTCGATGGTCTTCGAGGTACCTGCCAATACTTCTACGGAGGATGTTAAAGTGGTCATAAAGCGGGACTTTTTGAGTGTGCATGTGAAAGGACATAAGAAGCAGCCCCACGTGTTATATGGGTATTTATCTGGAAATGTGGAGGTCGACGCGTGTGCTTGGACTCTGGACGGCAATGAGCTAGTGATAAACCTCGAGAAGGAGACGGACCACCCGTGCTGGCCCAAGCTCCTCAAGGAGCCCGTGAACTACTGGGAGGATAGTCGCGGATTGGAAGGTGATTTATCTCACTTAAACCTCGCGCCGGACGAGGCCACTTCGACACCAGTCTGGGTGTCGCGCGACGAGGCTGTGAAGATTGCGGGGCGGGAGGAGGCGCGGCAATAGTAATACACAAACATGGTTTTTAATGCGTCGCGGCGATGGCGTGGGGGCCACAACACGCCATCGACGCGTTCCCAGAATAATTTCACGAGGCCTCCGGCAACACGACACCCTTGAGCGCCCGCCAGAGCGCCGCGCGCCCAATACCCTCCTTGGACGACGTCGAGACGACGCGCGCATTGGGAGACGCCGTCCGCACGGCTGCCAAGACCTCGGCGGCCCTTGCACTTTTTTTGTCCACCTTGGTCAGCACTATAATGACATCCCCCGCGAAGCCCGACTCCCCTATCAACTCAAACAACTCGAAATCCGTCTTCTGCAGGCCGACGCGCGAATCGACGAGGTGGCAGACCGCTCCCAGATTAGCTCTTGTAGATAGGTACTCCCTCAGGAAGACCTTCCACTCGTCCCTCGCATCTGTAGAGACCTTGGCGTAGCCCGAACCGGGCACGTCGACTAACCTAAACCTGCCAGAGGGACTCCACGGCGAAGACTCGTCGACGACCGACGACGCCCTTCTGGAGTCCACCGAAGCGCTATTCACGTCAAAAACATTGAACTGCCGCGTCTTGCCCGGTTTCTTCGATACGTAGGCCGCCTTGGTGCGTCCCAGGAACATGTTTACGAGTGACGATTTACCGACGTTGCTTCGACCAACAAATGCAACTTCTTTCACATCTGTTGTAGGTAGTTGTTTCGACGACACAGCGCCCACGATGAATCGGACACTTCGTGCGAAGATGGACGAGATCTCCCTTGATAAGTCATTGTGATCTTCACACCGGGAAGCGTCAAACGCGTCTAGGACCAAATACGCAGCTTCTAGATCCTTGCTTCGTCGACACGCTTCTAGCGCTCTGACGAAGGGGATGTGGGAAGGCGCTTCGCAGTTTTCGGATGTCGACGCTTCAGCCCGTACCCAGTCCCTTAATAGATCGTAAGGTCTTCTCCTCTTGTCAAGTAAGCCGGCAATGATGGGACCGTAGATGCGCCCCGGCCTTGCCATACCTTCCCCCAAAACGTCGTCGATGAGCGGGACGCAGGCCTTTGGTGCCGCGGCTCGGCACAGCGCAGTCACCGCGGTCGTGAGCGACCGCGGGTCCCGCGCCAGGCTAGTCAATTGAATAGCCTCGATGGCCATGTCTCGCCTCTGAGATGCACATAATGAAGCGACGCCAGCCGCCAACGTCGGCGCGTCTATTTCGTTTGATTGCAATGCGGCGAGCGTCGCCTCAGGCGTCGTCGGCGCTCCCAGCTTCTGGAGCCCGGGGTGGGCTTTCGATCGTGCTTTCGGCTTCGGAGGTGCCTTTTCGGAGAAGTCGAGCGTGCGGAGCTCGTGGCGCTGGCGTCTGGAGCCGCGCTTGCCGCCCTTGTTGATCGGCACGGCTTGTAAAGCGACGCGGCGCGTCGGCGGGCGTAGCGGCGGCCGCAGCGCGCGAGCGAGGGCCAGGAGCATGAATACGATGCGGCTCATAGGCTCATGAACGCTGCACTTGACGAGCAGAGCAGCCTCAAAGGCAAAAATATAATCACCCTAGCGGCCTTAAAGGCACTAGCAGACCGCCTCGCGCCCTCGATCGAGATCGCGGCTATTCCTGCGCGCTGGTGCCTTGCACAGCTCGGCCGGCCACACACGTCGTCTAGATAGCGCAGAGGAGCCGCCTCTGCAAGCGCAGCGGGCGTCGTTGCGCAGCGGCGGCAAACCAAGCCCTCGCTTTTAAGAGGCAGATATAAAAAAGCGCGCCGGAGACGATGCCCTCGGTCTTCAACAACTTGAGGCTGGAGGGCGCCGGGAGGCAAGGCTCGCTCCAGATTAGTGGAGACGGCGCCGCCTACACCTGTCGAAGCGGCCGGTCCGACGGGAAAGTCACGAAAGTCAAAGGTGTAAAGAGGGCGACGTGGACGGTCTTCGGCAAGTACGCCAACGT
>Ga0099799_10095_pt1 | contig 26228 bp, 37 predicted proteins | sample Uncmet6_SortLC_1_FD_89033 | JGI IMG/M metagenome (GOLD analysis project Ga0099799, IMG submission 89033) | Marine eukaryotic communities from CALCOFI LINE 67, Pacific Ocean - CN11_C50_N6_SortLC_1 | ecosystem: Environmental > Aquatic > Marine > Oceanic | place: Pacific Ocean: Monterey Bay...
TATCTGGATATTGTTCTAGGATGTTCTTTAACACACCTTCTGTTCTTAGAAAGTCAGACACACTATTATTTTTTATATTTGTTTTAACGACTAAACCAACCTCTTGGTCAACAAATTCTTCAACAAACCATTTTATAGTGTTGTGAAAATTCTTTCTTCCACCCATTTGTGAAACTGATAGGAAATTGTTTTCATATTCCAGTAAAAAGTTGTCTATTGGTTCAGGTTCTTCTCTTGGTGTGTTTTCCCAAACTACTTCAACAGGCTTTTGGATTGTATAATTTACTCTCTCACCAGTTTGTTGATTTTCTGCTATTGCAACGGTATCTACTATGGATGACTTTGAATGGTTTGAAACAACCAATACCTTATCCATATCATTACATTTTGGGAGCCACTGTGGCGAGCACCTGTTTGTTTCAATTCCTGCTGTGTAGCCTATGTTTATTGGTGACATTTTTTCAAATTCATTTGGTATTGTTACCTGAAGGGAAATATCTGTATTCAAAGTCTTTTGCTGTATTTCGGTTTGGGTTTTTGTTATTATACCATCCAGCCAAGTTCTAAACTCAGAGTCTTCCCATATCCATCCGGTTTGACCCCAACTGATTGGTAGAGCATATATGTCAAACAGGTCTTCTCTGGAGCGTAAAGCTCTTAATGCATACCTTGCTTGTTCGCCATAACCTGATTGAGAAAGCACTGGTGCTTTAACTATTATTTTCTTTTTCATGCAACCTCCTTAAATGTTATTCCATTATATTGTTTTCTGTTATCCCAAGAGTTTTTATTTTCAACAATGTTATCAATAAGTTCGACCCATTGCTTTTCAAACTTTTCAAATGAATAGTTCTCAGAAACATGTTTTTTACCCTGTAGGCCCATTTCTTTTCTATTTTCATGACCCATTTTATAAATTTTAGATAGGGCTGAATGAAACTGGCTCATGCCTATTCTGTCCTCGTATATGTAGGGTACTTGTTGAGAACCAATGACAGACTTTGATGTTGGAAACAACCCAATGCCAAACCAATCGGTGCCGTTAGTAACTTGCTCCTGTAGTCCTCCTGTCATTGTGACAATGATAGGGGTTGCACAGGAAAGAGATTCTAACGTGGCTAGGCCAAAACCTTCAGCATCAGAAATGTTTATTGTACAATCAGCCATATTATACATCTGACTTAAGTGCTCTGGAGGTACTTTTTTTGTTGACAACATGACTTGTCTATCAAGACCTAGTCTACTGATAATGTGTTCGAGATCTTGACCATGTGGGTCTTTTGGCTCTGTGTGCATTATCAGACAGGCCTTGTCATGTAGCTTTTCTTTATCAAGCCACTCTTTAAACCACCATATAAGAGTACCAGACTGCTTTCTTCTAGCATTTCTATTGTTCCAGAAGAATATGACCTTTTCTCGATCTTCAACAGGCAGGGAAACCTCTCTTATTGTTCTTATTTGCTCTTCAGATATGGGCCTGAAGATATTTGAGTTTACAGCATGTGGAATGTATGTGTTCTCGACCTCCGGGGCTGCTTCGCGAACAATTTGATGAGTAACCTTTGATATACTAGCTATGTGGTCGTTTGATAGATAAAATGGTCTATTAAACATTGGAGTAGGAAAATTATCCCAAACATGATAATAGACCATGGGACAAATGGGTCTTATTTCATTTTCCATTTCCCATAGCCATCCCCAAAATCTAGGGTCTGTCATAAACCAGAGAATGTCTGGTTTTTCTGTTCTTAAGATGGAACGAATCATTTCTTGTGTTCCATATCCATCTACAGGAATTATTCTCCAGTCATCACCATATGGCTCAACCTTCGTTGGGTTATAATTTTGATGTTTGATTGCTCCACCTAGACTTATAATTGAATATCTCCCCGTTTTCAGGAGAGCTTCGCACACGTACCTTGTTTGAGTTCCAACCCCAGATGGAGAAAGAGGATGGTCACTCAAGGTTAAAATTTTTGTTTTTGACAATTGATACCTCGTTTTTATCTATATTATAACACGCTAAAGGACAGTTGTCAACATTTTTTTTATTTTTTTTATTTTTTTATCTTGGACAGTGATCAGTATTCTTAAACTCGCAAAATTTGCAAGAATTTCTGTTCTTGAAAAAAACACCATTATTTATAGTTTTGAGACCCCTTACAAGCAGATCTGTTGCATTTTGTATTTTGCGAGGACCAGAAGTAACTCGAAATATCTCAACGTGATCTTTTTTCGCAGTTCTTTTTAAAAGAGCAAAATGTGTCTCAACTAATTTTGGATCAATTTTATGCTTTTGGCAAAAGAATTTTTTATACAGGGTAAGTTGATAAGTTATATACTTGTCGGAACGTTTTTTGGCGTCCCATCCCCACGAACAAGTCTTCCAATCAATAATATGATACTTACCGTCATCTGTTTTAAGAACTAGGTCGATAAAACCTTTAAAGTTATATCCCAAGTCATCAACCTCTTTCACAGGAAGCATCAAGTTCTCTTCAACAGAAAAAACCTCATAATTATTGAAGTATTTTACAACCTGCGGGATGATCTTTGGAGATATATTTTTTGCTTGCTCTAACATATCATCAATCATTTTTTGGTTTAGTTCAACCTCTTTAGACAACAGGGTTGCTATTTCTTTTTCAAACGCAAGTTCAAAAAAATCATCTTGTTCTTCGTCATCAATTTTATCTTCAATGATATTCTCACATAGTAAATGAAGAGCTCTCCCAAAAGCCGTGTATTCATTTCCAACAAACTTTTTTATTCGATCTTTGTAAATAAGTTTGTGCTTCCATGGGCACTCGGCCCATTGTTTAAGTTCTGAGTATGATATATGCATTAGTCCTCCAGATTGTGTAATTTATACATCTTTGAATATAGTATAGGACAAAGTTTTTTTAGATCAGTTGAAGTGCCCATAAAGTATTCTTCGAAACCTCTTGCAAAATACTCACGAAGAGAAGTCGCAGCGTAGGGCGAAGGAAATATTCCAGGTACCATTTGCCATAAAGCTTGATACCCAACATCTTTATACAAAAAATCATCAATCTGTTGACTGTGAGTTGGGTCAATTGAAAAATGAACAGGAATTTTATAATCTCCATTGTTTTGAAGCAATATGTTGTGTAAACTTTTTCGTTTTGATAAAAATTCAACTTGAAGTTTTCCATCTCCATAAATAACCTCTTGAAACCTTGACTCATTAGAATGTGCAATTTCGTGTATAAGATCATCAATCATATCCATTTCGTTGTCTTGTTGGTTAGATATAAAAATAGCTCCGTCTTCATACATTGCATTGACTTCTCTATCAACTAGCATTTTAAAATGCCCTATGTATATTATATCAATAGACATCATAAGGTGCTCAGGTAATCTTGAAGATATATACCTTATAACAAAATCAATATCAATATTTGAGGCAAGCCTGTCTTTGATGAAAATATCCACACTTTGCATCTTGTAATGGTCCTTAAGTTTTTTGGATTTATTTATAGAGTTTTCAACCCAACTCATTGCTTCTCCTTACTATAATGATAGTATAACATACCCACTATAGTTTGTCAAATTAAATATATTAGCAAAGAATAAATTACAAAATTTTTGATGCTAAAGTTGCTATTCTTGAGCGCTCACCTTTTGTAAACGTTACATGACCTGCGAGACTGTATTCTTTAAAACGCTCCACAGCGTACGTTAGGCCGTTAGAAGTTTCATTGGTGTATAGGTTGTCTATTTGTTCAATATCACCTGTTAAAACCACCTTTGTGTTCTCTCCAACACGGGTTATGATAGTCTTCACTTCATGTGCTGTCAGATTCTGTGCTTCGTCTATAATCATAAAAGCATTATTGATAGACCTTCCTCGAATATAGGTAAGAGCTTCAATTTCAATCTTTCCCTGTTCGATAAAAGACTCCAGCATTACTTTATCTCCAATCATTGTCTGGAGGTTATCTTGGATTGGCATAAGCCATGGCATCATTTTCTCTTTCATATCTCCAGGTAAAAAACCAATATCCTTTCCCATTGGTTGAACAGGGCGAGATATAACAATTTTATTGTATTTTTTATTTCCAAGCCCAACTGTTTGTTCCATACCTGCTGCTATTGCCATCAAGGTTTTACCTGAACCGGCACGCCCAATCAAAGAGACAAGTGGTACGTTATCATCGAATAGGAGATCATAGGCAAATGATTGCTCTTTGTTTCTCGGAATAACACCCCATGAAAGATCTTTTTTGTGGTCATTAACACGTAAAAGGGGTGTAGACTCACTGATGTACTTAGCAAGAGCTGTTTTTTTGTCATTAGATGAAGAGATAAGCATTACAAACTGGTTGGAAAACAATCTTGTTTTTCTTTCTTTCTGAAATGTTCTGTCAAAAATAATTTCTTCATCTGCGTAAAACTGTTCTATAAGTTCATCATCAACTACTAATTCTGAAAGTCCTGTAAATATTTTGTCAGTATCATCAACGACTTGAGACGTGACATAGTCTTCAGCAATGACTCCAACAGAATCAGATATAACTCGAAAGTTAATATCACGAGATAGCATGATAGTTTTTCTTCGAGGGTACTGCTCTTTGACATAAAGTGCTGTGGCGATGATTTGATGGTCGGAAATATTCATAGACAAGCCTTCAGGAAGTTGTGACCTTCCTTCTTCGACTTTAAATATACCCTTTCCTTTGCCGATGCGAACACCTTTTGATAGACACCCCTTTGCTCTAAACTCGTCCATTATTTTAATAATCTTTCGAGCATTGTATCCGACGGAGTCTTGACGCTTTTTATGTTTGTCTATCTCCTCCAGAACCTTGAAGGCAATAAAAATATCAGCATTGCCAAGCTTGAAGATGCAAGTTGCATCCGATAGGAAGACCGATGTATCGATCACCAAATTTTTTTTAGCCATTTTGTATCCTTTTAAAATATGTTTCTATTATTGGTTCTAGTTTTTTTGTTAGTTTTTCATCTAAGCTGTATGGTACAACTCTTTTATCGCTTTCTATTTCTTGATCAAGAGCAGTATCATCTACACTGATATCTGAAAGTTTCTTTTCCTCACCTGTTTCTTCGGGGTCTTCGACTTTTGGTTCATCGTCTGTTTTTTTGTCAGAGACTTGAACTTTTTTGAAATCAAAATCAGCAGGTATTTTAAAACCCTTCTTTGAAACCTCATCTCTATAAATTTTTGCTACCTCGCTGAATATAGACTCAAATTTGTCGCCACCTTTTTTTTCTATAAGATTTAATACTACATTATAAAAAGCCTTATACGGTGGAGTGAGTAATTTTGTGGTTGTAGCGTCGCTTATGTCTTCGATGTTGGTATTTCTAAACGACTTTGTCTTCGAAATAGCCGTATTGATATACAAATTATATCCACTCTCCAGCTGTAATTTTGGTTTTTCTTGTATTAAAAAAGCATAAAGAAGTGAGACAGCTTTAATATCATCTACTGTTATTCGTTCACCATCTTTAGTGTTTATCCTTTCTGCTATTTTTGAAAATTTTTCGCTTGTGAATATTTGATTATATTTTTGCACTTCTAGTGGTTTTTTGTATGTTTCCAACTCTTGGTCTTCTGGTTCAGATTCTTCTGGTTCAGATTCTTCTGGTTCAGATTCTTCTGGTTCAGATTCTTGTTCTTCTGGTTCAGATTCTTGTTCTTCTGGTTCAGATTCTTGTTCTTCTGGCTCTACTGATTCATCTTCGTCATCAAAGACCGGCTCTACTTCAACATTTTTCAGTTCTTGTTCTTGTTCTTGTGCTTCAGAAGGTATTGGTTGTTTTTTGGCCCCAATGAACTTTTCTATATCATCTTCTAACTCGTTTATCTTGTCAACAATACCCTTAGTGTCTTGTCTACTGAGGTCTCCGGCTCCTATCACCTCGTTTAAGTTATCAATAATATCAGCTATTTCATTTGCGAACCTTTTGATAAGACCAGCTAAGTTGCCAAATGTAATTTTATCTTTGGTGAATGATGTTTCTTTTCTAGAAAAATAACGAGATACTGTTCCAAGTTCTGCCTTTATTGCTCTCATTGATCTCAAAACTTGCGATACAGAAACCTTACTATCATCTTCAGGGTCTTTAAAGTTTCTTATCAGCTTCGATATCGTTATCATTGAAGGTCTAACTTTTGCGTATACCTTTTTTATGTTATCAATTTTTTCTTGTTTTGTCTGCTCCTGCAAAGACTGTGGTTCTGCTGCTGGTAGGGCGAATTTGGTTGCTAGCAATAATACTTTTACATCACGAAGCACCGCTTGTAGCTTATCAGCTTCTTCTCTCACCATGTCTTTACGTTCTTTTGAAAAAAGATCTTGTTTTTGTTTGAAGTTTTTTAACAGTTGAGCCATTTTCTTTAACGGTTCAATCATTTCTTTTTTCTTTTCTGTTAACTGTTTTAAAATTGTTGGAGGAATTTCTTTGGGCTCTTGGTTTTCTTGAAGGGCTGCTTGTTTTACTTTACCGCCTTTCAAGGCCGCTTCGAAAGTCTCTAAGCCTTTCATTACATCGTTTATTGCTTTAGCTTGATCATCAAAATATCTCGCAGAAACAAATGTATCCAAGAAGTATTCAAATGATTGCTCAAGGCCCTCTTCTTCAAACACCTTGACAAGGTCTTGTTTTCGAACGTCATCAGGTACCTCATCTTCAGGGTCGGCCAGTTCATCTTTTAATTTTTCACCGGTATCCTTTATCTCTTGTTCTTTATCTGGTTGGTTCTTAATATCAGCTTGGACTTGTTGATCTATTTTTGCTTCAGCGTTTGGATCTTGTTCTAATTTCTTTTTTGCTTCATCATCGGCAGATATTTGTGCAACAACCGGCTGAACAGGTTTAGCTTCGCCATCCTGTCCTTGTTCTTCGCCTTCACCCTTGGTTGCATCGGTCATTGCTTGAGCAACTTGATCAGCGGACGCTTTGCTAGCAAGGTATTCATTATATGCTTTTCTTAATGGCTCATCCATACTTGTTAAAACCTCTGTCCTGTCAGATTTGGGTGGATTGGAAAGGACCTCGTAAAGTTTAGTAAGAATTTGGATTAAAGGGGTTTCGAGTATTTGCTTCTCTTTTACACCTTTTATGACAGAATCTAAAATTGGATAAAATATGTCATATTTTTCTTGGTCAGTTTGGGTCTCGGCGTTTGTTGTAAAATCGATATAATATTTAACCATTTCTTCAAAATTATTTGAAAACTCCAGTGTGGTTTTCTCTTCTTCACCTGCTTGGGGTCCATTTGGAGAAGTATCTAACTTTGATGCAGCAGCAATAACCGTTGATGGAACTCTTATGGCTATATTTTTCAGTTTACTTGATAGTTTCATCGGAGCTTCGTTCATCATTTCTTGAATAATTATTTTATTGATTGTGCTTGTTGTTGCAATTTTGCTCTCCAACAATTTTTTTATTATTGGATGTTTAAGGACATCAACTGCTATAGCTTTTTTATTCATATAAGTTTCCTCATTTCGTTTAACTTAAATAGAAAAAAAGCAGGCTTTTTGCCTGCTATTGTGTTAATTAAATTCTCCATCAGGGTCAAACTGCGTCATTCCTGATAAATATTGAAGCATTTGTTTCAGCTCTGGGTTTGCAGCGCATTGCTGGCCCATCATTGCGACAACCTGCACTTGCTGTAGTGTTAGCCCTTTTTCTCCGAGTTTTCTTGCAGCTTCAAAACAAGTTGCAAAATAAGCCTTTGTTTCGTCATCAGCGTCTTGTAAGATTTTTGTAACCTCCATTAACTGATCAGATATAGAATCACTCATTTTTCATTCTCCTTTAAATTATTAACTAGCCAAGATGATGATTGTGGTTTATCGCCCCCGCCAATTTGCCATAGCATTTCAATGCCTATATGCTCACATAAGTCCATTTCTGGTGTGTTCTTTTCTTTTCGGTCTCCACCGTTTGCAAAAGCGTCTGGTTTACATCTAACAAGGGCCTCACAAACAGTTCCATTACTATCATCAACAGATGTAACCATTATAACTCCTTTAATATTTCCCATAATTTCTGCTCTTTCTTTCCAGGGCATGAAAACATAACCTTTTTTTCTCATAAGCCAATCATCAGAGTTAATTACTACCAACACATCTCCATATTCTGATGCTTCCTTAATCATTCTAATGTGTCCAATGTGGACAGGATCAAACCCGCCGGACACAGCTATTACTTTTCTTCTCATGTTTCTCCTTATATATATCTTTCCCAAGATTGTGGGAAGGGAATATTACGATAATACTCTCTTATAGTTATAGCAGGTTTTTTTGGGTTTGTCAAGGGTTTTTTTCCAAATTCTTCAATTGTTTTGTGACCCTTGCGACCATTGCAGCGTTTACAACTTGCAACAATATTTGTCCAGATACGTTGACCACCAAGATATCTTGGGATTACATGATCCATTGTAAGTTCTTTAAACAAAAAAACACCTCCACAATATTGGCAGGTGTTCTTATCTCTCCACACGACGTTTCTTCGATTACAAGTTATCGTTAGACGCCGTTTTGATACATACGTTTTAAGGACGATAACAGACGGATAGAGCGTGTTTCTTGTTGGACCAGTGTCATAACCCTCCAAAAACTTTGCACGACCACAATAGACCATATTGAAGCCTTTATGAACAGGTATGACTTCGATAGGACGATAAGACGCATCAAGTTTGAGAGTGTATTTAGGTTTCACTCTTTAACTAGTTTTTATTTATCAGTTTACCTGCTGCTGATTCTGGTGAAGTCTTGCTTAAAAACTCTTTTGCAAGAGAGAAATTTTCAATAAAGGCTTTCATTTCTCCAAAAGCTCTTTTATAGTCTGGTATCATTTCAACTTCAGTCTTACCATCGTGAGAGTGTATTGCATGTACCTCCCCAATATTATCATATATCGTTACAGAAGGGTGTTCTGAGAGCCAAGTCAAGGCAACTTTCCCATTGTCAAAGATAAAACCTTGAGCTACTCTGCCTGTACCTGAAACTCCCGATTCATCTTCTAATCTTTTTAAGTAAAATATTTTCATAGTTATCATAAGAAATCAAAATTCGGTGGAGGTTTTTTCTCTTCCTCTTCTTCAGTATCCTCCTCAGAATCTCCTTCTATCTCCTCTTTTTCAGTTTCTTCAACTTTTTTAATTTTTGAAGTTAACATCATTAAATAATCTTTAGAAACAAATTGTAACACATAAAAAACAAGAATAGGTGCTGTTTCTGCTTTGAAAGGGGTAAAGTATAGAGTGTTTCTCGTCAACTCCATCATCATTATTTTATCCCAGTTTTCGTCTAAAGCCCATATCATGCACTCGTCGATGTATACTTCATAATTTTTTGTTTTTAAAAATTTTACGATCTCTTGTTCTTTATCTTCTCTTTCGATCTCGGTCATGTGAGTAAACGCGATACCATTATTTATGGTTTTGACGATTGTACTCTTTAAATTTTGAAATGCTTTTTCATCCATTACTGTCCTCATCGGATAAAATAGAAGGTATAATTTTATCAAATATTATTCTTGAGGTCTCTTCAGGTCCTGATGTTTTAAACGCTCTACCGTTATATGTTAGAGCATTATACAATTCCCAATCATTTCCATTTACTTCACAACGATCTCCAACAAAATATGCTGGTTTGTAGTTTTCGAAGTGTTTCAAACAATAAGTTTTATCCCACCCCTTTGGAAAAATATCAAAAGATGTATCGCCTCCCATTTTTATAACAATGCTATCTAGCCCCATGTCTTTTCTGATGCGGACATTAAAACCTTTTATCTCGTCTTCTCTAAAAGATGAGCCTGGACTGCCGTCGAACTTGATAAAAGTTTCTCTATCATTATCATTTGCGTTTCTCCCGATTGGGCACCAATTAATTAAAGAACCTCTATAATTAATATGATGACCGGTTACTGGTAAATCATAAACAAACATAAGGTGCTGCCGCTGGAGAAGGTAACGAATAATAGCTCTAAATTGTATTTCACCTAGTTTCTCTCTCATATTAACTTGGTGGGCTATTTGATACTCGCTTTTGGCAATATTGGGAGGAGGATAATATTTTGTGCCATTACAAGGGAGGATATGAATACGGTATCTTAATTCGGTATTCTCCAGCAGCATACCTATTTGTTGGCGGACATAATCATAATCAGACCCAGTGACAATACCAATTTCAGTAACTTTACATAGTTCACGCAAAGCAGGAATGATGTCATTCTTGATAACTTTTCTTGGTTCGGTAAGAGTACCGTCCATGTCGAATAGGACTATATTATTCATTTTTCCACCTACTCTTATATTATAACACGCCTATCCCTTATTGTCAAGAAAAATGTTCATTTTTTTTAAATTTAAATTTAGTTCACCAAGACTTAATCCTAGAAAACTTGCTGCATCGAGTTTTGAACGACAGGCTGAAAGAGCAAAACGAACTACTGCCTCGCGACAAATTACCTCAACGGACTTCCATATTTGAAAGTTGTACATCCTATTGTTTAGGTACCTTGAAGAAAGTTCTAACTTTACTGCTATTATCTCTTCAAGAGATAAAGAAGACAACATGGTCTCAAAGTGATCATCTATCTTCTTATCTTTCTTTAACTTGTTTATCGTAGAGTAATAATAAGATTTTCCTTTATACTCATTGTTCTTTTTTTGCCACATTAGGCACCTTCAGGGTTTGCAATCTCTGGTTTTGGAAGTTCAGGATTAAGTTCTGATTCGTACGATTTTAATAAAAGTTCTAAATTGTAGAGACACCAATCTTTAAACATTTGTCGATCTGCTTCATTATCCAAATCTAAATAAGCATCAGAAAAATAAGACTGGACTAAACGAAAAGCATCAAAAGATTGATTCCGCCCTGTTTTGTCCATATCAGAAAGACCCGAACCAAATTCTTCTCTTTCAGTATCAAGACCTTTTTTCTTATCTACATCTTTTTCTACTTGTGTTTTTTCTTTAGGTTTCTCATCATCAGTAACAACATCAATAGCATCATCATCTTCTATCTTTACATCAATTTCTTGCAGTAGCCCTTCAAGTTCATCCTCAATGTCCGCTTCGATGTCTTCACCTTCAGGAGGAGCAGCTAAGGCTTCCGGCCCTTTAATTTCAGCATCAGGCACGGGGTTTGGGGCAGCTCCTTGAGCATTAAGCGCATCAAGTTGTTGAAAAAGACTTATAAAAGCATTTAACAAGTGAGCAATAAAAGAAGTACGTTGTTCTTCTGATGTTGTTAGTTGTTGAAACTTGGATTTAATTGATGGTTTTGCTTTGCGAAATGCATCACGAAGTTTATTTATACCAGTACTCGGATGAGGGTTTGCTTGGTCTTTTGCTTCTTTAATAAGAGAACGAATTACTTCACGAAGTTGTTGTTCTTGTTTTGTTTCTTTGTTAAAATGAATTTTAATTTTCTTTCTTATGTATTCTCTTAAAAACTGTTCTGTTTGCGTTTCTCTTGTCACAGTATTTCGCTCCTTTTCTTTTTGAGGTATACCGGCAAAACCCTGGACTGCACCTGCGCCCATGGTTGCCATTTCAATCAGTTCTTTGATTGATGATATTTCAACTATCTTTTTTGTCATGCTTCTCTTCTTCTAAGGATGGTCGTGCTGGTGCTCCAGATGCACTTCCACCAGATGAATTTGGTGGAGGGTTGTTTTTTGCTCTCATTTGGTTGAGGAACTTCTCTAGTTCTTTTAGCGACTCTGCGTCTAAGTCGTCTACGGAGTCTTTTAGTTGCTCTTTTGTAGACTCCCCTTCTTTCATTTTTGCTTTAGTCGGCTTGTTATCTTTTTTAGTAAAAGGGCTTGCTTTTTTGGCAGCTTCTGTTTCTTCTTTAGGAGTTTTTCCAAGACCGCCAGCTCTCATTCTTATTTCATCTACTTCTTTGTCAGATTCATCAGAACCTTCTTTCTTATCTTTCGCAGCATCTTTCATAGATTCTTCTTTATCACCATCACCATCAAGGTCGATGTAATCTGGTTTGCTATTTTCATTTAATTTACCAAGGTCCATTGAGAAACCCCAACGTTCATTTAGTAAACCATTCAGTTCTTTGTTTTTCCATTTTTTCGTTGACATTTTGCGTATTCTCCTTTCGTAAAAAATATCTTTATTTTTGTTTTTGTATTGATCTTCCCAATCTCTAAAACACATATTACCTTCTAAATAGGCTTCTTCTTCCATTTTTCTCAAATGTGGATCTTTTTGAGCATACCCTTCACCTGCAATGTGTTCATTATCAAACATACCACGTTCGTTCTGCATATGGTGAACCAGTTCATGAGATATAGAGCGCATCATATCCTTTGGATGGCGGCCATCTACATAAATAGTAACCTCCATTGAGGATGGGTCATAATGAGCTGTTTTGCCCAACATTGGATGGTTAGCTTCGTCAGAGATAAAGTTAATAGAAGGAGGGTTTTTAAAACCAAATTTATCCTTCGCAAAACCATAGAGACTTCTTACCAAAGGTTTTATCTCAGTTATATCATATTCAGAGTTGTTATGTATTCTACAAGACATATATTAATTAGTCTCCACTTTTTGTATTTTATGTAATAAAACTGTGTATGTTCTGCCACTTTTATTTTCTAATATTTTAGCACAATGTACTGGTCTGGTGAGTTGGGTCGCTGTTTTGTATATCCTGATCACGAGGCCTCGATATTCTACGATGTTTTCTTCATAGTCTTTACCTCTGACTATCGAGCGCCATTTGACGTAGTCTCCTATTTTAATTTTGTTTAAATAGGTACTACCAAGAGCCATTATTCCTCTTCTTCATATAGGTGTGTTTTTTCAATACTCATATCATGTGGATTAGGGCCTTGACAAGACTCATCTCCCATGGTTTTGCCCATTTCATATTCCAGATAGTGTTTTACAGTTGCAATGTAGTCAGAAGCCTTGGTAATTTTACTTTGAACCCAAGCTTCAAGTTGTTCATTATCGTCCAACATTGACATCAGTTCCCCAGAATACTCGTTTATACGCTGCAATTGGCGCTTTGCCATGTCCCCTTCCTCATCAGGATAGTCAAAATATGGCTCATTTTGGCCCATAATTGGGTTATTTTGAGGGGTATCTTGGGCCTTTACAAGAGCAAATTCCTCTTTAATTATTTGAATTAGTCGTGTTTTTGTGATTTTCATGTATAGATTACCTCATTTTGTTCAAAATAACTAGTAAAATTAGTATGATTGTGACCTCAAAGCCTATAAAATAGTAAAATGACGTGAAAAATACGACTGAGAGTGCGAATATTAACCATTTTTCAACAAGTTTTGTCACTAATTCCACCCAACCAATTCAATTTCTTCTTCCGGTATTAAAAAAACGGCCCCAGTCATAAATTTATAGTGAGAATACACTCTTAAGCGTCCCAAATCGTCTTTTTTTGAGGAGATTAGGTAGTATTCTGAGTTTTTTGGTATTAGAACGGTCTTTTTATCACTGAGTGAGTAGTAATACCCATAACCATCACCCTTGATTACCACTTGTTGGAGCAAATTGTTATTAGGACCCTTGATAAACTTAGATAATAGCTCACCTTGGAGTAAAATTTTGCTTTCTCCAGATTCATGAGAGCTTGTATTTTCATAAATTGATGTTAAAGAGTCCATTATTCCTTTTAGAGTTGCATCAAAGGGGGTTTTTTTTCTATCTTTACGAGCATTTTTAGATATCTCAGACAATTTTGACCTTAATTCTTTTTTTTTTGGTCTCTTTTAAGTTTTGATAGTTGTGTTTTCATTTTTGCCCACGATTGGGATTGAGAAGGTAGGGGTTTTATATCTAATATTTTGGGGTTATCCATATTTTTAATATAAAATTTAATCGCAACCAACCCAACTTCAGTCATATTTGACATAAAAGTATGTAAATCTTGTTCTGCAACCCATGCAAACTCAGAATTTTCTTGAAAATCTTGTATAAAAAGATCAACAGGAGGTTCTTCTGTGGCGTAATCAGTTAGTAATATGTTCATATCCATGTCTTCACCGTTCCAAGTGTGAGTATATTTATAGATTAGCTTTGATTGAGAAACCAACAACCCGGTTTCTTCAGCTACTTCTCTTTCATAACCATCAGCTATACCCTTTAAACCACGGTCTGCTTCAATTTGTTTGATGTGACCGCCTGGTATGTCCCATTGTTCACCCAAATCAGTTCTTTTAAGAAGCAAAATACTACCATAGATGTCAGTAATGATACCTTTTGTTACTACATTTGTGTCTTCATAGCTTTTTAATGATGAAATTACATCAATTCCATACTTTTTGCAGTTTAAAATTTCTTCCATACTGTCATCGTAATGAAGATCAATACCAATTTCCTTTAAAGTTTTACCTTTTAGCTCACCTTCAGTAAAGTGAACCCTTACTGAGGGGAATATATGCTCTAATTTGAGAACTTTTAGTTGATATAGGACTGAATCTTCTGGATAATATTCCTCTAATGAAGTTTTTCTAGAAGTAACAATATGTAATTCTATTCCTTTATTATAATAATCTTTAATTATATTAATTATATAATCATTATAACCTTGAAAATTATAGATTGGTAATTCAGAATCATTATCTGAATCAATCATATAACTCATAGCTATTGTATTGTCCCAATCAAAAGATATTTTTTTATAATTCACTTGACATCCTCCTTAAATCATGTTATATTATCATTATATTTGTAAATAGTTGTTAAATTCACTGTAACAATTACAATATAACATACTTGGGAGGGTTTGTCAAATGAAAATATTATATAATTAATAATTTATTTATGTTTTAGTATTTAGTTCTCTAATTCTAGCTTCTTGGTGCATCTGTTTCTTCAGATCAAGACCTAAATCTAGTTTAACTATGACTTTTTCTAGCATGTTTTGCTGTTCTTGAAGCTTGTCTATTACTTTATCTTGTAGAAGACGTTCTTCTTCCTTTGCATCTTTGCGTGTTTGGTAATTAGCATACAGTAGTGAAGCAGTCCACAGTCCAAGTGGGCCATATTGCGCTAATGATTCAATTAAAATTTCCATATTCCATAAAACCTCCGTGTGATGGTACTATAAGTATCTACCACTTGCGGCAAGACCAATATCTTGCTTTAGTTTTTGGTCCTGGATTAGCACAATTATGTCTTTTTCTAAAATTTCTTCTTGCTTTTGGATTACTTTTTCTAATTCTCATGGTTTTTTCACCCTTGGCTTTGGCACTTGTACCACCATGTCCAAAATTTACCTTCTTGACATTACCAGTCTTTGGATCTTTGACAAAAACTTTGAACTTTTTTACATCTCCGCGCATCGGTTTGTTTAATTTTACCTTTCTTCCACGATATTCAGCTTCTTCTAACTGTTCTTCTTCAAGATTTTCAAAGAATTCAAATTCTTCTTCCAACGGTGAGCCATCATCATATGATCCGTCTTCAATAATGTAATGTTCGTACATTGTTTCGTCTTCTATTATTTGTCTATACTCCTCGTTGATAAGCATAACAATAAAATCTGGTGTTAAATACATGTTTTCATTCCTTTTTTTCTTTTTTTGTCTAACATTTTTTGCTTTACCCCTTCTATCAGGATTTGGATCTTCTTTTCTCTTTTTACGAGCTCTTTTTTCTCTGTCTTTTTTACTTAATTTGGCCCTATCGTCAGGATCTCTACAGTAAGGCTTTGTTTTTTGACCCGGTTGCTTAGCACAGGGTTTACCGTCATACTTCCCACCGGTCTGAACCCAACCACCACCTTTAAACCAGTCACGAAGTGAGTACCCTTTGCTGCTGGCACCTTTACCATCGCGCTTACCACCACTTTTCTTCTTTTTGACTTTGCGTTTTTTACGTTTCTTACGCTTTTCTTCGAGAGCATCCTGCTCTACATCAGATCTGGTCATGTACCTTCTCCTATTTTCCTTCTTATTTTAATTTTTATTTTTTTCTTAAGAAGTTTCTCTTCTTTTTGCACATCTATCTCTTCCCCATCATCTAGAATGTAATCTTTGTCTTTGTGTTGTCCGACATTTGGCATATCTTCTAGTGTGTCTTCGATTTCATCTTCCATTCCTTTACCAACTGTTTTAACAAATGGGTCCATACCGGATGCACCACCTTCATCTTTTAGAACCTTTTCTAGTTCTTTAGGATTTACGTGTGTGTATCCTTGTTTTGAAAGTCTGTTGTGTTCCTCTTCTTTATTTGCATCTACTACTTTACCAGTTTTTGGATCATACATTTTGTGTTTTTCAAACTCTTCATTAACAGATTCGTTCTTTTTAGATTTATTCCCATAATTCGCAGCACCAACTTTTCTACATTGTACGAGCCTACCGGAAGCATAAGCCGACGGCCAAACTTTAGCAGTTCTTTTAATTTTGTGATAGCATGCATCACGTTTCGCTTTTTTCTTTTTAACTTTTCTCTTTTTACGTTTTTCTTGAAGTTTTTCTTTGGTCATTTTTTATTTTTCCTCATTTGAATGGTTTTCTTTTTTGAAGCCTCTTTACGCTTCTCGGCATATTCATATGCTTTTTTGAGCCTTGCCTTGACCTCTGGGTCTTTTGCATTTTGATAAGCTGCCCTAGCTCTTTGATGTATAAGATTAATTATCTGCGATTGTCGTTTATGACTCTTAGACTTAAAACTTTCTTTAGATAATGTTTGTTGAATTGCCGAGACAGACTTAAAACTAACTGATACAGTATCACTTGGGTCTTCATCAGTGTATAATCTTCGACCAGAACCCTTTGGTTTTTTACCAGTGCCTTTTGCTGGGTCTGCTTCTTCAAGCTTTCCGTCTTTATGCATGTTTATTGCAATTGCGTAAGCTTGGTCTTTTTCTTTACCTTCCTTATCTTGAATGTAGTTAGCTTTCTTGTGAACCTTTTCCGGAAACTTTTCTTGACCTTCTGCTTTTACACAGTTGCGGTATGTCTTTCCAAACATCTTTTTTGTTTTTCTTGTGTCATGAGTCTTGTAACCTTTTTGGCACTTTTCTTCTAAGTTCTTTAAAATTTTAATTTTAATTTTTTTCTTATCGTCCCGCTTACCGTCTCCACCGCCACCATCTCCGCCGAAGTCTCCACCGGAGTCACTGTGATTATGGTAACCGTATCCCATCCCATAATATGCAACTGCTCGTCTTGGGCTACGTCTTTTCTTACGACGCTTTTTTCGTTTCTTTCTTTTTTTCTTTTCTTCAACCACTTCTGAACGCGGCTTGAATAATCCGAGGTCAACAACAACAATATCACCTGTGTATTCACGTATCATTACATTGTCTTCATGCATGTCTCTAGCGGCAAGACCTGTTAAACGCTCTAGTTCTTCGATAGCTTCACGTATAGACGCCGCCTCCCCTATTGCATCACCTACTTCTGCTGGAGCCCCTCCTCGGTCCATTCTGGCCATCTCCGGACGGTTATGAACACCGATGGGTGAACCCTTACGAATAAAATCTGACCATGACATTGCAATACCAACATTTCGTTGATAATATTCCATCATGTCTTCTTCCTTAAGTATTTCCATCACTTTGATGATGAATATTAAGAGACCGGGATTGGTCAAGTATTCCTTCTTTAGCTCGCCAAAACCATCAAGAAAAGCATCTCTTGCCGTATATAGAAAAGCCTCGTTCATTCTATTAAGTATTTTGTAATATAACTCGTCATCTTTACCAGCTTCAAACGCAGGTATTTGTAAGAAGGAAACACTAGATAATTCTTGTTGAACTTTTTCTACAATACTTTCAGCCACTCCGTCTAGAAGATTGGAAATAATTTTATCTCTTGCCTTATCCTTTGTAAGATAGGTGTACATTCTTCTTCTAATATCTTTATAGACACCAATCTCAACCGTATCACCAGTTGGGGCTACTAAACCCTCCCGTCCTTGAAAAATATCTTTAACAAGATTCATTTTTGCACCCTTGTTTGTTAAGAGTTCCATAACAATAAAACCAAATCTATCTTGCGAGAACATTGCAAAAACTTTTGGAAAATGTTTTGCAACCAGCTTACTTTGCTTTCGAGCATCTTGAACTGTTTGATAATTTGACATTTCTTTATTTACTGCCATGTCTCCGATAGAACCTTCAAACAAAATCTTTATGGCAACTTCTTTTCCTTCTGAATCCGTAGCCAAAAACACACTTCCAAACTTTCCACTTCCAAGTTCTTTTTTAACCTCATAACCTTTCTTTTGAAGTATAATTTCATAAGGTTGTTTTGGACTTGGTGGTTCTTCTTTTTTTTGCTGTCCTTTAGGTGGTAACGTGAACGTATCATCGTAGCCAGAACCATCGAGATCAGAACCAATCATCTGATCCAAAGCATCTGTGAAAGAACCTTCTTTTATTATTTTCACTTTCATACAATATTCCTCTTGAATAAATAGTATATTCTATTGGTAATTGTACACAACCTCTATAAGAGATTCTTCAGTAGGAATGACAGTAAAGATTATCGTGTTTGTAGCAGCGTCATATATCCAATCATTCCAGATAACTCCACGAACAAAGACTTCGATATGCTGGTCGGAGACCGGAACGTAATCAAGCTGTATTTCTTCAACCAGTTGCAATTGACTTGACGCTTGAGCAACACCTTGTGACCAATCATCAGCACAGATATCAATAATAACTCCACCAAAATAATTTGCAACATCCATATAGTCAATACCAACGTCTAAGTTAGCATTAAACTGGGTAGGGCATTCACTTATGGAAACATCCTGATTCACAATAGCGGTAACATAAACAGTTTCACGATAATTTTGAACCCAAGAGATGAAAGAAGCTGGATCATTAACATTACTAGAGGAATGACTATGGTCATTTTCATCCGACACAAACACAACCAGTAATGCCGCATCATGACGTAGCCACTGGAGAGCATCTATATTTTCTGTTGCAAACCTATGAACAGCTTCCAACCCACCTTCGCGATGACCCGATATGTTATTGTTTAGACTTGCTTGTGCATCCGTGGCACTATCACCTGGTAGTAATGGAAATGAGCTCATATTAGAGTTTGCCAAACGATCAGTGGATATTATTTCCAATCGCCAAAAAATATTAGTAGGTAATGCCGCCATCATTTGAGCAACACCATCAACAACTCTAGGCATGTCGTTTATCATGGAACCTGAAGGGTCTACAACCCACAAGATATCAATCCCATTTGCCAGCTTTGGCTGCACAACTGATTGTACCCAGAGAGGATACTGCTCAGGAACTTCAACTTCGACTTCAACCTCTACTTCAACCTCTACTTCAACCTCTACTTCAACATATGCTGTGTCATATATATAAACTTCAACCTCCTTTACAACTTCATGGGTAAACCCTTGTTCCGAGAAACACCCAAAAAGAAAAAATAGTAAGACAAACATATACAACCCTCCATGTTTAAGAACCACCGCCCTAATGTAACTATGGCTCAGCTTTTAGTTCGGCAATGTGCAATAACATTTCATCTTTATTCCATCCCTGCTTTACCTTTCTGATGCGTAAATCACGATCTAGTATTACGAAAAACGGCCAACCAGTAAGAGGAAAGCCATAAGTGCCTGTAACATCAATATCATGCATCCTAGAGCCCAGCCATATTTCATCATGCCAGATACCAAAATAATCTCCCCAATATTGCCCATCTTCCATAGTCGGATCTTCGCTGTCTAAATTTTCAATTAAAACAGTTATCCATTTTACTCCACCAGTCATTACTTGTATTGAATTAACTTGTGAAGCAGCTTGTTGACAAGGACCACACCACATAGCGGAAACATCAATAACTATTATCTCTCCATAATAATCATATAAGCTTTCCTGACCGCCTTCAGCAGTTGGCAGGTTGAGTTCACAGATATGGTCCCCACCGTTAAAAGAACATTCATCCCAATAAGGTCCTTCAACTATCTCAGGTCCTCTTCCAGCACTTTTTGACTCTTCCATTGTGTTCAAGCCTGGGGCAATGCAAGCCCATAAACTAAAAATAAACGACATATTATACTCCCTTGGGTGTCAACCCCCTCTAAAGTAACTATGTCGCTTTATCGTTATTTACGAAGACTTATTCCATTGTTGGTTCTTGTACATCAACACTGTCGGCCCTTTTGTAATCACTAAGATGTTTAATAGCTCTTTTAATAAAGTTTTCACGCCCAAGATTTACCGCACCAGTTGCATCAACATTTTTCAAAGCAGAACCAATACTACCAGCAGCCATTTTTTTTGCTTTTTCTTGAGCAGGGTTACTAGATGGCAAATCTTTAACTTTGTAATAAAGCCGGTTTAGGACATCACCATCAGGTCCTTTACTTAAAGCAGAGACAATACCTTCGACGGAGTCTTCTTCTTCTTTTAGCTTTTTATATTTTCCACCAAGCTTGTCTGCTATCTTTTGATTTATATCATCAATGTCGTAGTCGTCTCCTTTATATTCAAGGTCTTTAGCTTTGACATGTCTGCGCGGCTTGTCTTTTCTGTCATAGTCATACTTGGTGGGAGAAAGTTTTCTTCCAATCTTTGGACCAAAGACACCTTCATCGAGAACGTCCTCAAGCTCCTCTCGAATAATTTGTTGCAGTTCTTCTTTTGTTATTTTCATAGTTTTACTCCTTTAAAGTCTTCGCCTAAAAAATTTTTACATAAATAGGTCGTCTATTGGTTGGTTTCTTTCGTATCTAATGTTATCATAATAAGTAATCATGTTATTAATTAACAAACCATTGTATTCCTCAAGGCCGAAAAAATTCTCATTTGGCATTTTGGGAAACATTTGCTCAGCACGTTCAAAGAACATATCAATTAAATTATGACCGAAGTTTATTACACGCGTTTCCTCGCCAATAGAGCCGCGCTCGTCTTCTTTGCCCATATAGTCAGGAAGCTTGGCTTTAAATAATTCAAATACTGATTTTGCTTCCATGTCTAACGCATTTTTTTGCGATGGTTTCATTTTCACATATTTTCCAAGCTTTGAATCGCCGGCCATTCGTTTCTTTCGTGTATCGCGACCGTAACCAATCTGAAATTTAGCAGGATCGTCCTGCCTAGTTATCGGGATATCAGTGGTTGCATATTCCTCGCCGTACCCAAACACATCCATCATCTCTCTGGCTGAGTCTATTGCGTCTTCATCGCCAGATTGAAGCATCATCTTGAGCTTTTCGCGGTGGCCATCTGGAACATCAGGGTCAGCCATAAGGCGACGCAGGAGATCATTGGGTGCTTGGTACATGCGCTGTACCTGTTCCATTATCAGTTTGTATAGTTTTTGTTTTGTTAGATTCATTTTATTACTGGGAGCCTCTTTCGGTTGTCTTCAAAGCAGCAACGCTCTGGGTATAGCTTCGCATGCAGCTTTGCTATTTCTTTTTTATGATATTCTATCATGCGCTTGTGTGCATCGAGCAATTCTTGGTGTAGCTTTGCTTCATGTGGTGTAAGCATTACTCTTTTCGAATCCTATTTGCCCCAGGACCGAACTTCTTCAATGGGTCCATTTCGGGTTCCGGCATTACTGAAGGATACTTTCTATCCATATATTCTTTTGCCACTCTATCGAATGCTTCCGCATCACCGCCGAAATGCATATTAATGATATCCTGGATGACACTTTCTTCACCACCCAGTTTTGCATCAACAGCTTGTTGCATCATGTTATCCATGTTACCTTCTTGAGCCATTTCCAACTCTTCCTTGATTATTTGAATCAATTTCTCTTTCGTAAATTTCATAAGTTTATACCTCTTGGTATAAATAGTAGCTTAAACGAGGTTTGGGGGAAATTTTTTTGGTGTAATTTTTGAGCCACTTGGTATATGTTTTTTATGCAATGTGGTATAAACCGTTTTATGCCAAGTGGTATAAGTGCTTTAATCTGGAAATTTTCCGGGTGTATATTCAACGTACCAGGGCGCGACCGCCCAAAAGCAAGCTTCTAAGTACTTATTCGTCGGTTCGTACGGTAGGGGAGGGAGGGGGAGATCCCCCATTTTAACGATCACCAAAATCCATAAAGATTAAAGTTAAGAATAAAGTATTCACAAAGAATAAGGTAAAGAAGCAGGCGACAAAGGGGACAATAGTCATGGTTATTCCTCTATGGGGGTTAGTTGTTCTATAAGTTCCCACAGTAAGGGAGTGATAAGGTCGTTAACAAGTTCGTCGTCAAGTCCGTCCTCTTGTGCTTGTAGTAGTTGATAGAGTACAAACGATTGTACAAGTTGTTCAGCGTTGACAGTAGTAGGAAATTCTAACATTATTTACTCCATTGTTTTACAGGGAAATCTTTAGCAATACTCTTAGCAGTGCCCCAGTTGTGGACTCTTTCAGTGCGACCAGTTAATAACCAAGTGACAGCAGGGGTATAACCCATGCCACCCGTTTGGCAACCATAATATTCTTCTAAGGTCATTTGTCTCACGATCTCTTTAGAGCAATCGGGGGTATCAAAGTGGTCACGAATGTGAGCCCTAGCAGTCGCAAGGTTATGGCAGTTAACTTGTTCTTTGGTTTCGTTGTCAACAACGATATAAGATCCAAAGTAAGAAGGGTTTTCATAGATAGTAAATTTATTGTTCATAGGATAATCCTTTGATAGTGTTATTGTAGTGGTTAAAGTAAATAGTTAATTATTGGTTATCATGTCCGTTGTGTTATTTTGTGTGAGGGTGTTCATACTGTACCCATTCAATTCTCCATACGGACGAAAGATATCCACTAGAATCATTGTTAAACCATTCCATAAACTCAGTTATAGATATTGTTTTTTCTTCGTCAGTTTCTATGTTTTTTATATTAATCATTTGTATTCTCCAATAAGGTTATAAGGTATAAAGGTTGCACGTTTAACCTAAGAACGTACAAGGTAGTTAATTATTGGTTATCAAGTTCGTTTGCAATTTCTTCTTTGATCAAAGCAATTTCTTCTTTGCTTAATTGATCTTGCTCTGTGTCTTTTTCTGTATCCCAAATGGAAAGGATAAGATCTTCGATCTGTGTTGCACCTTCGTTCAATCTACGATTGAGATCTGCTAACTTTGGATCTTCGTGGTTCTCATCAAATCTCTCATCACAGAGATCTAGTAATCTCTCATAAGATTGTGCAATCTGTCTGTTCATTGCTTCGTTAAGTGCTTTGCGTTGTTGTGTTGACATATGGTATTGTGACATGAAATACTCCTTTGTTGTTTTCATATATATAATATAACATTTTCAGTTGATGTTTGCAACAGTGAAACGGACAAATTATGACCGATCTAAATATTCTTTTTTCATGATCATAAATGAAGACCATATGATTGCGAAGGCTACGAATGAAGCCGAAATCATAACACTGTAAAAAATAATAATATCTAACATGTTTATTTCCTTGTTTGTTGTTACTCTTATAATATAACAAATTTCTTTATTCCTAGCAAGTCCAAAACGGACAAATTATGACCGTCTATTTGCTAGCATTGGATCGACACCTCTAATTTGCTTATAGACAACATCGTGATGATCGGGTCTACACATTGATTGGATCGCAAGGTTGTATTTGTGGATAAGATAAAGAGAATCGCCTATTCGCTTATATTCGCCTTGCTGGGCTGAAGACATCATATGTCCGAATTGAACACGCATACGAGAAAGGAATTGGCTAAGTGCTTTTCGATCTTCCTTGTACTGTCTCCATTTAGCCGACATAACGGATATCGTAGCCGATGGGACTTGTGGGTAAGGTGCGTATGTTTTCACGATCTCCTCATTATAGTCGATAGTCGCATAATACTTGTTGAACCTAATAACAGCCTTGTCATAGGCTCTCTGCACTTTCTTCATAAAACCTTCCTCGTATCGGGCTTTCTCATTGGATGAATCTTCTGTATCCTCCCAACGAAAAACTCTGCCACAGTGGGGCTTTCCGTATGCATATGGGCTATACTCATATTTGTAACCGTTTCGATACTTGCACACAGTGGGGACTCTGATCATTCGTTCTCTCATAAAGGGAGGTTTGAAGGGGCTGATAGTGATAGTGAAATTTGACATATGAAACTCCTTGTTTGTTTTCATATCTATAATATAACAAGGTGATCGTATCCTGTCGAACCGTAAACGGACATTTTATGTCCGACTTCCTTTGGAAGTGCGATTGCATGCATGTGATATCGAAATGTCAAGTAAGCTGTACCTCCGAAAGAGTCCGACAATCCTCCTTTGTCGGCTCTAACGTGGGGGCGTTAGCCCTACCTGACGGTATTGTACTTGAGTCCGTTGCAACCCTTGTCGTACTGGATCGGATCGGGTCGAACCTCACGCATAACTGAAACAGTCATATCGTCTCTGTTGGGCTTAACCTCACTATAGTCAAATTCATCTTGCTTATGAAAGTAGAGAACAAAAATTCTTTGTCTAATCTCATTTGCTAATTGCTTCGCCTCTCTACAGGTCTGTGAAAGTGTGTTGTCTATATCGTAATTCATATGGTGATCTCCGTTGTTGTCTATTATTGGTTTACTGTGTTAGAGTCGATAATCTCAATTTCTGCGTCCACTACCACGACGGTAGCGATTGGATCTGACTTGAGTCGTTTAGGGCATGCCATTAAAGTGGCGAGAATAAGGAAGGGAATAATTTTTATGAAGGTGCTCATGTGATCTCCTGATCGTGTGTTAAGTGTAGGGGGGTATAGTAGGGTAGTAGGGTTATTTCATAACTCTGTTGTTTAAGAAACCACCATCTGAATAATCTGCGAACTGGCGAGGGTGATATGTGGTAAGTCTCTTGAGTAAGCCTACATGCTGAGAGGTAGTCATAGAGATGAATCCTAGTCCGTTTCGGGTATGGTCATGAATAAGGAGTCCGATAAAGCCCTCCTCAGAGCGATCCACATATTCACCTATGACGAGGTTATAAGAGTAGATCTTGTTACCTAGAAAGGATAGATTACCTGTACTAGACTTTCCTTGTTGTGTTGACTTGCTAGTGAATAGTTTAATGAGTGCTTCGTTAGTCATGTGAACTCCTTAGTTCGTTTGAATGTATTAGTAATGTAATCCGTTTGGGTTAATTTGTCGAGGACATAATTTGACCGTTTTACAAAGTTGTTAGGAATAGTCGATTGATTTCTCTATCTAAGTTTGTGTATGTCGTATTGACTGAGTTTTGTAGCCACATATACAAAGCAAATTCTTCATATGTGGCTAGATAATAGCCTACTACTTCTTTAGCCTTAAAGCCTCCATCATCATCTATGAATTGATGACTATCACCATCTTTTATGCCATCACCTGACATGTCTTTGTAAGCCTTGTCTAGTCTGTCCTTATAGGCTTGTATATATCTCTGTTGATTTCTGATACTCATTGTGACCCCTTGTTGTTGTTGAATGTGTTAGTAATATAATCGTTTTGGTTAATTTGTCACGGACAGAATTTGACCGTTATCATTTACGACCACTTTTATGGCTGATCGCTTTATTAAGAACTCACGATCATCTTTGATAAAGTGAACCATAAGGCGTTCGCCTTCTCTATGGATCTCTTTGATAAGTCCCCAAGCGAACTGGCGTTCACATCTGAGGGGATCGCCCTTTACAGTTCCAAATCCTAAATCTATCCGAACTAAGTTACCTATCTTCATTTGTTACCTCTTTGTTTGTGATGTCTATAATATAACAAGGTGGGGTTAATTTGTCACGGACAGAATTTGTCCAACTTTAAAATAAGGTCGGCTAGCTCGTGGATCTCTATTTCCCACGACTCACAACAAGATTCTGCTATGTCTCTCTTAGTGAGAGAAGGGAACTTTGTGAGTAACTTGTTATATGAGTTATAGGCTGCTTCGACTCTTTCTTTTCTTGTGAATAATGTTTCCATTGTTTATCCCATTGGTTTGAGTGATGTCTATAATATAACAAGATGGGGCTAATTTGTCACGGACAGAATTTGACCGTATTTTGGCAGTGTGTCATTTAAGACCTCTACAATGGAATCCTGTGCTTCAAATTCTTCCTGATCGTTTGTGTCTGTACAATCCTTGATGATAAAGTCTCTTACAAGGTGAGCAACACAACGGATCGCAATGTCTCGTATATCGTCCTCATTGTAGTCCTTCACAGAAGGATCACCATACTTTCTGAAGGTGTTCATAAGTTCGAACCACACTTGCAATTTCGCTCTTGGTTCGTGGTGCTTAGGGAAGGTTAGGTTG
>Ga0099799_10096_pt1 | contig 26095 bp, 16 predicted proteins | sample Uncmet6_SortLC_1_FD_89033 | JGI IMG/M metagenome (GOLD analysis project Ga0099799, IMG submission 89033) | Marine eukaryotic communities from CALCOFI LINE 67, Pacific Ocean - CN11_C50_N6_SortLC_1 | ecosystem: Environmental > Aquatic > Marine > Oceanic | place: Pacific Ocean: Monterey Bay...
GGTCGAAGATTACGTGAGCGTAGTGTCCGATCTCATAGTTCCGCACGTAGCATACGGGCAATATGGAAACGACCCGGCAAGCATATTCTCTATGGGTCTCAATCATTTGTGGCTCAGGCCAAGAACGAGTATCGTGTTGAGCGGCCTACTCTACTGGGTGCGATGATATCCCCCGCACGTCGACCATTAGTCTTTGAGGCTTGGTCTCCTTGCGAAATTGCCACATTTGAAGGTGTGCACTTGTCACATACAGCATTTCGACGACATCGGTAGGCGCACTCGCCTTACATGGAAAAAACTTTCACATGCTGCAGCGATTTGTCAGGACGAAGTCGACAAAGGAAATCATCGAATTCTACTATGTATGGTATGTTCTGCTGGTTTTAATCGGCAAGATCCATGTTGTTATAGGAAAATGACTACTCATGGAAGGGAATGGAAAAAAAAATTTGTGCCTGATATTCCAGATCCCGAGTACTAAAAATACGAGGTGTGCCTACATTTCTCTCCGTTTATGGCGGCAGTTCCAATACACTATTCACTATCCTAATATTATTAGTACTAATATGTCAGCACCTATGATTCCAAGATCCTAGCCGTTTCGTCTCTCCCCGGGCCTTGCCAGTGGCCAAAAGGTGGGAACTTCGAATAGACCTCCGGGCCAGGAACCTTAGTTTATGAAAATCCAGCGCTACTTATGTACGCGCTGTGGCCTGTCAAATGCCCCCCCCCCCCCCCCCCCCCCCCCTCATGTAGCTGCGCTGACCCTTGCGCAACCCTGATTAAACTGAATTTTCAAGACGGCATCGACACCATTTGGGGCGGATGTGTTTTTTAGGCGTGTGGCTCTCGTCAGCATCTTCAACTACTAGGTTCGTGATCTTCTTCTTCATCTTGCTCACACAATTGTGGATGGCCATCTGCACGTTCTGAGGCTTGTGAGTTTCTCTCGACTTCAGCCTAAGATAATATTTTATTTGTTGATTTTTGAAAGTTGAAAAAGAGTACTACTACTACTACCGGTAAATTGGGGGAATGTTAGGGGGGCCGTTTTCGTTACCCGGCGGCCCATTTTTATTGAGGCGGCGGGGTGCGGGGGATTAGGAACGGAATTTTTGACGTGGGTTGTCCACGTCGTCATGGGGCGTTTGCCGTTAAGATTTTATTTCCTGATATACCCCCTTGCAACGGTCTGATTAAAAATTTAGCATTTGGGGGAAATTCGGGTTTTGTTGGCAAAAAAAGGGCCACATGGTTATGACCCATTTTTATCAACGAAATGTGTTCCGATCGTGTCTGAAATTTTTGGTGTAAAAATGGACATCATTGCAACTATTTCATACATGAGGACGAGATTAGGAGTTCTTATAATCCTGCACCTCCGCCTAGCCTACTTGAGGACAACTCGGACCTAAAACTAGGCTACTTGATATATTTGAACAGGCCGTCGACTTTGCTGTGCAAAGCGTTAAACTTTGCTGAAGCAAAGTGCAATGACGTTCCGTCAGCACGTTGCACCGCGAGAAATTCAACGTTCCGTTTGGCGAATCGAATGCTCCTTTGAACAAGCGGCGGCAGCACAATTAGATTCCCATGGAATTCTTCAAGTTGCAGCTTGAAACAACTCTACTGGCAGCCAGGTGTCTTTGCGATGCCGCCTCAATGAAAGTGAATAGAATCAAGTCCATTTCATTGGGCATCAACAATTTTTAGCAAGCAGGGGGACTTGATTTCATCATTGGGGTTTCGACGTGAGAGCGGTCCTAGCTCGTTCCTTCGCTTTGGCTGGGCCACCACGCAGGCAGGTACGAGGTGTAATTAAGAGGACGGGACTGCGCAACATCTGCCGGAAGACAAGAATATCGGACCTTTTGAATAGAGCGCCATGCAGAAAAATCACCAATATGGATATATGTGTTTAAAATAGGACTCCAGTTGTGTAGCAAGATTCTGTTGGAGTCATCCTCCGCAGGAGCAGGTTGACAGGTACCGTATTGTCCCATGTCGTGATCGAAATTGGCGCTGCTAGGATGAGAATTTGTTGAGAATAGACATGCCTTTCCGTGATTCTCATCATAAGTGAATGTTCGGGCGTTCAGAGTCCCGAGTACGTTGCGATGCTCAGGCTGCTGTTCAGGCTGATGCTCAGGGGACATGTTACCATCATCTATGCAATCTCTGAGCCCACCCACAGAGGTAGAAAACAAGTCTTGCTCTACCTGTGATTCTCCGTCAGCGCGGTGAGATGCAAATATATTCAATAGACCCATGCGATTCTTGTAGCTTGCGAAATGATTTTTCACTTGCGTGCCTACCTTCATAGGATTAAGATATAGTCTAATTTTTTGTTTCGTTTGGCCTACGAGATGTCGAAATGCAGACTTTCCATTCAAGTTAGGGAGAGGCCTGAGCTCGACCACCGTCGCCGATTGGAGTCTTCTTGTCCTGGCTACACGCACGACTGAAATATTGGTTTTAGTATTCAAGGATCTTGGTAACAATTTATCTCCACTTTTTATTAGCTTGATGCCTGATCGAGAATACACCCGACTACTTCTTGGCACCAATTGGCACTCTTCAGGAGCTTCCGACGGCTGAACTTTATTCTCGTCGCAATTTCCTAATGCTTCGGGAGTGGTCTGAGTTTCAACAAATTTGCCATTGAAGACGACTGGTGTGTACATGGGCGAACAGTATTGCCTCGGTGCAGAGAAAAGTTCGCTAGGTGATGCTTCAAATCCATCATCAGTGTGAGTGCTGGCACAACGTCCCATAAGCGTGGTCTCTAGATTGCCCTCGGCAATCTGCTTGTGCGCCAAGGCGTGTAGACTTGCACGTTGTTCTAAAGTTGTACACGACTCAAGCCCTCCCCAACTGGAACGACCATTGGCAGTTCGCTCTTGTTGAGGTTTGGGTGTTGGTCGGCCTCCAATCACATGCTTTCCAATGGGTTGAATGGAGAGATGATCGGCCGGCAGGCGGAAGCAGACAAGATTGCGCTGAAGGTCATATTGTAACTCACCGCCAAAAACTTGCACAGCCTTGGCTGTAACATCCCAGCAGATTCGAACGCCACGACGCCTTTGCTGATGCTCACGAAGTAGTGCTTTGTAATCTATAGCATACTTGGTGTCGTAGTAAAGCCGGGCACAGTCACATGCACGCTTGTGCATGAAGAAAGCGGCAATTTTTCCAAAGCTCTTGGGATACTGCAGAAATTTATCAACAAATATGCATTTCTCCAAGTCAGACCATTGGCGGCTCTGCGAAGAAGTAACTTCTTCAGCAAGTGGATCGGATATGTGACGGCAACTCAAGGCTGATTCGCGGAGGCGCGTGTCTTCTTGCACAACAACAGATATTGGGAGCGGCAGTGGTAGGTCGCTTTCATTAACCGAGCCACGCTCAAAACGCGCCTCCTTAGCAGAGGATGCTAAAATTTCAGACATTACACGTTCATGCTCTGAGGTTTCCTCACGTAGTGCCTTGCGAGCTCTTGTCGGTGCTCCAAGGCTGCCCGCTTCATCACTTTCTACACATGTTATTGTGTGGCCGGAAGCAGTCGATCGCAAAGAGTCGAGAGAAAAAAGGGATGAGCACGACTCCCCCCTGTGTCTGAACGTACGTTTTGCACCTTCAGGTTGGCGGGGGGGGCAAAGAGAAGTATGCCCCCTTTGATACTCCCGCGCACACAAATTTGCGCGCCATCTTGTCTCTGCATCCTTGTAGTTATTGGCTTGTTGATCCAGGTAGAAGCAGAGCCTTCGCGCACGTTTCTGTGCGGCTGCATGTAGAGCTGGGATGAGGGCGGCGTGACTCATTTCATTGGCATGCCAAAGAGGAGACTCGTGAGTATTCGAAGTAAGAATCCGTTTTTCTCTCACAATTTGCTTCAGGTCATGCACGACTGTTGGAGGAACACGTGAGCAATTTCCGTTGCTACAAGTAAGTTTCATCTGCGAGGGGCCAAGAAACGGTTCAGTTTCGTCGGACATCATGCATCCAGGTGCCCTGCGCCAGAGATCCTGCATGTTAAAGAAAGCCTCCTGGATTAAGGCGTCGAGGCGGCCAAGGCCGTGCTCCAGCGGCATGGTATTGAGATCAACATCAATCATTTGGCTGAGAGCTATGCGCAGTTCCGCATCTTCTTTTTCGCGATCAGACCGCAGCTTTGTTACACGGCCTGTAAATTGCTGCTTGCCTGTGGCATGAGCAAAGCCGTATGCTGTCAGGTAGGAATTGTCAGCAGGCGTTGATGGCGTTGGGAGGCAGTCCATTAGGATGGCTACGGTACTAGTCTCCTCTTGGCTCTTGACTGGTATTAATGTCGTGCCGTGAGCGTTAGTTGTCATAGTTACTTGTTCATGAGCTTGCAGGTTGTACGAGGGAACCTTGGGAGGGCGGTCAGTTCCCCCATGAGGTCCACCCAGTGGTGCGTTCCATGTTTGCCGGCGGGCGGCACATTGCTGGTCTGTCCGCCGAATAAATGCAGAAGGTGTTTTTCCTTTAAGGAAGGCAGTCTGCGATTGCCATGCCTTGTTCGGAGACCCAGCAAGGGAGCCCTTGATTCCACCGGTGGACTGATGCCAGGACACGCTCCCTCCTGAAACATTAGGCGTAGGACGGATTTGACCCACATTTTTTACATTTTTTCGAGGTTGACCAGGGCCGTTTTCTTCCCGCTGCCGCATCGTGCTACTGCAACTCTCCAAACGAGCTCATACTACCGCATTCAGCTTACCCTAATCTCGTATGATAAATTAGCCTGACCACGATAAATTAGCCTGACCACGATAGCTTATAACCAGAAACCGTGGGCGGGGGAGGCAAGGGGCCTGACCACGATAAAACTTGAATGGGCTCAGGCGGCCGCGGCTGTAGTAGCGCGGCCTCCCGGAAACTAGCTGCGACTGATCCTTAGGGGGCCCGGGTGCCTCATCATGATATTCTGGCGAAGTGGGGGCGGCTAAAAAAGCGAAGGGCCGGAAGGGCCCCCACGCGAACGTCGCGCCAGTGGCGCCCGGGCCTTGGCCCGGCGGCGTCACGGTCATGGTCACGGTTCAAGTTCAAGTTCGTGCCAATTCAGGCGACTATTTGGGCAACCATACAACAAAAGTCATCTTGTTTGCGTATCTTATCGAATCAGGGGGTGAAAACCACATCATCATGATATCATAGTCGGAAAGGGCAGCCATGGATAGGATGCCAGTGAGACATATTCATCCGAGTCGTCACGGTAGCATCCATCTAAATGACAAATCAATCCTGCGGAGGTCTTTGGATTGTGTGAAGAATCTCGGCATTATTAAACCAAGCGATATTGAGCACGATGTACCTTGTATAGAGTGCATGAAAGGCATAGCTACATACAGATGCATTACTACCGTAGGTACATAACCCAAGTACCTACGGTACCCAAGCAGGATCAGCTAACTTAACACTTTGTACTGTCGCCGCGTGAATCCCAGCTCCAAAGCAGAAGACTCAACCTTTGTCGCCAATGTGCAGCTAGTAGACCACACATCTGTAGTTAATGATTATGTATAGTGATAATGCTGGGACCATGTTCAATAAATCGCACCCGGTAGCTTCTTTCAACTCCCCCATGGGTCAAGTCGAAAATGCATTCATACAGAACTTGGGATTTTCCGTTGCAGAGGCGATGCAGCGACTTGTGACAGATGAGGTACTGCACGAGGTTGATGCACGACATATTCATCGGCTGCTTGCAGAAAAAAACCCGACTGCACGGGACGTTGTGTTGAAACTGGAGCAATCTGGCGGGTCGTCCTCGAGGCAGGCCGTTACTGACTTCCGAAAAAGTGTGATCAGACTCTTCAAAGAGCAATACTCGCACCAAAATAACAAGAATAAGAAGAGTAACGGCCTATCAGCACACAGGTGGTCCCTTAATTCCAACGAAGTAGCTCATGTTCTAGCTCCAGATCAGGGTGAAAATCCTTCTACAAACATCAAACCACCAGTGACTATTACCGCAATTAAAAAAAGCAACAAGAATAATTATTCGCGTAAAACACCCAATACTGGTGTGCCCGTGATTGAAAATGTCTGCCATCATCTGGCGCAACGTGTAGCTGAACTTCACGTTACTAAAAGTAGTCGACCAAAGGTTGTCTTGGTGGGCCGAGGAAAATACAATCCCATTCACAAAATGCATCTGCGTCATTTTGTCATTGCACGGCAATTCTTGGAAGAGCGCACAAGATTTTCTGTGCTTGGCGGCCTGTTGGTGCCAAAACATGCCACGGATGTAAGGCAAAGATGTCGAACACGACCGCAAGAGATAATCACTCCGCGGCATCGCCTTGCGATGGTGCGGGCTGCTGTTGGTGGGTCTCCCTGGCTCACAGTTGATAGCTGGGAGATTACCCGGCGCAGAGTCTTAGACTATTTAAGTACACTTGATCACATTCGTCAACTCTTTGAGCAACGCTTTCCGGATCTTATGGCACCAGTTCGCTTTGTCCTATTAGTGGCGCCTGATCAACTATTGCAGCTAAATCTTGGCGAGCTCAAGGACGCGGGGCATGAATGCATCACTATTTGCCGTCCTCAAGAGCATAAGCGCCTGCTGAGGCAAATGGGGAACAGATGGCGAAACGTCGCGCATGTGGTTGAGGATAACGCCTTACTCTCTGTTGAGCTTGAGTCGTGTTGTTCTAGCAAGATACGCCATGCCCTTATGTCTGGTGACTTCGATGCAATAGCTACAAATGTCCCTGGAGCTACGCTTGATTACATTAAATATCACCGCCTTGCCCAAAAAATGTCGGGGATCCAGGACTGGACCAGATGGGATAAAGATTTTGCGGATGGTGAGGTGCGTTTCGAGGGTAACTATATACCTTAGATTAGGACATTATGCAGGGCGAAGAAGATCGCGGCTATCGGCGAAACCCAAAAAAAATTGTCAAAGAGAGTACCTTCTTCATGAAAAGCTGACATATCAATCCAGAATTTGGCGCCGCTTGCTATAGCCCTTGACTGACTCGAAGGTTCTGTAAAAAGAGCAAAGTGAACTCTGGAGCCAAGTGAAGAGTAAGGGGCATTTCCCCGTTTTTAGCTCCAACCCAGAAATTTCCCACGAAGAAAACAAAGGTACTAAGGTGAGGTGAGGCCGCCCCTGGCCAGCGCATATAAGTGGATGAGGATCTCGAAGCTACTCCTTCCGCTGTTTATGTTTCTGAAGACCTCTAGGCGTGACTTTTCGTCAATTCAGGGAGCCTACGCAGCCATGACGAAGGGGTCGTGTGCGAAGGGCCATCGATCAGCACTCCCCATTTCCTCATTCCCCACGGTCCCGATTTTGTCATTCTCCACGTCATTTGGCCTGAGTCGCAACAAACAGCTGCCCTTGACGTCCGAGGACAAAAGAGTTTTTCTTTTCTCGGGTGACGCGGGCTTACAGCCTGAGCCTCTGAGTTCCCCAAAATGCGCCACTGGCATGGTTACTTCATTTCACAGGGGACCTGGGACTCGGATGATTTGGCTACTTCCCGATTCCCCGCTTCCTTCGTAACCCTTCCACGCCGGGCCGGGACCTACTAGCTTTTACAACTCCAACCCTACTAGTAGTACCACGGTAAGGTACCAGATGTACCGTAGGTACCGCAGGGTGTTCTATTTTTTTTTGGAATTTTTTTAAGCCTAATCATATGAGTTGCAGAACACACTCCTTAAAAGATGGCCCACCCGTAATTTGATCGGAACCTCAAATGGCGATAACATCTGGCTATAATGCGTGTGGGTGCTGGCTGAAATCTTTGGCTTTCGCAAGGTCTGTAAGTATGTTGCCAGTCATATGGCTTGCCACCGTAGAAGCCGGGGATACTCAAGCGACACTCGGGCCCAATCACCGACGTCACTCGGGAAAGACCGAATCAAATCTCAAATTTAAACATTACAAGAGTGCCCTGTCGAGGGAATGGATACAATCGGTCACTATTCCTTATACCAAACGCAATTTTGCCCACTACAAGAGATATAGGTAGTACTGGCAAATGAGCTATCCACTCGCTCATTGTCTACGCAAGAGCGAGGTGTCATCTATTCGGCTGTCGGTCTGGAAGCTATACAAAAAGCATGCAAGTCAGGTCGGTCTGTCCGTCTTAAAAACTCGCAAGCAGAATTTGGGCTGCTACTAGTGACTGACTCAAGAGGCAAGTCACAGACAGTACAGTGGTCATCGCTAGTCTTTGACAGTGTTGTGGAAACCGGTCAACCCACTTATTTGCGTTGGGAGGAGTCAAATAGAGATGAAGTATCTACCCGCAAGACGCAATGGTCAGGCAAATTTTACGAGGGAGAATGCGGGCCAGAGGATGGTACCTGCATGCTAGACTGGAAAAATGAACATGAAAGCAGGCCAATGGTGGTTAAACGGCACATGCACACCCTCAAGATACGGGCAATGATGATTGGCCTCCAAATCTACCATAAAATCTTGTTTCTTGATGTAGAAACAATTGTCTGTGAGTCTTTGCATAGTCTTTTTAGGACAGTTGACTCCCAGGGGTCACAAGTGGCCTTTGTTCCGGTGTCTAAGGGTCACTTTTACGGTGGTGACATTGTTGCTAGGGTATTTGATATACCAACAGACTTTCCGGAGGTGAGAGTCGAAACTATGGTTTTTCAACCAGCAGTGTGATTTTGGTCAAATATATAACAGCACATAATGCCGTAGGTCATGCGAAATGGATCAGCAACACATCGACTCTTGGCTAACTGGAATTTAGCATTGTACTTTCTTTCACGGCATGATTTGCTGCTAGGCCAACATGCATTTAGAGCCTCCCTGTTTCATTCTGGCGTTAGTTACAGTAAGCTGCCAGTCTCATCGAGCTGTTTTGTGGATGTGGACGAGCAGCAAACCAGGCTAGCACTGTTGTCAGCATGTCCTAACATAGTCGAGGACGTTGCGGATCAAGCATCGACGTATAGTGCCATACGTGACTGCGTGGTTTTGCATTCTCGAGAACTTTCTCGCCAGAGTACCCAAGGCCCTATTGGCTTGCCGAACTTTTTCAGCAACCGAGGCGGGCAGTTAGTGAAGAATGATAGCACACAACCAGAGAACAACATAATAAAAGACCTTTCCGGAATTAACTTACCAAGAGCGACGAGAGCGAAAGACTTAGAACCTGATGATGCCATCTACCGGAATGCGCCTACCATATTTCTTCATATTCCAAAAGCTGCTGGGAACTCAGTGAAAAAACTCTTTGTGAAAGGTTTTCTTCTAAAGCAACGTATCAGTCAGCATCCGGGAGCAAAAGTCAAGATGCAATCTCTGCACATAGACACACGGCGAGATTGGGACATAAAAAAACAGGCGAAACATCCTTATGGGGTTCTCTTTGGTGCATTTGCATTTGGCGCCTGTGCTAGCCACCCTCAAGCCCCCTGTGCATATTATGTAGCATGTAACCCGCGCGACAATATGTTTCACTCCTACGTAGCCCTCATCATCCCAGGTCCTTCGCGAGCCTGTTGCTCGAATCCTATCCGAGCACAAGTATTGCCATGCTGTGAGTTTTGAGGATCAATGTTGTGCAGGATCTCGTGGAGCAGTATACATGCGCACATTGAACATTGCCCAGTGGGCTGAAGAGAAAGGAAATTTTATGCTTGAGCACTTTCTTCAACTCGTGCCTGAGGACTGGTACCAAATGAGTACAAATTATTATGTGCCCTGGCGCCAGCGTGACCGTGAGACACGCATCAACCCAATCGAAAACCGCCGCGTGAGAGAGGGCCCTGCTAATGTCGCAGATCTACGGTTTGTTGAGGAACATTTGGAGGAATGGTTTGCTGTCATTGGTATTACCGAGCGCTTTGAAGAATCCATGATGCTCTTTGCATTTGCTTTGGCTGGTAAGTCCATCCCTAAGAACATGGCAGCAGTCCACACCCATAATCAGAACACATCTGCATCTGGTGTTGATGCAAGCAAAATAGAGCGCCTCAATGCTGCTGTCACGCTTGACACGAGCCTATATCGTACTGCATTTTCCCTCTTTGAGAAACAACTCGCGCAGCTCAAAAAGTACGTCTAGTGCGTTTTATGGAAGCCCCAAGTAGGCTCTGATGAGGCAATAGGCACGCTTATTACGGTGCAAAATTTGTTTTCTTAAGGTCTGAGTCATGGATGATGCGTTGGTGATACGCCGGTGGATGAAACATGGCCATGGGATTGGCTGCTGACGATTTCCTGTACATGAAATTTCACAGACCAGGAATCTGCACATAACTTAAGTCTGCCCTCTCTTCTGGGCTCTGCAACCGCGAACTCGTTGAGTCGATGTCACGACAGCTGCAGTTGATTCGTGCCCCATGGGATGTGAATTAAAGGGTTGGCTATATATGTGTGTGGTGCCGGTGTTTTGGAACTAGCGTTGCGCAAGGCGGCATGGCACGGTTGCGAACACCTTGTAGATCTCCGCTTATGTAGGCTGCCCTTCTTCCAAGGCAAAACCGAAAGGCGTGCCCATTTTTAAGTGGATAGCATAGGCAAGGAACACCATATGCTTGCAAATGAAACACTCTCACATCCTTGCACGCCTTATCCTGGCTAAGAATTCCTCATTACACAATCCAGGACTAGAAGAGACAGATTCATCCGCTGTATTGAGAGATTCTATGACAACACACCCGAAAGAGATTTACTCCTAAACCGTGACCACGATTTTAGGTGACAAGCCAGGGGCGATCCTGTCTTTTTTTTTTTTACTGGGACGGAAACTATTTGTGGAAGGGTCCGGACCCGCAGTGTGATTCCCTCTATCTAGGTGGCGGTCTAGACTAGAAGAATCAAATTTCTTGAAAATGATAGAGACTCAAAACAGGCCTAAACGAAAACACATAATTAAAATTACGACGCAAAGAAAGAAAATCGGTCCCTCAGCGAACCATTTCAATACGACCGACCCGTCCCTGGTTTTCGGATAATCAAGCAACCTCCGCGAGGGGGGTCAAAACTCAGTCTCTCACTTATCGTAACTACAACTTGAACCGGGGCCCAAATCAATTGAACCGGGACATCACGATCCGCGGTTGTGCGGTCACGGTGATTCACCCTGCCAGTCGGAGCTTATACTAGGCGGGCCGCCGTGCCTCCTTTCTGTACATGTTTTGTGCGTTGTGTACGCATCCCGGGCTTCGTTTTCTGGCATGCTTCGGGGCTACCTGAGCTGCCTCTGACCTGAGCCTCCGAGTCCCGACTGTGGCGCTCAACTCTGTGCTCGCCAGTTCGAATCGAGCTGCCAAGCTGCGATTAATAGGGCGGAATGCCAGCTGCCTCGTCTTGGTATCACACAACCGTGACCCACGGGCCTTAGTACTATTCAAATTATACCTCAGGCTCGCCGTGTTCAGGAGTTCAAATTATACTAGGCACGCGGAATACCCTAGAAACATAGCCAAGTCCTGTGTCACGGTAACCGTGACTAGGAAAGAAATGCCAGAACATTGCACCGGTGACGTACCGTAGGTACTAAGGGCGTGCTAGTATAAACACCTACGGACCTACCGTAGGTACCTTACGGTACCTACGGTACAAGTTTCTACGACTGTCGCGGTATGTACATCTGTATCCAATAATAGTTGGCCCATATATATTACCTACTGCGGTAGCAGAGCGCGCCCTTGGCACCAGCATGTAATATTACATAGTGCTTATTGCCATGATGCATGCCACACCTGCCGAGATCGAAGTTTTAATCTCGAACATACACATGGCAGAGTTGGCAGGGAATTGGAAGGAAGAAAATAAGCAGTCACTGTTTGTAATCATTCAAATTGGAAAAGTATATGTCAGGAGTTCCATTCAAAGAAGAGTCGATACAGGAGCCACTTGGGAGGATGAAATTCTTAAGTTGCGCATCAGCAAAGAACATTGGTCTCAACCGGAGGCTCTGATGACAATTTTGGTTCAACATGATCAGCAACAGGCATCCTTTCCCAAGGTAACTCTGATTTTGTGCGCTATGCTCGTTTAGGCAACACTGCTCTTAGGTTGTAGGTATAGCAATTATAAAGATGGTGGCCTTACATGCTGCTTTTGAAAATACCATATGTTTTACACTGGATCTATGGTGCGGCAGTAGAGCTGAGCCACAAGGGATGTGCTCAATGTCTGTGAGTGCGCGGGCATTTAAGGACGCTGGTCTATCAAGCCAAATCACCCTGCATGAAGCAAAATCACAGCCAAATAATGACGTAAAAAAACAGATGCACAAGGTAAGAGGCGCTGAACTTTCTTACCTGGAAGAAATGGAGGCTTCTTGGCCGATCACAGATGCCATAATCGTATTGCGCCAGTGTGATTCCTTAAAAAACATGTTAGTGCCGAGGATGACATGTTGACTAGGTCAATTCAATGGAGCAATATGTGAATGAATGTCAAAGAGTCGAAGTTGGGCCCAGTGTTCTAAGAAAGTATATTGAATTCCTTGCCCGTGCTGAGCCTCATAGAGGCACCCTATCCCATGAGTTTTGCAAGGAACAAGGGCATGTCGAATCACCCACGTTGACGCGTGCATTTCATCGGGCTGCAGCCGAGCTTGCAGTCAGGCATATTATTGATTCCGCAAACCAAATGTCCGTGCCTAAATTAGACTTTCGGGTCTCCTCAGTCTCGATGGATCTCGCTCGCGAGTCAAAAGTAAATCTATCGCCACGAAAGTATACAGCATCCATCAAAGCACTGTCTCTCGCAGAGGGCGAACTGAGCTTGATTGACGCAAATTGCCCACCTCCTTTAGAAAACGATGCAACATTCCCCTGGTCGGCCGGCGAGGACCCTAGGACAGGCATTAGGTGTTGGCATAATGTCAATACTAGTTTTGCATCATTTAAACGACCAAGATGCATTTGGGAATATAAACTTGACTTTCTTGCTCGTTTACGGCCAAAGTTTCACACAGCTCGGCGGCTTAGCGACAACTCTGCATTTTCAAAAGGAAAACGACAAGGAGCAACATTTACAAGATGGGGTTGGTGCGAAGATGACTCGGATACCCGCCATCGCAAGCATGGACAAAAAAAAATACAGCAGTGCCTACAAGATCAGAACACGCGTCGCCTTGCCACTCCCTCGCATGTTGAAGCGGTTGCTAGGACTATAGTTCAAATTATTACCCATGTTGAGGATTGTCTTAACGTAGAGAGGGGACGCCAAGGTCGGGACACAAGAAACTTGGCAAGGTCCTGCCGACATCCAACCGTGGGGTGCTGTCACATGAAGCATATCTCTAGTTCAATAATGCGCGGTGGGAACTGTGTCGACCTAAAATATATCAACGCATTCCGTTCAGATAACGGCAGTGTGCTGCCATATATTGAAGATCACACAAAAGATAATAAAAAAAAGCCGTGTTTGGACTTCGAATTAGCACACTCGGGGAGCGACCTCCTTCCATTGGAGCCATGTTCAGGAGAAAGAAAGGTGAGTGGGCTGTTTACATCGACTTTGAATCTTACATGTGCAGTTGCACTACATCTTGGGCTCAGTAGCAGTCAAGAGTCATTGTGCACTACACCGGAAGGCGTGCGCAACACACATTTGAATGACAAAAGAAAATCTGCAGGCACACACTATGATAACAAACACGTGTTGCTTGGACATGGTAATGCGAATGGCACTAGCCGGTTCGAAAGTCTTTTAATCCATGATATTGTCAAGACCTCCGCCATCCCAAAATCGCGAGTTGCTATTGATGAGATTGTTATTGTCCGTCAAGACCTAGCACTTACAAACATTCCAAAAAGACAAGCGCTTGCCAACAGCTTTATCTCCAAACCAAATAAAAACATGCATTTTGCCGTAACCACACGGGATGGTTGCACTATGTCGCGCCAGAATCACAAAAGTCGAGGTTCACTTGGCTGGACATCTGATCACAAGAATCTAATCATTGCTAAGCTCACTTTTGTTGGTACCAGTCTACCTGGTGTCTATGCTACTGCGTCGGCTGTTGCGGCAGCGGCAAGAGATGGAGGTTCGCCGCTACGGCGCCTTGGGGCTGTGAGTTGCTGCTGCATTGACGGCACAGCATGTGCGGCCTTGCAGCTACGACAACAAGCATGGCCGAGCTACTGGACGTTCTTTATGTCGCCTCTTTACTTTGGATATAGAAGTGGACGGCCCTCATCAACTCATGATCTGCGGAGACGCTCTTCAAGCCACGTCCAACATTCTGCCACGGCTGGCGCTAGTCTTGGTTGTATTCCACCTGCCAAATCAAAGACCTCAGTAATGCACGAGCTGAGAGCATACAAGGGCATGGGCATATATGACCGGATGATCGGGAGACCTGAGGCGTCAATGTGCGATGGCGCTGGACGCACGACAGCACTACCAGTGTCTTGATGGAGTATACCGTATTTAAGTTCAGTGTTGCAGGTTCCGCAGCTCAAAGGACAAAAAAACATCATTCGTGGAATTCTCAGCTTCAGGGACAAGAGCATATCTGAGCATCCTTGGCAAGCCAAGTTGATTGATCAAAAGCCAAATCCATGGTGGTATCGCTCGAGGCCTAGAGTAAAGTTCGTCGCCGCTACCGATCTGGTACTGGCACGGGCCCCTCGGATATCATGCAATTGGCGCCATCCAGCAAAATCGGATTCTCACCGACTCCGTGCAGTGAAGTGGAGAGCAAAGCAGAGGGTCCTGCGCTCGTGGCTTATTGAAAAAATTGAATCCCTAAGTCCTGGGTCAAGCTCACTCTTGACAGCATATCACGCTCTCCGCGAGAAGCCATTTGAAGCGGAGACTTCAACTTCGACAATGCAAGAATCCACTCAGATACAACAAAGAAACTCATATCGCGAAGTCGAGACTGCGTTGCGCTGGCTGTACCGCCAGGCGAGTGTTACACCAAGTATGCATGGAGGAAAACTGACTATTCAGAAGCAAGATCTTTTTTGCTCTTTTTCCAACATGAAGGTAATTTGCTGGGCTACTAAATCTCCGCAAGCCGCAGCTCTCGCTCCTATTCTCCAGCAATACGAGTTTGCCCTTTCTTATCTCCTCATGCCCGCGGAGCAACCAGGACACATTTCTGAGGAGGAATTTGTCGCCCTCGGTCTCATTGTGGGTGAGTTAGAGCCTGAGCTCAGACAAATCAACAAAGTACTTGCCACAAAGTCCCTTAGCAGTCGCAACAACCCGCGTGTAGCTTTTGAGAGCACAAGTAAGAGGTACCATGCAATGAACACTGAGGCTAGTCGGGCGGAGGGTCACGAGCATATAGTAATTCGACAAGCTGCGGTATCTGGCTACTGCAGTGTGTGTCGGCAGATTCGCAGTAGCGTTATTAAAAGGCCAGCAATGCCATGGAAATCTGAGAAACTTTGGAAGGGATGGTGGCAGGACGCTCGAACTCGTCAACAGGCCGGTGCGAAAGCACTCAATTTGCTTGAGGAGACTCCGCGAAGTGAAGTCAAGCACAACTGGGTACTAGATGGAGGTATGGCCCTACAGAAGCGAAGTTGCGTTGTTTCGACCATCCTCAATGCAGCAGTATCTTCGGTAGTAACATCAGATAGGTCGTACCTTGACCACTGGAAAAGCGATTTGGGCTGCGCTCTGCAGATCAAACACAAAAATTCGCCAGTTCGCATTGCTCTCCTAGCTCAGGCTCACTGTGGCGAGGACCGCCTTCTTGCTCATGTGAACATTCCAGATGCTTTCCTATCGTACCCTCCAACAACACCACTGGCACTTAAATTGAGTCCAGGGCTTGGCCGACGCCCAGCACTTGTCATAAGATTAAAGTCGGATCATGCTGGAAATACTACTTCGCATTTATGCATCCTGAGAGCAAAGAATTTGGCTCCGTCGTACTTTGATGACATCGCACATCAGCCGATTGTACAATTAAAAACCAACAAACTGGCTTTGCTCGAAGGCGTAATATCAAAAGTCACACCTTTAGACATGTACTGTATTATCTATGCCCAAAACAGGGAGGTTGGTCGAACCTCAATGAAGTGGAACACGCCAAATCCGGTATGGGCTGAAGATAGCGCTGATGGGCCATGGGCTTACTTGGGCCACAGTTCTCTGCAGATGTCTCATCGATCAGTGCCTAGCTTAAGCCACATCGGAAAGTGGTCTTCTCGTGCGGCCGAGCCTGACGCTTTGGCTGAATCTGAACGGCAAAAAATGACCATGGAAGAATGCCAGATGCGTGCTGTAGTAGGAATCATACGGAAAAGCATCGAGCATACTATTATGATGCAGCAAGAAAAAGCTCGGGGATCTTTCCAAGAACTTATTGCCGAGCTCAATGGACGTAATGTGATTCCATTCCTGGCACGACTCAAATGGACCGAGACCATTGAGAGTGGCCGCGACCGCCCCGTAGGACACATCATGCACGATAAAACCACAAATTGCTCCCTTCTTCTGCGTTTTTTGCGGCTGCAGCATGTTGCAGATGCTCAATATATAATGTCAACTGCTGAGGCTCTCCACAACCTTCATTGTCCTGGTGTTGTTAAGATCCAGTTCCTTTGCTCACATGAGGCTAGTTCTTTCAATTTGCACGGCACCTGTAGTCAGATTTGCACACTCGTCGCTATTGTGACCTCTCGTGCTAGGATTTCAGTAACCGATGCAATTAATCAATGGTCTAATCCCAGAATGCTCCAAGCATGGGGCCGCCAAGCTGTCTGTGCATTAGCTAACTTGCATCAAAATTGTCTCATTCACCAGAACATTCATCCTGGTGCGATATGCCTTGACGATGGAGGTCGTGTGGTTCTAGATGACTTCCTCTTCATGTTGGACGCACGTGAAAGACACTGCGGCTATTCACATGGTCGATCAGACTACGGAACGATTTCCAGAGATCTCATTGCACCGGAGATTTTACAATCATATCGCGCAGTCTCCCCAAAAGCGGATGTCTGGGCCTTTGGCTGTTGCCTTTATCAGTGGCTTACCGGTGCTCTGCCATCTGTGCATTCCGAACCCCTCCCCTCCATACTTGAGAAAATACCCAGGAGATTCATCGGGCCCATGTATTCTGCCATCAGCCTAGCGCTGCAGCCTTGTCCGTCTGCACGGGCAGATGCAAACGAGCTTGTTCGTATCCTGTCTGCTAATTTGTGAAGCTGCAGGAAAATTTCCTGGATCTGCGCACACGCTTCATGCTGCTCTGGGAGTAGTCCCGCGCTCAGCGCCATTGTATGTCCAGCCGACACGGGTTGGTGCGAATCATACCCCACAGCTTGGGCTCCACAGCCGCACTAGTGGTGGGCGGCCAGGAAGTTTGGGTTGTCTTCACGCTTGTTGCGGCCCCGTGGCTGAATGCACAAGGCGCCCGGACACCCCCCGCACAAAATCCCGTCGCGTAGATCATTTTTCGGCAACGAACCGCCCCTGGGCTGGCAAGCACTCCGCGGATGAAACGAGAAAGAGAGTTGACCGGCAAATCACCGTGACACGGCCGTTAATAGTGAAATGCAGCGTACTCACTCGTACTACTATAGGCTGCTGCGTCTCGGGCAACCCCAAGCTGGCGCAACCCCGTCGTAATTGACGGCGTGATGGGCAGCGGTACAAGAAACTCTCATTTGCGTTGGTTTTAAGTACCCTGACTGTACTCTGTGGGGTCCTTAATATCACTAAATTTAATATTAAGTTAGAAAGTATGCTACTCAGATCTGGCTGGACCCCCACGCTGGAGCGAAGCATCTGAGCGACACCCGACACGCACACGTAGCGTCACCATGCGGCTATGTTGCATTTCTTAGGATCCCTGTCAGCATGCCAGAGAAGTTGGTCAGGGCGCTTGTCCTGCTCCTCAATTTTCGAATCTTCGCATGGGTACTGTCAGGGAATAATGGGAATAATGTGCAATGGGCGAAATGGCAAACGCGCGAGGATCTGGGGAGAAATTCAAACCTCCGCGAGTTATCAAGAGGGGACTCTAAAAAAATGACGCCGCAACTGATTGAATCACCCATGATATCTCATTGCCTTAATTTGGCTCGAAAAGCAGCTAATTTCCTGGAAAGAGTCACAACGGACTTATCCCCTGGTCACAAACGGCTGTTTACTTCTAGTTCGTCAAATAACCTCATATCAATGCAGTATGGTGTTGTGTACGCTGCAGTCGGCCGTGGAACAATTCAAAAGGCATCCGTTTCTGCAACCAGTGTGCGGAGAATCATGGATAACAGCGTGGGCACCCTCCTGGTGACATCTGATTTCGGACTGCATTTGTCCGCATCGCAGGCATTATTCTATGGCCAAGCTTATTGGTGGGATTTGGTCGCATCAGTAGATGGGCTAGGTATGAACTTTACATCTCTTCCCGAATTCGAAGCATTCACTATTGCTGACCCCAGAATACGAAACAAAGGCAACAGTTTGAGTGCAACCATCGAGTTGAATAGAAAAAAAGAGAGGGAGCGAAGGAGCTCAAAAGTGACAGCTTGGGCGGCTGTCCGCCAATTGCGCAGCGCCAAAATGGTTGCACTCCGCCTGGCTTTAGAAACTTTTGGTACGGCCGCCATTTTTTTGGATGCGGACACTTTGGTTTGTGATCCCGCGATACTGATCTCTGCATTTCAAATGGTGTCTGATGAGGGTCCTTGGTTTGCGTTTGTGACTGCACCTTCAGAACATCACCGGCCAATGCTTGGGCGCATGTTCGGAATTTTAAAAGGCGGAGATATCCCAGAACCCAACACTGGTGTCATGGTCGTCTCCTCATGTGATGGCTCAAGGCGTGTGTTGCGGCGCTGGAGTGAGGTTTACTGGCATGAGTCTTTGGCACTCTCACTGATCCAGAATCCGATGGACCAGCCAGCGCTTCGAACAGCATTGTTTCTCGAGGTAGCGCCTTGGATAGCTCTCCAAGGGACTTTAAATTGCCGAGGGCACATAAAGAATTTGAATGCTCCTCTTCCCTTGCGATGTGGTGGGTACGATGCATCACATTGGAAGGTGATTACACAATCTAGCATATTAGATGCAGTTGGTACTACGCTAATTACGGCCGCCTCCATCAAAGCTGTTGACGGTATTTTAGGCGGCAGAGGCTGCACTGTACTTCACTCGCATGCGATTCCAAGGTTCACCGAGCACAGGGCAATCTTCCAGCGCAATGCGTTAATATTAATGCACAGATTGCTTGGATTTGGCCTTGACGAGCTTGCCCGATCTGCAAAAAGGGGGGATAGAAAAACTACGCAAGATAGGCATACTCGCAAAACTAAGGATGCCCATAACAGTTCGGTGCCACAGGAAAGAGTTGCAGTTTTTTCTTTTGCGCCTCAAGAACGGAGTAGTAATGCTGTCGTTGATACTGCCACTGACTGGCGGCGAGGCAGGTGGCGAAATGTCAAAGTTATTGTTGGTTCTATGGCAAAAGACGCCTGTGCAACTGAATCAAGAGCATGTGCTTTAATCATTGTGATCATGGACCCCCTGACTCAACTTGCAGCGGACAACGAGAGTCCCAAGGCCATAGACCCTAGCATTCTAGAGGAGCGACTACGTAATCATGCAAAGGCAACTGTTCTTGGAGGCAACACACTGCTTGATGCTCTTTTGCCTTTGAGGATCGACGAGCTAGAAAGACATAATGACCCAAGAGCTGCAAGAGTCAAGCAATTTGGTCCAGGTAACAAAGCCGAGGTTGCAGATGCCATTTCTAGACTTGAAACTGATACGTACTTGATCCTGCTCGCCTCAGAAAAACAAAAATCGATTAAACTCTTGAATTCTGTCCTTGAATCTCGGCCAGATGCCATCCTATCTGCAAGGGAAGCTGTAATGAATGCTGCAATGCATGATGCGAAGGGCCGTAAAATCCTAAGCTCCCTTGACTCTAGGTCAATAGAATCACTACGGCATCTCCTCATTAATGACAATCAAATCTATGATGTAGCTAGCACACTTTTTGATGAACAATGTGAGGCTCTTTGGGCAGGTCCAGCTGACTCCTGAGTCCTAACTTTACTTCTTCGGATCTAATTGTCATGCTGTGGCAAATTGGGAAAATCGGGTACCCAACGGGCCCGGGCGGTCCCTAGTTTGGTATTCGAGTTGCCAGCCACTTGTGAGATTCTGGTTGCGAGTTACGAAGCCTCAGAGGGGTCCTTTGCGCGCCCGGAGACCGTACTGATAGGGAGGGGTCACTTTCACTGCGAGACGATGATGATATAAGTTGTGGCTGATTTTAAACCATCTTAAAATTTAGCCCTATTTGCTGCGCTCATAGAACAATCGACCTTTAATCATAAAAATGATGTAAAACCGACCGCTAGACCACAGCGCGGCCGCGCTACCGCGCGGCCGCCGCGGAAAACTTCGCCCGCGCCGGCGACGCGTACGCCCGCCTCCGGGACGATGCCCGTGTGCAGCGTAATTAATTAACTACATGTAAGGAAGACTCCGAGTCGGACCTAGAAAAGGAACAAGCACCTAAGAGCCTTGTCCCTGCTCGGTCAGGATGCCCAACCGGAGCTTTGAAATAGCAATAAGGTAACGACCCGCCGGATATAACTCTCGAGGGATTACCAGGATGAAACAATTTGCCAGTGTTTACCTTCACGTAACATGAATGTGAAATTCGATAATCCAATTGCAAGAAATCTATACGCCGCTTGTCAAGGGCCTGGTGGTCATTCTGGTTTTAATCTCCGTTTTCACTGGCAAAACTGGATATCTGAACCCCCAATCGCCACCGGGCCATTGAGGGGGTGGAATGGCACTAAATAGGTGGCTACTTAGCCGGGAGTGTGTGCAGCAACCAGAAACTAGCCATTTTGCTCTTGGGAAGCCGGCGCTGCGGGGCCACCGGGGCGAGAGGCGAAGACCGCAAAGTGGCGAGATGCGGACTTGGCTGTTCTTCGTTAGCGGAGAAGACTTCGCCGAGGCCGCCCACAGCGTCCACGAGTCGCAAGCTGAGCCACAGCGTCTTCGAGTTGCTTCAGTTCTCGGCCAACCGCAACCTGGAGTACCTGCGTGTGGAAGCCACATGGTAGAATTATATCCCACGATGATACACTGTGCGCTACCCAGTGACCCCAGGCTGCCCCGGCAGCGCGCAGGCGCATGCCATCTGATGTACAGAGGCGGGTGGTGCGGCTGGCAACCATGCGCCACGCATTGAGTGCACTCTGCAAGGCTATCGTGCGGTCATTGCGTGCAAGTTGACCGGCAGGCACCGCTTTGAGTGTAATCATGGCGCTGGACTCCGGTCTCCACGCATGGCGCCAAATAGCTACCGCGCGGACAAGCGCAACGCGATCTCCCCGAGCGGCTATGCTTAGCGCGCGTACCACAGCCGCTGCACGTCGATCACTCGCTGCTGCCATCGCCACCCACCTGCGAGGGCCATCATAGCTGTTAATTGCGCTCCTGCCCAACATGCTCGACGCAGTCGCTGGCCGGCCAAATGCGCGGCACGTGGAAGTGCGAGCGAGCCGCCGCCGCCGCCGCCCAGTTGCCAGTTTCTGCGCTGTGGCACTATACCAGGCACCCCAGGCGCCCTGAAGCGCGCGCCGCACGCGTCTTTGAAGCGCCAAGCGCCAAGCTAGCGCACGGTATCGACGCCGGAGCGCGCGCCTCTCAGCCCGTGCCTGCACGGGGTATTGGCCATCGATATCAACAAATGGCTTGCCGAGCGATGATACGTCGGCGCAGCCGCGCACCCGAACATCTCTGAGCAGCTCATAGTGCACGCAATGCGCAGCCTTTCGCCAGCACAAAATTGTCTGGCGCATCACTGTCGCCTTGAGACACCGCAAGATACATTGTAATGCGCCTCTGTGCACATCACATGACCCAATGGCCCCTCCTGCCGCGCGCACCCAAGCCACCCACGCATAATTCAGGCTTTTCCGTGCTGCGAAGCACGCGCGTCTACTTGCGTCGCGCGCAGCCGTCGCCCATATTCGCATCACCATCGCCATATGCTGCCGCGTCCATGTGTGCAGGAGCGCTGTGGTCACCCGCGCTCGCCTCGTCCAGGTGACCCACGTCGCCCACCCACGACTCAAAGTGCGATCTGTAGCGTTGGCTAGAACCCGTGTCATCGCGCACAGGCACATATCATCCAATGAACGAAGGTGGGCAGTGGTGACAACCCAGGCTCGTAAAGCCAACCATATGTCAAGGCGCTCAAGGCGCTTGAGCACACGTAGCGAGCTTCGAGCATACCAGGCCAGGCGAGTTTTATGTGTCATTGACTCACGCATACGCTTTTCCGCCACTACCTGCGCCCACGCCATCAAAGAGCGTGCTAACGGTGCTCTTACTAGGCGCCGAATCGTCCGTGCGCTGCGAATGCGCGCGATGCCGGACATGCCAGCACACGCCGCGCGGTCGACAGCACACGCCGTCTCGACCGCGACCATGCGCGAGTATGAGTCCCACTTATCCTGGGTCTCTTGCGTGTGCGCCTTGGCTTGTGTGAGTGCTGCCTACATTCAGGTTGTTCACAACACGGCTCCAAGTGTACCACACAGCAACGAACTGCGTGTGCAGCTGTCAGCTCGCGAGCAAGAGCAAGTTTTGCCGCCGCCTCGCGGTTTGCCTCGGCCGCAAGCGCCACCTGCGCACATCTGAGGTCTTCAAGTGTGCACGCTTGCTGCGCGCACCGGTGTTCGAGCGCTCGTATTGACCTGTGATCTGCCCTCTATACGCCCCCACACACCCCGCCCCCCCACAATTACGCCGCTCGCGACGTCATCGCGGCCGACACCCAGACGTCGCCGCCGGGCCCGCACAAGGGGTAAGTCCCATGTGATGGGCCGCCATCACCCCGTGGGGAAGTCTTGCATGCTTGTTGCTGTCCCAGCCACACCTTGCGAAGCCCTCCCTGAATGCTGGCATCAACGCGCGATACCTCTGCCTCAATGACCGCCAGAGCTGGGGGACAGCTGGCACGATTAGGAGCCGGCACATTGTATGCCAGTGTCTCCCCCATCGAATGTGCTATCGAGTCCCGGGTGCGCCGAAGATCCAAGAGCTGTAACAAGGACCCAGCATCTTTTGAACAGAACTCCGCGGTCCCAAGCGGCCCTGGTTCCAACTGATGGTTTTCTCTTGGCATTGAGGGCCTCAAGGAGAGCTCCTCCGACGCCTCGTTAATTTTTAGCACGAGGATGGATATCCCGCCGTAGACGAAAACAACTCAACGCATAATCGTCACGATTATTCTCTGTACCATTATTCTCATCGGCTGCATAACACGCTGCCGTACGGTACCACGGTACCGCAGGTAGGTACTGGTAACTGGGCCGTAGATACCGTAGGTACCATCGGTGCGTAGGTAGCCGGACCCGGAGAATTAAATATTCGATGGTTATTCGACTACATTGGCATGTAATGTAAGACGGTGTTGGAGATTCGGAGACGCGAAAACAGCCAACGACCGCGCTGGCTTCCATGGTGGTTCGCCGAAGTAAAAACCAAGTGGATAAGCTGCCAGCTTCGACAAAATTCAGGCAAAAGGCCTTAAAGGAATACTTTGACAACACACATAGATCTTTGCTTCGTTTACAACTTGAACCTACCGAGACTGAAACTGGCAACCAGGCAAACTTACAGCAAGCGATGAAACGTGTCCTCATTCAGCAAGGAACTGTCACGATGCAAACGCGCTTTTGGCTAACAGCACTAAACGCAACACAGTACATAGCTAGTAATCAACAAAGCAAGGTATTTAATGCTAATAAAGCAAGACAGGACGATCAAATAAAGTCTTCTGCAATTATGTGTCAAGCCCATGATGAAGTTGCGAAGTGGCAAGACATTGCAAGAAATACCTCTAACAAGTACAGGATCTCGGTCGCAGAAACTAGCGGCTACAGAAAGAAATGTGGACGTATTCTTGCTTTGGCTAGCCGCAGTAGCAGCAAGTACACAGCGAGAGGGTTCGCACTGCGTGCATGTGAAGTTTCCGCAGCAGAAATGGAAAAAGCCATCGTCATTGAAACTTCCACAAACTATGCGGCTGTAATCCGGGGGTTGGGGCTTCCAAGGTGCGTAGCTACGGGTGTCCGGCAGAAGTTGCTACACAAAAGGCAAGAGTCACACCTGCTGGACCAGAGTTTAAGCATGCTGAAATTCGAATTACTTCGCAAGGGTGTATGCCAAATAAAACATGATCGGATAGCCTTGGAGAACAATAGGTGTTATCAAGACAAAGTTTGCGAGGAGCATCAGTCAATGAAGAAATGCACACTGGCAACCAAGATAAACACTGTGCAGAATATGAAGGAGACCCCCTCCGCACATATACTAGATGACGTGCAGTCGAATGCAATCACAAGTACCACAGCATCGCCTATTCCAGAAATTTCGAGCCATAAAATGCACCACAAGTGCCACAACAGCGCCTTAGATAGTGAAACTGACCACAAACTAGCGAAAGAAAGAAATCGTTTGGCTATGTATTGCATGTTTCTTCAGCACCAGATGAATGCCATTGCCGTTGCCGATATTCTTTGGCGTCAGCAACTGTCCTTAGAGGGCTGTTCACCAGCACAGGCTAGTCTAGTAGCGCAGCAATTGGTGGATCATCGGCACCTGCAAGACAAAACGATTAAGACAAGTAGCTCCCTACAGAGCTTCAGAAAAAATGCTTCAATGGAAACATGCAAACAACAAAATAGCTGGCGGCATTTTACAGCCAACCGCGAGGATGGTGTGTCCGACAACCTACTATGCGCTGTGGAAGAGCTTGATTGGAAAAACTTCCTTACACACAAACTTATCGGATTGAAGCTTGCTGAAATCTTGCGAGTATTAAATCAAACCAAGAAGATGTCAAATATCGAAGTGAAGCCACCCAGTCAAGAGGCAACATTTCGGTATATTCAAGCTGTTTGCTATCACTCGACTCAACTTGGTGGGACACATTTGTTAAGGATAAATCTCTCGGCACTGCGATTAAAGGATCATGTGATTATAGACATATTGAGGAAGCTCGGAGCCTACATTGCGTCTGAAGGTCACCCTCTATGCATCCCACCTTGGCCAAAACCAGGTGATTTACTATCCCACCTTGTCTTGTGTAATAACAGCCTTGGAGACATTGCAGCATCCTTACTTGCATCGAAGCTTCTTCCCATTTCACCTGTCTTAGTTCTACTAGATTTAAGGCAGAACTGTATCTCTGCCTGTGGTGGCCACATGCTTAATGTTGGTCTAAACAGCAACAAAACAATTCTGGCCTCAAGCAGATTTGATATGCAACTCGACGAAGATGCCCAAGATGAAAATGGTCTAATTGTCATTGGCTGGCGTGACAAGGGACGCTGTTCGTCCCACGAGATTCTCACGGAACTAACAGAACTATACCGTTCTTGTGAATACAATCGCCAGTCCAGGCTGGAAGGTGACAGTAGAGTCAAAATTCTTAACTTAAAATCACAAAATTCACAATTTGTAAGACATGGTAGTTTAAGGTCCTCGCACTTGTTAATCGACCTCCGAAGCAATTATTAGCATTGTGATTGCGAATCGGTTTTGCCACTTTAGTGCAGTAGCACATCAGATCGGTTTAAAACCGAAACTATCGATTTTGAGTGTAACAGCACGACAAAGTGCCAATCAAGGCGTTCAACCAAGGCTGCAAGTTCGACGAGCAACATACACGAAGACACGATATTAAGCGGATGCGGTTTGCGGGCGCTTTTGGCTACGTCCCCGGTGGCGCTCAGACACGCCATGTGTCATCAATGTCGACGAGTGGGGCTCGTCAGTGGCGTGCGCGAGTTTGACGTGCGCTGGCCGTTTCGAGCGACCTTGGCTCCATCGGTCCACGGCATCGCCTTGGCAGCCGCAGGCGACCGAGGCTTGTGCTCTTGCACAGTTTCTTGACGGCTTCCAGCAAAAAAAGAGTCCACATCATGGGCTCTAATCATGCATGGGCTACGTGATAACCTGTGCCGTAAAAAAATCCTGTCGGCCTAGCAAGGGGCCGGCCCTCACTCGGCCCCCGATTAAATGGGGGCCGTGGCGCCTCCCCGTTAATAGCCCGAAGGCCCGGCGAAGGGGGCCCAGGGAACTTCTTCTGGCGGAGCCTGAGTGTGGGGCCCCAAAAAA
>Ga0099799_10097_pt1 | contig 26015 bp, 19 predicted proteins | sample Uncmet6_SortLC_1_FD_89033 | JGI IMG/M metagenome (GOLD analysis project Ga0099799, IMG submission 89033) | Marine eukaryotic communities from CALCOFI LINE 67, Pacific Ocean - CN11_C50_N6_SortLC_1 | ecosystem: Environmental > Aquatic > Marine > Oceanic | place: Pacific Ocean: Monterey Bay...
GAATTCTGGCGGATATTCAGCAGGTGAGGCAAGAGAACGCCCAGTTGGCCGAGAACATCCGCGACGCGAGACTGAAGAACACAAGAAGAGAGCGGCTTCCATAGTATGGGGAATTCAAGATACAGATACAAGAGGGTTTGGTAACCACATTCAGAGAAGGTGAGACAACAACTTATGTACAGGATGGAGTGGTTGAACCTCGAGTGAAGGTAGTGAAGAAGATGGGGAAAACGGGATGATGAAGTTTTTTGTTGTTTTGTTCCATGGTTCGTCGTCGTTCGTCGTGTGATGGCCGTCGTGTGGAAGTATGTTACTATATTACTACACAGAAATGAGTAATATACCCCCACCAAAGTTTCGATCCGCGGTCGCATTCAAATCAATCGATCCGCCAATCAAGGAGGAGGGGGCCCTAGTCCTACACTCCGAGATAAAACGGCCATGTAACTAATCCATTTAGTCAACCAGCGAAGAACAAAAGAGCAGAAAATGCCCCTCTCCCTCTGATAAAACAATAAAACAAAAGACAAAACAAAAACACACGCGCGGGGTCTATCGGTCCATAGTTCCCTACTCCCTACGCGCGTGGACGAGTTCTCGGATATAATCGGCGGATATAATTCTAGTAGACTGCGCAATGGCTATGATAAGCGCCTGGTAGCCCAGTGCGCCCTGAGGTATCAGCGCTATATCAAAAACAAAGGGAAGTTGGCCAGCGTTTTACTTCGCGTCAGAAGAATGTTCAAAGGCTTGGTCATACAGTCTGCGAGCATTCTGGATGTCACCCGGGGGGAAACAGAAAACAACTCGGCCACGAAGGTAACCAATAAACAACAGTTTTCGCCCTCGGTCAGTTCCAGGATATGTTGCAAAACACGCCTATATACTATTCCAGCTGAACAAAATTTCTCACAGACGACATTTTGGATTTTTTTTGGATGGCGCTCGATGGGCATCTGATTCTCAACATAAGTCGAGTATTGCCGAATTGGGATATTTCCTTTTGGGTTTTGTTGTTCCTACTAGTAATATCGGGGATCGGCTAAGCCTAAATAATTATCCTTCGCTTAACCTTCGCTTACTAGGAAACGCTAGATTATCCTTCGCTTATCCTTCGCTAATTTCTTTTGACTGATTTAAACTTACCTTAGCCTTGTTACTAAGCTTAGCTAAACTTAGCTTTCTACTAGGATTCCCTATATATTATACAAAAAATCCTTGATTTTCTATAAAATCAATACATATTCAAAAATAAGATTTATTTTTTGATAATTAATAGATAAATTTCCTACTTATTTCTACATATTCAAGGTAAATTGCTTAACTTTATAGAGTAAGTATAAAGGCTAATCGAACGATTAAACTTCGCCTTAGTCTTAGAAATTGGAGCCGCATATATTAGCCTTAAAACCCTAAACTAGAGAGAGAGAGACTACAGAACACAGCCCAACTCGCGCGCAACTTAGTAAAATTATACTTAAACCTTAGATCTTAGATAAGTTTAATTCTAACTTTAGTTTTAAATTTAGCCGATCCCCGCCTATTATCTTATATCTTGCCTAATAGAAAAGGAGAAGGAGAAAAAGAAGGAAAAAGAAGGAAAAAGGGGAATGAAAAAAGAGAAAGAAGAGGGGGGGGGGAAAGGGAAAAGAAGAAAGAAGAAAAGGAAAAATGTTTGAGGTTTTGTCTTACGTCTAAATATTAAATGTTCAAAATGAAAACAGCCTGCTGGTTCGCCCCGAAATGGCCTTTGGTACCACAAAGCACGCACACCACCACGCCTTGCTTGTGGTATAACTTCAATAACCGTCGTGAGCGGTTGTGTCGTTCGCACTTTCCCTTCTCTTGTAACGGTACCCATATACCAGAAGGTCCAGAGCTCATCTCCGACTATTTTAACATTCTACAGGGGGAGGGGGGGGGGGGGGTATTTGGGATCTAGAGTACCTGAAATCCCAGAAAAATTTCGATTTTTTGGGGGATTTTTAAGGAAAAATCAATCATTTCCCCTCAAATTTCAAAAAACAAGGTTTTGTATGAATTTGCAGGGATTTGGTATCTAGGAAGTTATCAATTCTTAAGAACCAAGGACCAGGAACTGTGGAACATGGCAGTATTAACCAAGCATGGCTCTTTCACCGGAGCACGATAAGTGTGGGGGCTACTTGAACCGCCAAAGTATAAACTAGACTAGACTAGGAAGTTATCAACTCTAGAATTTAGAATAGGAAAATCCCAGCCCAAAATCTTGCTCCAGCCCTAAGGTTCCTGCCTCCTATGAAAAATTTAACCCGCCTATATACTAGCTAGGTTCCTATTCTGCGAGTAAGAATTCTGAAAACGTGCTAAATGAGTTTTTTCATAGGGTCAAAACAGATAAAAACAGGTCTAGTAAATTGGCCCAAAAAGATGAAGTCGGAAACACATTTTGAAGTGATTACAACCCTTTTGTATATCCGCCGCTCGTTTTTCTGAATTTCGCGCATCGAATTTCAAACATGATTGACCCCCCTTTAGTGGTGTTTGATTTGATATCGGCGCAGTGCGAAGAGTTCGCACAGGTTGCCAAGCTGCGGGAAGACCTGCACGACCTTGCTGAGCAGCTGAAGGAGTTCACTTCGGATGGATATCTTGATGATGCGATGGTACAAACGACACAGCAAAGAATTATCGATGTAGGCAAGAAATGTGCACTTTTGAACGAGGGCAAGGACAACATGATCGAGGCGATCAAAACGGTGAAGAGCCAAGTTGTTGGTGGGCAGCATCAGATTGATACGAAATCATTTTATTCTACGGCTCCTAATTTTCACGACTTCATCGGAAGTAACTACAGAGCCCGGGTTCCGCCCGCGCTTTTGACCTCTCCCAGGTCTTCACTTTCGGCGACCTCCTCCTCCTCCTCCTCCTCCTCCTCCTCCTCCTCCTCCTCCCCACCTACGTGTACACACGCATCCTCTTTCGCGTTGGATGCAAGGGTCCATCGTCTATCGCATGAGGACGCAGCTCGCTTTGAAGGCGATCAACATGTAAAAGCCTTGCAGTCCGAAATGGGAATTTCATGCGCAAATGAAAGCATCAGCGACGACGACATCCAGATGGTGGAGGAGCTAACTATTGATAACCTTAAAGCGCAGGTAACGTGCCAGATTTCGCAAATGCTTATGAAAGATCCTGTCAAAAGCAAGCATTGCAGTCACACTTTCGACAGAGACAGCATAGTCGGCATGATCAAAAAGACCTCGAGCAGTGCAACCAAGTGTCCCATAGGAGGCTGTAGCAACGTGATTCACCAGGCCGACCTCGAACCGAACATGCAGTATGTCCGAAAGTTGAAAAAATACCAGAGGCTTTTGGAGAGGGAACGGAAGGAAGCAGCTCTTGCACAACTTGGGGATGACGAAGATATGATGGTTGTTTAGCGTGACTACGAAGCGGGTTCGAGGTGGATATCGGAGAAATCGGGGAAGAGTCTCAAAAGAGTGTGTATTTTACCACTGCAGAACTTCACTCGTCTGACGACGAGATCGGTATGATGTCTTGTCTCCAAAGGAAAGATGATTCCATGTTGTATTCTATGGTGCGAATGATTGGGTGGGTTTTCGAAATGATTGATTCCAAAGGGCGGTGGAGGCCGGAGCACCGAAAATTTATTAGGTCCCTGAACCCCGGTTTTCTCGTTGGATATCGCGAGTATCAGGGCTCATTAAGAGAACCACAAACGCGCAGCGTGCCAAACTCCCCGCTCATGGCCGCCTTTTGAGGCGCCAAAGTCCAAAGGACCACTAACTAGCTTAAAATTTGTATTAATAATTTATAATAGAGTTTCCTAGAAAAGCCAAAAGTCAAAACTTGGATTGATTTCTGTTTCTCCAAAAAAACGGAAGGTAATCCAGCTCGTGCCTCTTTCTGATCCGCGGTCGCGTTCAAATAGTTCAAATCAATCGATCCGTCAAGGAGGGGACCCGAGTCCGCGCTAATTGAAGGTCCAAACGGCCATGTAACTAATCCATTTAGTAAATCAGCGAAGAACTAAAAAGCAGAACTTAGGCCGCTATAGCTGCGCTCCCACTTCCTATCCATAGGGCCGTGACGGGACTCCCTCTGATAAAACAATAAAACAAAACAAAAACACACGCGCGGGGTCTATAGTTCCCTACGCGCGTGGACGAGTTCCCGATAGATACGCCCAATATCGCTACATCTCGGTTGTGTGCTTATAGTCCAACCCACGGCGTCAGACGCACATCGGTACCAATTTGGCTCCGCCGATCACTCCTCTACCGACTTTGCGTCAAAATTCGCGTTGTCTGAGTGTACAAAGTATCTTGGGTCAAATTTTCTATAGTACGATTCTGGATCTCACAGAATTCCATAGCTCGGCTCGAGCTGTTGGGTGGGTCACCGATCCTTTTACTCCCGCATCATAATTCCACGGAAATAAGTTAACATCAAAGGATTCAAAGGCTTGGTCATACAGTCTGCGAGCATTCTGGATGTCTCGACATACTTAAAACCAACCTCGCCCGACTCGATCACCTCCTGAAGGAACCTGAGCCGGGTTTCATAGTGTTTCGCTAGCTTCACGCTGCGAATGCCCTTTCCTGCCTGAATGATTGCACTGGAATTATCCTCTCCGATAATCAGTTTCCGAAGATTGTTCCCAGTCATCTGGCTCAGCATGAGCCGTAGGTGCAAACCAGTTTTACAGGCCTCCACGGCGCTGTTGATCTCGGCCTGCGCCGTACTTGTTGCCACTGTCTTGGCTAGCGTAGAGCTCCAGCTGATGGCTCCACCATTCATCATGACGACGTGCCCAAACGTTGAGCGACGCGTCGGCGAGTCCGAGTATGCCGAGTCGGCAAAAACTACGAACCCTTGTTCCTTTTCTGGATCGAGGGGGTGACGAGCACTCTGCATTACGAGCGGCACGTTCTTTTCATCTGCACAATCGCGGTGGTACGTGATCTTCATGGACTTGGTCGATAGTAGGTACGCACAAACGCGCTTTGCTGCCTTGACATGGCTGGGACCTGGAGCATTAGAGAAACGCGCCAAGATACCAACTGCCACAGCTACGTCACATCGCACGCAATTAACACAGTGCAATAGACATCCTACACAACCAAGATAATCAAATTCAGACTTCGGTACGACTCGACCACCCTCCTCCGTGCGGCGCAACTGCGCTGACTCGGAGTGAAGCATGGGCGAGTTCGGTCGCTGCTGTTTCTCGAACTCGTCAAGAAATCGATCTGCTACCGCCTCAATGTACGTCTGTTGGCTCATCGACACAGTTCCTGCTTCCAGGTCCTGGTCGATAGCAATTGACAAGAGCCACTCAACGTCATTCCCTTCGTCGGCTCCAATATCGAACCGTTCTCGCATGCCAGCCAGAAACTCGGCTGCCATCTCATCGGAGTCGGTCGCATACGTGACATCGTCAACATACACGGCCACTATGATCCTTCCTCGTGCTTCGGATTTCACGAACACACATGGATCTCCTATCAAAGCTGAGAAATGTAGCCCAGCCTTCCGCTCCTTGTCCATGGCCTTGGGCAGGAGCTCCGCAGTACGGTCACCAAGCTCAGCCGTCGTGGCTGGGCTGAATACATCTTCCACAGAGACCTCGTTGGTAATACCTGGTCCTACCAGGTGGTCGCGTAGCTCGCGATACCAGGACGAAGATCCCTGCTTGAGTCCATACACTGCAGACTTCAAAATCTGACCGGGCTTGACATGCTCTTCAAAACCAACAGGCGCTCGTACGAAAATGGAGTCCTGGAGCTTACTCTGCAAAACGTAGCAGTAACATCGAGCTGCCGAATTCGCAAATCGAACCCAGCTGACAAGCTAAGGAACATGCGTAGTGAGTCCTTACTCACCACAGGCGACGAGATCGTGTCCGGGTCGTAACTGTTTCCAGCTATTTGCCTGAAGCCTTGAGCCACAAGTCGTGCACGGTATCTATATACACGACCTTGGCTATTTATTTTGCGCTTCATGACCCACTTACACGTCAAGATCTGCTGCCCCTTTGCCGCGGATTCGTCCACAGCTTCAAAGACGTCGTACCTTGTCATAGACTCGATTTCTTCGTTCATGGCTGCTCGCCACTTCTGCCACTCTGGATTCCGTTCATCCAAAGCTTCCTGCGCGCTCGTCGGTTCTGGTTCCAAATTCCATCCTCGAAGCTGTCCGTCATCTTCCAGAGCCATAGAGTGCAAGCATAGCAGCTTCCTTCCACAGGCCTCTGAAATTTTCGTTCTCTCAAAAATGGTCGACATCGTTTTGTCAATCTTTTCTGGGGAGAACATGTCCTTCATAGTGTCGTTAAAGACCGAGTCCCTTGAGGCCGTATCGTACTGGCTACATAGACTCGCTAATGCATAATTCGTTTTAATGCTCGACGTTACATACATGCCATAGTCCTCTAAGACATGCGAGTGCCCATGGGCAATGGCCAAAGCCACCGCATCATGGACGCGCCCTTCAACATCGGGCTCGTGTTTTGGAAACGTGATCCATCCACGCTCAAAATCCCACAAGAGGTCAGCAGAAGACGCTCCAAGAGTCAAAGCCTCCTTCAAGGTGGCTGCGACCATGTACTTCAGGTACCTTCTTGATGGCGAAGCCCGGGTCTTCGGGCATGGTGTCTGATACGCTACGGGATACTGCTCCTGCAGCGCGATGGCCAAAAACTTGCGTTCTTCCAGCGTCACTTTACTCACTGTGCCAACTGGCACCATTCTCACAGGGCGCATATTCGCCTCCCCGATGAGAGTCTTCCGCACTTCGTCGGCTTTCAACGAAGCTGGGTTCACGGCAGATGGCGACTTCGCCGTACTGCCTGCACCGCCCACTGCTTGGGTCTGTGGCTGCTCAGCTTGACTGTCAGCCGGGGCCTCACTCTCCTCCGCGAGAAGTTGCGACGGCCCCAATTCTTGCTCGTCTGGACTCGTGAAGAGCTTCCGCGTCGCCGATGAACTGGTGGCATGCAGCCGAGACTCGTCGAAGTCGTCGATCTGCAGGGGTAGCGAGTCGCTCCTACTGTTCTTCTTGAGAGCTTCTCGCCGCGCGTCGAAATGACGCAGTGCATCGATGCGGTCGTTCATGTTCTCCACGTAAATGACGTTGGTCGCGCCAGTGATCACCTGCCTTGAGACTGGGTCGAACAGGGCTGCACCTACTCGGCCACGAAGGTAACCAATAAACAACAGCTTTCGCCCTCGGGCAGTTCCAGGATATTTTGCAAATTTGTTATAAAAGGTACAGTATCAACTCATAATAATAATAAGCATCACACCCAAAAACCTTAATCGTGCCCCAATCCGGGGGCAACGAGGTCACGATCTGTTCTGGCGACATCCATCTGTCCTTCCGCGCGAGACAGGGCATCTGATTCTCAACATAAGTCGAGTATTGCCACGCGTAGGCGGCGAAGACTCCAGACAGTCGAGCAGTGAGGAGCATGGCATCAACAGCATCTGCGTGACGCGCTGAGACTGAGACTCCTATGGCGGAGACTGCTGGCCGTTTTGTGCACTTTTGTTGTAAACCAGACAGCAGCTTTGTACTTTGCATGTCCTGGCTTTACAAACTGCTCCCCAGCTCCAGTGCCAACTGCTATCATCTCGACATGCTCCTTCGAAACGTTCCAGAGAAGCGCCATCAAGGGCCAACACCCCTACAGGTTATCCGGCACGCCGCTATGCAACGTCCGCGTGGCCTCTCTGTATCTACTCTTTCGGAAACCGCGCACTGCGGGCATCCTCCATCGCCTTCCTCTCCCCCAGCTCGAGATCCCTAACACTCGCCCGGTGCGCTAAGGCTCCGGTTCGCACCGAAGTCCAGGACTTCTTGGGTCGAGTCCGCGTTCTGGGGTCGGATCTTTCTAGTAAATCGGCAGAGCAGACCAAAATCTAGAAAATAAAATCTTGAAATCCTAGTAATTCTTTCAGAGTTGGATTTTTCTACCCAGGATTGGAAAATGGTCGACGATGAGTTAGGCCGTCCTCAGCTCTCCCGAACATTCAGTTTGCCCCCTCGTTTAAGACAAGGCGGTATGTCTCGCACTCAAATTTTGCGCATCTAGGCGCTCACTTCGATGACACAATGACGCTCACAGGAAGGCCGGATCGAATCGGGATAGTTTGAGACGAGCTTCACCATATTCACTCCTTGTACATCGAGCCAAGAGAGCGCCGGCTGTTCACCGTATCCCACCAAAGTACCACTCACACACGTGCCTGGATAGCGTTTGAGCGCCACGTAGCCAACAAGCATGATAGGGGAAACGATTGGGTTGCTTGCTAGCAACCAAACTTGATGCTGTCGGTCGCTACTGAGCGCCGCTCGGCACAAGCAGCACCTGCTCTGCACACCTCGCTTTACTTCACGGCGTTCGATCTCGACACCATTGAGGGCCACGATGGCGCGGATTTGATGTGTCAGCGGATTTGGCTTCGAATCATTTGCGCTGGCAGCCCATCTTCTTCAAAAATAGATTGCATTAGCCGATACCGCCCGCTTGGATACAAAACCGTCCCCATTACGGCTGACGACCGGCACAAGGCCGATCTCGGGTTCGATATCGCGGTTTAGGTGCTTTTCCGTTCTGATTGCGGGTCCTACCAGTGGCCCGCGACAGCTGACACGTGGAATTGGCTAAAATCGAAAGCACCTAAGCTCTATCTAGACGCCCCCCCTACCCCCACCAGAACGCGGACTCGACCTTGGCCGTCTAGCAGCAGACGGGGTCGAGTCCGCGATCTGGGGGTAGGGGGGGCGTCTAGATAAGGGTTACTTATATCCGGGTTCTGCCTATTCCACGTGTCAGCTGCGCTGCGCCACTGGCAGGACCCGCAATCAGAACGGGGTGACTTCTAGATCAGCGGAACGAAACCAAAAATATTACTACCCGAGCTCGACCGCCGACGAATAAGACGTTAGTTAGACCATTTTTGGGTTTATCCCCCCGAATAATACCGATTTTGAAGTCGGCAGGTCCGCGCTAGGCCATCTAGAGGGCCATTTTTAAAAGATGCGCATCCACCCAAGGGCCCAGCCAACCCCACACACCACCCCATGGCCGCGCAGTACTGAGTGTAGAAGAGAAAGCACCCTGCCTCGAACATAGCGTCTGTACTCTATCGGTATCGAATGATGGCCTTGTGGGACGTCGGCGTGGGCGCTTTGATAGGGCTTCAAGAAGGACACCGTGGTTGTTCGCAGAGCCGGAAAGCGCCCAGCGGGTCACTCCTGCGGTGGTACCTTACTAGCGCCGGTGCGCGGAAGAGAGAGGAACGCGCCTGAAGCGCCCGTCGGGAGAATGGAGGTGCAGAGGAAAGGGGTGGCTGTGACTTGACGGGCGAGAAGATGGTAAGACAGCAAACGGACCGGACTCACGCTTCAAGTTTATGAACGGGTTGTCTTGGCAACCCGAAATTTCCTAGGAATTCCTATTTCCAAGAGGAGAAAAGTAATAAGAAGAGGAGGCTCATATTTTTAAGAGGAATTAACAAATTTCCTAGTTAATCGAAAAATGGGAAAACTCTACTATTTTTTTTTCCTGGTTGGATCCAAATCTAGAAATTTCTTCCCAATGACTTTCACCCTTTTCGTCTCAAAGATGGGCTCGTTTGGCTAGTGGTTTGTCGCAAAAATCAAAGCGCATGTCGCAAAAATAAACGGCCACTGCCACCTTCCAAAACGTGACGGAGCATACTGATAACGCGCAACTCCGGTCGAAAAAGACGCCGCCTGACCTGAATTACACCGCGGAGTCCAAATCGCCCCAAATAAACAGTGTCGTAATCGAATGCCATGAAGCCAAGCGAGGTGTGCAGAGCGGGTGGTGCTTGTGCCTCGCGGCGCTCAACCTTTTTTGGGTAGACAAATCCAACTCGGAAGAATTACTAGGATTTATAGTTTTATTTTCTAGTTTTTGCTGTGCTCTACGGATTGACTGCCCGCCCGCCACGGCCTTGGCAGATCTGGCGCTAGGGCTCAGCACATCTCCCAAGTTGGACCTGATGCGACGGATGGAGAAGAAAGAACGGATGAGACTGGACGAGGAGGGCCGGTGTGCGGCGAGACGGACTCGGGAAGTCTCGCAGCGTGAGCAATTCAGCCACGGGACCCTGGGGACTTGCTCTTCAAGGAGGGGGCCTGAAACTGGCCCGAGCGTACCTCGCCACACGAGTTGGATAAAGATTCGAAATTCGAGTCGGGCGCATTTCGGGCGCCGTCGTTCTCGACAACTTTCTTCGGCCTCGAGAAAGGGACGGAGCGGAGCGACTGGACAAACAGCCTGCCCCTCAAACTAGTTTGAAAAGATTTATTTAGCTAGAAATTTAATTATTTGTCTCCGCCGCCCTTACGGGGACTCGACCACGGGTGCAGGCGCCCCGTCACACGGGCGATGCGAGATAGGAAGCGCTTTGTGGCCTTATGTAACTGCAAAAAGCAAACATCGCTTTGTGATTCTAATCCAAAAATCAAAATCAACAACAAAGGACAAATGGACAAAGGCCAGGGAATTTGGACATGGCGGCGCCGCCGCAACATTTTTAACTTTGGCGCCTCAAAAGGCGGGGGAGGTTCGGCGCTGCGCGTTTGTGGTTTTCTTAATGAGCCCTGGCAGTCGCGATATCCAACGAGAAAACCGGGGTTCAGGGACATAAAGGTTCGGTGCTCCGGCCTCCGGCGGCCGGCGGGCCTACTCACAGCGGCGCTCAGACTGCCTGCTCGAACTGCCTGCTCCACTGAGCCGCTGCTGCCGGGCGCTTCTCATGCGTTGCCTGGCCCCTCTCAGCCGCTCGTGGTGTCGAGCCATGGCGCCCGTGCCAGCTGCCACGTCATCCGGCGATTGCTCTTCGTCGGTTAACTTGGCTGGCGCTTATAACAGTAAAAAATTAATTCAGCTGCCCCTCTTTTATTACGTGGTTTTTGGTGCGTTGTGAACTTCGCTGAACTTGCCGTTCCAACACTCACGTCGCGACACCAAAGGCCTCCAACATTCGCAGGTGGGAGGTGGTTCTCCTGTGTCTTGAGGTCTTTTGGTTTCTTCTGGTGCGTCGGCTGGAATGTTTGTCCTTCTGTTTTATCGAGTCCCAGAAGAACACCAGAAGGGAGGAGGCATGGATATAATACAATAGATCGTTGACAGTGCAGTTTTTTTCATAACTCGTCGAAATCAGTCGTAGCCCATTGAAGGCACCGACCAGGTGCTCGCATCGCCAGTGCTGCGTTCTCCACATACAGCACAGGTTAGCAGACACGAACACCGGTTTTTCATATTCGCAGGGGGGTGGGCTCGTTTACATTCCACGGAGCCCGTAATCGTTTCAAGTTTCCGCCCCCATTGGCATCATCAGAAGCACGTGCAATCTCCTTTGGTTTGTTTCTGGTTCGATACGACTGCACGCCTTATAGAGTCCATTTTCATTGATCTCCCCTTTTCGACGGTGAAGTGTCCACCTTTGTTGGCGTGGAAGAGGTCGATGTCATGCTGCGCATACATCCCCCCCCCCCAGGACGTTTCGATGCGTTGAATACACATGGGAACAAATGTCCGGAGGAAGAAGCCCCCAGCGAATTTCAGAAGGGGTTCCCAAAATACCGGGGTTCATCAAAAACTTATTCACCACTCGCTGGTCTCCACCGTTGATTTCAGGCTTCAAAAGAGAAAATCACACGAGAGGAAAGTATGAAAAAGCATACCACTACGTAGGGAGGCAAGGGGTTTTGCTGGCTTCTTATTCACCTTTTTGTTCTCCTCCCGCTTCTTGACCATACTGCGCACTGCCTCCCAGAATCGAATCACATTTAGGTTGCACCGAAGGGCCATAAAGCCAATATTTACCTCCAAGCTATCGTCGTCGTTTCTTTGAAACACCATATCTAGTAGTTGCCCACTTTCGGTATGCTCCATCATGTAGTGCCTACGGCCAGACGGGAAAAGTTGGTGCAACTGGGTTCACAGCGAGTCATTTTGATGTTATCACAGCCAAGGACCCACACTTACGATATAATTGGTGCGATGGGTCGAAAATACACGATGTCGATGTCGGAAATAATGATAATAGATCCAAGCGCCTGGCTGCGAAGAGCTTGCAGTATCATATTCAACTTGAAACTCCAGCGCGCACCATGAAAAATTGCATCACCGGCACTCATTGGGTTGAGTATCAAAGCACCTTCATTTCCCGAAGACTTAATACTTTCTCGAAAGTTTCTATGAAGCCACACGGAGTCGTTGTTCGCAATGTAATAGTAAAACATCGGATAAGGACCTACTTTCCTCGCCGTCGACTCCTTTATTCGAAGTACAACGCTGGGACCAAGTGAACCATCAATATCATCCCGAGCCTTCGTATCAAAGCCCTCATAATGTTCGAGCGCTGCCAAAGATGCTGCGGCGTGAAGTTGAATATCGCGCAAGCAGCCATCGAATCCCCAGCCAAGGCCCGCACGGAAGTAGGTATCGGTCAAGCGAGCATGATTCGTTAGGTTCCCAACACAACGACCGCGTCCATTTGTGCAGGTGTGTGGTATTCCGTCGATATAAATTACAAGCTCGTAATGACTAGCGTTGCGTTCTACCACAACGTGGTGCCAACGGCCGTCATTGACTTTCGTGATAGTATGCATAGTGTGATCTTCACCCGCGTAAACATCGGCCTTATAAACGGGAAACTTAGGGATCCCGAAGGTGACCCTTCCTTTCCACGGTATTTTGGGGATGCTCAAGCTGCGATGCCCGAGTCCAAACATTAGCTGTCCTTCAGAGCCCATGGAAACACCGAAATCGTTCCTCGACCGCCTCTTTCGATACGCCCGTGCACCAGGGGTCCAAAATGCTGACTGGAATGCGCCTGGTGCGCCAATCACAAGCATGCATCCGTCAAACCAATGGTTATTGAACGGCACCTTACACGGAGGGCTGCGATTGGGAGGTGTGCGCATCCAGAATGATATGGAAAAGCTCCGGAGATTATAGGCACCCTCCATGTAATGTGTTGGCTTTCGAGGACTCGGTGTTTGAAAGCACATGGTATTTTCAGCACCACCCTCCAGGACGTTTTTGTCTGCAGTAGGTAGCCCGGCTTCAATTCGTTCCAATTTTTTAGCGCCCTCGTTTGCGGTAATCGATGCAATTGACTCCCCTATCGGGTCGCGAGCTAGACTTGACAATGGAATGTATTTGCCCTCCAAATCCAGATGCGGCCCTTCCAAAGGCGTCCCAGTGCTGCCGTGCAATTTATTCGTTTCACTCGAAGTTGGGCGCGCGTCATTAAACATTTTGGCTGAAGTGGATGATGTGACCGTTGATGCAGGAGAAGACAGCGTTTTCTGTATTTTTTTAGTTCGCGAGTTGTGCTGTTTGTGTGCCACAATTTTCGCAATATTCATAGCAAGTAAAACTATCAGAGCCGCGAATAAAAGCAACTCGTGGAATCGCAGAGCCCCTCTTTTCATCGATACGACCTTCACGCCTGTCCAACACAACTACGGCCCCGAAGCCGAACTGCGACTATTTCCCAGTCTCGGCACGTCATTCCCCATTTTATTTCCAAGATGATCGATTTTGGAACCCGCGCCTTAATTGACTTCGGAATATAAGATTCCCTATAAAACAAATAGACGGGAGGTCGATTTTTTAAATCCGCCAAATGAATTAATCTTAGTAAAAAGGTAACCCCCAAATCCCTAGTAAAAATCGGGCCGCGCAATCCGCGATGAAGGCGTGTCACGCGGAACGCGGGTGCCGGCAGCATGCAAGCGTAGTGCTCCCCACCATCGTGACCGCCGTAGCTCTCCGCTTGGAATCGGGGAAGAAATCGTGTGCACCGAAGTCGTAGCCAGCGTCGCAGGTGCAGCTCCGACCGGGGCTGGCTGACGGCACCCGGGGGTGCAGGGGCCTCGATTCAGCCCCGCTAAATGGAACATTCGTGATTCGCAAGTCGGGGTTCAAAACCGACCTCGAAGCTTCGCAGGCCTACGACGAAGCATTCATTCAGCATGGCTGCTTCGAACTGAACTTCCCAACTGAGCCATGGCATACGCAGGCTAAGCGGCCCACAGCGCCGGCATATACTCCTCCCTGCCTCCTCAACTTCGCCTCAACACCCTACATTCCACGCCGCCGCTCTCAATTCACTCTTTGACGGCGTGCCCTAGGCGGCGTGCCACAAACACACGCCGCGGACCGGCCGCCGAACGACCCCGAGGGCGCGCTATGCCATGTTTGTTCTCAATTGAATCGCGCTGGGCAGCGCTGGGGGAGGAGGAAGTCCGGTCCCCCGGCCGTTTGTGTGCGTGCCTCTTCGCACATTTTTTTTCGTGGTGTGTCTTTTGAACCTAAGGCCAGAGTGCCTTGTATCTTACGATCCACATTTCCCCGGAAATGGAAATGACGGCAAAAAAATAACGGCACTAATTACCTTTACGGAGATCGGCGTTTGTCCGCCGATTCGCCTCGACTTGCGTGTCGCCGGCGGTCAACGATGTGCTGAGAAAGCACGAGCCACGGTAGAAGGTGTGCCCGCCCCTTGCGTTTGCATACAACACTGTGCGCGCGCTTTGCCGAAGGCCCCGGGGCGGGAGATTGAGCGGAACCTGCAGTCTGAAGGCTGCCGAAAGGCAGTCAGGCAGCAGCGTTTTACGGCCACCTCAAAGAGCTCTCAAACTGTGAAGTTGGCGAAGGCGGATTAGGAAAATCAAGATCCTTCCCAATTAAGGATTTTTAAGGTTTTGGTTACCAAAAATTGAGTTTTCCTAGTAGAAAGAACAAAAACAGCTTTTTTAAGATCCTGAAGATTCTTTCTTCCAAAAGCCCATCTTGAATTCCCCCTAACTCTATCGGTACTATGCCTGGTGCGGTGTCGTTGCGTTATCGGTGCGTTGTCGGTGCGATATCGCACTTAGATCGGAACGGGCCGATCTAGAGAGGGCCCCCCTCTACCTAGACCTGAAAATTTCTAACCTAGGAATCGACCCCGGTCGTTGTGATCAGAAATCACTGGCATCTCCACCGTGTGCCTGAAGCATTTCAGGCTCGTATTTGAAAAGCCGCCGGCGAAGCTCAGAAACGATCCCATTTTTCTCCCGCAGAAGGCGGCGCATCTGTGTCACGGCCTTGCTCTGATTCAGGCGGGCTGTGATTTCTTCCTCGAGATCCTTAACGCGGCATCGAAGGACGTCCATTTCTAGCATCACATCTTCTTCTTGCACGCCAGACATATTCGCATTATACGCCCCAGAAGAGTTGGTGGAGCGGTGCGGACTCCGCCCTTTGGCTTGTGACGCAGTATCTAAGATGCTCCTAATGTCGCCTGACGATACCCCCCATTCCTGCTGCTCCTGTTGCTGTTGCTGCTGTACATAGCTCGAAACTTGCCGCTGCAGATCGGCCACGTGCTCCTCCAGGCGCGCGTTCTCTCGAAGTGCTCTTTGTGCAGCGACCTCAAACGCCTGATATACAGGTTACGAATGTGCCGTCATTAGTTATAATAGGCCGGGAAGTCGCCATCCATCAGCCCGCCCAATCACCCCAGCTATACACCCCCTTCCTTCTTTCGTCTATCCACCCCCCCAGCGTTCTCCACTCACCTGCCCTCTCGTCACGGATGCCTCGTGTTGACCCTCAATATGGTTCTTCGCTCGCACCAACTCCGCGTGTTCGTCCTTCATAGACAACAATTTCACAGCTCGACTCGCCGCTCCCTTAATCGCCAATACAAAAATGAAGAACGAGGGTCAATTCGTCGCGGTACGGTAATCCGCGGGGACGGTCGGGTACTTAAGCATCAAGTCCTTCTCCATAGCGGGGCTTGGTGCTTCGTTCGGCTTGACTTACCCCAGCATCCTTCATCTCTGCGTGCCGTGGCGCCTCGAGATGGCGCTCGAGTCGCAAGTCTTCAACCTCCTGCAGCAGGCTTGCGTCCTCTATCACATGCATGTCCATTTCCAGCATGGCACCCTGCTCTGCTGCCTTATTTGTCGAAGATGTACAGCCGAGTTAGCCAAATTTGAATATGAGTTTGCCTCACGCCGCCGTCAATAGGGTGACGCACCTCCTCAAAGATCTGCTTCAGCAGAAGCACCACCATATTGACGATAGTTTGGTGTTCCGTGCGAACAGCGCCACTAACGACATTCCGCAGTTGTTGCAGCTCCCGCACCACTTCCTCTCGCGCATACATTTCCTCATGCAGCAAGTCCACGGCATCGTCCCAGTCGCCGTCCAATACCTGTAGCACGTGCTCGCGCTTCGCCGAGAAGAACTTGATGAACCGAAGGATCTGCGCCTGTGCCGCGTCAGACAGGGCCGATAGGATGTGTCCGTTTTGCCTACGTGGCAAGTCGCTGCGAAGCGCTTTGCGGGGGATAGGACCTTGCGCCATAACAGTTAACTAAGCGGTCGGGACCAGGGCTGACAAGCGGTTATATTGCATTTGGGGAGGTCTTATTTGATTGAAAAGCTATTGGTGTACCAGGCATTCCTCCGTGCGTTTATAAAACAGTGTGGTTTTTGTGGAAGCGAGTGCGCGGCCCTCTCCAAATTGACCAAAATGATTAGGTTTCACAGAGTTGTTCAACATCTAGCGCAGAAATTCGCCACTTTTCTATTTTCGAGCCCAATGCATACCCTCCCCAAAATCTAATTGTCGGTAGAATTATCGAGCGCCATCCAAAAAACATCCAAAATGTCCCCTTTGAGAGATTTTGTTCAGCTGGAATAGTATATAGGCGTGTTCAATATTGTTTTTTTAAAAAGAGGTTTCTACATTTTGCAGGCTGACTGACCTTAGAGCGCGATCTTTTCTCCTCCGCGACAATCAAACAACCTGGGGATGGGCGAAAGTGTTCCTAAAAGCCCTAGTTGAGTAGAACAGCGCCCTGCTACTACAGAAATTTCATGTTTTTTCGAAACACTAAAAATATAACCAAAGACGTTATAGTTCGAGGTGATGATCACCTCTAATCAAAATTCCTCTACCACAGTGAAGTTCTGGATGAAAATCTGCTTTTGATCGTGGTCTTCGATTTTTTGGACGCTCAAAAAACGCCGGAGGAGAAGGATGCGACTACCTAGTAGTTTTTGACGTCTTTGATGAAGAATTGAAGAAATTATGCTGATTCAATTTTATATCCGCCGATTTGCCTTTCAAGATTTTCGCTCCATTGTTATATTTTTTCAAAAGAATTGCATCGTTAACCACTACGCTATCTGATTACAATACACAGTGGTAGAGTTAAAGTCTAGTCTAGTTTATACTCCCCTTATTTGTCACAAAGGCAAAGCCGCGCGCAAATGGCTCGCTCTTTCTGTGAAAACATCACCAAACAAACTGCCTAAGGTCCTCATAAATCTTTTGAGCTCTCAAGGTCTGATCCAATCGCGAATTCAACGGACTATTTCATTTTACCCCGGGATATGACCTCATGGGGGGGCTGGAAAATTCTCGGTGGACGTCAGACAAAGGGCGGGAATCTCACCATCGTTCAAACTTTAATTAAAGTTTTTTTTTTTTTTTTTTGAAAAAATTGAAATTGCCCTCATCTGTACTCAAAAAATGACCCAAAGTCGAATTTCCGTGTTTTTCGCGGTTTTTATTTGCTTTTTCGACGGCACCGTTCGAAAAGTGGTTTTCTATTAAATTCAAGGATGGACTGGACATGATGGGTCTGGAACTCAAAGGGGAGCTCCCAACTCCTCGATCTTCATTTTCATAAGGGCAGCGGAGACAAATAATTAAATTTCTAGCTAAATAAATCTTTTCAGACTAGTTGAGCGGCAGGCTTTGCGTGCGGTGATCGATGAATTTTTTTAAAAACTAGGAAACACAATACAAATACAATACACCATTCCACCTTATTAAACAATTCAATACACCGTGAATTTAATACAATTTAAATACGTGTATAACTTTTAGGAAAACTAGGAATTGTAAGATTTTTACCCAAAGACTTCTTACTTAATCTATTTTTTGAAACACTAGTTCTAATGGACTTTCCAATTGAAAGCCGCTATAGAAATTCCATGATAAATTGTATTTTAATGTATTTTTATGTATTGTTTGTATGAAAAATTCGAATCAATACAGGCTGTATTAAATACATGCAGGGAGATCCATAATTTAGAAATAAAATACAAATACAGCTACAGTGTATTTTTATTGTATTCAATACAAGTATTTCCCCAAAAAATACTCATTATTAGATGCGAGACACAAAAATACATCGATCACCGCTTGCGTGGCCCTTGCAAAATCCTGATTCCCCCTTTTCATAGATCTCTAATTAAAAAAAAAATACTTAAATGATCCTTTTGTAATCCCAATCCTAAAATTTAATTAACAACAAAGACCCGAATTTTGACATGGCGGCGCCGCCAAAAACATTTTGACTTTGGCGCCTCAAAAGGCGGCCATGATCGGGGAGTTCGGCGCTGCGCGTTTGTGGTTTTCTAAATGAGCCCTGATTCTCGCGATATCCAACGAGAAAACCGGGGTTCAAGGACCTAAAATTTCGGTGCTCCGACCTCCACCGCCCTTAATTTTCAATTTTTGACCCAAAGATCCACCGATACCCTCCCCCCTTACATTTTTGTAGAAATGTTATCAAATATAGGGATATAGTGTCAATAGATTCCCCAGATCAAGATAAAAAACACAGATCTTCTGGACCAGAGGCGCTACTACGTAAAGGATCTTTCTAAAAGGCAACGCCGTTTCTCGCGGTTCACAAATACAAATACGAATCCCAGATTTTGCATTTTATTTTATTTGAAAAAAATCCAAATTGCTAGGAAACCCTTAATAAGGTTTTTTTTCGGATCCAAAGATATGGGGAAAACCTAACATCCGATTATTACCACAAAATCGACAGGATCCTAATTGGGAAATTAGGAAGACCAAAAATTGGCCAAAATCCTCAGGATTTCCCAATTTGGACCCTCCAAATTTGCAAATCCTGGAGCCGCCAGGATCCTGTCGGCTCCAGGATTTCCTAATTTTGGCCGCAGGATTTGCAAATTTGGAGGGTCCAAAAAGTGGTAATAATTGGATGTAATTTTTCGCAAATTTCACAGGGGGAAGAATCGAAAATCCAAATCCAAATCGGGGGGGACCGCGAGGAACGGCCTAATTGATTCGGAATCGGCGTAATCTATTTTCGAAGCGGATTCGAGACCACACGAATCTGATCCTTTACTCGTAGTAGTAGTATTTGATTGACTATTCTAGCTACTACCTGAGGTAGTAGGAGGGTTACAACGAGGACAGTGTTTCATGAGGATAGCCTTTGGGGGGGGGGGGGGTAGAGAATCGCCAGTGACCTGGACTTCAATGTATTGCGTCCTACAATTCCAATAGCAAGTCGACAAGCGATCGAATGGGCAACGGTGCCAGCTCATCACAACAGTGAGGCTTCCTTTGCTACACATTGCTACAGTGCTCTGTCACTCATCGATCTATTCATGTAATTTTGTAGGGCCCAACTAAGGGAAATCTCGCGAAGCATGGATGTGGAAGTAACTTGTAACTCATTTGAGTGGGAGTGCGTGCTTGGCAAGGGCGGATTTGGTCGTGTCAAAGCGGCAGTCAAGAAGGTCAGTAATCACGACATCATCAGTCGGGAGGCAAAGTGGTCCTAACATTCCCATATTTGTCCAGGACACCCAAGCATGGTATGCCGTCAAGATCATCAATAAATCCCGACTGCTGAAGAGGCGGAGTGGCATCAATCTAATCTACAATGAAGTACGACGTACGAACGCGATACGCATAAATTGAATGTGGCCTACAAAGGAGCTAACTCCCGCCGTAATGCTGGTTTCTTCCCGTACGGACAAAGCTGTCCGTCTTGAAGAATTTGCCTCGCAGCTCCCATTGGGTAAACCTGCATTGGGCTTTCACTGACTTAAGGCGCTGCTACATCGTTTCGGATCTCATGACCGGCGGCGACATGCGTTTTCAGTTGTCGAACCTCGGCCGGACGTTCACGGAAAAGGAGGCACGGTTCTATCTTGCGTCCATACTTCTCATCATCAACCATGTGCGTTCATTGCCCATAAGAATAGCATGCATTGCTCCGCTCCGAGTCATGTTGCATCGACGCTGCTGCGATCTCTGCTCTTCTGCGATCCATCAAAGCTCCATAAGCACGACGTTCTGCACCGTGACATCAAGCCGGAAAATATAATGTTGGATGCCGCGGGTTTCTGCGTGTTGACAGATTTCGGAATCAGTCATCAACTCGACCAGAGTAAGTTCGCCGAACCTCAATTCCAACGAGGTGATGAGCTGCTTCACTGCGTGAAAATGTGGAATGCTACTGAACAGGTAATCCATACTGCACATCAAAGAGCGGCACATCGGCATATATGTCGCCGGAAACACTCGCATCAACTCACACTCACGGAAAGCCATCGGATTTTTGGATGATCGGGATATATTTCCACGAACTCCTTCTCGCGACGCGGCCGTGGATCAAGTGCCCCCCGCATGCCGTTGGATACATCGAGGCCTGTCAATCGGATTTCAACTTCGAGGCGTCCCTCCCCAATAGTCTCCAATTGACTGCCCTTGTAGACGCAGACATCGAAATTAGTGCCCACATATCGAAAGCCGCAAACGAAGTGCTGCAAGGTTTGCTAGACATTCGCCCATGGGAGCGCTTCAGTTCCGATAGGTTTACAGATATGAAGCGATTGCACTTCTTCAGGTTGTTCGATTGGGAGGTGCGTATCTTCGTGAGTGGTCGAAGGAGTTGTTCGATCTTGCTGACGTACATGGTGCTGTGTATGCAAAATGATTAGGCGCTAGGTAAGCGCGATGTCAGCATCGTCAAGCCCCCGATAAGTCCGGATCCAAACATTGCCAACTGTGACTGCTTCGAAGAAAACATGCTCGAGTCGATGGGAATTTACGATGAAGATGAAGGGGTGCATTTGTCTGCTGAACACCAGCAAAAGTTCCGGGCCTTCAAATACACGCACCCTCAACATCTTTACGACGCCATGCATGTCTCGAATTCGACCAAAGGAGATACTCCTCCAATCCCTGAGTCAATAAATGCCTTTGAGGCACCCAGCATTGGAGGAAATGGCACCGTCTTTGCGAAAGGATGTCGCCCCTCCAAGACGATATACTGTGGACCGGGCGATGTTGCGGGCGATTCTCCAACTTCGGTGCATCGCTGCGGAGATTTCGCAGAGTAGGAAACATCGGGCGATTCCACAAATTTGGGCGGGTACCCGATTATTTCTACGACAAGCAAGTCGAGTTTGGCTCGCCTACAGAGAGCAATGAATGACCGAGGCGACGATTGAGGTGGGCCATGACCAAAAGAGAGGCGGAGTAACCAAGCCGGCGGAACCAAAAGAGAATGAGAGGGGGGGGGGGTGTTCTTCTCTCCTTCTGGGTTCTTCTGGCGTTCCTTCTTGTGTACTTCTGGTGTACTTCTAGTGTTCGATCTCCAAAAGAGAAACCGCCGTTATCCGTTACAGAGAGGGGGGCGGAGGCAAAATTCCATCATAAGGCGAAAACCTGAGGGGAAATCTTGGGGGTCCCAATTTTTAAGCGGCCCTAACTACCCCAAAGCGCTGTTCAGAGCCAAAAACTAGATTAAATGCCCCTTAGCTAAGCTTGTTGGGCTTATATAATAAATATGTGGCATGCAGATATTTTCCCTCGGAGCATACTCATAACACTTGCTCTTCAAGGAGGGGGCCTGAAACTGGCCCGAGCGTACCTCGCCACAGGAGTTGGATAAAGATTCGAAATTCGAGTCGGGCGCATTTCGGGCGCCGTCGTTCTCGACAACGTTCTTCGGCCTCGAGAAGGAGACGGAGCGGGGCGACTGGACAACCACCGTGGTGCCGCTCAAACTAGTTTGAAAAGATTTATTTAGCTAGAAATTAAATTATTTGTCTCCGGCGGCCCTTAGCGAGGATTGTATATAATATATGAAAATCAAGGCGGGCTAAAATCCCTTCCCAATTAAGGATTTTTAAGACCCTGAAGATTCTATCTTTCCAAAACCCCCCGAATGCAATATAAACTCCAGATAAGTTACCAATACCAACAATTTAACAAAATATTACCAAAAAAAACCTCTCGATCTACGGAGCGCCCCCCTCTGCTTAAACCTCACCCTTCCCCCTTCTCCTCTCTCCTCTCTCCTCTTCCTCTCGGCTCTTCCTCCTCCTCCTCCATTTTGCACTATCATTAAAATCCAAATCCTGCAACTTCCCTAGCGTAGAGCTCATTCCGGTCGCACTCCTCCTGAAATGTCTTCACAGCCTCAAAGTAGCACCGCTGCTCAGCCAACAGCCCCTCGTACACGCCCGTAAGTTGCGCTAGGCGTCCTTCTCTGACCTTGAGCAGGGTCTTCTTCGCTCCTACAGAGTCCTCCACTCCCTTGAGTATCCCTTCAAACTGCTGCAGAAACTGCTCCTTGCTGGCCTTAGTCTTCATCGCCGCATCGAAGTTGTTAGTGATACTGTTCACGAGGCTCACTTCCTTTTGGAGCATGCGGTAAGTCTCGTCGAGAGTGTTGTAGCAGTCAATAAACTTCTTGTTCTCGCCAAGCTTGAAAGCTACTTGTTGGTAGAGCTCCGTGAAGCGCCGCTCGTACTGGATCAGCTCCGTGCGTGTCGGAATGTCGTCAATTGCGCGCATCCCACTTGAAAGTGTCAAGTTACGTTCCGCCAACAGCTTCCTCAGGCGGTCGTACTTGGCCATGATCTTCGTGTGCATGACTTCCACTTGTGTGAGCCGTGCCATCTCCTCATCCTCGTGCCCCGCCGCCTGCAATCGCTCTCGCTCCTTGTCCGCCGCATCGAGTCTCGAGAGTTCCGCCTGTAGTTCATCGCGCTCCCGCTTCACACCATCACGGAAGCTTTCGATTTTTCTCTTCAAGCCCTCGTTCTTTTGCACCAGCTCTTTCAGCCTTTTCAGGTCATCTACCCGCCCGCTCGCCTCGGCGGCCCTTTCTTTGGCGGCGATATCGCCACCCCCCTCCATACGCGCACGCAGGCGCTGCATGCCCGTTTGCATGTCGACAAGAGCCTTTCTGGCTGTTGCAAGGGTCGCCTCAGCAGCGGCGCGAGTGCGCTTGGCCTCGGCGAGCTTGGGTTTGAGTGTATCACGCTGCTGCTTAAGCACCTCTTGGCGCCGCTTGAAGGTAGCCACCGCCACACGACCACCTGCTGCGATGCTGCTTTCCTGCTCGTTTAATCGACGCCGCGTCTTCTCCACGTCGAGCTCATAGCGAGCAGCTGCGGCAGCAATGTCATCTGTGCCGAGGCTCATAATGGTCCCCACACGTTTCTTTGATGCGTTCGTTTCCGCGCCATGGTCCCCTATGGACCGCATGCCCTCAAGCAAGTGCCCTTCTTCGACAGCCATTTCTCTGGCGAGCGCTGCTTCGGCCGCCGCGGCCTTCTTTGCTTCGTTCACCAACTTGCGCTCGAAGGCCGACAGCTGTTTCTCTTCGCGGCCTGTAGAAAGCGGTCTTATCTCCCCTGCTTTCCCGCCTCCTTCCGATTCCGCCCTTGTGTTATCTTCGGCACCTGCCCCGTCACCCGAGCCAGCGAGGCCACGGCGTGCGCGCATGGTCTCCCCGTACTCGAGCAGGGCAGCATGCACTCGAGACTCTTCGGTGTCGCGCCGCACTTTCGCCACATCATTTCTCAGCCGAAACTTCCGCTGGGGGCCGTACCGTTTTATTGCGCCTAGTAGCCCCTCTACGGAACCGTCGGAGCATTGTTCCACGTAACCACCCTCGTGAGGCAGCGCATAGTTCTTTCCGAATTGCTGGTGAGCGTACAGCCGAAGTTTGCCCTGCGTTTTCCGCCGGAAACCCGCAAACTTATCAACGAGCCAAACAATCGTGGGCAGTACATTTGCCCAGTCACTTCCCTGAATTTGGTTCGCCTGCAGCGGGTGTGGGCACTGCATGGCGCGCATCACGCGGATGATCTTTTCGCAAAGCTGCACCTTCACACCTATGGAAGCGTTCTCCTCGAAAAGGAGGTCCACATCGACATGCACGCCACTCGATGTTATACACCAGCAGAGTCCGCCAACCGCCTACAATTGGAAAAGAATAAGCCTTGAATTTATCGGAAAGACACGCAGGATGATTGTACTCCGATGATGCGAACCTTGTCAAATTCCGATAACGTTGCAATGCGTGCTCTGAAATAGCCAGCGCTCAGCAAAATAAGACTTATTTCGGCGAAGGCTTGCGCCTGCAATTCCTTCTCGGCATGTGATGTTTGGTCATTGTGGCATCCTGATGTTTGGACAAGAGACTCCATGATTCCTGACATAGAGTCCCCCAATTTTTTGTTTTGTATCTTTGGTCGTGGATTGAACAACCCCCAATTTTTGTGGGTTTTTATTTTTGTCTCTGCGCGCCACCACTTAGAATATCTTTGGTCGTGACAGGAGAAGCCGGTTCATGATTGGCCACCTAAAGATTGGCGGTTGCGCGATCTGAGGGCTTGAGGTAGGACCCCGTATGAAAGGTCTACCGAGGATGCTATGGAACAACTGCCCGTTTCCTTCGTCGAGATAAAAGAGCAATAAACAAAAATATTAAAAAAAACACAAATTATCTTTGCTTGCTTTGCACCAAGCGAACAAATAATTCTAAATTTTAACGGTTTTCCAACGGAAACACAACGAAGGCGGACTTGGGTCGACCAGGCGATTTCCCGAGCGTCGAGAACGCCGCCAAGTATCCCTTAGATGCCCCTGGTTTGTTTCATTTCGCCCAAATGAACTCGATCCCGGATCTCAGTCCGTTTGAAAGCCGCTGTCGGCTGATCTGGGAGCCCCACCCCTTGAGCCGCGAAATATTTAACCATTAGTAAATTCTTCACAAACTAAAAGTTTGCTACTTGGGTCTAAGGGCCGCCATGCTAAAGCACTTAGATAACCACATCGAGCAAGAGCTCGGTAAACGGCCAAAACACCGAGTGTGCGAATAAGCGCTTATAATAAATTACCGAATAGAAATTCAATGAACAAGGGGCGCAACTCCCAAGCCCCTATATTTCCCCCCCAAGAAATCACGATTTTCAGAGTTGGGAAAAAAGGGCAAAAGCTGTTCGAATTAGGGCGGGTCTAGTCTCAATTATAATAGCCGTTTTTAAAGGAAATTTCTGATATTTCTCATAAAAGCCGAAAGATTAGCGCATTAGAACACACAGATTACCAAATAATTATTTAAAAAATAAATTATAGTGATTTTTTGTGACTTTTTGTGACTTTTTCAACCCTCAAAAACCCCCAAAAAGTCAAAAACTTTTTGACCTAGCCCTAGTGTCACCTTAAATTGTTTCGTTCCTTTCTTTATCCTCTTTTATTAATTTTTTCTCTTTTATTTCGTCTCTTTTCCCTCTTTTTTCTATTTCTTTTCCTCTTTTTCTTTTCTCCGCTCCGAAAAATTGCCGATTTTGGAAAATCGAGCTAGTTCCAGACCCAATGGCCTCTGTCGTCCTCGCGGAGCTGGACGCGGACTACATTTCCCCGAGCGCGTTATCAAATCTAGTTAAGAAATACTATACTTTACTAGAAAAATGGATCTTAGTTAGTAAAAAAAATGGAAATCTTATTTGGAGTTCAGTAGTGCGGCCTTAAACCACTAGAGGCCTTTTCAATAGTAAGTATGACTGAGATGGGGTGTCTCGCTGGACTCCTTTGAGTGGGGTTCGCCACAGATCGGGGGAAACGTGGAATTAGGGGGCACTTCACATTGGAGAGTGCGTGGGTACTATATCATGTATTGGACCGCCGGTGACCCGACGACGGAACGCTGCCTTGTGTCACACCGCGAAGATTATTTAAATAAAAAGATCCTAATTCCAAATCAATTTAATATTTTTTGATCCGTGGCGAACCCCACATGGAACCCCAATCCTTTGAGCTTTGAGCTTTGAGCTCGCAGGCCTAACTCCCATCTCATGTCGCGCTTACTATTTCTCATCTCAA
>Ga0099799_10098_pt1 | contig 25638 bp, 16 predicted proteins | sample Uncmet6_SortLC_1_FD_89033 | JGI IMG/M metagenome (GOLD analysis project Ga0099799, IMG submission 89033) | Marine eukaryotic communities from CALCOFI LINE 67, Pacific Ocean - CN11_C50_N6_SortLC_1 | ecosystem: Environmental > Aquatic > Marine > Oceanic | place: Pacific Ocean: Monterey Bay...
GTACAGCAACAACAGCCACCCGAAGTCGAGGAGGGCATCGGACGTATCACTACGTCCGGTACTGTCCTAACAGGCCATGCGACCGAGCTGCAGGGGCAGAGGCTTCGGCCAGGGGACGCCATCCTTGTCACCCTTCCGGATGGGTCCGAGGAGATGCGGGTCCTCACAATGGTGCTGTCGGAATCTTCGGCCTCTCTCTCGACCCCGTTTGGTGCTTCCCTAAGCAAACCGGCTGATTTTCGCTTCATCAAGAAGCCGCGGGACGCGGCTAGGGAGGGGGACGAACGGGCCAAAAGGGCAAGGGCGACAAAGGAGGAGGAGGAGCGGTCGGCGTTCGGGATGTACGGCAATGGGCCAGAGCTCGTCTATAGGGAAGTTACCGAACATGGGAGCTACCGGATCCGAAGGGAGAAGCTGAGGGGAGAAGCTAGTAGGGGTGATATGCTCCACATGCGGACCAAGAGGAAATCGGACAAGTATTGTTGAGATGACAGAATAATTACCTACCGAAGAAGTTATTATAATCGATCCATCTATTGCTTCTTATCTTTGTTCATCATCTTACTCCAGTATTCGCTTTCGCCTCGCTCCTTGAAGCCGTTCGTAGCCAGCATTCGCTTTACTCTCTCCTTCACTTCGTCCACAGAACGATCCCCAAAGCGGATGCGGTGTCTTCCAGCGTACAGTTCGAGCAGGTCATTTACCGCATCTCTGCCTGCTCGCTTGGGCCGTCCGAGCTCCCAGTAAAGCTTGTTAAGCCTTTCGCGCTCTTCCGAGCCCCATGCTTTGTGTCTGTTAGGCATGGCAGGTTGACTAGCCGGAGATGACTAGTAAATATGTATGGGATGCGCTCTGTAGCGCAGAAAACGAAAACGAACATTCTGTAGAGATACCTATATTGCAAAGATCAGCATTGAGTGAAATGAATTCATGAGAAAGTTCATCCTTATTTTTATGGTAATCTGTGAATCGCGTCTTGCCATGCTTAGGTATAGAATGCTATGGTGCATTGTCTTTAGGTGTGTCTCATATTCTATGAGCTGTTTCTATTTTGGTATGAATGCTAGATGTATATTGCAAACCAATTGTGATCACATGGGTTCCGCGGTCATCACTTATTCGCTACCATCCCAAACACACCGCGAGCCTGACGGACTTCTTGATGTGGGAGATAGAGAAGCTGTGCGGATGAATACTTCCCTTGATTTTGTCTCATCTTTGACCTTTTTCCTGATGGCAGAGAGGTTCGTAGGCTTTGTAACTGACTGGAGGTCGACCTTGTGAACGGAGGGACTGTATGGATATCTGGTCAAGGGTGACTCCTTCCCAGCAGCTTCTTCGACATCAATACGGGATGCCTCAGATTTGATCATGATTTCAAGCGTTTCCTTCTCTTCAATAGAATTGGATGTTTCGATACCATCACTATTGAGATGGCTTGAGAATGTGGCCTGCACGGATTCTTTCCAGCCGTCAAACGTCAAACACCAGCTAAGTAATGCGTTGGGTTCTTCTTGATGGCTGTCGGAACCTGCCCAGTTGTTGTCATCAACGTTGAATTGTTGTCCCTCGGCAAAGGGTGGTTCTGTAAGTACTGACATGTTCGGCGAGGAATTTTCTGGTGGTGAGATTGGCGGCTTAGCCGCTCCCAGGATATCATCGATGGACTGCTTGAGACATTTCTCGTTGATGCCATTGAAATCTACTTCGGGAGATTTCGTAGTCTTGCCTCCATTTTTGCTCAACGAATGATCAACATGCTCAATATCGTCCCTTTGTTCCCTCTCGTCGTTGTCTTCGTCGAAATCTTGCTCCTCGGGGATATCAAAAAGAAACTGACCTCTTAGAAACTCCACTTCGGGCTCCATGCCGTCCGCGACGAAGGGCGAAGTGGGACAATCGTCTCGGATATGGTCTTCGCAGTCACAGTCATAATCTCGGGGAAAATCGTAACCCTCGCCGTCATCACGGCAATCATTCATCGCTGTAGAAGCAAATGTCTCTCCGTAGTAATTGATCATGATTGGATTCTTTTCCCGGCGATGTGTTACTAGCTTGGCGAAGGAACGGAAGAATGGCATCTCACCGGCATGTGCGGAAGGCGAAGTCCAAGATGTGCTAAACTCGACAATCCAGCAGAGTCAAGCAAAACTGATGGAAATGAACTCGAAAACAGCGAGAGCGACGGAGTCTATCAAAATGGAAGCGCTCTCTTGGTCAGTTGGGACTTATGTTTGCCACGGACTATGGAATGAAAACATTTTCGTGATCCAATCGCATGTGAAATGGGTACGTTGATGTACGTACGCTCGATGAGAGCGCTAAAACCCAATAATTCACTTCCACCTTAGACAGGGCGTCAAAGGCTTATTCGTACCTATCGCCTAATGTTAATATTTGGAAACTTAATATCTGAATATCTTTAATACCCCATTCTAGGAAGAGAGGAGATATCGCGTAAATTGTTTGCGCGCGCGCGAGGCTCACTTCACACTTCAAATCAACACATCAGACGTCAGCAACCCTCGACGACCCTCGACGATCCTCGACCCTCGACCCTCGACCCTCGACCCTCGACCCACTATGCGGCATATTTGTTCGTTGCGATCATGAAAGGTCCTGCATTCAGAAGATTTCCGAAGCGTTGGGCCACAGAATGCATAGCCGGCAGGTACGCTGGGGATCAGCCCTTTTTTGCGGGCCTTGTACGAGCGACATCTTTCTCCCACGGCACATACCAACCTCCAAGAACGGTGCAGAATTGGGAAAAACTGGCTGACAAAGAACTAGCACGGTCCAAGGCGGGGGAAACGGTGGAATCCCTCCGAACTTCGCGGATGACGCCAGAAGGAATCGCTATGCAACCTGTATACTATGACCTCAGATCAGACGAACCTGAAATGCCTGGAGTGTATCCGTATACTCGTGGGCCGTACGCCACCATGTATACCGCTCGGCCTTGGACTATTCGGCAGTATGCTGGCTTTTCCACGGCAGAAGAGTCAAACAAATTTTATCGCCAAAATCTTGCTGCCGGTCAGCAGGGTTTGTCGGTGGCGTTCGATCTTCCCACTCACAGGGGCTATGATTCTGATCATCCCCGGGTTGTGGGAGACGTTGGTATGGCCGGTGTACCCATCGACTCGATCGAGGACATGAAGATCCTCTTTGCTGGCATCCCGCTCGATCGCGTGTCAGTAAGTATGACGATGAATGGCGCTGTCCTCCCAGTTCTAGGTATGTACGTCCAGGCTGCTATCGAGCAGCAAGAAGCTCTCGGCGATAAGAGTCCTTTCTCCGAGGGGAAGGAGGGCGGCAATGACAAAAAGTCTGTCTTGACGAGCCTCAAGGGAACAATCCAAAACGACATACTCAAGGAATTTATGGTGCGAAACACCTTCATTTATCCTCCCGGCCCATCTATGGCAAGAGTAATTGCGGACATCATGGGCTTCACTTCCCATAAAATGCCCAAGTTTAATAGTCTTTCGATCAGCGGGTACCACATCCAAGAAGCGGGAGCAGATGCAGCTCTGGAACTCGGACTAACCTTGGCTGATGGAATAGAGTATGTCCGCACTGCAGTTGGAACGGCAGGGCTCAAAGTTGACGACGTTGCCCCTAGACTTAGCTTCTTTTGGGGCGTTGGAATGAATTTTTATATGGAGGTAAAAAAATCTGAATACGTGTTCGCAGCGGTATCTTCTTTTTGCAAACATGGCTTGCATCAAACTTCAATACTAATGTGTTTCTTCATTTCTCGCTGATGTCCACCTAATTTATAGATTGCCAAAATGCGAGCTGCACGGAGAATATGGGCGAATTTGCTCAAGGAGGTAAGCAACTGATGTGCTGTCTGTTGCCTTGTCTCTCTTGCACTTTACAATGGTTACATCTAACACGTTTGTTTCTTCGATTCTCGCCGGTGCAAAATTGGAACCAAATGGAAAAACAGAGGTTCTCACCTGAGAACCCAAAGTCTCTACTTCTTCGGACGCATTGTCAAACTAGTGGATATTCTCTTACTGAGGCCCAGCCAATGAACAATGTAATAAGGACTACTATCGAGGCCATGGCAGCAGTCCTAGGAGGAACTCAGAGTCTTCACACGAATTCTTACGACGAGGCGGTTGGTCTACCCACCGTGCAGACGGCCAGAATCGCGAGGACGACTCAACTTATTCTTCAAGAAGAGGCACACATATGCGACGTTGCTGATCCTTGGGGGGGGTCGTATATGATGGAGAGTCTCACGGATGAGATCGAAGCGAAAGCTCTAGACATTATATCAGAGGTAGAAACTGCTGGCGGGATGACGGAATATATCAACAGTGGCATGGCAAAACTTCGCATTGAGGAAGCAGCGACTCAAAAGCAAGGTCGCATAGACTCAGGGGAAGATGTGGTTGTCGGTGTTAATAAATACGAACTCGATGACAGCGAAGAAGAGGAACAGCAAGTCCTACAAATTGACAACACTTCGGTGAGAGAGAACCAGATTTCTCGGCTTGTCGACCTAAAGGCCAACCGCGACGAAGCAGCAGTGGAAGATATTTTAGATCGGCTCGAGAGAAGCGCACGATTGGAACAGAGTACTAGTCAAGGCAGCGATTCCAATAATCTTATGGGCCTAAGTATTGAGGCAGCAAAGTTGAGATGCACAGTGGGAGAGATTAGTAACGCCCTGGAAGTCGCTTGGGGTCGCCACGTACCGAGATCATCTGTCGTCCAGGGTGCTTACAGCGCCTCATTTACCTCGGCTACAGGCAGTGGTGCTGGCAAAACGATATACAACAAAGAATATGAAGATATTCTCGATGAGGTCAAAATATTTGAAGAGAACGAGGGAAGGAGGCCTCGGATTCTTGTCGCCAAGATGGGACAGGATGGCCACGATAGAGGGGCAAAGATTATTGCAAGCGGATTCTCTGATTTAGGTTTCGATGTCGACGTTGGACCACTGTTCCAAACACCAGAAGAAGTCGCACTCCAAGCCCTCGACTCGGACGTCCATGTAATTGGTATCTCTTCTCAAGCTGCGGGTCATAAAACTCTCCTTCCAGCCCTGAAAAAGGAGCTAGAAAGCCGAGATGCGAGGCATATTCTTGTCGTTGCAGGTGGGGTGATTCCGCCTCAGGACTATGCCTTCCTAATGAAAGAGACGCAATCCTGCTGCGCCGTCTTTGGGCCCGGAACTAGGGTCACTGACGCCGCCAGAAAGGTTCTAGGGCTAATTCCACGAGGAACCTAACTAGGAAGGCAGATAGATTGGCGATATTAATGGGAGATACAGTAATGCTTTGTAGCTCAAAATTACTAGAGCTTTCGGATTACGAAGAATGCCAGTTCTCACCCTTGCCTTCACAAGTACTAACAACGCAAGCACTCACAGAATGCGAGGGTGAATACGAGTCGTAAACCAATAGCCATCGGTACGTGTCAGTGAAGAGTATGGGAACGGGATCAATCTCATTTAAGCGAACAACCCCGTCGTCGCTTGGTTCGATCCAGAATGCACTCTTCGACATTGCCTCTCGTCGTTTCTCAACTTCCTCTTCATGCAATTTTTGCGCGGCGGCCTTGGCGACAAAGTTACCCAGTTGGGCGAGCAAAAAGGCTCCTGATATGAGAAAATAAGTCCCAGTTTCTACTTGAGATGACACATAAAAGCATTGCCCATCTTCTGCTCCAACGATTCCGAACGTAACCAAGGTCGCAAAAACGCTGTCCAAAGAGCTACAATATTCATTGACCATGAATGAACTGAGGTCTCCGACTTGCCACGCTGCAATAATAACAGAAAGAATGTATACTTCTACATATTGCCAGCTCTTGATGATTTGGATTCTTGCGAGATACAATTTCAGTTTGTTTGATGTCATTGGCGCGAACCATACTTTGATGAAAAAGGACAAGAGCACGACTGGCATTACCAGAGTTGTTACGACAAGGATCAGAGAGAGGATACCAAGACCAACCCACTGCCATGGATCACCGAGAAATCGCGCTTGATTTATGAGAGCTTTGACAATGGAGAACACACTATAACGGGCTGAAAGTAGAAGGAATATATTTAATCGGAGATCGGAACAAAAAATAATGGTGAGAAAAGATTTGAGCGAATAAAAATGAAAACACAAAAGCAATTCTTGGGTATTCTCTCAGCCTCCAGGATTCTCTTATACAACTCACCGATTGCCCTATCAAACTCTTGGCCAGTTTCAATGACAACGCCCACAAGGCCAAAAATCTCGAAGTGAAACGAAGGGATCACACAGCCAATACCCATCACAATAGCGATGGTGATAGCCACAAAAACTACAGCGATGTTGGTGCCGTTCTTTACTCTGACCAATCTTGATGGCTTGTGATCTCCCAGTCCAAACAGATGATGGCGCAATTTGATGTTCGCCGTGCCCACCAAAGAAGATAGGGAGGGAGGAGACGGCCCATCTAAATCTCTCTCGGAATTGCGCTCAATACTATCTTCTTCATCTTTAGACATAGTGGCTTGGCTTTCCCTCTCGATGCGAGAAGACAGAGCGTCTTGGACTACCTTGTCATGATAGTAAATAATTACGTGAGACGACAATTGTGATAGGACTTGAGCAGTCATGTTCGCGTATAATCCCCACAATGCAACTAGTATCAGATCGACCGAATAGAGATTTTCGGGCAAAAATGCGTAGGCTGGGCTATCAATGGAAACACGGAATGCCACCATGGCTACGATTAACACAAAAATGTCAACCATTGAATATTTTCCTAGGGCGTCAAGCCATGAAAATATTTGGCCCCTCTTTTTTGCCGATACCCATGTTGGAGGGGAAAAGAAGAGTACCAGGGTTGCTAGTTGCTTTGAATAAGGCCATACCCCGGAGAAGATTATGATAAGAATTGCCATTTCTGTAGCTCCCGCCTTCCACATCTCAACAACGGTCCCAGCGACCGAAAAATCGTAGAAGTTGTCAAGAGACATGTCTTGACCACCGGCTTGGAACGCGATGTTCACTGTTCCGCCAAGAGAAAGATGACCACTAAGGAACAATGCTGTATTGGCCACAATAATGATAGGAAGGATCAGGCGAATGGCAAGTGGGATGCTCCCGCTCATCGCCAAAGATTTCGTCGACGTAGCAATAAAGCCCCCGAGCTCCTTTTCATACCGTTGTTCTGCCAACAGCCGACCGACTTCATCAGTCGTTAAGCTTTCCAACCACTTCGCATGCCTCTGCCTTACTACGAACCTAACAAGCAACACCCCAACTGTAAGAGCAACTGCGAGCACACCGGCAATGGCACCAAGCGCGGCAAAAAAGGGGGCTGCTGAATCGTCCGATAATTCTTCTGTGGCAAAGGCTACGAAGGGGGGAATATCCATACCAAAAAAGGGGTCACTGGGACACTTGCTTGCAGCTTTATTCAGTAAGCGATCCAACTGAACTTGGATAAGATCACCGCCGAGAACATTTGCCAAATAGTTCAGTAACATATTTAGAGCGTCGGTGGCTTCGTTGATCGCATCAGGAGAAGACGATAATTCACTGAATCGCTCGAGATCGGGACTTGAACAAGATATGCAACTTATATCCAACTTCATTTGCTGGACGCTGGCAAGCATATCCTCCAAAGAAAGAGATACTCCTTCGTTGTCCCTCGCACTATCACTGACTCCAAGGGCGTTTAGTTCAGGAGCCGGAACTGTTGCAAGCCAACACCAAGGATTCAGTACGTCACGAAGTGGAAAGTGCATGAGTGAGGATTCGCTCATTTTGACCCCGAACACAGCCAAGAGTTGAGCTGAGCTTAGTTCAAAGGCGATTTGGAGTTCGTTTTCCATTGCCTGCTTCTCGCCTGAAAGAACAACCCGAAGAACCGTAGAAAATCGCAACGGTTTGGCTTCCGCACCAATTGCGGCCTTGTTGTGAACATTATGAGCAAGTTGGGGGTAAAGGATTTCGATCGGACTGCCAATAGAGTCAATATTCTCAAGAGAGATATCCGAGACGCTAATTTCAATCACTGCACCGATTCCCTCAAAATCAATTTCGACGGCTTCATTGATAATATCACCCGGAATTTGAAGGGTACCTTCGACGCCGGATTGAGACCTTGTCAGAGGCGCAATAATTAAGTCATTGATTGGAAGAGATCCATTCATGTTCGGAGTGAGTAGCATCTCATCCATTGCAGCCTTCCCGAGGCTAACAAGAGAGCCATATGGTTGCGTTCCCAGACCACCAGCTTCCTTCGCCTCCTCTGGCCGAAGGAGCAGATCCCTCATATCTATAGTTTTGACTCCAGCGACATCTAGAGGCATCGAGCAGCCAGACCTCTTTGAGTCCCGCACATAATCCTGGACTATGCTATTCACCATGGGGGCAATACTGTCATCGAAGAAGGCGGGCAAGGCATTGAGGACCAGCTGTTCGTACATTTCTGTGGCTGCATTAAGTCCGGACGACATGACACGAGTCAAACCATGCGAAGAATGGCTTTTCAAGGTAGGAGGACCAATGTCATCAATTGACACGTCTAGGTGAGCAATTTTTGCCTCATAAACAGACGACATAAAACATTCGAGTATCTGGTCAGTGTGAAATAGCGACCCCAGCTGTAAGTCCCCGATTTGACCTTGATCCACACCAAGCAAGATCACAACACCTGCCTCCAAGCCCCGAAGGGAAGCCGTGATGCGAATGCGTTCTGAGACAATTGCCGTTGAATCATCTTCTATTCTTCTACCAGGCATCTCGATTACATCTTCAGACACTTTCATTCTCATGATTACCTCAATTTCGATCTCTAGCTCATCGAGGGCGAGCCGACTTTCAACCATCTGAGGCGCAACTACGGTTAGAGCCTCCATTTCTGTGAAAGAATCTAAGCCAATTAATCTGAATGATTCCATTTCCACCTCTACTTCCTCTAGAATCGGAATTTTGCTTGGAAAATTGTTGTCTACAAAAATGGGGTCGGCGTCAAGTGGAATAGTAAGTGACCCATCATCAGCGAGCAGATGACAGCGCAAAAACTCATTGATGTTGAGATCGCCATTCTCTCTCATCCCAAGGAGTTTATTCCCTTCATCAAGAGCAGCATTTATTCCCGCACTAACCATTCCATCTGTACTGGTAAAATCGAAAAGGTCGACTCCGTCATTTCGAGCTGCCTCTAACAAGTCCTCTCCAGCAGATAACATGCTGGCTATGGACTTTGACGCGTCCACGTATGGGTTGCCCTCAGGAAGGAAAGGATCAATTCTCAACTTAACATCGAGTAGGAGGGTCGAGAGGATATCGCCTAGGGCACTGAGCTCATCGCATAGCACCTCTTGGATCTCTCTCTCCACGGTGTTGCGGACAGCAAACTCGAAAACATTGGCGATTGCAGCCGACACGCTACCTTCAAAGTTCATGTCGACGACATTAATGGCGGCAGCACACGCATCAATATCTCCCTTAACTGGTCCAAGACTGTCGAAATTGGGCGAGGTGAATGAAAGGATGGTTCCCAAATTGTTATTTTCCGCCAAAATCTCTCCTCCGCCCTCACTGTCAATATCACCAAGAAAACCGGCGTCGTAGGAGTACTTCCAATAAAAGCTACACGTCAGATCGACTTCGACGTTAAAATCAAGAGTGATCTCTTTCTCACTAGGTCGATCATGATTCATGTTCATATCGTGCAGATAAAAGCCGCTGCATTGAAGATCTGTGATGGCGATATCCACCGACGACAGCGGTGTTGGAAGATCCTTGTTCATGACCGTGTCAGGGAGCCCTAGCACCATCGTTTCGAGAAGGCCATTCAGTACCTCAAATTCGTCGATTTGACTGCCTTGGTCCTGACTGCCATGATCGAATATGCCACGAAGTATGCGCGGATAGGATTGCACCTTGGGGTTCAGTCTTTGCAATCGATCTGGGACCTCCGACGCCAATGACACAGCGCCAATGGTTGGAGCTGCTGGCGTGACGATGGCTGTACCTGCGACGGACTTCGGCAAGGGCTGCATCAGAGCGGTTGGCAATAAGGATCGCTCCGTTTCTTTTCATGCGATTGTGCTGCCCTATGTGGTGGATAGCACTCACTCTTCCAGTGCCAAACCGCTTTCTTCTAAATGAAATAATAATATGCTCAAGGGGCAACGTACACTAACTAGAAGTGCGATACTTTTTTACAACTCGTATGAAAAGTACTACTGTATGTGTATCTACTATCATACGAGCGCTCTAAAATAAACGTGTTTTTGTCATTATTGACCTGTTGTGGGATTCAGAATAGAACGGTTTAGGGTTCGATTTTTTGAACGATCGATACACGATCGATCAACACCGAATTCACATGTCGAAGATTATCGTTCCCTCGATCCGTGGACTAATTTCCGGGTGGGTGACTGATCACAAAAGGAATATACGAGCGGAGTATGTTATTAGAAGATCATCTATATTATGCGAATGATGAAGAAGGGAATCTAAGGAGCATCTAAAGAGCCCGCGCCCGCGATATCTCGAACATATTGGTCTGCAGGAACGTCCGACTCGCCTCCCTGATCTCTTCGGAAAGGTCGATCCCCACGTCGGCCTTGATGGCGGCGGCGTCCCACACCCGACCGGAGTCGCGGGCTTTGGCGTCGATCGCGAGCACGGCGTCGACGCGCCCCCTGGCCTCGGTGCCGGGATTGGCCGCGGAACCGACTCCCAGGTACGGGAGGACAGTCTCGGGGACAAAGCGGCCGCCATTTGAGGAGAGATCTTCGTCGTAGGATACGAGCAGGCCGGTGCCGGATGTCTCGTGCTCGGTGAAAGCCGTCCGGACTAAGGCGGACAGATGCAGGGCGCAAACCTCTTGGGGACCGAGGTCGTCCAGGCTGTCCAAACCGAGGGCGAAGGCGCGGGCCCGGACGGCCTCCGACGGGGAGCGGCGCTGCTTGATGCAAGCGTTGCGCTTCTTTTGCGTCGCCTTTGCGAGGGCAATGTTCGCCTCGCGGTAGAAGAAAGCCCATGGCGCCAGTGGGAAGGCCTCGCGGAGCTGCCCAAGGTACGCGGTGGCCGCGCTCGGGAGCTTGAGGTACATTCTCTCGAGGGCAGGGTCAGGTGTGCGGGATAGGAGGTGAACGACGTCACGAACGAGACTCTGGACCTTGGCGGGGTCGCAGTTATCAGAACCGTGCGTGTTCCTGATCTTGTCGCACGCCTGGAGCGCGTCCATGAGGGCGGGATGCTCGCTAACGACGCGCGTCGAGGCGGGCTCGGCCACGGCGAGGGCATTGGAAACGACCGTGGCGCCAGACCTTCCCTCGTTCAGAAGGAGACCTGACACGGGAATTGACTTGATGGGCGCAGAATCCGGCCGGGCGTCGTAGGCGAGGACGGCGGAGACGACCTCATCGAGGGGGAGGGAGTAGCGGTGCTCACCACAGTGGCGGGACAACGCCATGATGTCCACGAAGGCAGGGAACTTGGTAGGCTCATCCCTGTGGGGGGACCAGTCCAGGTCGCAAAACTCCCCGTAGACCTTGACGTACGGTGACAAGCTGTTGCGGCTTCGTTCCTCCTCACCAGTAGAGGCGAAGCTTCCCGGGACGTAGTAAATTCCGGAAAGGCTGAGCTCCCCCTGCAGTATCATCTCCATCTTGTCGCGAGACGCATGCTCGTCGGGACCGAATTGTGCGGCAATTAAGGACCCGGTATCCACTGAAGGAGGGGGCGGATGGGAGCCGGAGTGGGTCGCCGCGTCGGCGATGTCGGGAACCTGCGCCGTTCGGCGGCCGACGAGTCCGGTCCGACGCCAGGAGGAGGATCCGACGCCAGCTGCTACAGTAGCGCATATTGCTGTCGCGGCGGTTGCCGCTACGGCCAGGGCGGACCGACGGCGGTACGTGTGGTCCATGCTGTCCCTATTGCCGCCCGCCGCGGAGACGGTGGGGTGGGCAACGGGCAAGGTAGAGGTTTTGCTGATCATTGTGAATTTAATTGTGACTTCAGTGTTACCTGCTGAGTTTTCTCGTAAATAACAGAGGAACCCGCGCCAAATTTCATTCGTACTTTCCAAGTGCAGGTACTAGCTATGCAGTCATCTCCAAGTCATTTTCCTAACCCTAATTCGATCGTTGTGGGGATTGGGCATACTAGCTAGAGTACTTACTCTAGTAGTACTAAGTAGTAGTAGGTCTCAAAGGAAGGATCGTGCACAGTAGATCTACGAGAGCTCGTAGTCTAGCTAGCTACTGTAGCTGCGCCTGGAGGCCTGAATTGTTTGCGCGTACGCGCATCAAATATCAATCCCGCGATCTGCAAAAAACCTGCGGCGGCAAGATCCTCATCGGTTAGAAAGCAGTTGGGATCTTAAAGATAGACCTCGGAGACTGGATGTAAATGTGGTCACCGTGGTTGGACCGCCATGGGTGTGGGTTTGAGAGTTTGAAGCCTTTTTTGGCATTCGAGCCCAACCTGGTCAAGGATTTGATGTTCAATCTTAACCCTAAGTGGAAACACTCCACACACAATCTAAAGTTATAAGTTATATATTGATCAGAAGTACACTTCTTGAGAAGAACGGAGTCAATTAATTATTACCACCATTCCGATGGCGAAGGTCTTCATGGATTTATGTGCAGACTCCTAGGTAGAGTATGCATCACGGTATTGCCTCCGCCCCCGCCGCGTTTTCCTCCTCCTCCTCGGCCGCGTGGAAGCAATCGCCTCAGCATCCTCTTCAAGATTCCTCCTCTCTACGCGATAGACATCAGTGATGCGGACACTGTCCGCAAGGAGGAACAACTCCAAGCAGGCCCGTGACCTGTCTATCAAGGTGCGATCACTGGGCTGGATTAGGCACCTTTCTGTTTTGTCGATGAATGTAGCATGCTCCTCGGCACAGTTGGGAAGGGTGCCGGAGCTGTCATAGACAAAGGCATGCCTGCTTACATCACCCTCTGTGCCTTTTACGTCCGCCATGCAGAATCTGACATGTCCATCCTGCACCCTCATCAGGGCAGCCTCAGCCCCCCCCTTCTGCCGATGATAGTTTTCATAGACAAAATGGAGCTTCTCTTTCACACACGGAGCAGCCTCGATCGTAGAAAAGGCAGGCTCCTCGGTGAGATCTGGTTGGACCTCATCATAAAGTGTATTGCAGCCAATGGGGCTGCCCAGTCGCTCAGCAGCAATTCATCGGTAAACTCAACGGTTTTACGAGCGTACTATCTGACAAGAGCAGGATAAGAAATGCTTTCCACTACTGCAGGTGTGTATATGTATGTCAGCAGTCTGACACGGTGAAAGCAAGGAATAATCCCTGAGCTCGATACATTCATTCTTTGCCCAAACAATCCAACTTCCCTTGCGTCACTTTGAATGCCATCTATGAAAGTTTCATTAGAAAGCAATGTATAACAAAAATGTTACATTGCACTATTCTGTATTAATATACGCACAAGAAGTATCCCCTTCACTTACTTACCCTCTTGCACGAGTGGTAAAGGCTTTTACTGTCATGTTGTGCAATAACTAACTAAACCCAGACCCTTTGGGATGAAATCCGTGCTACCTGAAACTGATGATTGACTGAAGAAGGGTACCTTATCAAGATCACGATGAGCTTGCCACTGCCTTCTTTGCAATCTCTTGTTGCTTCCTGTGGTGAATGTTTTACCCGACCGAGAAATTGCAATTTCACTGCAGCTTTTTGGGGACAGATAAGGATTCCCTAAAAGCAAATGTATTGTATGCGTCTGGCATAAAGATCTATTCATACGCGCTCGCAGGTTTTGATAGGTCTCAGAAACAATGACTTGAGTACTAATTATGCATAGTATAATGCGTACGTCATAAGGAGAGCAATTCTATGTAAGAAACGTATTATGCTACTACAATATCTCGGGTGTGCGATGGAACGGGCCTGATGCTCATATTGGCTGGTATTCTGAAAGCCCCCATAATCGAATCCACCAACTGGGAGGGCATTATAGTTTCATGTATTATAAGAGGTGCGAGAGGAGACTGCCATTGGATAGGGAAGACATGCGATAGCGAAAGCTTTTCCTTCTGTCACTGCGTTAATGATATTAAGATGAAACAAAAACACAACGATAAAAAGTCATCTTTTTTGTCATGTGCGAAAGAAATTCGACTAAATATTATTAAGGGAAGTAATGGGTTACCGTTGGTATTATGTTGATAATCTCAGGGACTTTTGTAACTGTTACATCGAAATTTGTTTGCGAGTGGATCCTTTTGCATCTCAGGGCTTTTCATCAAATGCACGTAAGTTGTTCACGGATATTCACTATATATTCTAGTACCTATATCCATGATTTCTAAGGATAATTCCTCCAAGAATAAAACTTAAGCTATCGCAATCAATTTTAAAAGAAATTTCATCATTATTCCGTTTGCTGGGTGACGGTTGTCGCGAGAACCGGGGCAATGATCTTCTTGTCCGTATCGACATTGTCTATTTTAATTTTAACCTCATGAAGTTTTTTTTCGAAAAATTCTACAGCACCTGCCGATGTGAGTGTCCCCAGCTAACTAACTAACTAAGAGTGATTGAATACTACTTATTAATAAATAGTAGGTATGACAATAGCTATATGCTTAAGGTTGAATGAAAAGCCTTTTGTTCAACAGCAAGTCCAATTGAACTTTTTACACCATTTGATGTAAGCCGAGCAAGGGCTTCACTCGCCTGCGACGCGATGCTCTCGATGCAACCGATGACCCGTAACTCGTCTCTCCAGAACACATCAATACCCTCCGGCGAGAGGGAGATAGATTCAAGGAGGCGTCACCACGCACACCATGGCCGCCATCATCGCCGAAGCGCACGCTAACTACAGACCACTGACATTCTAATTCTAGTAGATTTACTCTCTAGATAGCAAGGATTTCTTCTTGGGCAACAAAAAATATTATTATTACTACTTATGTAATACAAAAGTTTCCGTCACTGACTAGTTAGTTAGTTCCTCCATGGATAAAAAGTCTGGCTATCGAAATCAATTTCAAAAGAAGCTTCGGCATTCTCTCCGGTTGGCGTGAAAAACCAAGTGCAGGCATCATTGGTGTTCTTGTTCCCGTCCTTGTTGATGGTAAAGAGGGAGTTCTCGTTGCTTGGTCCGTCCGGTCCTCGCTTAAACTTCAAGATGAGCTCGTCGTCCTCCGGATGAGGGTCGAGCTTCAATCTTGGGAGTTTGCTCTCGTCTCCTCCCGTTCCTGGGGGACAGAGAAGGTGATAGTCGCCGACAAGGGTGTCATCTGAGGCATTCGTATAGGCTGAGCCAATGATTGAGATTGCCGAGTGGTGGTCAACGAGTGCGATGCATAACCTGGAACTTGGAATCGTCGCGACGGGATGGGAACCATCCTTCCAAAGCGCGAGGGCGGTGGTTCCTCCGCACTTGGGCTGAACAATTCCATATTGCCAGTACCCAAGATCATTTTGGCGTACAATGCCCTCGGAGTACTCCACGCAAACGGGTGTATCGGCTGATAAAACTTCCAGGGATCCTCCGAGAATCGTCTGGATATTTTCAGGCGTGCTGTCGGTGCACGGCGCCGCGTTAGGAGCGGAAGTAGGAACGGCAGGGGTGGGGGGAGCTGGGGGGGCTGGGGAGGCTGTAGGGGCAGGGGACCAAACAGAAGGGGACCAAGCAGCGGGGACAGGAGCTGGCTCTTGCGCAGCGCCCCATGAAGCCCAGGTTGAGGACCTTGCACCAGCTTGGAAGTCGGTTTTACCCGACTTCGACTTCAACTTGCGGAATCCCTGTCCGGCCGATGATGATCCCACCACCGCAAGCGCGAGAAAGAGCCAGCTTAGAATGCTTTGGGCCACCATCATAACGGGAAGTGTATTGAATCGAAGTGGTCTTTGCGAGATATGCCGTCCTGAAAGCATTGTTTCTTTTGTTCCCCCGGAGCTTGCTCTCCGATTTAGTAGTCTTACGTACTCTAATTAGTACCGTTGACGGAGGTCCCGAGAGTGAAATTGAATGAAGAAGAAAAAAAAGGTATGCTGGCACAGATTTTTGTCAATTTACGCTGGTAGGGTTCAGGTTTAAGATTGGCACAGCGGCGAAGTATCTGGGCCACAAAACGACGATATATGCATACGTACTAGAGTACTCTAGTAATATGCATAGAGTAGGTAATAATCCTAGTTACTAGTAGTATGCGATACGCATACAACAACAACATGAGAGTAGTGAGAGTGCAATTCTAATACTCACCCGGACGTGTACCACAGGATGCGTTCTAGAAGGTTTCCAGAAAGACCGCGAAAAGACCTGCACGATTCAAAAAGTAATATTCACTTACGAGCTCGTAGTACTGATGTGCTTGATTTGAGGCTTCTCTAAAAAATAACTCTCATCATAATATGCATCCATAAACATCTCGAACTCCCTCATATAACAAATCCCATCGTGCCGGCCCGCACCAGCAGCCACCAGTCCAGAAATGCGCCCCCTCCTGCTGCTCCTGGGCCTGGCCGCCTTGGCCACAGCCGCGAAGGAATCGTCCCCGGCCTCGCCGCCCAATCCGCCGGAGTATTGTCCGTCGAAGAAGACCTGCACGGCCGAGGACGGTTCCGTCTACTGCCGGGGAGATCGCTTCTACGACGTCGACTGCATGCCCCGCACTTGCAAGTGCAGGTACGACGGCGAGCTGCGGTGCTCGGGCGGGGGAAAGGACGCCAGCTGCGCGCCCCAGTGCAGGTCCGACGGCGACTGCGCCGTGACCATCCGCTCCTCGACGGCGCAGCCGGGCCTGTATCCTTTGTGCAGCTGCGAGGCCCGTTCGACCTCCTCCGCCGCGGCGGCCGCCTTCGACGAGTGCCTGGGGGAGGACGTGGGGAGGGGCGCCGTCTGCCGCAGGGCCAGGTGCGCCAACTCCTGCGAGAACATGCGCGCCTTCTGCTCCGACGAGGGCCGGTGCGAGCTCGCCGAGGAGGGCGCGCCCGGCGATCAGGCGAAGGAGGCGACAGAGGAGGAGGAAAATGGCGGCGGAGCGGAGGAGGAAGAGGTGCCGGAGGAGGTACCGGAGGACTCTACAGAGGACTCTACAGAGGACTCTACAGAGGACTCTACAGAGGACTCTACAGAGGACTCTACAGAGGACTCTACAGAGGACTCTACAGAGGAGGAGGCGTTGGACTGCCCCGCCGACGTGCGGGTCTGCGACGACGGTACCGTGGTCGGCCGCCTTCCCATGTTCGGGTGCGAATTCGAGGACTGTCCCTCCCCAAACTGCCACACCGCTTCCTCCTGTGAGGAATGCCTCGCAGGCCGCTCCTGCGGCGCCTGGGCCGCAGGCCGCTGCTTCCCCGACTGCAGCGTCATTGCCGACGTGGCCTGCTACGCTGCCAAGACCCCGGAGGACGCCGCCGCCGTCTGCGCCCGGGCCGACCGCGACGAGGCCGACGCCGAGCTGTGCCGGGGCAAATCGGACGGCTGCGAGGCGTGTGTAGGGACGGTCCTGTCCGACGGGGAGTCGACGTGCCAGTGGCACGGCAGCTGGTGCGGGGCCGAATGCCTGTGGACGGGGTGTGGCGCCACCACCTGCGAGGCGGATTCGGATGCGGCGCCAGGGGCGGGCGCGGCGTGCACCGAGGATGTCAGGGATTGCGGCGGCTTCTTTATCTCCCGCAACCCCGCGAACGGCTGCGAGTTCGAAGCCTGTCCGGATGCTCTGTTCTGTACCGCGGACGTCTTCGACTGCGGCGACGGCGTCTTTGTTTCCCGCGACCCCGCGAACGGCTGCGAGTTCGAGGCCTGTCCGGATCCTGTGTTCTGTGCCGCGGACGTCTTCGACTGCGGCAATAATGTCATCGTCATCCGCGATCCCGCGAACGGCTGCGAGTTCGAGGCCTGCCCGGAGCAGCTTTCAAAAGGTTGCATCCACAACGGTTTAAAATACAGCGTGGGCGAGGAGTATAAAGTCCAGTGCAACCGCTGCTCGTGCCAAGGGTCCGGCGGCATCAGTGCCTGTACAATGATGGCTTGCGACTGCGCCGACTGCACATACGACAGCCAAACGTACTGTGCCGGGGAGCGCTTCCTTGCCAAGGACGGATGCAACACGTGCCAGTGTGGCAAGAAAGGTGAGGTCATATGCTCGCGAATGCTCTGCGAACCTCAAGACAGCGCCATCAAATCAGGCAAGAACTTGAGGCACTGAGCGAGCAACGCTGCCTCCAGCGCGATGAGGCGGCTTGTGTTAGGCAGGCCTATATGCTACCAATTGCAACTCAATTGTGCGCTCAGGCTGAATGCTAAACTAGCATTCAGTTTTGACGCACTAGATTACTAGCGGGCGGACTAGTAATTGGCTTTACGAACAATATGTTGTACGAGCGTATATAACGTCATGATATAGGTAAATAAAAAATTAGGTGAAGTCTCCATTCCAGCGCTGCCGTGCCCTCTTCACGGTGATGGTCACCTCCCTGGGCAGTTCGCCCAAAATACGATGGAAGTCATCGGCGTTCATTTGATCGGACACAATGTCATTGATGCTAACAATTTTATCATCCATCTTGAGGCAGGTATGAGCGAACATACTGTTCTCTTCTATGTTCTTAATGGAGAGCGATCCCCAGTACCAGGCCGTGATACCGATATCCTCGGCCGTCAAGGAGGGCCGGGGTTTGATGACGGTTGCCTCAACGAGGACATCCATTCCGGAATCGTTGCCAACCTCAACGGAGAGGTATCCATCCCTCTGGTACGAGGTGCGAAGGAGGTCGTTGGCACGGGCGGCGTTGTAGCTGACACCTATCTTTTTGGAGTTGATGGATCGGAGCCTGTCTCCCGCCGTCAGCTTGGATAGGGCAATGATACCATCCACGTCTTCTACCACGGGCCGTCTTAGTTTTGGATTGTTCGGATCACGGCCGGGAAGGCTCAATTTGCGAGCCGACGTCTTCATCTTTTGCCTCAGGCCTTGCTTGCCGAAGGATGCATTGGCAATAGGATCGACGAAGGTGATATGCCAGTCCATGCCATGGATATTTGCCGTTGCCTCGGCCACAGTATCGCAGCCGTCCCCATCTGTCCCCGCCTCGGCATTCTTCCGTCTCTGGATTGATTCGTACTGGGGATGGCGGAAGGTGACCGATTTGAGAAAGGCGTCGTGGTTGCAGAGGTAGGACCCAACCGACGAGGCCACATCGGTCATGTTGGTCCGTTCCGAGGGGGGGCCGCGGGTGAATGGGACGTTGGTGAGGATTACCTGCAACGGCTCTTCCACTACCGCCCCCCCTCCCGCCTCACCTTCGCCGCTTCCGGTCACAGAAGGCATGTTCCGAGAAACATTGTAAACTGCGGCGCGAAGTTTCTGGCAAGAACAACTAAGAAAGAATCTTTGCGAATCTTCGGCAGTACTAAGTACGTACAATTAGTAAATAAATTGCTAATTAGTTATTAAATTACGAGCGTACGTCATGAAATAATTATTATTCTTACTGAAGAGCACTCTTTCTCATCTTTGGGCCTTGGGGCACCTCGGCACCTCTGGCCTCCGCAAACGGACACGCATTGAACCCCAATGAGCACAGCCCCCTACTCACCCCTCGACCCAGGCATCGACAGTGACCCCGAACTGCGATACGCCCTCTTCGCTGCCAGCGACGCCATGCAGAACCACAGCTCCCACAGCTCCGGGGAGCGGCTCGGCGCCCACGAGAACGCGCGCAGATACGACTCGTTCGCTTCCGATGGCGCTGGCAGCTGCGACATTGACGCCGACGCCAATGCCAATGCCGCCTCCGATGGCTCAGGCTTGTTCGCGGCGGCGGCGGCGCGGCCCGCCCCCCGCCGCTCCCTGGCCGCCTACGTCCGGTCCGGTGACCTGCTCGAGCTCATCCTCTGGTGCGCGGCGATGGCGGGCCTGGCGGCGACTCCCCGCCTCGCCATGTCCGTCAACGAGCGGCCGATACCCTACCAAACCAGCCAGGCCGGCGACAACATGATCGAGTTGCTGATGGACCACGAGTTCTTGGAGGCGGAGACCGTGTCGAACTTCGCCCTGGCCGCCCTGTCGGTGGCCCTGCCCCTTACAGCGCAGGCCGCGCTGGCCGCGATGCCGAGGTCCGGGTCGGACGCCGGCGACCTGCACAGGACCGTCTGCGCCTACGCCGCGGCCTTCGGGGTATCCATGTTCGCCGGCGAGTTTGTGAAGCGGTATTGCGGCTACCTCAGGCCGCACTTCTACGACCGGTGCGGCTGGGATGGGGCCGAGTGCGACGCGGACATAGACGGGAACGAGTTCTCGGGCCGGAGGTCCTTCGTCAGCGGCCACGCCAGCATGTCGTTCTGCGGCCTGACGCTGCTCAGCCTTTACCTGCAGAGGCTCTTCGGGGCGGGAAAGCGTGGGGGAGGACGGCAGCGGCGGCGGGACCGCCTGCCGCTTAGGAGGGTGGGGTCCCTCCTCTCCCTCCTTCCCGTCTTCCTTGCCGTGTTCATCTCTTCGAGCCGCGTGAGGGACAACTACCACCATCCTGCTGATGTCGTGGGCGGGGCCGTCCTCGGCGCGGCCGGGGCGGTCTGGTCCTTTGGGGTGTGGTTCTCCATGTAGCGAGCGTGCTGTGGGAATACCGATTTAATTGAATTGAATGTAAGCGAACGGTATTGTGAATCATCTACTCCTTCAAAATATTTTCCTCGACCTTGTCTTCGAAGGTGTTGAAGCCCTTTCGAACGATCATCATGTCACCTAGCCCTGGGGTTCTTATCATCACTTCGCCATCGAAGGACCCCTCCACCTCGTCGAACTCAACTTCGCCCCTTGTCAACGGGTGGTTGGCGATCAGCCATTTGATCTGGAGCAGATGACTCGCGGCGGCCGACCTTCTGATTTGGTACACCCCACTCCACACGTTGTTCAAATCGTTGGCGAAGTTGAAGAAGAGCACGTACACGGCGCAAAGGACCGCGAAGAGGAGGGAGCTCTCCTGGCTCGGCCGCCCATCTGGCCTGACCGTTGGCAGGATGGATATGGTATATCCACCCAAGATGAGCAGGGTCAGCACGGTCAATATGAAGAAATGAGTCGGGGGAAGAGCCAGCGCCTCATCGCTCAACCGAGCCGCCCTCGTCTTGACAACGTCTTTGAGGCTATCCCGCGCGCTGCCCAGGACAGCCCCCTGAGCACCGAGGTCGTTGCCGTTCTCCGTCATGAGCCGGTATTCCCTTTCCTCGATGAGCTCGAGGATCCTCGCGTAAGGGTCGCTGTAGATCAGGCCCATCATCTCCTGACCGCGGCTTCCCCTGACCAGTGTTCGCAACTGATCCGCCACGCACTGGCTCCCCTCGATGGCCGACTCTCTGTCGTCCCGAAAGATGCTCAGGATATTCCGCTGCACCAGCGCGAGCAGAGAGCTCTCCGTCGACACCTGCTTCTGGATCGACTGCTGCCGATTGTACTGAATGTTGAGGGTCAGCGACACGAACGTGCCGTACAAGATGGAAATCCCCGGGCCGAATTTGCCCGTGATCTCGTCGAGCTGATCCGGCTCCATCGTCACGAAGCCATCGGCGAAGTCGGTCACGTAGGGGAAAAGGTTATAAGCCGCGACCAGGACGATGATGCGAAAGCCGGCCCCGGCCCAATATCGATCTACAGGTTTGGTTTCGGGAGGTGCCAAGTCCCGCAGGGTCGGGGGCTTGCTGACGTTTTCAGGTTTGAAGGCCGTCGATCTCGCATAAGTTCTGGACGTCGCAAGCCGGGCCCGCTCCCTCGCTCTCTCGACGTTAGCGAACTCAGGCTCGAAGAACTTGTACGGCTGCTCCGACTCTGAGCTAGGACCGTCCTCAATCTGGACGAATGGCAGCGATCGGATGTACTCGTCGTCGTCGTCGTCGTCGAGGACGACGTCCTCATCGGTATCGAAAGAACGGCGCTGCCCCGGCCTCCTCCGGTACGCCGAAGGGGGAAAGTCAGCGCACCGCCTCTTCCTCTTAAATGCCTTGCCCTTTGAACCGCGAGCGCCATTGTCCTCGCGGATGGCTTCGGCTCTCGATCCCAAACGAGTGACGCTGCCGCAGTCCGAACGCGAGCGCGGAAGAGCGAGCGCCTCCGCACCTGAAGGTAGAAGGAGGAAAAGGAGGAGAGATATTGCCCCGATGTCGGGAACCATATTGAATCGGTTTCCCAGGGATGCTTTCAAGCAGGACAGAAGCGACGGCTGCGAATATTCTCGGAGAGAGGTTGGATGAGGCCGGTGCTTTGAGCCATGTCACTTGGCCATAATTTGCCCATCAAAACATCAGCGTGATCAGCGGATCAGCGGATCTGGATCAGGAAGCAGATCAGCAGATCAGCAGCGCGCCGCGATCAGTCAAGTACGAGCGCTCGTACGACGAGCATCCATATTTTATTCCTTTGAGGATAGGGATACTCACTCTTATAATACTCTGCATCGTACGTGTCGTATGCAAACTACGAGACGTAGAGTAGTACTCCTAGAGTAGGATCTGCACCGGGTAGTTATTGTAAGCAAGCCGTCTTCGATCCAGACAGGCGATCCTTGGTCCTCGATTCCTCTCCGACAAAAAAACGAGCAAACAAGCAATTACGTCATGACATGTCATTCATTATTTTAGACCGTATCCTCACATCTCCCAGCTGTAGTGTACTTTCCTATCCTTTACCCGCCGCGAGCATGCCGATTACCACCCGCGCTACTGTGGTCGCCCGCGCTCCACCATCCCCGGCGCTTCTCCTGCTCCTGGCGGCGGCCTTGTCGGCTCCGGCGAGCGCCTTCGCCCTAATCAGCCCGGCTGCCCACACCGCCTCTTCCTCCGCCCCGTCCCGGGTCCTTGCCAACCCGGGCCCTCTCTTTCGCTCATGGGGAGAAGGAAACTTGAATTTTTTCCTCGGGGAACTGCGGGGAGGGTCTTCGCTGGGCATGGCGGCCGACTCCGCCGACGACAGCGATGCGGTCGACGCGGAGATCGTCGATGAGGAGGACCGCAGCGGAAAGGCCGGTGGCAAGGCCGGCGGCAAGGCCAATGGCGCAAGCGGAGACGAGGATTCCGCCGCGGTCGAGGCGGAGGTGGTCGCCGGGCCCTGGGAGGCGGCCGCTGCGTCGGCGTCCATGACCATGCCCCCCGAGGACGACGGCCCGGCGGCGCAGCAGCGCCAGTCTTCCTTCCTTTGCTCAATCCTCCACTCCTCCCTCGTCCTGGACTGCATCTTCAACGCCCGCAAGAGGGCGACGCTCTTTCCTTCGGCGCCCGTCGCACAGATCGCCGCCGTCGCCACCGAGGCGCAGGAGGTAGTGGTGGCCGCCGCCTCCACCACAACTGCCGCCACCGCCACCGCCACCGCAGTAGCGACCGCGGGGGCTGGGGGAATCATGGGCGCCCTGAAAGGCCCCGCGGCCGTCCCAACCGCAGCCCTGGCCGGGGGCTACGCCCTGGCCGCGGGAGTGGCCTTCTTGTTATCCCGTGTTCCATCCCCAGCGTCCACGTCAAGAGAGGATGAGAAATTCTTGCACCGGTCGCGATCGAGGCTCAACCTCGGCCTGGCGGCCTTTGGGACCCTCAACCTCCTGGCCACGGCCGGACCAGGCCTCTACCTGGGCATGAGCGGGGCGGTCATAAACGCCCACAACGCGATGGTGGCTGTGAACGGCTGGATGAAGGGGCGAGGCGGGACGTCGTCGTCACCTGCAGCCGCCAGGATGGGGCCGGCCGGGACCGGGGCGCAGCTGGGGTTCCGTTCAGCGACGTCGGCTGCCCTCCTCGTGGCGGCCATCGGCTTCCTATCGAGGGCCGTGGTTACCGCCGGATCCGTCGCCGGTGCTCTCGCTGGCACCTCTACCTCGCTGCCGGTGGCGCGCGTCGCCCGCCTCGTCCTGGCCGGAACAGTCTCCCTCGTCCTGCGCGACGCCTACGCAGGCTCCCACCTCCCCGCCGCGCGGACGGGCCTGGCGATAGGCCTGGGAGGGTTGTCGTCCGCGTGCGCAGCCGCCGTGGCGGTCCCCATGATGCTCGCGGGTGGACCTGGGTTCGCCGATGCGGTCCGGCTCCTTCTGCTCTCCGCCATCGTGGGGGGCAACAGCCTTTGGGCGGCCGTTAGGAGCTAGCTAGCCAGAGGTCGCAGAGGTTGCGGACAAAGTACAGCCTGATCCATTTTTTTCATTTATTGCATTAATTTAGTTGATGCATTACATGATACGCGCCGCAGCACCGACCCTGGTGTCGAAAGATTTATCATAGATTCCGCTCTCGGTAGGGGGTAGCTCGACGAGGTCGAGGTACCTGTCGAGGATCTCGAGTGCCTCCAAGTACAGCTTTTGACTGGCGGGATCCTCCTTCTTAGGTTTCTTCACCACGGCCTTCTCCATCTTGTCCATGACCTTGAAAAACTGCTTTGCCGCCTGAACGGTCGGAAGGTTGTCGGGGGCCTTGGTCTGGTTGATCCGGAAGGCGTTCCCAAGCAGGTACATACTAGCTTTCATGTCGTTATACCTGGAATCCCGGATCTCCTGCCCAGCAAGGGGCGCGACCACTTTTTCACTAGAGAGGCCACCATTTTCCAGGCGTCAGTGTGTCCCCAAAGCCCAAACTTTCCCGCATCTCATACACCCCAAAGGAAACATGAACAATGGCGCTGGTCAACAACTTACGGCGACCGAAGTCTGGGCCGGGGCGAAGGCGGCGGCGGATCCGGCGAGGAGGGCGGCAACAGCGAGCTTCATGGTTGCGGAAAGTTGTTGTCAAATGATCCAAGCACGTCACGTAGGAATTGGCCTTTTACAGTTCCTTTCCTTACGAGTTACGAGTCAGAAGTCAGAAAGAAGCAAGGGAACGAAGGGGTCGCGGCAGCGAGGGTAGAGTTGCTGTTGCAGCTGCTAGCCGTTTGCCTCGAATGACGTTCGTTGAATTCATACTGATGAAACCAACACGACCGGCGGGATCGGGAACTTTTTCTTCAAGGATACTTTGACAGGGTTGAGAGGATGAAACAGACCTATCCCTTCCAGAGATATATCTCCCGGTAGGTTATAACATGAACCCTAGTTTACCAGCCCTATCAACGTCAGTCTGCCCTTTTGCATTCCTGCCGCGCCACGAACCCTCACTGGAAAAACGTGTGGTACTTACGAGCTCGTAAAGTAACACGCGCCGAGAACTTGACTGACTTAAAAACGTACTACAGTAACAACACGGAAAAGCTAAATTACATTATAGTCGTTAGTCAGTTTCATGGTACCCTCTAAAATATCTCCATACCCTCAGGTTCCCTCAGACGAAGTCTCCATCCCAGTCTAGAGTGACATCATTAAAATATCATGAGGTCCTTCCAATCATCCCTCTTTCTCGTAGTGGGAACTCTGATCGGCGGCGCCTCATGCTTCGCACCTGCGGCGTCGTCCCATGTCCGCGCCCCCGAGGCGCTCCAGATGGCGAAGGCAGACATGGACGACGTCGGCGCCGACGGGCGGAGGGCGTTCCTGGCCCGTGCCACGGGTGCGACCGCCGCGGCCGTCATCGGCCTCTCGGCCGGCGGAGTCCCCGCACCCCCGGCCTGGGCCAGTGGTGGTGCCACCGCTGGCAAGTACACCACCATTCCCATCGCCAAGCGCCGCTACTACGGCCGAGTGCAGGAGGGGGTGCACGAATTCCTG
>Ga0099799_10099_pt1 | contig 25589 bp, 23 predicted proteins | sample Uncmet6_SortLC_1_FD_89033 | JGI IMG/M metagenome (GOLD analysis project Ga0099799, IMG submission 89033) | Marine eukaryotic communities from CALCOFI LINE 67, Pacific Ocean - CN11_C50_N6_SortLC_1 | ecosystem: Environmental > Aquatic > Marine > Oceanic | place: Pacific Ocean: Monterey Bay...
CGCAACGTCCCGATTCGCGGCGACCCGTCCCCTGGACCCTTCCAGCTGCGGCACAAAGCGATCGTCCGTAGGTGCTGACAGGCTGCGGGNNGGGGGGGGGGGGGGGGGGGGGGGGGGGGGGGGGGGGGGGGGGGGGGGGGGGGGGGGGGGGGGGGGGGGGGGGGGTACCCGCCCCGTACCCGTGGCCTCGGTCGGCCCGCCATCAGCACTTCTATTTTTCACCCTGGAACCCTGCCCCTGGCGAAAACTTTCGAATCTCACATAATCGCTTGCCCCGTCTCCCCCTCCTTCCCCCAGTGATCCGCTCTTCTCGACAAACCAACATCCAACATGCCGCACTCATTCGGAACCCGCGCGCGTACGCGCCACATGTTCGCTAAGAAGTTCCGCCAAAAGGGACCCATCCATCTCTCCCAGTACTTCATGCCCATCCATGTGGGAGACTACGTCGACATCTTCGCCGATCCCTCCATTCACAAGGGCATGCCCTACAAGCACTACCACGGCCGCACCGGCATCGTCTTCAACGTCACCAAGTCGGCCGTCGGAATCCGCGTGAACAAGCTCGTGAACGGCCGCATCCTCGAGAAACGCATCCACGTCCGCATCGAGCACGTTCGCAAGTCCAAGTGCCAGAAGGAGATCCTCAGCCGCAAGATCCAGAACGAGGCCGCCAAGGTCGAGGCCGCCAAGACCGGTGTCAAGGTGAACCTCAAGCGCGAGCCCACCCCCCCCCCCCGCGCTGGATACTTCCTCGCCAACCCCGGCGGCGAGGGAGAGGAGATTACCACCATCCAGACGCTCCCCTTCAGTGATCTCGTTTAAGAAAAAAATAAAGATTCTGTTAATATCAATGACTGAGCACAACAGCCACATCCTTGTTCCGTACGGACAACGGATGCTGTATTTCTGCCATGTCAATCAAAACTGTGAGTGTTATGCATCTGTCAGCGCGGCTTGTGGCCTCCCTTGACCGGGTTGATATCAGAGTGGGCGGCGTGGCACGGAACAGCAGTGACGATTCTTGAATCAGCTACTCTGAACAGGGTATTAGTCTACCCGACACAAGACATGTCAGAAGATACAAGGCAATTGATTCTGAGCTATTTCGCACGTCGAGTGGAACGGACACGACATGGATGGGACCGACGTGAAAGAAGTCGAATCTCTGCGCGACTAACCAAACTTCTTATTTCCTCTCCTCACGTGGCCGCAGATTCTCAAATAACTTTTGAACGTGTATACTGCTTATGGTTGGGACGTATCAATAACTTTCCGCCCCTTCCTGACTGCAGCGACGCTGTCAGTGCGTGTACAAGGATTCATGCTCGTGAATGTCAGGGTGCCATTGATGCACATGGGTAAATTTTGTCACACCATACATCCCAGGACTACTTTGCGGGCGCGGGCGTACCGTGGTGGGAGATAGTCTGCCGATGCAGCATGAAATGAAGAGTAAACTTCATTTAAAAAATTCAATTATAAGCTTAATACACTGCCCTTTATGATTTGTTTCGACCCGCGGTGGAGTTGTGTGTGGTGCTTAAGGGGTATCATCAAATAATGTGTGCATGCAAGTGAAAATGAAATTGTCACGCCGGATTTCGCGGTAGCATCCGCAATCAATAGCTGTCGAACGAACCCTGGGTGTCGAAGAAGCGCTCATCAGATGCCCTTTGAAGGAATCAGAGAGAACGAAAAGACGAAAAAATAATCATAGTCAGACATGGAGTGAAGATAGATTGGAAAAAAAAACAACCCAAACAAAAGTCACTACTTGTCATTTTCTCGACAGCCCGTGATTATATCCAGGAAAAGCAAAGTGATCTTGCGGGCTCACCTGATGATTTGGTCTTGGTACCAATCCCTATCGTAAGAGTACACTGGAAACAAAAAATTACGAGGTTTTCCAGTGAGGTCAGACTGGTTTAGGTCGAGGTATGAAAGCAAGGTATGAAAGCGAGCGCGAAGAGCCAGATCAACGAATAAGGAATGGGATTGGGGTTGCCCCTCGCTCAATGCCAAGCTAACTTACCTGGTCCCTGGCGGCCGCCACCGCCGTAAGTGGCCAGTCCATAGCCGTATCCACCGCCCCCTCCTCCTCCGTAGCCATATCCGTAGCCGCCTCCGTATCCGCGGCGGACCATTCGTCCACCATACCCTCCGTACAAGCCGCCGCCGCGTCCATCGCGTCCATAGCGGTCGCCGTATCCGCGACCATAGGCTCCACCGTATGCGCCTCCGTATCCTCCGCTTCCGTATCCGCGACGGAACATCTGTCCTCCGCCACCATAGCCACCATAGCCACCATAGTCACCATAGCCACCATAGCTGCCACCGTAGGAGCCGTAGTTCTGTCTTCCATAATAACGCCTTGCGTAAGTGTTGCCGCCATATCCGTAGCCGCGACGTCCGTTGCGTCCAAGATCTCCCCAGTTGCTATACCCTCTGCCATAACGATCATCCGAAGTCCAACCTCCGCTGTGTTTGGTTCACGAAGGCAAGCAAGAAAGAGGCGCAGCGATGTGAGAAAGGTAGCAGAGACTTTTTGAATGGCGCGAAGATCTGAAACCCGATCCAACATGAGAGGAAGTAGTGCCAACAGACAGGTATTAGCTTCTACGTACCGATCGTTATCGCCAGAGTAGTAAGAGTACCCACCGGTGCGCCGCGCTCTTTTTCCTTGACTGGCCCACTGTTAGGGGAAACGGAGGGGGAATGGATTTGCAAGAACGGTCAGAGGAACAGCTTGAGGACAAAAGGACACCTCCTCCGACGGCTCACCGAGAGCCCGTGGCAACGGCTGAGCTGCGTGAGGAGCGCGTGCCGAGAAAAGGCGGTGGGAGGGGAGACTTCCACGGGCTGGAGAAGCTCCGAACTGTCCTGGGTATACACACTTACCGGAGAGGCCGAGTTGCCCCGGCGGAGCACAGGAATACGCGAGGAATTCACGTTGCGGTAGTCCCCGTAGCGACGCTCACCGCGACGACGATCACCGCGACGGCGATAACGGTCCATGTAACCTCCACGAAATGATTCGGTCAGAGGAACGATCGAGGTAGAATACTGGAGAGGGGTAAGAGGAGAAGCCTTGGAGTTGTCCTGAGTGGAAACGGAGGCATGGCGGGTGGACGCCGGCGCGACGAAGGACGAGACCGGGTCGATCCCGTGCAGGAGGGCGATCGCGGTCGCTGCGACTTGGAAGATGGCGCTTCTCATGATTGGCTCTTTCCAATTTTTGAGAGAGGCGGGGCGGCGGCAAAAAGGAAGAGAAATCTTTTTTGCGTTCTTTAACCGGAGGGTACTACTCTCGTATTATAGAAGAAGGAAGAAACGGAGCCCGTGTCAAAATGCTTCTAAATAGCTAGTAACAAGTACGGAGAAATATAACACGTACTCTATGTGCGGGGTCTCACAAAAAAATGCTGAAATGAATATGGAAAATGAAGAGGAGGGGGAGAACAGAATCGAATACGAGCTGAGACTCGACCGAGCAGGCAGTAATTCCTACTCTAGAGTACAGTTTCGAAAAACGAGAAAAAATACTCACGATCAAATTGAGTTAACATCTGGCTGCTGACGTCGTGATGAGTGATGTCGTTCACTGTGAGGAATTCTTCCCAACCCTAATAGCGTGGGAGTACTCTACGAGTAGTACAGTAGTAGTATGTGCTCCCCTTGGAATTCCCAGTGAACGGAAACACGTATACGTCAGCGGACGGCATCCTCTTTCTTTTCTCCCTACTAGCTACTACTACGTATGTATCACCTAGCCCTTCCCATTGGCTGCGGACACAGTGAACTTTAGGTGCCATTCCTGTTTCGTCTCATCAGAACACCTGTCATCTCGTCACCTCCCATTCAGGAATTTGGTAGTGCGCGAGAGAGATAACCTGCTAACAAGCAAGCTTTCTTAATTGCTCCTTCAGCCGCACGTAGTTTTTCTTACTCGTGCCTCTCCCTTATATCCTTGCCATCAGGCATCAAACGATATCCAGTAATCATGAGAAGCGCCATCTTGCGAGCCACCGCAACGGCGATCTCCCTCCTGCATTTGGTGGGGATGGCCGCATCCTTCGCCACGCCTGGGGGCGCCCGCCATTCCCTGGATTCCAGGCAGGGCATCACCGGGACACCTCCGAACCCTCTTAAAACTCCATCCGCCGGGATTGACAGATACATCGGTCGGAGCGTTTACGGCAACTCTGCCGCTTATTACGATGGCTACGATTACGATGGCGGCTACCTCTCGCCAGACGAGGGAAGCTATTTCGATGACGGACTGGGTTACGATTATTACAGGGGAAGTTACTGGACTGACCACGGCTCGATGAGGCGAATGTCAGTGGGACCGGGCCCTTCTTCTTACGGTTCGAGCTACGAGGGTGATGCATACGACAGCGGAAGGTACGAGCGCTCTCGAGGGCCGGTCTACTCTTATACCAGGGACTGGTTTCAAGACCAAGTAAGTTTGAGTCTTTGGGTTTTTCTCTCTGTTTGGATCCGTTCGGGCATTGGTCAATGTTGCTCACCCCCGTCTCCCCATCCCCACCTCCCCTACCTACCTCCCCCAGATTTACCAAGCTTCTGACGAAAGGCTGTTCCCCCGCGAGTACGGTGGAATCCCTGAGCTGTATGGTATGTAGGCCGGCGCAAGCTCAAGCTTGCATAAGTATATATTTAGGACAAATTCATATGCGTCACTCCGCTGCCGGTTGAATCCACGAACAGTGTATTTTGTATCGACCAGTGTATTGATTGCGGAGCTAGCCCGGGAAATAGTGTGAAGGTCAACAATATCTTAAATGTATGTACCACAGCGAATAAGATGTGTAAAACTAGTGAGGATTACGAATGACTGCGTCGTTGATTCTTCTCGTGCACATCTGTGGCATCCCTACGCCATATGCATATACATATTGATCCATCGACATATTATATGAACAGACCAGCAAAAGGCGAGAAATCGAATTACATGAAACAATGAAAATTAAATTTTAGGCTGCTAGGCTGCTTCCCTGGTAGCACCGAAAATTAATATTTAGTCCTTGGTTGCAAAGAGAATTGATGAAGGTTCGTGCCTTCAACCGCAGGAGAATGATGCATAAAAGGATCGGTGAAATGAATGTATGCGAGTGCTAACATGTGCCTCTTCAAACCCGAGAGATGGGGCAACTTTTTGCGCAGGAACTACGCGACCAACCCAGCCCTGTTCGAGGCTTGACATGATTTTCAAGATGGGATGAGGCTGGGTGCAATTGACCTCGGCTTTTCCACCGCCGTCGGTGCCTTTCTTCGGCACGATTGGTGGCGGTTGCGACTGATACTCTCAACATTTTACCGGTGAGGCAGAGCAATCGCTCCCATACAAAGAGTTACCACCCGTATCCGTAGCCTGTGGATCGATTCGAATTATAGAAAATGTGGATGCCGTCAGAGCTATCTGTAAAGATCTAAGAAAAGATATAAATGCAACAGCGGAATTGACTTACCTCCGCCTCCGTAACCGCGACCGTACCCTCCGTAGCCACCGCCATACCCGCCGCCGTAGCCTCCGTACCCGCGACCGTACCCGCCGCCGTAACCGCCGTAGCTGCCGTACCCGCCGCCGTAACCGCGACCATACCCACCGCCGTAACCGCCGTAGCCACCGCCGTACCCGCCGTAACCGCCGTACCCGCCTCCATACCCCCATCGGGTGTTCATGCCGTACCCGTCAGACATGCCGTACCCGCGCTGTAGATACGAGAAGATAGGGGCCAACAAGTGTAAGCGAAGAGAAGCCAAAGCGAGGCAATGTGTATAGGACCTGTGGTGGACGCGCAATGGGGCAAAACTGGGACAGCGAGGCACTCACCTGGTAAACTCCGCTGTTGCCATAACCGCTAGCGTACTGTCCGCCGACGCCGCGGCCATAGCGGTCCCATCCAAATTCACTGTATCCAGGCTGGTATCCATATCCGTAGCGCCCATCGTAATTGTTGACCCTCGTCAAGGCAGAGTATGAATCCATGTTCGGAGATGCCGAGTTCTTGTAGCGCGTTGACGACTCCAAGGGAATGACCGCGGAAGAGTAGTAGTTGAGAGGAGTCAGAGGAGAATCCTTAGAGTTGTCCTGAGTGGAAATGGAGGCATGGCGAGTTGAAGCGGGCGCGACGAAGGACGAGGCCGTCCCAACCAGGTTGACGAGGGCGATCGCAGAAGCGGCGATTTGCAGGACGGAGGTTCTCATGATCTATTTGCTTATACCTCTTAATGAGAAAAAAGTGGAAGTGTCTGACTGCTATTCAAGCAAGAGGAGAGAGGATCTCGGCTTTTTATGAGTCTACCGCACTGTGTATGGATTCCTACGTAGGAATTCCTAGTGGGTGGTTCAAGAAGGAATCTTGTGTTTTTCTCGGCAAAAAAGAAGAGGCAGAGAAAAGTGGAATGTCTGCGCAAAAACGGGGAAGCGAGAGCAATGACATGCAGGTTTTCTTGTGATGACGCAGAAAGTGGTGGGAAAAAACACCGCAGGTAATTTTTTACAGCTGAGTTCTTTCAAGAGCATACTGCTAAGTGTAGGTTCTTCTCCTGTACACGTTTGTGGCACGTGACAATAAATATTTTTAGCCAAAGTAAGTAGTTTCTTGGTGACATTGACATCATAATTCCATGCAGAGTCAATAATTTACCTGCTGTATGCATACTCTAGTACTAGCTACTATGGAAGTGTACTAGAGTATGCATACATAGTATGGATATTATGCATAGTGTTCATGCATGTGACATGCTACTAGCTAGAGTATGTACCGTCGAAAATCTCGTATCGCATACCCTTCTAGTACTACTAGCTAGTAGCCCCTTCTACTCTCTAGTATGCATACCACTAATATGAATACTCGCCTGACATCCATGACGTCAGATTCCGACTACATACAAGCACCTTATCAGCAAAACCACGTATTTACCTCCGGGTTTAGCGTGGTCAGCTCCGGGTTCTGAGTCTTACTTCCCACTGCTCGACACACTCTAGTACTAGTATTCTAGTAGTATGGATGCAATATATTGTCATGAATGTAAGATGGTATTCCTTGCGTTATTATGCATAATATTCACACATACATAAACATATAGGAATTCCTACCATGATACCACAGTAGAGTACGTAGCACACGATATAACGCCGCTGCCGTTAACGGCATTTCGTGTTGTTCGCCCTGTCTTTGTCAAGCGGAGAAAGATGAATGTGTTCTTTTTTCTTCTTGAACCGAAAGATGCATATTCCGTCTCACTAAACAAAAACAGCAAATAATCATGAGAATCTCCGTCTTGCAAATCGTCGCCACCGCGATCGCCCTCCTTAACCTGGTGGGCACTGCCTCATCCTTCGTCGCGCCCGCTTCGACTCGCCATGCCTCCGTTTCCACTCAGGACAAGTCCCCCCAGGACAAGTCCAAGGATTCTCCTCTGACTCCTCTCAACTACTATTCTTCTATGGTCCCTTACGATTATGGACCCAGGTGAGTGCTTACTGAGTAGTTTCCCTACCTTTCTTTCCTCCCTATTTTAGATCGCATTTCCCAACAGGCCTATGCCAATGAACGTCGCCCTCGCCCCTTTGCTCACACTTTTCGGGTCCTTTCTTCTCTCCAGGTATTCTCGCTACGGTGACTATGGCTACGGCGGCTACGGCGGCCTCGCGCGCTACGGCGGCTATGGAGGCTATGGCGGCTATGGTCGCGGCTACGGTGGCTATGGCGGCTATGGCGGCTATGGTCGCGGCTACGGTGGCTACGGTGGCTACGGCGGCTACGGAGGCTACGGAGGCCTCGCGCGCTATGGAGGCTACGGAGGCTACGGTCGCGGATACGGTGGATACGGCGGTTATGGCTATGGAGACTACGGCGGCTACGGTCGCGGCTATGGTGGCTATGGTCGCGGATACGGTGGGTACGGTGGATACGGTGGATACGGAGGTAAGTGACTTCTGCTGTTGCACTGTTTTCTTTATTATATCTGTACAGCCAGCGCGAGCTTTAGTTTTGACGATGTCCACATTTTCTTCGATTCGATTCCATTTGGTCTTCAGGTTACGGTAGCTACGGCGGCTACGGCGGATATGGTGGCTATGGTGGCTATGGTCGTGGATACGGCGGATACGGCGGATACGGCGGATACGGCGGATACGGCGGATACGGCGGATATGGCGGATACGGAGGTAAGTCACCACTGCTGTTTCATTGTTATCTCTCTTAGATTCGTATGTTATTATATCAGCCACCGCGAGCCTGGATCTAACGATGTCCATTTATTTTTCCCATTCGACATGATAAACAGGGTACGGCGGCGGATACGGCGGCGGGTATGCATCGTTCCGCCAGCCCTGGCGCGGTCCCGCTTCTGTTATTCTCTAAGTAAGCACCGTCATAAGGTTCAACGGTATGAATTCCAAAGGTTCCGAGGGGGGCCGTGGGTCTGTACTTCTACAGCCATGACAAGATGAGAGACGCACTTGTTGAGCAGTATGATATTTACGCGATTTGCAAGCAGTATGCTCCACACGCGATTCTCGAGCAGTATTATTTGCAAATGTTTGCATGCGAATACATGAGGAATCCCTCCATTTCATCAGGGGAGGGAACAGATATACATCTACATATGCATGCGAATACATGAGGAATCCCTCCATTTCATCAGGGGAGGGAACAGATATACATCTACATATATATTTCTATTATATGTTTTTACGATCCGGTTGATGTCACGAATTTGCCAATCATTTTTTCTCATCAACTGGCTTCAATTATTAGAGAAGAAAGAAAAGCAGAGGTCTGATCAGGGGGAGAGTGGACCGTTTGCGGTTAGTTAATTTACTGTATGCAAATAAATATACGTATTTTGAGTATCTGTCCACTGCCTAACAAGTGCTTCTCTCATCTTGTCATGGCTGTAGAAGTACAGACCCACGGCCCCCCTCGGAACCCTGGAATTCCTACCGTTGAACCTTATGACGGTGCTTACTTAGAGAATAACAGAGCCGGGGCCGCGCCAGGGCTGGCGGAACGATGCATACCCGCCGCCGTATCCGCCGCCGTACCCTGTTTGTCATGTCGAATGGGAAAAAAATGGACATCGTTAGATCCAGGCTCGCGGTGGCTGATATAATAACATACGAATCTAAGAGAGATAACAATGAAACAGCAGTGGTGACTTACCTCCGTATCCGCCATATCCGCCGTATCCGCCGTATCCACGACCATACCCGCCGTATCCGCCGTATCCACGACCATAGCCACCATAGCCTCCATAGCCTCCATAGCCTCCATAGCCTCCATAGCCGTAACCTGCGTATCAAATACAACATAAAATTATTTGGACATCGTCAGAGCCATGCTCGCACTGGTTCTACAAAATACAAGGACACTGGGAACGAAAAAAACAAGGAAACAGGATAACTGACAGGTGACGTACCTCCGTAGAATGGGTTCGGATAGCCGCCGAAGTAATCGCGACCGTACCTATCGTAGCCGAATCCTGAAAAATGAGGTTGGGATCAAAAAAATAGAATTGAAGTGTTCGTACATTGTCAGAGTTACGTTCGCACTGGTTTTTCGAATGCACTCTGCAAGAAGCAAGGAAGGAAACCGCGAAATCGACCAATGAAGCCGAGGAGGAGAAGGACGCTGCCGAAGCAGCAGCCGCCAAGAAGGAGAAGGACGCCGCCAAAGCAGCCGTCGTGCCAAACTTACCTCCGTACGCTCTGTCAATGTTCGCGAGGGCGAATCCCGAGCGACCATATCTGTCCCAGCCACTATAGCCGCCATAGCCTCCACCGTAGGGAAGAGCCAAGCCGTAGCCGTAGCCGCCGCCGCCATATCGAGAGTACCTGGAGAGAGCAAAGGATCAGAAAAGTATGAGCGAAGGTTCGAAAGGGGGAGGGCAAGGGCGAGGCAGAGTGGCACGGACCTAGAGGGAAGTGCGGTAGAAGAAAGAAAGAAAGAAAGAAAGAAAGAAAGAAAGAAAGAAAGAACAACGACGAGCTCACCTGGGATTCGCATATTCCAAGGGCACAATCGCAGAAGAGTAGTAGTTGAGAGGAGTCAGAGGAGAATCCTTAGACTTGTCCTGAGTGGAAACGGAGGCATGCCTGGTCGACGCCGGAGTGACGAAAGACGAGGTCGTCCCAACCAGGTTAAGGAGGGCGATCACGGTCGCGGCGATTTGAAGGATGGAGGTTTTCATTGTTGCTATTTGCTAGTAACGATAAGTGAGTAAGGTGAGTCATTGAAGGGAAAATCCATCTTCAGTTCAAGAAGAAGATCTTTTTCATCTCTATTGCGTGAGAAAGACAGGGCGAAAAACGCGGGCGAGGACCAATGACGAGGAGGACGACATCTGTCCTCTGACTCGATGGCCTCATGGGAGCTCGAAGTCCTGACGCGTTAGAATGTACGCATGTTTGGATACGAGTTCTAGAGATATTATATACTTTATACGATCTCGATGAAAGTATTTATATTGGTCCGATGTCACTGACAGGCTCCAGTTGGTTTTTGTTGGCGACGTAAGCTAGCTAGCTTAACAATGAATAGTTTTTTTCATACTGCAATCATGATTAGCTGAAGAAAATTGCAAAAGAAGATACATTCTAGTAGTAGTATCTATACTACTAGTTTTTTCTAGTAGTACCCGTACTAGCTAGTATGCATACTACTTTTTATAATAAGGGCACACATATATATATATATATTGCATAATATGGATTGCATACGAGAGTATTACTAAGCAAAGTGTATTACGCAAAGTATTCGGTTGAACCTTTAATTCCGGATTTGGTTGGCTTTTACTTCCGACGACATAATTTAAAAGATATACAATATCTTCTCCCTCCTCACTCGCCGCCATGCCTTCGCTAACAAAAATCGATTACTTCGAGAAGGTAAGCTCAAGTCTGGAGTGACTCCATACAACGCCGTTTTGCGTCGTTTCGGTCTGATGCCTCGTTCCCCCATCATCCTTCTCACGCCTCCGTGGCTCGCCCAAACATGATTAACTCATATCTATACCGGTTTTAGGTCGCGCAAACCTTTTATGCCGTAGTTATGTTCGCCGCCCCCGCGTGGTTCTTGGATGACCAGTTCAAGGACGAGACCTTGGCGTCGAATGAGGGCGCCATCGCTCTTTGCTCCATCATCGGAATGCTGTGCACGGTGATCTGGACCTTCACGTACCTCGTGCGCACGGCTGACTGCGTCGACGACGCGTTCCTCAAATCGTTCGATCAAGCTACGGCTTTCGCTTGGAGCCTTTGCGTCGTTATCGACGTGCAGAAAAAGGAGCAGTACAAAGATGCGGCATTCCAGCAGAACATGATTCTTTACGCGGCGCTCGTCGGCGCGTTCCTCTACCAGGCGTCAACGCGGGATGATGACAAGAAGAAGAAGTGAGCTCTCAATGTGGCTGACCATGGAGATCACGATAATTTACCACCATGCCTTATGCTTTTCCATGCTTCGTACTCTCGGAACCAAACTTCCCATGCATACGTACCTGTGGAGGTTTTCCTACATCTACATGATGTACTAGTAGAGTAGTATGTCTAATTCTGGTATAGTCTTCCTAATTCGGTATGCGTAGTACCTAGCTAGCTAGTATAGTACCAGCTAGTATGCGTCGAACACGTACCTACTATGCATACTAGATAACGAGCGCGAGTATGCATACTAGGGAGTAAGAAAATTAAATGTGTCGTCTCCTTTGCAGTTGCCCTGTGTTCGATTTTGGATGAAATTTAAGAAGGGACAAATATTTGCAGAGGTGGTCGTTTGGAGCAGCCAGACAATGAAGCACCGCGCCGCTCTCCGCTTCTCGCAACGATGGCGCGAGCGATGGCGGCTCACTCTCCTGGTTCTGGTCGTGTGCCAGTTTTCGGTAGCAAAATCCTTCATAAGCGCAGGTCATGAAATGAGAAGTCGCGGCCTCTGTGAGCAAGGGGGTGATGCTGCTGGTGGTAGGTCCCCTCCGCCTCCAAAACTATTGACAAAACCGAAACAAAAGAGACGTCAGCCGCAATTGCGCCGTCCTCGAGGCTATTGGTCCGATATTGCTAATGTCGAGGGAGAAATCATTCGGTTCTGGACCAACGTCGGCGGTCCTCCTTCGAACGCCATACCCAGCGAGGGGCTCCTCAACCATTTTGGCCGGAATGATTTGCGCTGGGCTATTTCCAGGCACGGTGGGAGGGAGGCCCTCTCGTTGGACTTAGGTGGGGCAGCTGTGGTACCTGGCAAGTGGACCGAGGCGGTGGATCAGAGCGTGGAAGTTCAGAAACTATTGGACTCTTCCCATCCTGCCACCAAGGGCCTATCACGACATGTGCCTCCGTCATCGTCTAGTTCCAACGCATCACCTGCTTCAAAGAGTGAATCGAGCAAGAGATGGCAGCAGAAGCCAGGGCGAAACCCAAAGGGATATTGGAATCGGCAGAGAGTGCTGGTTGAGCTATACAAATTTGTCGAAGACTGCAAGGATGAAATGGGGAGACCGTCCTGTTGGATGCCAAAGCCAATGGAATTGTCAGCCCGGGGGAGAGATGACCTCAAGGGCGCTCTGGCCAGATTTGGAGGACATAAAGCGATCGGTGAAGAAGCAGGTGCGTCCTCGTTCGCCACTTTCAATATGATGCCTGGCCTGGCCCACCTATGGGCTATGGCGTGCTTTTGATCATTTCGCCGTCCTCCCGCACAACTCGTTGCATCCTTCCTCCTCCTCCTCGTTCTCACCGTTGTATGTTTTCCCGTTAACCTCTAGGCCTCGTCTCGTCCAACGAATGGACGTACTTTGAGTTACAATATAGGCTATTTCTGGAGCTAAGAGATTTCCTTGCCGACCAAGAAACAGAAGAATTTTGCTTCCCCCAAATGACAGACGTACCCCAATCACTCTACGATTTGGTGACAAGGTTCGGAGGCAGAAAATTCGTAGCGAGTAGACTGGGTATAGCGCTTTGCCGCCCAAAACACCGCACACCCAATCGTCATAATACGGAAATGATCTTTGGTGCCTTTTCCTTGGACTTTGCTATTCGTTTGTTCGCGTTCATTCGGCAAGATCAGATGCTGAAGCGACCTCCGTTAGTTTGTGCCGGGATTCAAATGCCTGACGAGAAGGTTTTGGTTGCGAGTGGAGAGCATAAGCTTGCAGAGGAAGTTGAGAAGTACGGCGGATATGATAGTATTGCCCGTCGATTGCATCTTGCAATATTCTAGAACCTATTTCGTTAACTCATTCCTTTCGCTGCACGACTATCAAAGCGAAATGGATCTATTTGCATGCAAGACTATCTATAATACGCAGTGCCACCATTTCCTCTCTCATTTGTTCCAGCTGCGTCTCCAAGAGGACAACCCGTCCCTCTAGTGAGGTTACGTGGAAGATCAGGGCCATAAAGGCTATGGCGCATAAAAGTGATAAGAAGAAAAGGCACCTGCGGGGGGAGGGGGGGGTCGCCTCCATCAAAGGTCCTATTGCTGTTTCTATTATCGAATTCGAATCTTCCTTCGTGGTTTCTATTTTTTCGCCCAGGGCAGATTTCACCATTTTTAGGTACTTCCCATACATGGCACTGTACTCCGTGTTTGTGTTGGCATCAATCGCTCGCTTGAAGATGGTATTCTTGACGTACACTACCTCAAACCTCACCGTCATAGTAACACCACCATCAACGGGTTCAATGAGCCACGTATCTTCCACATGAAAAGCATCGGCAGCAGGGAATCCTTTCCCGTAGGAATCCGACTTCATGAAAATACCCAAGTCCTTCAAATAATAGCATGTCTGCTGCCTTTCCATCATGGCAAATGAAGGCCCCAACTTCTGCTTCAGGGGGTGTCGAAATTTTATGGTTCTGGTCAATGCGTCGCTTTCTTTCTCCCATGAGCTTATGTCTAGATCAAGGTCACCAATGATGTTTCTCTGGAACGTCCCAAAAGAGTAGCGCGCATCTGTCGCCAAAAAGTTCTTATAAAAATCGTCCAAGCTGCAGGAGAGGTGGGTCTTTTCGATCGCCGAATCCTTCAGTGGCTCGTCCACGAGCGACGACCAGATGCTTTTTGAGGTTTCCTGCGTTGCAATCGTTCCATCAGTGACCAAACGCTCTTCTTGGGGCTGCTCATCGTCGCCAGAAAAATCTGTATCCCACTCTTCGGAGCTCAGTCGAAGCCTATTGTCGGTGCTCTCGGTGACTGAGTCGACCGATCGTGACCGTATGCGTTTCTTCTTCTTCTTCATTTTCTTGAAGGGCTTAGCGGTGGAGGCAGCACCTGACGAGGCCGCCTCCAATAGAGAAGACGAGCAAGTTCGAAAGGGGCGATCTGGAGACACCGTACTACGAGATGATGGTTCATCAATGGCTTCGGCGTCGAATTCCATTGCCCGCTGCCACCTCGGCGAGGCATTTCCTGTATCAGCTCTCAGTCGCAGTATGGCATGATATACCTTGTCTCGGTCCTTGAAGGAGCGGAAGCTGTATTCGGACATGTTTGTTGCTTTTACTAAAATTCCTGAGTTTTTCGTCCTCGAAACTTCGAACACCTCCAGTAGACGTAGGAGAACTTTTGTCTCGGATCCAAATAGATTACTATAGTAGCATAAGGCCGTCGTCGAGAGGTAGAGTCTTCCGCTGTTTCGCTTGTGCAGGCAGGAGAAGTCGCCAACTACGGCTCCAACGGACGGCCCGAACATGGCGCGGACGATTTCGGTCGTATACAGCTCCTCCGTCGAAAGTAACTCCAAAGGCACATCGACGGCGCGCGGTGCCTTGCGACCTCTGCCATCTGACGCGGTTGTTGGCAGCCGCTGATCCTGCGACACATTTAGAGGCAAATTTTCCCGATCTGTGCTTTGGAGGAGATCGCCGCCGTAATGAGAGACCGAGCTGTCCGTTCTATTTCCCGCGAAAGTCACATCCTCCTTCCACGAAACGTTGGCCTCGCCGTCCTCGGTGAGCGATCGGGTCCTCATTTTCCTTTTTCCGGTCTACGAGATTATTGAACTGATAGTTCTCGGAATTGGAAGTTGAAAAGCTGAAGCCAATTGCCAATAATGGCTAGCTAACCTACTAGAGTACGTAGCTAGCGCATCACGCAAATTTCTTGGTCCATTGCTAGCTTGCAAGCGCGCATGCGCAGGCTCGCTCAACTGCTCCCACGAATGAGTACTAGCTAGTACTAGAGTACTCCTCTAGTAGTATGCATACTTAGTACTACGACTCGTACTAAGCACATACAAAGATAGTATGCATACTCTATGCATAAGTACTACCTACTAGCTAGTAGGACATCTGGACTATACGAGCTTGTATTAAGTACGAGCTCGTAGGAGAGAAGAGAATGATCCCACGATTGACATCCATCCACTCCGAGCATTCGAGTCATAGTCCGGAGTCACGACTCACTATGTCACGACTGACGCCCTGACGACTGACGACCGACGACTCAACCGCAGTAGAAAAGTACTCTAGAGTACGAGCGCGTATACATTCATGCATGATGTAGTATGCATACTCTCGTACAGCTACTCTAGCTAGTATGCATATACTCTAGAGCAGCTCTACTCTACTAGCTAGTATGAATAATACTCTAGTAGTACTTAAGTCTATTTGAGTATGCTAATAGACTAGAGTACGAGCTCGTAGTACTTTGCATACTATGCATACTACTCGCGTAGAGTAGTAATATTATTATCCATACTTACTATGCATACTACTACTAGAGTAGTACGAGCGTAGTATTAATAATATTATTACTAAAGTATGCATACTACTCTAGTATGCATACAGTAGTAGAAGTATGCATAATACTCTGATACTTACTACTAGGAGTATTCATACTATATGCATAGAGAGTATGCATACTTATGCATACGACGTAGTGGGAGTACGGTATGAGCTCGTATGATACTCTCATCGGGCTCGTCCATCGGAAGAACAGCTGCGGCGTGCCTGCTGCCGGAGGAGAGCTCAAAAATACGTCATATCCGGGCGCTTCTACTAGTAATCAATGAACCTTGCACTTTCTCCGTACAAGGTTCTCTCATTGATGTATGCATTTTTTCTATAAATATCATTAGCTACAGTAGCTAGTAATAGTTATGGATACAATGTACAAAGGCATTGATTGTTTGTTCTCCATGATATCTCGTTGACTTTGCTACTCTCGTACTTTCATAAACACACGTTACATGCTACGAGTTACTAAAAAAGGAATCTTTTTACAGGAATCCAGATTCGTTCGTTTCGAGTACGTGTTCACTGCGTTGGTTGCGCTTGTGCGCTGTTTTCCCCTTTCACGCCAGATGCCGCCGCGGTCGCGGCCCCAAGTGATGGTAATACAAACATAAAAATCTGAATCTCTGCAATGTAAGTCGTCTGCCGAAGCTGCCATGTTGCTTCACCTCAATATTCGTCCACAAACTGCTGTCCGGTGCGGACATGATTGTGGGGACTGGTCTTTCGCGCCCATGTATATGTTGTGATGGCTTTCGACATATCTTTGGTTGGCTTTCGAGCTCACGAAAAGATTGAAAGGATACAAGATTGACTCACTGTGCTTCTCAATTCCTGCCGCCGCTGTTATGGGGCTTTCCATCGCTGGTTGAATTCCTTGTTCGACAGAAAAATTAATCTACATCAAAATGGATACTATCGTCAACGCTGTCGAGAACGCCCTTAACATCTCGGGCAGGCCCAAGGGTTCGTCCACTGGCAACCCCCCCAAGGACGGAGAGCGCAAGTACTTCGTTTGCGGTAACTGGAAGTGCAATGGCACCACGCAGTCTGTGCTTGACCTCATTGAGGTCTACAACTCGGCTGGACCCATCCCTGCCAACTGCGAGGTTGGCGCTTGCGTTCCCTACATTCACATTCCCCTCTGCCTCTCCAAGCTTCGCGACGACGTTATGGTCTCGGCGCAGAACTGTGGTTTGAATGATGGCGCGGGGGCGTACACCGGTGAGATCGGCGCCTTTCAGCTCAAGGACATTGGGTGCACCTGGGTCTGCATTGGCCACTCCGAGCGTCGCGAGGGATTTGGCATGGCCGGTGAGGATGTTGACCTCTGCGCCAAGAAGATGAAGACCGCCCTCGACGCCGGCCTCAAGGTCATGTTTGCCATTGGTGAGAAGAAGGAGGAGCGCGAGAACGGCACAACCAACGACGTCTGCGCCGCGCAGCTTGCGCCTGCCCTCAAGCTTCTCTCAGAGGACGATTGGGCCAATGTTGTCGTGGCATATGAACCCGTCTGGGCCATTGGCACTGGGCTTACCGCGACCCCTGAGATGGCGCAGGAGACTCACGCCTTCATCCGTAAGTGGTTTGTGGACAACGTCAGTGACGCCGTCGCCAATGCTATGCGCATCCAGTACGGTGGCAGCATGAAGGGCGCCAACGCCAAGGAATTGCTTGCTCAGCCTGACATTGACGGTGGTCTAATTGGAGGCGCTTCGCTCAAGGCGGACTTCTTCAACGTCGTCAACGGATGTCCCCAGTAAATATCCTGCGCTGAGAATGATGTATTGGCATTCTTCCGTGCGGCCCTGATGTCCAAATAATGTGTGAGCTGGATAGAGCGATCAGTGAGCCCGTTTCTTCGTTATGTCTACCCTTTCTACATGTAGATCTACCTCTCGAACATACGGTAGGAATTCTGAGCTCTAGTATGAGGATACAAGTTGGAATGTCCACCATGACGAAATATTAAAGTAACTATGAAGTCATCTCGTGAAGATGGCAACTGTCTCAACGTGATTACTGCCTGGGAATAGAACGTATCCAGTGGCACTCTCCAGCTTCCAACCTCCGTTTGCCGTCAGCAGTCGATCGCAATCTCGGGCCAACGCGTCGAATCCACAGCTGACATAAATGAGTTTACGGACGTCGTTCGTCCAATTGATAACATGGCGAGGGGCGGAAAGATAGGTGGCGTCTTCGGCGTAGTCTTGATTGGGGTTTATGGGCTTGCAGAGCTGCACTAGGACCTCGTCTTCCAGTCCCTTGCGGGGTGGATCAACTATCATGACATCGGCACCAAGCGCCTGGCCCTTGTGAATGGCTCCAGACGCAGAAGAAACAAGGTAGCTCACTTTGCCACCTGCGCGATCACCCCTTGCTCCCCCTTGATTCGTACCTTGCTCCATTTGCGCCATGAGTTGGGACAATGTCGTACCGTCTTCCGCGACACTGTCGGGACGCTTATTCTTCCCCTTCCAACGCTTGCCTTTGCCCTTTCCTTTCAAGAATTTCGGGCGTTTTCCCGTCGCTTCTTGTGGCATACTGCCAAGAGATCTGTTGAAGCATCGAGGATTATTAGGATTTTCATCAGAGCAGCGAAGCCACTCTAGCGGCTTTCTTTCTTCATCATTCTCGTCCTCGCCAAACCATTCCCCATCAGTGTCGGCTTGCATGGATTCTCGAAATCGATGACTTAGCGCTGTTAGTCCCAAAACGCCAACCCCAGCATACAGTTCGCATACTTTGCTGCCTCCTGGTACAGCCATGGCAACATGTTGAGCGATGTGATCAAAGCCGTCCAAGTTACCCTGCCGAAATGCCTGAGGAGTAAAATATAGCATGCCCTCCTTCTTCTCAGGATCGGTCCCAGGAATGCTTTCCCTGGTGAACTCAGGTCCATTTATAGGGTGCCACCGACCCGCTCCACGAGCGAAAATTAAGTTTCCAGCACTATCGTTGCAATGACACCAAATCGAATGGAAAAGACGAGGCTCAAATCGTTTCACCTCCTTCACCAAACGAGATAATGCAGGCTGGGTATCTTTCAGCCTCTCGGCATTCCATACCAGAGTGAGGCAGATCCGACCCGTCGAGCGCTCCACCTGGCATTGAACATAGCGGAGGCATCCCTCGCCTGTATTTTCGTTGTAGGCGGCGATCCCCACACGCTCTGTCGCCCGCACCAGCGCCTCGATTGCACGATTGATGGAAGGGTGGTGGACGACGCAACGGGGGATCGGAAGAACGTCATGAGTCCCTCTTTCGTATAAACCAAATGTACATCCGTCGCGTCCCCATGTTGAGCCCTTTTTCGCCACAGCTAATTTTGCTTGCGTTCGCCAGTGTCTCACATCAGAGGGGATTTTGATTTTGATTCCAAATGTGTCTGCTTCTACGCCATAAACTAGATTCTTTTGGACGATGGGACTGGAAAAGTATCGTCTAGCTGCGTTGACAATGTCGGTTTCGTCGACTTTAGTCTCGGCGGTGCATCCAGGACAAGCCTGGAAATGCTCACAATTTATCGAGCCCGCCATGGGATCTTGGTCACGTTTGGGCAGCATGACGCTCTGTTGATCGTTCGCATCGATTGCATCGGTGCCGACTGGATAACGCTTTGACTGGGATGGGCGTTGTCCGCTGCGGCGGCCTCCTTGGGCAACACCAGGCCGAGGTCGATTCCTACCACGTCCACTAGCAGCAACATGCAAGTGAGTATCTTGTGCCAGGACCGGCGAATGTTGCGGATTGTAGAGAGTGAAGCAGTTGGCAGGCGTGTTGCAAGCAAAGGCAACAAAGGTGGAAAGAAAGGCACATATTATCTTGTGGAGGGATGAAAATGAAGAGGGCATTTTTTACAAGGCGGCGGTTGCGAGCGACAAGCTGGTCCACACGATACCCAAGGATTTCAGTCTTGAGTCGGGCACTGATAGAAATTCTTGGTGTATGAGGGATCGGGTGATCGGTGATTTGTGATCTGTGATGGTGTGTTTGAAAAACAGATGCGGACCGAACGCGCGGATGGCAGGTGCGAGCTTCGGTCGCGGCCTTAAACGTACTACTCATACTCTAGTAAAATACACTAGCTTAAAGTATTGATAAATAAGTACTCTAGCTAGTAGAGTATGCATACGAGCGTATTATGCATAAGGGTTGCTAAAAGCGGGCGAAGGACGTACGAGCTCGCGCCCACACACACAACAACTACTCTAGAGTGGAGTATATTCTAGTACTCTAGTAGTACAACTACTAGGGGCTAGAAGTATCCATGCAAAGGAGGCGGGATCCCGGTGGCCGATTACACAACAATAACAACAAAATGCACTGTACATACTAGCTAGTATTATGAGAGCTTAAAGTTAGTTACATGGTGTTAATCCCTGTATTACACCACATCGAGCTGCCTCTTAGTGCTGAAAGCGTCCGAGAGTTCTACAAAAGCCTTCGCCTTATCATCGCCCGCCGTGACAATGCGACGGCGACGACGACGAAACATGGCGAGACCACCAATGCCGACGAGGAATGCGGCGGCTCCAACCATCTTGTAGCCCTCTCCCTTAACTTCGCAATGGTATTTGTCTCCAATTTCAGCCTTCATGCTGATGTCGAGAAATCCTCCTCCGTATTTTTCTACCTTTTTGATCTCGTCAGGTACGTCGATTTGCCGGTAGATTGAGGCTCCTGTCTCGACCGATCCGCAGGCAAGTCCGCTGGACGATTCGTACCAGTCGCACACAGACCCCGCATCGTAAATTTCTCCATCGAAGCAATACCAGTTGATGCCAAACTTGCGCAAGCACCCTGTGAGGAACACGTGGGCATCGTCGTCGATGGCGCTGTAAATGTCAAGTGAACCGGTCACTACGGCGTTGTCGCCACTGGAGCAGACATTCGTTTCCCCGTTGCACGAGACTGAAAGGTTCCTTGCTTTCACGCGCCCATGAACCCCATCGCATTTTTCCGCCGTCGAGTCGATAGAGAAGTAGATTTTGGTGCCGTCTTTTCCCATGTCAATGAAGGTAATCAAGGCTTGGAGTGCTTGGAACCTGGTCGCGTTGTCTTTTCTGACTTCCGGAGTATGAATACAGTATGTACTACTATGCATAGTATGTATGCAAACAAGCCGTTTCTCGCGTCCGTTGAGCGTCAGGGCAGTTGATTCCTCCACCCCTATTTTGCATAATACGACTCGTATGCATACAGCCACGATCGCGTTGGTACGTAAACGTACAGTATGAATACTTACTTATGCATACTACTAGCTACTACTAGTAGTAGTACTACTACTCGCGTACTAGTAGTATGTATACTTTAGTACTACTCTACGAGCTCGTAAGCAAGTAATGGGAATTTAAAAATTTGATTTTGACAGGAAATCCTGAATAAAACACCCGGGATTAATACTACTGACGAGCATGCATAGTATTACGAGCGAGTATGCATAGTATTACGAGCGATTCGTATTAATTTATTTTTTTATTTTGTTTATTGTTTATCAAGCTATACGAGCTAATATGAAGAGGAAGTCGTCGGCTGCTTTAGTATGCATACTACTAGTAGTACGATGTGAAAGATCCCCTTACTTTCATTTTTGAATTGCACTATTCCTACCAATTCGTCTGATTTGATCTAGCCTTTCTTCCCAATTTGATACGAGGCCGAACCTGTCCTGCATTGTCGCTGTGGAACGGCACGCAATGTCTGCTCTGACCGCCAACTGGTTTACAAACTTGGCCGCAACATCTTTATGAAGCAGGGTCGCTCCCAAGAGATGAGAAACTGCCTTACACGTTTCATCGTCCAAGTCAGCGCGTGCTTTAACTGTTACTCGAAGCATGTTAGCATCAACCACAGGCGAGACGACAATTGTGATGAAACCAAATTCCCCGCTCAAATCCATATCGTGGTCATCCACTTCTTCGTAGCCCTTCTTTCCGTAGCGACCGAAGCCATTGATTGGCTCCTCGTCTTTTTCATGATAAATGATGTGCACGACATCATTACATATGTGGCGCTTGCGATTGTTGGTTCCTGGGGGCATCAGTGGGACGGAATGGAATAGCACCATCGTTGTTGCGGTAACAGATCTGTCATAACCCGTACAATGGTCGTCGTCACCAACGTATGCGAGGGCGAACATGCCATCCGCAACGTACTCAGATGTATCGAGCCCCCCGCTATAGTATTTCAGGTGCCGAGTCATTACCATGTTGCCAAGTCCTAGTGAAAATTCTATAAATCCAGGGGATCCTTGAGTTGCTCGTAGCAAAATATTTTCCTCTGAGGTCCGCTCTTCTTCGACATTGATGCTGCCCGGACCTGCATATAGAAGAGCAATCTTGTGAGTTTGAAGCGAAGCTGTCCTATCTAAGAATCCAACAGCGCGATCAAGCTTCGGTCCGCAAGCAAGCCTTTGAATTTTATCGAACTGATGGTTAAGCACTTCCGGCTTGTCTGAAAATTGTCTCCTCTTTTCGTTGCCTTTGACCGATCCTATCAAGGCTTCCTGGAATCCCATTAGCCGCAGCTCGTCCTCAACCCGTTCGATATTCGCGTTTGATCTTCCTAGAATCGACGTCAGCCAAGCATTGGCACTTGGCACGTCAGAAGTTGCATGAGGGGGAATTGGTGAGTGCGTCGATGACAAAGCATTGGAATCTACTGCCCGGCAATTAGAGGGATGCTCGCTAAGGTCGGCATCTTTTTGAATGCTGCCTGTTATAATCATTGCATTGTTTTTCATCAGGAATTCGGTGAGTTCGATCTGCATTTGAGTCATGGGGTCCTTTTGCTCCGCAGACAGATTTGCTTTCTCGTTCAATTCAGATTCAAGGTGAGATCGGTCACGGAAGTCTGGTGGGTGAACATAATCGGGGCTGACCATGTTCTCGTAGGAATCGAAACGCCGCAAAGCAGCTTCAGCTTCAACCAAAGCCATGGAATTCTTATCTTCGAAGCGAGGCCATGAGTCCTCTTTCTCTTCGCTTGTTGGCCCACTTTGCTTTGGTTCCGAGCTTATGGCCGGGGCAAATTCTAATTCGGTTCCGGCTTTCTTTATGGAGCGGGTAAGGGACCGCAAGGAAGAGGGAAGATCTGGATATGCATAGTTATTGTGCAATGGCAGCCTGACCAGTCGTCTCAACCGGGAAGTTGGAGAACGGACCGTCATTTCTATCCATCCTCGATAATTACTTTTTGAATTTCCCATGCGACAAATTAACAAGGTGTCGCCACAAATCCAAGCGGCGCTTGCTCTCTGGTCCTCTTCAACAGAAAACTGCTCCATATCTGCAGTCTCTTTTGCCAATGCCTCGTGCGTAGTAAAGACTGCTGTGTAGTCGCTTGCCTTTGAGTCTTCAGCATCAAATCTATTTACTGTCCTCATAGAAAGATAGCGACGCAAAAGAAGGTCAACAATCACGGTTTCATGTGCATCTTGACAAATTTTCGACGCTTCTCTTCTTCGGCTAAGGATACTATTACACTCCGATAGGGCTACCTTTGCTTCGATTGCGCTCATACCACGAATTGCGCTGCCGGCGCAGAGCAGAGCAAGGAGTTTGCCTTGGATACCAGTCCCCTTGTTCCAGCCAAGTTGAAGGCAAAGAAGAACTGTTCGGAGTCGAATGGGCGCGGATGGACACATGCTTGTATTCCTCGTTAGTGTGAAAATATCAAATATTGTAGATATCAGGGGAATGGATGTATCGCTTGCACCTTCATCTTCATAAGCATCTTCGGTGGGATATCTCAAGGGCTTACCCGGCGATGATTCATTACCAATGAAAGAATTTAATCGATCAATGAGTCCCCTGCATATATCATGGGTCCACGGTGTTCCGTGCGACTCATCTGGGTCGATCCCTGAGGCTGACATGGTTACAGCGAGCAAAGCAATCATGCCCCGACATCCATTGTGTACAACTACAGGCTCGGATGCTTCGCAGAATGAGAGAAGAATCTTTGAGAATTCTTCTATCGATTCCATCGGGTTCTTCTTGGATGAGGAATCTGTGTTATCCTCTACGAGTGATCGCCCCATGTGGCAGGCAAGCGCAGCCGCTGCTCTGCTTCGCGCTTTTCGCCCGTGAGTGTCTCTAGATGACTCTTCCTTGTTCAATGAGCTCAGAGTACGACTGGTAAGAGGCATACCACAAAGCATAAGCTCGTGAAACGCATTATTGCAAAGCGTCAAAATTGCCATATCGATCTCGATTGAGGAAATGCCGATAGAAGAGGTGCTTGCAAAAGACGCGATAGACTGGACTAGGCGGGCATTTAGCACAGATAGCATAGTTGCAATGACTCCATCCAAGGAAACCACCGTTCCAGTTCTCGGGCACTGACTCTTGCTATCGTGGCAATCACCTCTGGGAGATAAGTCTGACCCTTTGCAGATTGCACAATCATTCATGTCGTCTGGAATATCGATAAAAACAAATGGGGCAATCTCCGATTCTAATCCTTGATTATTTGCGTACTCATCGAAGTTGAGGTACTTTGACGGAGAGGGTGGGGTATATTCGCTTTGATCATGAACAGTAATAGCATCGAGAAGCTGATCTTGAATGTGGGTAGAGATTGCGGATCTCTTGCTGAAAATGGCACGACCATCATGATTAACACGGATTCTGGCCAAGGGGATCAACGCAGCAAATGCAAGGAGCTTTCTGGATGCAGGTTCAACTTGAAGTTGTCCTTGCAAAGGTTCCTTGCCGTATGTTTCAGTAACAACGGCACACAATGCCTGAACTATCTCGGCAAAACACGAGTGGGTAAGTGGGTGAGACCCAAAAGGTATAGCGAGGGAAACTTCAAGTTGTCGTATGGCTTCCAATGACAGCTTGAAGAGCTCAGCAGTTACGACATTGTCCAGATGATTGCGAACACCATCACCCGCCGGACCTTTCAAAGCCCTCAGCGGCAATTGAAAGCTACAGAAACTTATCGCGACCGCCTTCAGAGTTCGTATGACGTCAACTTGAACGCTTTGATCACTATTAAGAATTCGAAAGAGCCTTCCAAGGATTCGCACACAACATCTTCGCAGATTAAATTCATCCAAAATGATCTTTTCGGCAAATTGACGGACTTCATCCTGCGACGCAACATCATCTGTGGCAATGCCAGATGAGAATACCCGAATGGACGAAGGTGCAGGAATTTGAACATGATATGTCGTGTACCGCAAGTCAGAGAGGGGCGACGACCCTAGACTTTCGTTCACGTGCGGGAGCAAAAGGGGACACAGCCGCTCAACTTGCATCTCGTTCACGTTTGTAATCATTGCGGCAGGCGTATAGTCCCAATTACCTGTCCTGCTTTTCAGCCCGATTCTAGATTTTGATGATTCCTTTCTGTTTTTCTTCTTCTCGGTTCCATATTGCTGCGTTATTGATCGGATGGCCTGGAGACGGACTGCGGGTGAGTGCGCGTACCCACCAAATCCAAAACTTTCGTCATCGTACACAGCAAAAGCTTCGGAAAGTACGTCGGAGGCGATTCGATACCAGATATCACCGCGATTCAAGTAGTAGCCTCCCCATGTCCAGGAGCGAATGACAGCAATTGCTATAGTTTCTGCATGGGCTGGTTGCAAGAGAGGACATGCTGTGCGTAGCATAAGCTTATGCAACCGTTTGCGCAAGCCGTCGTCCACAATGGCATGAAAGTGGCTCTTAATATCTCCCCGAGTAAGGCATGACTCTGTCTGATCGAATATTGCCCTTACTTCGGAAATGATTCTGCGAAAAAGGAATTTATTGCGCTTTGGCGCATCGTGGCACTTATCGGGGTGTTCAACGATCAGCTTGCAGTCTAG
>Ga0099799_10100_pt1 | contig 25441 bp, 20 predicted proteins | sample Uncmet6_SortLC_1_FD_89033 | JGI IMG/M metagenome (GOLD analysis project Ga0099799, IMG submission 89033) | Marine eukaryotic communities from CALCOFI LINE 67, Pacific Ocean - CN11_C50_N6_SortLC_1 | ecosystem: Environmental > Aquatic > Marine > Oceanic | place: Pacific Ocean: Monterey Bay...
TAATGAAGAATTTAACTAAAGCAGCTAAATTAGCGGAAGTTTCTAAGTTTATTAAGCATTTAGCTGAACTAAGTAAGTTAATAAAGGAGTGGGACCAACGTGTAATTACATATGCTACGGATTTAGGAAAGACATGTGGAATGTTTACAGTTGTACCCGAACAATCGACTATAGTTAAGTTCATAAAAGAAAGAATAGACTATGAAAATACCGAGGATCCTGATAATTATACATGGGAAGTGCGTCCTGAACTAAAACCAGGTATTGCTGTTGAAGTTCCAGCGAAACTATTAAGAGGTCCCGATGGAAGATTTTTAAAACGAGAGGGTGTAGAAAGAAGGAATCGTGATGATATTCGTCAAATTGTGAATAGAAGGGTTATTGATACAAGAGCAGAAGAACGTGCGAAAGAGTTATTGGCACAAAAACAAGCGAGATTAAGAGGATATTATAAAGATGGCAGAAGATTAACAGATTCAGAAAGAAAATGGATAAAGAGTGAGGCAGATAAATATGATATTTATAACCGTTTACCATCAGGATACTCGCCCAGGGATAAATTGTTAGATGACAGATATTACCCTACTGAAAAAACTAAAGCATTAGCTCTTGCAAGAGCAAGAGCTAATCCAAAATTGTTAGATGACAGATATTATCCAAGTGAAGAAAAGGCTGTCGGGACACGTGCATTAGTAAAATATGATACCGCTGATGATAGAGAAAAACGTATACAGGCAGCCCTTGCTAGAAATCGTAGAAATCGTAGAAATAATGCGGGTCTTATAGAAGATGATTCTACCCGTCCTCTACCAGAAGAAATGAGACGAAGAGTACTCCGAGACGCTGCAGCACAGGCCGAGGGAGAGAGAATAGCGGCAAGAAGAGATGCCGATGCGAAGAGAGTAGTCGTCGATGCAGAACTTGGGATAGCTAATCCAGACAGTATTGAAAGAATACAGCGAGATTTTGATATTGCCGGTCTACCTGCTGAAGATGAAAAAAAAAAAACTTCTAAACCTTTAGTTGGTAATTTAGGGGCGCAAACCGAAGAAGCTGAAAATGGTCCACAAAAAGTTGATTCTGGAATCCAAAGCGAAGAAAAAAAGGAAGAACCAGGATTAATTGGTAAAGCTGTTGGAGCGGTAACTGGAGCGGTAAGTGGAATGTTTAAGTCAGCAGAACAAAAAGCAGCTGAAAAAGCAGCTGAAGATGAAAGATTAAGGGCAAAGCTCGGGCAGAATCTCCGTGATATGGAGACTGATACACAGAATTTAGCTGATGCAACCCCGCTTGCATTGTCAGATGAGGCTGCGCAATCGGTAAGAGATCCCCAGCCCGAATCGGGCGTCGACGCGGCACTTGGGGACGCATTTACCTCGCAAGGCGAAAGGAATGATTCGGAAGAACGCGAAGCTCGGAGAAAAAGACGAGAAATTGCAGCTGAAACTCGCGAAAGAGATAATAGAGGAATAAATACTGTCGGGGAAAGCATTATAGGCGAACTCCTTGCGGAAGATATTCCGCCAGTAGCTACTGAAGTCCTTTCTGAGCCAACCGAAGATATATTTATGCGTGGTAAAAAACCTATGTCAGAAGCGAATTCTCTTATGGAAGAATCCGATATCACTCAAAAGCCAACAACAATGCCTCCTCAACCACCATCATTACCACCAAGAACCAGACAGTTTCCCCCAAGTTCTCAAAAAGAAGAGTCGCCAAGTCCTTATTCCCTACCAGAGAAGGTTGATGCGGAATTACAAACCGAAAGTGTAGATTTAGGTGAAGATGCGCGTGTTGCCATAGCAAAAGCAAAAGATGCTGAAATGGCTCGTGAGGTGGTTGAAGCTACTATTAGACAAAATGAAGCTCTTAATAAGCAAAAGCGGAGACATGAGATAAGCAAGGTAGCAGAGCGGAGTGCTGCAAAAGCAACTGAAGGAGCAAAAAGACGGGAAGAAAGTGAAGAATCGGCAGCTAAACGAGAATCTATGTATGAACAAGACCAAATAGCAATGAACGAAAGATTTAATGAAATATTAGATGGTGCTGTACAAAATAGTTCCATTGAACAACAACGTGCAGAAACAGCTGAAGAAGAAAGTGATTTAAACAAAGCATTGTATGAATCATCTCAAAAGTCATTTGAAGATGATAAATCAAGAAAAGTTGCGAAAGAGATATTAGATGATGTATTAGAGCAAGTCCCTGAACGGTCCGAAGAAAAAAAAGAACGCTCGCAGATGAATTTTGAGGATGCTATATATCCAAAAAGAAAAACAAGTCCAGCTAAAACAATGATTACTATGTCAAATTCTCAATCTATGCCTCCACTAGGTCCCACTGAAGAAATAAGAATTCCTCCAGGACCAACTGAACAAAAATTTGAATTGTATCCAACCCCATTAAGGACTCGTCTCAAAAGAAGTGAGCAGGATAGACAGGACTCAAGAAGCGTAGCCAATTATCAAATGATAACAGAAGAACGAAAAGAAGATGCAAAGATTGCACTAGAAAAAGGTATAGGATTCACAGGTATTCCAGAAGAAGGTACGAGTCCCAGTAAATCCTTTAAACCTTTAGACACAAATCTAGAAGAGATAAGGGATTCTGATATATCGGAACAACTTAAGGAAGATAAAGCAACCTATATACAAAGGTGGTTGACTCAGCAACGTCTAAATCGGGATGAAAACGAAAGGAGAGCAATTAAAGAAGCACAGAGCAAACCTCCATTTTCAGGTTGAAAAGATACCAACAAATTTATTCTGATTCAAATAAAAAATTTCCTTTTTTGGGATTAGTAATTTCTGGTTTATTACTATTATTTAATTCAAGTTCACATTGTTGTACTAAAGCATCACATGTTTGTTTTTGAAGAACTGGGTCCTCTATATTGGGACATTGAATGGTTCCATCTTCGCCAAAAGGAGGGCATACTAAATGTGCTTCTTCTGGAGTCATGCTTTCAATTATTGGATGCATAAAAGTACATAATATTGTTAACGATACCAAAAGGAATAGGATTGTAGATAAAATAAGATTCATTAACTAGTAAATTAAAAAAATGAATTAATGAGAAGAAAACTAGAATAAGAAGATGGGTGCATGGGATTTAACGTATGACTGTAAAGCAACAATATTTACAGATGTTGTAGAATATTATGATAAATTAGTTGAAAAACAGGAGAAATCTGGGTATGATCGTGACGATCCATATTGTGCAAATATTACTTCATTTGGTGGTATAAAATTATTGGAAGGTTTTGCGAAAAATAGACAAGAAGCTTTAGAAGAGGTATTGGATAAGGGTGAAAAGTGGGGGCTAGCTGTTACTAAGTTTTACTATCCTGAAGGATTTGAAGAATATGCTAATAAATCTGACATTAAAAAGAGAGTAAAAAATATAACTAAACTTCATACAAAATTGAAGAATGAACATGATAAAATTGCTAAATATGTTCAAAGCACTTATGACAAGGTACAATCAAAAGAAAATACAAAATTTATGAGTTGTATTTCATGTAAGTCTAAAATATCTAAAGGATATATACGTAAATGTATTGGAACAACATCATATGGCGATGGATTTACAACATATTACAATAAATGTATTGTATGTAACAATGACTTTATAAAACCAAAAGAAGAAAAATATAATAAACTTAGAGAAGAATATGGTAATGTTTCTCATGTATATGAGGCAGTATTTGGGGGTATGGTTGCTTCATAATAATTAAATAATCTTCGTAAGTCTGGCATAAATAGTTTGTTTTTCAGAACCATCTTGTAATCGAATAGTATAATATGGTTCAACATCATCGTGATGTATTTTAATTATTTTTGCTAATACTTTTTGGTCTACTGATTTTTGATAGAAAACCTCTTCACCTTTCGTAAATTGGATATTAGATTTATCTTGTGATTTAACTTGTGGTTTCTTCTTTTTAGGATAATACCGATGGTCTAATTTTTTCATCCAATTTGGTTCTGAATCTGAGTATCTTCGCGATGAAAGATACTGCGTTGGGAATTTACCACCATACTCGGGGGAGCTGCCAAATTTGTAGCCGTATAACCAAGTTACGTTTGTGTCATTTTTCATTTTGCCTATAACAATAATGGTTTCACCTGCCTTGATATCCAGATAATTGAAAATGTCTGGGTCATAGTCCGATTCAACAACCACTTGGAAAGGCTTCACTGATTCGTGACCATAGCTTCTGCGTTCCACGGGATATAGTGGTACTTGTACCGGTATTTGTACAATAGGTGGTTTAGGCATTGGTTTTGTAATCATTTCCTCGATATTTGTCAAGAGATTTTCTGATTCTTCTTCTTTAGCTTTTTCTTCGGGTGTCTTTTCATTTTTTTGTTCTTGTGGTATTGGTGGAACAACCGCACCTTTTGGTGTACCACATGATGCACATAATTTATTTTGGGAACTGTTGGCTTGTTTACAGTATTTACATATCCAATATGAGGCTTCATGTGTGGTTTCTCGAGTTGTATCTACTTTTGGCCATTTTTTTGGTTTAGGTAATAACTTTTGTTCTTCAATATTAATTTTGGGTAATGCCTTCTGAATTGTTTTAATTATCCCATCGCCTTTATCAATTTCAATATAATCTTTACCTTTTTGTGCAACTAAATTTGCTTCTTCTTGTTGTTTGTATAATTTATCATGCTCTAATACTGGGTCAATTTCTTTATGATATTCTAAGGCTTTTTGTTTCAAACGTTTTCTTTTAAGTTCGTCTAATTGTAATTGTTGATTCCTTAGGGCAGCTTCATCTTCAAGTGTTCCGCTACTTCTAACCCATTTATCACCTTTTTTAATCCATTGATTGTTCCCGATTCTACTGCTTTGAATTTCTTCTTCAATATTCTCAAAATCTTCCATATTTTTGTCATAAATATATTGTTTTCGGGTAATTTTTCTATTATAAGGACATATTTTTAAGTGATTTTCCAAACCTTTTCTGTTTCCTTCCCAGGAACAACCCTTATTCGGACATATAAATTTAGAATTATTGAAATTAATTTTTTCAATTTTTTCAGCGGGACTTACAAATTTGTGTGTTACTGAACTTTCTTTTGGAATAATATTTGTCATATCTTCTTGAAGTGAAAGCAGATTTCTCCTGTCTTCTTTATTTTTTAAAATTTTATTTTGCATATTAACACTTTTACTTTCTAAACTATTGATAAGATTATCGGTTGCTTGTTGTTGTAAATCTACCATGGTTTTTTCTTCATCTTTTTTCGCTTTAATTTGCCTTTGTGCTTCTTCTTCAGCAATAAGTCTTTCTTCTTGTTCAGCTTTTTCCTGAAGAATACGTAATTCTTCAGCTTTATCTGCGGCAATACGTTCAGCTTCAGCTCTTTCAGCTTCAATGCGTTTTTCTTCAGCTCTTTGTGCTTCAATTTGTTTTTTCTCTTCAGCAATGCGTTGTTCTTCAGCAGCCTTTTCTGCTGCAATACGTTGTTCTTTTGCCAATTTTTCCGCAGCAATGCGTTCTTCTTCTTTAGCAGCTTCTTCATCAGCAATACGTTTTTGTTCTTCAGCAATACGTTGTTCTTCATCAGCAATGCGTTGTTCTTCAGCAGCCTTTTCATCAGCAATACGTTGTTCTTCAGCGGCTTTTTCATCAGCAATACGTTTGTCTTCAGCAGCTTTTTCATCAGCAATGCGTTTTTGTTCTTTTTCAATGCGTTTTTGTTCTTCAGCAATGCGTTTTTGTTCTTGTGCAGCCTTTTCATCAGAAATACGTTTTTCTTCAGCAATACGCTCTTCTTCTTCAGCAGCCTTTTCATCAGAAATACGTTTTTCTTCAGCCGCTTTTTGATATACGATAATTTGTTCTTGTTCAGCTTTTTCTTCAGCAATGCGTTTTTGTTCTTGTGTAATGCGTTTTTGTTCTTCAGCAATACGTTGTTCTGCAGCATTTGCAACAATCATGCGTTTTTCTTTAGCAGATGCCTTTTCATTTTCTATACGTTCTTCTTCAGCTTTTTGAAGAGCATTGGCTTCATCAAATTGTTGTTGATTGCGTTTTAAATACCATTCGTATGCTTCTTTTTGGCGTGAAATGCGTTCAGCTTCAGCTTTTTTTTCAGCAAGAATACCTTCAGCTTTACTTTTTTCAGAAGCAATACGTTCAGTTTTAGCTTTTTCAGAAATAAGTCTTTCTTCTTCTTGTTTAGCTCTAATTCTTGATGCTATACGTTCAACTTCTTCTCTGTCTGCTTTATTTCTGTCATTGATTCTCTTTTGGAGAGCAATGCGTTTTTGTTCTTCTTTTTCTTGGGCTTGCGCAGCTTTTTGTCTGAGCTGTTCTAGTTTTGCTCTGGATTCATCAGGACCCCCAAATCCAAAAGGAGTTGATGGTTTTGTATTTTCGGTAGTATATATAGAATCCTTATCATCTGTATAATAGATATCATCTGTATCATCTGTATCATCGTTATACATTGCAGCAAGTTTAGCCAAACGAATTTCTTCAGGTTCATCCTGAATACGTTTTTCTTCATCCATAGATAGTTTTAAAGCGATTGCCAATTGGTTTTCTTCTTCCGATTTTCCGACGTTAGTAAAAAAGATTGATGGTTTTAAAGCTAATTTAGAACTGTTTTTTGAAGAATTATTGGTTAAAACAGAATTCTTAATGAAAAGACCACTTATATAGAAGGCTTTTCCTTTCGGACAAGCATTTGTTAACTTATTATAATATAGACTTGGGGCTAGAAGAGTTTGAGGCAAAGGAACATCTTTTATAGTATTACCGCTATCAAAAAATCTCCATTTATTTTTATTAACTCTGGCATATGCAATGAAATGAAATGCATCAAATTCTTCATCATTTGCAGATGATTCAATGCGATCAATACATCTCCAAGTTCTTGTAAAGGACACACAAGTATATCCTTCAATAGAGTTTAAGAAGTTACACAATTCCTGAGGAGAATTAACATACTCATGACTTCCAATTAATTTTTGCCAACCTTTTTCAACTTTTTTTCCTGTTGGTATTGTTCTTCTTTCAAAAAGATTTAAAAACAATTCAAATATGATTCGTGCATCTCCATACTCACCAAAACTGGGGAAATCATCTGGCATAAAGTTATATTTATTCTGAATTAACTCATATAATGTATAATAATTGGGGGCATCCCAGCGAGTAGCTGTATGTGGAGGATTATCACCTAAATCTCGGAATTGTTTAACAATATCTGCCAGTTCACTGAAAGAATGTGGGTCTTTATCTTCGATTTGTTGTAATTGAAAACTATTTTCATCTCTTTGTTCTAATATATTATATACGTCGTAATTTGCTAAAAAGGCATATAATGAAGAATTAATCCAACAACAATTAAGGTTTGCCTGTGTAGAAGGGTGGATTCCATTATCGTTAAGTTCTAATATGAGTGGATTAAAGTCATCAAAATTATCATTAATTTGGCATGAAGAAGGAAGCATACCACCTCTTAAATTTTTTTTGGTGTATTTTTTGTTATTATATTTGAGACGTCTTCTTGTTTTCATTGTATTATATAATTATTATTTAAAAATTATTTGGAAAGCAACCATTGGCGAACATGTCCTCTAACTGGTACTTGTTCCTGTACAATTGGAAAAATAGACATAATATCTGAACGAATATTTTTGAGATAATCAAGAACGTAGGGTTCACCACTTAACATCATTCTACTTGGTTTATATGATGTATCTATATCAACTACTAATAATTTTCCATTTTCAGTAAGATTATCTCTTGCATTTTTTAATATTTTAAGGCGACCGTGTTGAGGTATTTCGTGAAAAGCGAACATAATAGTTATAAGATCAACAGGATTAGGTAATTGGACATTTTCTACATCTCCCCAAATAAATTTGGTGTTGCTATCGGAGAATTTGCGCGCAACGTCTAACATTTCTGTCGAGGTATCAACAGCAATAATTTGGGCATTTTTAAATTTATTTCTTAAAGCGTCTGTAGACATACCTGTACCACAGCACCAATCGGAAACAAATTGTGCATCATCTTTTAAATTTTGAACAATAATATCTCTAATGTCTTCACCACTATATGCTGCATTGTCTATTAATTTAGTGATTGGTCTTGCTAAACTGGCATGAATTTTACCTCCAAGACCAACATTTCCAAAATTATGTATTCGTGGATCGTAAGGATATTTATAGGGCATAGATGACATTCCTGTTACATTATGGAAAATTGTTAGACATAATATTATTATTTTATTGAAACTATTCATATTCTATAGGTTATAGTTTTTAATCTTATTTTAATTACATTTGTCTTATTTTAATTACATTTGTTTTCGTCTTCATCTGTAATTGCTTCTGAATCCTCATCACCGTCTTCATCTTTAATAATATCTTTATTGTTGTTTGGATTAATATCGTGTTTATATATATTTTTCACTGTACGAACGTTCAATTCTTGATTAATGTATCTAAAATTAGACATATGTCCTTTTATTGGTTCACCCATAAAGTATAATATGGGTAATTTAGTGTCAGAACCAGGCATCAAAATATCTCCATCAAATATTTTAGTTACATTAAGTTTACCATCTAAGTAAGCATCAACCCTGTTTTGGGTGAGCACAATTGCAAGATGAAAATATTTGGCAATAGGGAAATATTTTAATACAATTCTATGAGTTTCTACTGAAGTTAATTTATGAGTTATAAATGATTTGCCATCATCATCCATATCAAGATCCTTACATTCTTCTGGAATTTCTGCTCCAGTACTAGTAAATTTTCTTACATTAATGTCGACATATATATCATTTTTGGGACCCCCAATAGCAACACTGACAATATCTTTACCTTTCAATTTGCCAAATTTTCCAATACCATGAGTGAATAGTTCTCTAAATTCAGTATCTTTATTATGTAACCATTTTTCGATTTCAATATTCATAGTATAAGAAACGCCAGGAGAATCACCTTGTGAAACAACTGGTACACTTTCTAGAGTATGTCTTCCAGTCAACGGTTTTCTCTCTCCAATCCATAATTCTTTTTCCGCTAATCCGGACCACTTTGCTCTGTTTTTCTTATTCTTGACGGATATTACAACAAGAATGATGATTATACCAATAGTTATACCTAAAACAAATAAATATCCTTTGTTCATTACATGTATTTAATATAAAAATACGTGATGATATGTAAACATAATTAAAAATACGAATAAGAAGAAACACATAAGTATATTGTAAAGATGAAAGAAGACATCGACGTAATCATAAAAAGGTGGAAAGAAATACCGGTTATAAGTAGTCAAATTTTTATGAATCAGTTTCCATACATAGTTGCTCCATGGGAGCATTGGAATAAAGTTATGGATGTATTGAAATCTCGTGATGAAAATGAGAGTAATAAGATAGAAGAGAAGGTGGTGGTTGAAGTGAATGAGGATACAGATTCGGATGTAGAAGGTAAATCATCAAACGAAACACGTTCTAATCAAGGAGAAAATATTCATGAAGAGAATGACGGATATAGGACAGATGTGTCTGAAATGAAGGAATTAGATTTTGACGATAAATCAGTAGACTGGGAGCAAAGTGATAATGAGTTATAAAGGCGAGAATAAGGGTTTTTCATTTTCTTCTTCTTGATTATTTGACCATGATAATAGTGGCGAAGTATTTTTAAAGAAAGATGCGGTCATAGTTTCAATACTGATGCTGTTATTATATTTCTTTTGGAATACATCCTCCATTTCTACATCATTATCAATATTTTCCGGTGATTCACCTATATTTTTTATTAAAATATCAGAGAAAACATCCTCTAATGTTTTGACGGCAATATCGTCAATACCGTCAAAAATTTCTCTTGATATTTGCATTGGTTCCAAATTCCAATTTTTACCTTCATTCATAAGTGTTATAGCCTTATTTACGGAAATACGTAATTGAATGATAAGAGATTTGTTTAATAAAGGTAAATCATTAAGATTTTCAATTTTAATTCTGGAATAAAAAACGTTATTAACTGAAAATCGATGTAAGTCATAAAATAAGAGAAATAAGCTGTCCTCGGGTTTGGGATATATTCCCGTAAGACTTTTTAGACCATCTTTAATTTGAAGTTGTCTATTAAAATGACTACAAATTCTATAATTTCTTATTGCCCTGAAATTATTTTTGTTTTTTGCTAATATACCAGATAAATCAAAATCAAATAATTTAATATTCCTATTGATATCACACAACAAATTATCGGCCTTTAAATCACCGTGATAAAATGAGACATCTTCTTTTAATGTTATTAATGTAGAAATCAGGTTTGAATAAATTTTTGCCATAAATGGTTCTCTATCGTGTATGTCTATGACATCAAATGTCTTTTCAAGGGGCATGTAAGATTTGTCCCATTCAATAGCAAAATATATAACAATATTGTTAGGAATGTACCATTCTGATTTTGTTTTTTGAAATAGTTCTCTTTCATATTCAATTTCTGATATATAGTCCGTTATATCAAGTGTTATTTTCCCAATATTTTCAACATCTATTTCAGCCATACTCTCATATGTGTCTGAATCGTATTCATCATAATCATTAATTGTAAAATCGGTTTTATTACCATCATTCGAGTTATAATATTGAACAATATTACTCATTGCATTTGTAGGAGTAGAATCTGTAGAATTATATAAGGATTTATAAACCAGTATTTCAGTTTGATATGCATCAAAATAGAGTCTTGATGCAGACAACTTAATAATAAATGATTCGCTTTGCGCGAGTTCTCCCGGCTTATATAATACGACACCAACAAGAATACGTCTGGAATCAAGATCTATAATCTCTGATTCGTGATCTTCATATTCCTCATCAACATGAGTGTATATTGCTTTATCATAGCTTTCTTTCGGTAATATTTTGTTATCATTATTGCGTTTCATTCCATTGCGTTTCATTCCATTGCGTTTCATTCCACCAATCTGCTCATTAGTTTGCAAAGTATACAAATCAAAGAAATAATCTTCAAAAATTAGAGACCCATAAAATATGTACAATAATAATGCCATTTTTTCTGTGAATGAATCGATTTGAGGTCCACCCCCATTAACTATACCAAGTGGTCTTCTAATTGTATTGTCTAATTTTTCGGGAACATTTTTCTCAATAGTTTTTTCTACTTTTGGAAGATTTGTTATCAAATTGTTTAGTTTTTGCGTATATTTCTTTGCGAATCCTTTAATTAAGACAACTAATTCCTGTATATTTCCACCAGGATACTCCGAGTTAAGAATAATTTCTGCGTTATCTTCTATAATTTTAAATTTTTTTAACAATGATGCAGTATTCATCGGCATCACTTGAAAATCTTTTAAAAGAATGGTTAGAACAATATTATTAGACATATCTTACCATTATATTTTATATCTGTATAGTTTATATAATGTCAAACGAAGAAGGTGCTTCGAATTTACAAGAAAGGTTACAAAAGCTTGAAAAAGAATGTGCTTCTTTGAAAGCTAAAGCTGGAAAAAGAGTACTTTATTCGGATTCATTTATATTAGATGATGGTATGTACAAATCTTTGTCCGAAGCATTAGAAGCTAATTTGGAACCAAGTGCATCTACAGAGGATGGAGCTATCAAAGTTTATTCAATAAGAACTCCATCAGAATGGGATAAAATTAGTCCAGAAAGTAAGGATGTATTACAAAAGTATCTTGCGAAAGGTACGTTTGAGAAGATGCATGGACCAGAACCAAGAAGATGGAGATCAAGAGTTTCTGCAGAAGAATTTCCATTAACAATTAAATTAGATGTAGATGACCAACATATGATTCTCAGTAGATACTTGAGACATCAAAATGTGGGTGTTAGTGTAACTAGCACTAAGGATCAACGTGCCGCAGAACGCAAGAGAGCCAGACAAGGGGATGATGTAGAAGAGGAGAAGAAAGAAGATAAAGAAGATGCTCTTGAAGATATTTTTGGAAAAATGGATACTAATATGGACGTAGGTGGTGCCAAAAAACTAAAAACCAGAAGAAAAAATAGAAGATTAGTAAGGAAAACTTCAAAAAAATAAAAAAATGATTGTTTTTATTGCTTAGATGATAATATTAAGTATGTTTAAATTGTCAAATCGCATATAATACGTTAAAATACGATTATGTATACAAACGCATTGTATGTGTTTGACACTAAGTTTGGTTCAGATGTAGTTAGTCTTATGAAGGAGTTTACTCCGCATCCAATTACTGAATCTCGTGAAATGGGAGATAATATCCTATTAAGTGAGTTATGTAATATGTATGATGACTTTTGCGTGTATACGCAAAGGAAGGTTAAAAAGTTGAACACAGAGTTGAGTCGTTGTAGGGATTTTGAATTCCAACAAGATATTCGAGAGAATATTGCCGATTTATATTACGATATGAATTGTGTAACGGACTACCAACTAATGAAGTTTCAACCCAGAGTTTGTACCGAACAAAATCTTAAAGATTCTATAAAAGGTCTTTAAGTTATAATATTCTGAGGAATACCGCAGAGGCATTCCTCAGAATATGGTATGGCATTAGCCAACGCAATAGAAAAAATTGTGGGGGCGGAGTCAAAAAAAGTATTTGTACTGAGGCACCTAAAGGTGCGTATCAATTTAGGATAAATCATTCGATGTAGCGTTAAGGACGAATACATCGCTTATTTAACGACTTTGGACGAAATATCAATTGCTTATTTACGTAATTCTAGTATGTCAACATACGCTTATTACGAAATAATTGCGATTGATATTTAACGGGATTGGGCGAAATAATGTGATTGATTCTTCCTGATTTATCGGCGTAATATGGGTTACCCTCGACAGCTCTCTTGACTAATAGGGAGCTAAATACTTGGACGTGAGGAGACATTTGGACAAAGTCGGCTTTTCGGACTTATTGGTGAGATTCCAGTAAGTTCGTCGTGGTATAGACGCTTATGTCGGGGTTTGGCTGATGCCAACCAAAAGTTCTTGCATATAAATGCCTTTTCGTAAACTGGGGGACTACATTCCCAGACAACTAATTTCAGCATTTCGCTTCCGCCTTAGGTGGAACACGTGCTATCTACACTGGTTACGGTGGGTTGTCATATAGATATTAGTGACTAAGATTGCGAGCTCTGAGAGACGCATCCTGGCCGGGGGTCTTAGTCAATGCTAATACGCTATGACCAGTAAACGAAAAGTATATTATTCTGTGTTTATATGTAAGAACAAAGAGAAAATATCTGCCTTATTGGGTATTTTCGTGAAGTTTATTGAACAAAGGTTAGACGTATTGGGAGCTATTGCAATAGTGAGCATTTATGCTTGCAAAGAGATTGCTCATATAGCCTGCCACTGCGCAGTGTTTAATAAATGTCCTGAAATACTCAATGGGGTAGATTAACATTTTTTTATCTCTTAGTAATTACCAGTATAAATGCCGTAAGTGTATTTTATTCTTCTTTTGGGTTTTTTACCTCCGAATAAACCAAATCTTTTTTTTGGCTTTTTAGTTTCTAATTCCGGTTTTTGTTCATATAGAGTCTTAATAGTAAGAGATTCTAAATTTTTTTCTAAAGTATCAACACGTTCATTCAATTTTATAAGATATTTATATAGTAATTCTTCCATAGATTCTTCTTCAGACTCAGAATCTTCCTTAAACGAAGAGTCTCCTCCGAACAAACCGAAAAATTTTTTTGGCTTTTTAGTTTCTAATTCTGGTTTTTGTCCATATACAGTCTTAATAGTAAGAGATTCTAATTGTGTTTCTAAAGTATCAACACGTTCATTCAATTTAGTAGCATACTGGTGTAATAGTTCTATCATTGATTCTTCTTCCATTGTATAATATATTACACATATAATATTTTGATTATTCATTAATAACGACTTCTCCAACGAGTTTATTATCTTTTAGTAGTTGACCATTTTTTAGAATATAAATAGCTCCTTTTTTCGTTTTAATTGTAACTACTTTTTCCTCATTACATTCTGTTTGTGTTTCTTCAGATACAAGTTCTGTTAATGAATCTAATTTTGAATTCAATTTTTCATTTGTTCGTGTAAGAGATTCAATTTTATCTTGTAAATGTACATTTTTTTTTTCAAACTCTTCAGCAGCATTTTTCCAGCGAGTTGCATAAGAAACCTTTAAGAAATCTTCCATTTCATTTTGTTGTTTTTGTTTTAAATCATTTAATACTTGAATTTGTTGATCTTTCTCCTCAATAATAGTATCATGTTTTGCAATCTGTTTATTTGTTCTATCTTCATACTCTTTAATATTAGTTAATATACTACTAAATAAGGATGATATTTGTGATTCCATCTCAATCTTTTATATATTTTCTCATAAAATGTGTTTAAATCATATTATTGTGTATGAATGAATAAGAATAGTATATTTATATATAGTTCTATAATATGAATCAATCACAAGAAGGTGGAGTAATATCTATTAATGATGAAAATGATAGAATGCGTTTTGAATGTCCACTTTCACTTGAGATCATGGAAGACCCAGTAATTGCAGAAGATGGAATTACATACGAAAGAGAAGAGATTGAGCGTTGGATTTCTAAACCAAGAAAGGCAAGCCCACAGCTTATTGCCTCTTTCACACAAGCACAGGAAGAATTGGCTCAAATCGCATCAAACAATGATGGAACTCCTGAGATGCAGACGCGTCATCAGGAAGCGATAAACGCTGTTGAACAGATCCGTCGTGAAATAGAGACCACCGAAACGCTTACTTCACCAACTACAAATCTAAAAATGGGGGAAAAACTTATTCCGAATACAATTTTAAAAGATATTATAGAAAATAGTATTTTTGATAAAGAACACGCCTCAACACAAATACAAACAGAAGAAAAAGAGGTTGGTTCGACTGAAGTACAAACAGAAGAAAAAGAGGTTGATTCGACTGAAGTACAAACACCAGAAAGTATAATTGATGAAACATTAACAGAGAATGCACTGGAAATAGTTGACAAAGTATCGGATAATATTATTGATGAATATATTGGTGATGAAATGTTGAAGACAAGAAAAAGCAAAGCTAGAGATAAGAAGAAAAGGCAAAAAAAAGGGAAAAAAGAGCGAGACAGAATTGAGAAAGACAAAGCATTAGCTGAGGAAGCAATTGCAAATGCTAGGAATGCTATGGCATCTCAGACCATAAATGAGGAAAAGGATTTGTTTTACAGTGTGGACTGGGAACAACTTATGAATAAAATTGGTTTAACAAAAGGGGGATATATAGATGACTGGAGTGACGATATTTTTGCTGATTTTTATATAATTAAGGCTCAAAGTTACGCTTTTCAGTATTTAAATAGACGCAATGGAGCCACAATAAAAGATTTAATGAAAGAGGGAATTCCGCATTTAATACATAAAGAAGCGTATCAGATAGAGAGTTTGAGATTTACACCAGATGGGAGGGTTGATAAGGATTCAATTAAAAAAGAGATAAAGGATTGGCTTGAAAACATAATAGAAATCCAAGAACGTCTGCTTAAGGCTGGAATGTGGGAAGACGGCAAACGCTTCGAGAGATTTATAGAGGAAAAGAATACAAATGATTCCCTAAGGAAGGATGTGGATGCTTTTAAAGTATACAAAGATACGGAAAGACACATTCTTAATACGCGCACAGCATTATTAAGTGTTGAAATGGACAAGAAATATTGGGGAGCAGCGACTAAACTAAATAATAAAGGTGAAGAAGTTGGACTAAATATATTCACTGCGGCTAATACAACAATAGAACAAAAGTTTCAGGGGCTTTTCTTGTTTTGGCTAAATTGTATAAATTTGACTGGTAAAATGTCTTTACAAGAAATTCAAGAATTTGTAAATAGTATGTTTTATAGAATGACTGTCATACAGATGCAAGAATTAAACGGGAATCTTCCTATAGAACAATGGAATTTTGAGATGGTAAGAAGAGGTCTACGTGTAGGTTATATATCTGGAGCTGCAGTAATTGCTGCATGGGTTAGAATATTACATGACTTTGAGACAATAAAATTAAAAAACGAACAGATTCTTAAATTAAGTAAGTGGTGGTCCGAGATAGCGTCGCATGTGGATGATGGTACGCAAAAAGGGGGAGTAATATATGTAGACAATGAAAATGACCAAGATGATTTTTATTGTCCAATAACTTTGGAAGTTATGGAAGAACCCACTTTGGCTGAGGATGGTTTTTCATATGAAAGAGAAAATATTGAGGATTGGTTTAGAAGGAAAAAAGCGAATAATGAACCCATAACATCTCCTAAAACGGGAGAAGTCATGGGTGATAAGCTCTTTCCGAATACAACTCTTAAAAATATAATACGGAATACCCGTTTTGATAGAGAACCAACTTCAGATGTTAATACTCAAACAGAAGAAAAACAATTAGATACAACAGAGGTACAAACAGAAGAAAAACAAGTTGATTCAACAGAAGTACAAACAGAAGAAAAGAAGGTTGGTTCAATTGAGGTACAAACACCAAAAAGTGTAGTTGATGAAACATTAAAAGAGAATGCACTGGAAATAGTATTGGATAGAATAATTGATGATGAAATATTAGAAGAGGAAGCACTTGACAAAGTATCGGATAATATGATTGATGAATATATTGGTGATGAAATGTTGAAGACAAGAAAAAGCAAAGCCAGAGATAAGAAGAAAAGGCAAGAAAGGGCAAGAAAAGAGCGTAAACGTCAAGAAGAAGAATTGCGGAAGGCGAAAGAAGAAAGGATTAAAGATGCTACTGAAGCAATGAACACTGGCCTAGAGACTAATAAAACAGTATTAGATGAAGAAATTGCTGCTGCAAAAGAGTTGGAGTTGAAAAGAGCTAATAGGGATATGTATACGATTGATTGGAAAAATCTTATGGAACAATGTAATTTAAAAGAGGATGGAAGTTTACCCGATGAATTATTGATAGATATTGTAATTGATTTTTATGTAGAAAGTGCTCAAACAGAATTAAATAAATATGGGGATAAAGATGGAAATTTTGTTGTAGATAGCGAAGATAAAGAGAGTAAATTTGAAGTTACATTAATTGCGGATGATGCTTTACAGTTAGAGAATCTGCAAGTTGGTAATGATGGGATTGTAAAGAAGGAATTAATAGAAAAAGAGTTGCGTGAATGGCACGATCATATAGGGCAGGAGATCGAGGACAATAACGATCAGTTCCAGCTGTTGGCGTCGAAGATGGAAAAGCTAAGGAAGAAGAATCAGCTGACGGACGAGTCCCTGGACGTTCTCAAAACCGAGGCCAAGAAACGCCCGGAGTCGTTGGAGAAGCTTCTTATCACAGATAAACACATTCGTAATTTACATAAAATGAATATATCCCAAGAAAAAGAAACCGAATATTGGGGTGCAGAGAAAAGACTGGTTCCGAATGGTTATATGGTTCGTGGAATGGTGAATAAGAGTAATTCTTTAAAGGAAATATTTAATGATGTATTCACTTTTTGGGTAAATATACAACCAATGATTGATCAGATGAATAATGAAAAACTTGAAGAACTTGCTAGAAGTGATTTTTATTTAAATACAACAATAAAAAAGGTATATCCATTAACGAGTAGTTTGCCGATATCTCAATGGAATTTTGATATGGTTGTAAGGGGATTACGTGTAGGTTCAATATGTGCATCAGCCATGATATGTGCGTGGATTAGTAGATTAGCATTACACAAAAAAGGTTCTGCGGAATATAATGAAGAGATTCAGAAAATAGGACAATATCATGCTATGATAACACATTCTTATAATGGGGTAAAGGATAAAAAGGAGGAACTGTTGGGTATGGTTAAAGAGCAAGGTGATTTAATAGATAAAGAAGCAGAAGCTTTGAGTATAGAAAAGAAGATATATGAACTTGAAAAGGAAAGTAAATCAAATTTGAGTATAAGTAAGAAATATGAAAAAAGGGCTTCTAATTTAAGTTCGGATATTGTATGGTTTGATATGTATCAAGCAAAAATTAGAAAACTTTTAGATAAGGTTGAAAAATCTTCATTAAGTAAAGAGGATGATGATTGGCTTTCAAAACAATTATCTTTGAGAGATTCAGCACAATATCAGAATTTGTATAAAGAGATTTTTAATAAGAAAATCCCACATACCACTTTAATTGCATATTTGAAAATACATAATGAAGATGTAACTCTAGATAAATGTTTAACTCAAGATGAATGTGAAAAGATTTATAGTGATTTGGATATGTTAAAATTTGTTGAGAATATGACGCCTCAGAGAAGAGAACGTTTAATTGGTCTTGGTATTAACCCTGAAAATATGATAAAATCTACGAGGGAGGTTGGATTTAAAGAAACTGTAAATGAATTGAAGAACGAGATGGAATCATATATGCTTGAAAATCATGGTCGTAAGCCGTCGACCGATGAAACCATATTGTGGGCGAATACTTTATATAATGCTTTAACAAAGAATGCTGATAAGGAAAAAGGTACTGAGGAGTCAAAAAGGTAAGAATGATTATTTAACATGTTCTTCAATTTTGTAAAATGTTTCCATATGTTTTTTAGCAAATTCCTTATATTTGCTGTATTCTTTTTCAGAAAAATTTTTGAAATTGGTGGATATATTTTGATATGTATCGTTTAGATTAAACATTTTTTCATCTTTCATAATTTTTTTAATACCTGAAAATTCTGTTTTTCCTAGGTAATCACATCCTTTTCGAAATATACCTACAAAATAATCAGCTTGTGGTTGTTCATCTACTTGTGTAGGAAGTGCTACATCCATTTGTTTTTTAGTAAGTTTCTTAAACAAGAATAAACAAATTTCATTTTCATCACTATCTCTGAAAACAAATATGCCTTCGGTTTTGTTTTGTTTGGTATTGGATGAGGTACTAATAGACAAAGATTCTTCCATTATTTGATATATATGCACTATGTTTAATATGATATTATAGTTTATAAGTATTCATTCATCATTCCAACCCTTTTAGGACCTCTTCTTCCACAAAAATGAACAAATATATGTGTATCGGGTTTTTTATCAAAAGAATGTTCGCCACCTCTTTTTTCAACTACATAATTGTTCAATGATATATTATACATATCATGTTCTATCAATTTATAGCATAATGCGGGTTGTTCCCAACAACCCAATACTTTATCCTCAGCTAATAGTTTTCTGTATAGTTCGTATGTTTCATCAAATACATTTTTAACTTTTAAAGACGGACGAAATAATAATATTCCGGAACAAATACCCGGTTTTGATGTGAAATATGGGTCTTTGGTAATATTTCCTGAAAAACTGTTACTTTTTTGAGTAACACTATTATATCCGTATACTTGTATTTTATTGTCGATAGAATTAAATGAAGGCAGGGGTTTAACAACAACAATATCAGTATCAAGATATAAGAAAATATCATTTGTATCGTAATTCTCTATATAATGAAAAAATCTGGTTCTTAAAACAGCTGACATCTTGTTGCTTCCACATTTAACTTTAATAACTTCAACATTAGTAAGATCAAAATCCAATTTTTCAAGAAATTGAGGTATATCCGTAAGTAAATAAATAAGTCCGTGGAATTGTCCATTTTTTCTTAATGAATCTATACATATTTTCGCTTCTTTAAGATATTGCTTATCTTTACAAGCACATATATAAATCTGTAACATAATATATACATATCAAATAATGGAAGAAAAAAAGGAAGAATTAAATAATTATGAAGAAGGTATTGAAGAATTAGATGAGATGGATGATTTATTAAAGCATTTGCGTATGGGTAACAACAAAGAAGAAAAGAATAGTGAAAAGTCTCAAAATTTAAAGAAAGGTGAAAAGAGTAAAAACAGTCAAAAGTTCTCTAAATTTCTAAAAGATATAGAGGATGTGTATATTGACAGAGAGTCAAGTCCTATTAATCAAAATGAATTTGAAGATATATATGGAAAGGATAGAAATTCATTTCAACCAATTGTGATTGAGGGTAAAGATTCATCCAATTTAATAAAGGGTTTTTTGGTGATTCCTGGCGAGGTAATTGAACAAACGCGTTTAGGGCCAGTTCTTGGTCGCGTCCACGTCGGTGTTATACCTAGGGCTCGTGATATGTTGGACGAGGCGATAAAAGAGGAAACTGATTATAATGAGATAGCGGATTTAAAGTCAGATAAAAGTTCAAGTTGGGATTTTGATGTTTCTGAGAAGGAGTTAGAACGTTTAAATACAAAGAGTCCAAATATAAGAAATATATCTAAAATCATAGATACGATAGATGAAGAGAATTCTATTAGATTAGCTGAAAAAGAAGAAACGATTGTTTCTCCCGACAGACGTTCGCATTCGCCATATAATAATGTGGGTCTAAATTTTGGAGGATGGCGTTTGAGAAAGATGTAAAGTTCGTTTATAAATGATTATTTTTTTTAGAATAAGGCTAAAGGAATGAAACAGGTGATACTTGTAACTTTATCCGGTTATAATGAGTATAATATATCACTAATAGAGCAAATAAAGAAGACGTCTGATATAGATGTGATATTGGCATGGGATAAGAAGGGAAGTAAGGAAATAAAGGAAGATAAATTGAATATAATAAATAATTGTGATGAATTGTTTAGAATATATGGAGAGAAGGTAAGAAATTTTAATGGTAGATGGGAAGATAATCCCGCAAAGTTGGGTGTATTGCATTGGTTTTCTCAAAGTGAGAAATATGATTTTATGTGGGTGTTTGAAGATGATGTGTATGTAAAAAATTGTAAAGAGTTTATAGATTCTTATTCAAATGATAAAACAGATATAATTTGTAAACATGATTCTAAGTTACCTTTTTGGTATCCGGGGTATAGAGTTGGTGATAAAAATTTACTGAGTAGAGATAAGGATTTTGTGTATTCGCATCTATATATAGTAAGATATTCCAAAAAAGCATGTAAAGATATAATAAATGAGATAGTGGAATCTGATGAAACGAATCATCACGAGTTATGGATTCCTTATGTAACTTTTAAAAAGGAATTATCGCATTCTAATTTATTATCAAAGCATTTATCTGGTTTAAGAACGAATCCGACATCTAATACAAAGAATTCTTTTTCAAAGATATCGCATGAAATATGCCACCCATATAAACACAAGCTTGTACAAAGCAATTGAAAATGAAGGTAATAATTGGATTGAACATATGTTTTTTAAGATATCCGTGTTTAGTAGTAACATTATATCCGCGTTTTCTGTAATAATTGCGTACACCATTACCTGAAATGACGGCAATATTTGAATATCCGTTGTATAATGCTATTCTTTCCGCATCTTTTAGTAATTTAGTACCAAATCCTTTGTGTTGGGAACCTTTAGATTGTCCAACACCGCTTAAGTCACCATATACGTGTAATTCGCGTATGAAGGCACTATTTTTAAGTTCTGGAAAGGTTGGTATGTTAGATTTTCTCCAAGGTATTCTGAGGCGAATAAATCCATAAAGGACTTTTTCGTCATTTGTTTCATAACTGATGAAAATTTCAGTACCATAGTTTGATTCATATTTACGTATTTTTCGATATGAATCTTTGATTTCTTTACCTTTAACTTCACGACAACGAATACATTTACAATTACTGATTTTAGATAAGGATTGTCTCATATTTGGTTCTGAGCATCCGCCTTTGATATAACTGATAGGTATATCTCTAATAACTCTATTTAATCTAATCCATGGATGCATTCGTGTTTTTGCGTATATGAGAACCTCTTTTAATTTTTCATCGGAATAAGGTTTATACTTGCCGTTTTTGTACATATTTTCATAAACGGACCATGGTACGACTGAGACAGGATATATTTTGATTTGATCTGCTTGTAACAATGGGTTATAAAGTACTTCATCGAACATTTGTATATCTTTTTGGGGATTGCTACCGTATAGATTAGGCATAAGATGTACATCTAATTTGAAGCAATTATGTTTCAAAAGGGATATAGCATCTATAGTATGTTTAATAGAATGTCCTCTATTAGACATTTTTAATATTTTGTCATTTGTATGTTGTAAGCCCATTTGTATTCTTGTACAACCGAATGAACGAAATTTTGCGATTTCTTGTAAAGTAATGGTATCTGGTCTGGTTTCTAATGTCAATCCAATGACACGAATTTGAGCGGATTCATTTAACAGCATTTCTGTTTCAAGTGGGAATCTTTCTTTGCGATTAGAATAGATAGCGGTATTTGCGGCATAATATATGTCTCTTACAAATTCAATTTGATATTCGTTTGGATATTCACTGAAAGTTCCGCCTAAAACGAGTACTTCAAGTTTATCAATAGTATGTCCCATACGTAAATATTGAGAAATGCGTACATTAACTTGTGCAACACAATCATAATTAACCGAGCATGCTCTGGCAACGCCTGGTTCTTCTGCTAAGTATGAGCGTGGTTGGGCGATCCAACCATTTTCTTCTCTTGCGGGTTCACTTGGACAATAATAACAATTATGTTTACAAGAAAACATTTGTTTTTTTCTTTCACCTGTTTTTGAGTCAGTATATTCTGGAAAAGCGTGAGTGAATACAGTTACAACTAAAACTCCTGATTGACTTCGCATAGCTCTTTTCAGTACAACTTTATAAAAGTTAGGTTTATTTAGTTGTAATCTGTTGTAACTAGCTACAATATCAACTTTACGAAAAGTAATTTTATGTATTTTTTGGAATGCTCTCATATTTTTTTCAAGTTGTTTCCAATTAGTTGCATTTATATTTTCCTTGACAAAATTGTCAATGGATGGTCTGTTTTTTAAGTCATCGTATGCGATAGTATGAAGTTTATCAAAGCAAGATATGTCTTCGATATCATGTGATATATTTGTACAAGACATTATGAATTGTGTGTTCTATTGTGTTTAACATTATTTAGAGACTTAACAATCATTTTTAGATAAAAATGATTATAACATAAATGAAATAGTATATAAGATATAATGGACAAGAATCTTAAATTAATATGTAGTCAAAAACAGGCTACTACGCAGATTGGGTTTAATTCATCAGAGTTTCAAGATAGTCTTGATGGTGAGTTTAAGGATTCTGTAAATGAGATGGCTATAGAAAAGATTAGAAAAGATATAGAGGGTCGTTGTATTGGTTCTGGTTATGTTGTTCCTAATACCATAAAATTAGTAGAGAGGGGTAGTATATCGTTTCCACATGAAGCATTACAGTTACATTATTCAATTAATGTAGTATATGAATATACTCTTTGTAATCCAAATCCTGGAATAGTATTAAATTGTAAAGTAGTAACTAAGAATCAGATTGGTATTCTTGGTCGTTTAAACAGTGATATATCACCTCTTGTAATACTTATACCTCGGGATTTATGTGATACGGGGAAGTTGAACTTATTAGATAGTTGTAAGAAAGGTGATCAAATAAGTGTGGTAGTAGTAGCAAAAAAATTTGAGCAAAACGACAAGAAGATAACTGTAATTGCAGAATTGGAATAAATTTTCTCTAAGATGTGTTGTTTTCTCAGTAAAATTTGTAAAAACAATATAAGTTGAACGCTATAAATAATAGTAATATATAGATATGTCAATTCATGAAGTTAAAGATGTAAATGTGGATTCAAAATTAAAGAGGTATACTTTATTTCCTATACAATATCCAGAAGTATGGAAGATGTATAAGAAACATTTAGCTGCGTTTTGGACTGCAGAAGAGATAGATTTAGCAAAAGATGTTGTCGATTGGGATAAATTGAGTAATGATGAGAAACATTTTATTTCAATGGTATTGGCTTTTTTTGCGGGAAGTGATGGTATTGTTCTTGAAAACTTAGTTGAGAGGTTTATGACCGATATTGACATTCCCGAAGTAAGGTCATTTTATGCTTTTCAAACGGCGGCGGAGACTATTCACAGTGAGACTTATTCTCTTTTGATTGAAACATTAATTAAAGATTATAATAAAAAGAGTATTTTGTTTGATGCAATAAATAATTTTGAGTGTATTAACAAGAAAGCTCGTTGGGCAACAAAGTGGATTGCTGATGAAAAATCAGATTTTGCAGAACGTCTTGTTGCATTTGCTGCGGTAGAGGGTATATTTTTTTCGGGAGCATTTTGTTCAATTTTTTGGTTGAAGAAGCGAGGTCTTATGCCTGGTTTATGCTTAAGCAATGAATTTATTAGCCGTGATGAGGGACTACATACTGAGTTTGCTATTCTTGTGTATCATCAATTTGCAAAAAAGCTGGATTCGAGTAAAATTATGAGTATTATAATGGATGCTGTAGAAATTGAGAAAGAATTTATATTAGAGGCACTACCATGTAACCTAATTGGAATGAATTCTAGGTCCATGTCTGATTACATAGAGTTTGTTGCAGACCGATTACTTGTACAATTAGGATGTAAAAAAGTATATAATAAAAAGAACCCTTTTGTATTTATGGAAATGATTAGTATGGAAGGTAAAACGAATTTTTTTGAAAAAAGGGTATCAGAATATTCAAAAGCAGGAGTTAGTTCTTCAAACACGTCTGTAAATTCCAATGTAAAATCATTTAGTATTGATGCCGATTTTTAAATAAAGTATAAAAAAATAAATAACCGTTCTTTTAAATTAAGAGGATTCGATAAATAGTTGATTCTTATTATGGTTGCCCATGAAGCAGGAATAATAAAATTCCAAAATATTTTTCGTCAAAGAATGGTATATTCCAGAAATTTAGAAACTAAAGTACATAGATGTAATGAAATAAGCGTGTCCATAGTAAAAAATGTAGAAAGTAATTTTTTAGCAAAAAAAATAAGTACTAATGCGTATCATCTCTACACAACAAAGTTAATACAAATTCATAAAGAATTAAGAAATAGTTTTGAAAGTAATAGATTTGTAAAAAGACATATTTGTGTAACGAAGGTAGAGTTAAAAATTAGAGACCTTTTAACGTATATTACTTGTTATGATTTAAGAACTCTTTTAAATTGGATAATGAATGGTTCGGAACATTCAGTGGTAGATAATCCAAAAACTACGAGTTTTTCTGAAAAATTAGATTTTATCGAGAATGTATTTATACCGATACGTTATGAGAAAAATATTGACGATATTATAAATGTAGAATCGCCAGAAGATCAAGTGGTAATTGACGCATCTGAAGAGCAAACACGAATAACAATCTATGATTTTATAGAGGATGTACAATATACTATTTATGGCTTGTATTTGAAGGAAATGTACTAAGAGCATTATATCTTTTAATTACTAACATTTGATTTTGTAATTTTGATAATTTTAACTTAAATTTGTCTAATTCATCAATAACAATATGGGTTTTGTACTTTGAAAAAGGAATTTTTAAAAATCCATCTAACCA
>Ga0099799_10101_pt1 | contig 25325 bp, 22 predicted proteins | sample Uncmet6_SortLC_1_FD_89033 | JGI IMG/M metagenome (GOLD analysis project Ga0099799, IMG submission 89033) | Marine eukaryotic communities from CALCOFI LINE 67, Pacific Ocean - CN11_C50_N6_SortLC_1 | ecosystem: Environmental > Aquatic > Marine > Oceanic | place: Pacific Ocean: Monterey Bay...
CAGTAGTTCAAGTTCCGCGAACTGGTCTGTGCCATAGTATGAGCCTACTGTGAACGCACAGTTAACTTACCATGTAAGTATCTTAAGTTATGGTACTGCGCTCCAGAAGATAGGAGTCATTATTAGTACAATGAGCCGCACACATAAAGAATATTTGTGTCACAAATTCTTGTTGTCTAGGAGATTGGTTAGCTGTAGAAAAGTGACAACAATCACCTCTTCTTGTAACAGTGGGCGATGATGCCACAATCCAACGATTCGATGAACCTTAAGGCTGCAATGTAATTTGCTGCATTTTACATGGTTCTGGCTCTTGACATTACAATACAATATTCGCCGACGTATTATTCGCAACTCATGAATGCATGCTGAGTCATGTAACTAGAGGATTGAATATTCCAATTTTTTCAACTAAATCATATAGTCCATAATTATTATGAATAATATTGCAGGAGAGCAAGGACACATTTGATACTTTGCCATAATGCACACTTGATACCACCATCTAACTTATTGCAGATTCAGAGGAGGCGAATGAAGTTGCTAATGAAATGGAAAAACCGCTTTTTTTTAGGTTCAATATATCTCATTCAGAGAGCCCACGACTCGTTTTGAAAAACTCCGCGCGCCTTTCTCTGGGTATGGTCGTAACCATTGCCAAAAGTTTTAAGCCATTCACATTTGGTAGCATCACAAATTGGGCCCCGATTGCCACTGCCAATAGTCGGCAAACTAGATTATCCATCCATTCGGATTGAAAATTACGTAAGCGTTGTGTAGCATTCTGCATATAGCAAATAAATTCACTGTACGCCACACCGGCCCTAGGTAGAGTATTTGACGGTTCTTTCACTTAGGAGTGCAATTGAGAGGTTCACATTTTGATCAAAAGCTTGTCCGAAATGTGAATTTGTGCCGTTCTCCGGGCAGTTAAACCACATTCGATGATACACACGTTCTATCTTGAATTTAAAAATTAAAGCCGTGCGTGTTACAATGCCCCTCTGGCAACTGTGATAGTCCAATGCGAGCTTCCAACATTAGCAGTTTGTCTTGGCTGACCTGCACAGATTATCTTTGCTGCGAGTGATATTCTATTAGGAAGCAACCATGTCTCCTCATAAAAAATACCTTCACATTTATGCACGCATTGTTGGTAATTTATGCATTCGACGCTAAATAGAACTTTAGAATAGACGACAAGGCAGGTTCTTAGCCGCCTGCAAAATGTTAGCCTGCCATTTCTCTGATGATACAAATCCCTTAGTCTGGCACGATCACTAGACACATTTGAGGTCGTTCTGGCAGAGGATTGAACATATTTGAATACATAGACCATCAATAGGACAAGATTAGCCCGCTTAGATGTCAATACGGGCGTCGGACTGGTCGAACTCAATGATCCAAAGCACTTTAATGGAGAGTCTCAGGAGCTCATGTCCGATCTAATCTCGTGCTTAGTTTGCTCTGATTATCTTGCCAGATTTTCCCAGTCTTCCACCGTTATTCTACAGGGAGTCGGAGCGCACTTCTGCACAGGGGGGCGTCTAGAAAGAAGCACGATGGATGATGTAACCAACCATGATATCTATGACATATTGAATCACGTGAACCTGCATAATAATCTGGCGACATAAATCTGAAAACTAAGGGTCTTTACAGCTGCAGCAGTTCATGGAAAGCTCATTGGTGGCGGCATCGCTCTTTCTCTGGCGGTTACATGGCGAATATCTTCATTCAGTGCATCGTTGAATTTCGGCAACCTCCCGCGCGGAGTGAATCCTCTATTCATGCTTTCTCGGTCACTGCCAATAACCATCGGGACTGTGTCAGCAATGACAATGTATATAGAGGATCCAGTAGTAGCTGCGTCTGCAGCCCGAGAACTTGGCCTGCTGTAGGCCATCAGTGATACTGTGGCTCACACAAAGGATGCTGTTCGCACAGTTGGCTAGCGTGAGGGTGCTAGCCTGCGCGTCGATGATATGGCCCAACAATGTATTGAAAATACATTGCATTCTGCTTGAGAAGTTTTGTGCATGATAGAGTCTCTTGCCAGTCGGACGGCCTTGGGAATTGTTACAACGACACCACTTAATAAAATAACGTCGGAGAATTAAATTTTTAAAACTACTAATGCCAGATCACTACTAAAGTGGACTAGTGACAACGGTGCTACGCAGGCCATCGTAAAAGACAGCGTGCTCGAAGTTCTTGGCACCTAGATCCCGCCAGACACCCCGCTGATGGCAGCTGGTATTGACTCTCTCGGTGCAACAGAGCTCCAGCGCGCGTTGGGTGAATAGCTCGGCACAGAACTGGAAGCAACTCTCTTGTTTGACCACCCTTCTGTGGAGGGAATCGTTTCTTTTGTACTCCAGGGGGGGACTTTTGTCGAGGAAACAACAGAACTGGTTTAGTGTCAAGCGGATATTTTGCAAGTTCATCAAACTGTACACGACTGCGTAATAGAAGTTCTTGGCACCTAGATCCCGCCAGACATCCCGCTGATGGCAGCTGGCATTGACTCTCTCGGTGCAACAGAGCTCCAGCGCGCGTTGGGTGAATAGCTCGGCACAGAACTGGAAGCAACTCTCTTGTTTGATCACCCTTCTGTGGAGGGAATCGTTTCTTTTGTAAGTGGTGGAGTTGCAATAGCGCCATTGCGGCCGGAAATAAACCCGGATTTTCTATAGACTCTTGTAAGGTAGATTTCTGCCAAGTTGCCATTTTCTCCTCACGGCATATAACAGTAGTATATTGGGCGTGGAGATGCTCTAAATATGAAAATAATACAAGTCTACTCGGAAGGTGCAGACATTGAATGGACGGACGTGAAACGACCATCTCTCTCTCCAGCAGGAGCCACACATCAGATGCTCATAGTCGCTGTATGCAGTGTTGGACTTTCATTCGCTGATAATCTGTTTCTACACGGCCGCTATCAAGTGAAGAAGTTATGCCCAATTGTACCAGGCTTAGAGGGTGGTGGGATCGTGACTGCGGTCGCAAGAAATGTTATTGAATTACGTATTGGTAACAAAATCGGATTTAATTCTTTAATGAATGGTAGCTGTGCAGAAGAGGTGCTGTTTCCTGAATTCGAGTGTGGGAAACTCCCAGATTAGATCTCTGATCTGCAGATGGTCGAATATGCAGCACTGGGAACCAACTTTACAACGGTGCATTTTGCACTCGTCTATTGAGCACCAGTGTAAGAATGGGAAAGTAAGATAATCGTTGTCCTTGGTGGCGCTGGTGGGATTGGCGTAGCAGCTATACAAGTAGGAAACGTATTAGGATCTACTATTATTGCATGTGCAAGTACACCAGCAAAACGGTAATTTTGTGCGGAGCATGGAGCCGACTTCATCGTCGACTACACACAACGCAATTGGCATCACGATGTCCTAAAAGTGAGCAATGGAGCTGGTGCCAACTGCATTCTTGATCCAGTGGGTGGGGATTATATACTTGGGTGCCTCCGTTGCATCAGAGTTGGTGGGTGTATCTTGACAGTTGGGTACGCTTCCGGAACAATCCCGCAAGTCCCCGTTGAATAGCTATTGCAGAGAAACATCTCGCTAGTCGGTGTGTGGACAACAGTGTCACATTACCCAATTGAAACGTAACAGTCAATGCAAGAGTGCATTAATCTTTGGTTTAAGGGTGCACTACGCATTGCAATAGACACAGTTTCGCCAATGGACGCGTTCAGAATTGGTCTTGCCAAAATTGTTAACCGACATGTCAATGGTAAAGTTGTGATGATTATTGAGTCAGCAGATTGGGCTGCAACATCGCCACCGACCATGTATCCACCCATATCCCTTGTTGGGGTGCCAATGGGAGATAGTATGTTGTGATACTAGGGTGCTAAAGACAAAAAAGTTTGAAACTATCCTCACATGCAAAAAAATAAAAGCTCCTCATTTTTAATTTCATAATAAGATCCGATTTCATAATAAGATCCGAACAGGCCCATTGTAATTGTAACCATGAGTTGCAAATTGAGTGGGTCAATTTAACATTCAACCCTGCTCTGAGAAGTGGTGATGTGTGCACTGCCTTCGTAGACATCTGTCCCAGTGGTACGATGGTAATCTGCAAGTGCTAATGCAGCCACAAGCTATGGTGGGTTTGTGCATGATTTATTTCAGCTGTCTGCATCTGAACTGGGCATGTCTCCGATCGAAGCCAGTGCAATAGACCCGTAATAACTCCTGTTGCTTGAAAGGGCATTTATAATGATGGACCTAGAAGACAAACACGTGGGCGTGTTTGTGGGCTTGGGTGGCATGTCAAGAGGTATGCTTCTCTGCAATAGCAACAACAACAGTGCTCCGGCGTAGACATCCCTGGCATATTCGGCCAGTGGAAATCTACTTTCTGTCGGTTCTGGGCGAATATCATATAGCCTTGGTCTCACAGGACCTTGCTTGACTCTTGATACTGCGTGTTCCACCTCCCTGGTGGCGGTGCATATCGCAGTGGCGGCAATATGAAACAATGAATGTGTTCCTTCTAGTGTCATTTGCGTTAGCATTCTCTCTGAAAGTTCTTCAATATCATTTGTTGCGGGGGGCATGCTCTCAGCGTTTGGACGATGCCATACATTAGATAAGCGAGCTGATGGGTATGCTTGAGGTGAAGCATCATGCATGATTTTGTTCTCAGACACCACGAAAGTAAACACATTTATGGACAATAAGATGATCTGTGGCTCTTCAGTACAATAAGACGGCCCGAGCGCGAGCCTAACGGCACCAAATGGTTCATCGTAAAGACGACTGATCAAATCTTTACAGAAAAAAAAAGAAGTTTCGTGTACCCTCGAGGCGCATGGCACAGGTACTGCACTAGGAGACCCTGTCGAGGTCAAGATACTTTTAATGAAAATGAAGAATATATAAAGCCGAATCTTATTAGGTAGGGGCTGCGACTGGCACTTTGTGCTAGTAACTAAGACATGACACTACCGAGACATCAGTGGTTGAATGCGCCTCTCTGAAGTCTAATCTGGGTCACTTAGAGACATCAGCAGCAGGTGCTGGTCTTATATCTCTCTTATTTGTACCACTTGTTACTGGGGTAGTCGTAGCTAATGCTCAGCTGCGTTGGTGATGTCTATTTTTTTACTTATGGAACTTAAAATTACATACACACTTTGTTTTATAGGATAAATGGACATCTGTTCTCAATCGCATCGCTGAAGTGATCATTTCACATGCCTGTTGAATTGCAAATAAGGGGCCACATATACATAAAAAGCAGATCACTTTAATCCCCGGGGCGTCTGAGTTCGTTTGGTTTCAGTGGGACCATTACGCATGCAATATTCGAGACTTGGGCATATTTTTGAGCACTTTGCCAGTGTGCACAGGCGAAGATGGCTTCCCAATATCGTGTTTCGACATCATATCACTCCAGGCAATTTCACATGATTCAGTTGGAATAAAAATAGTGTCAAGTTAGTACCAATAGCGCAGATGCACATACAATATTTTGTTCAGGGTATTTAACACCCTCTGTGTGATCTGTGATCTCAGACCACATCGTTGGTGGAAATATCCTGTTCCCAGGAGTTGGATATGTTGAAATTGCACTCGCTTTATGTGATTTAACAAATTCATCTATCCTCAGGGTCGTAACATTTGTACGTCCGTGCATCATACAGAATATTTTACAGTCTCTGCAGATGGGATAAACCCCCAAGCGATGTACACTAAAGTATACGAGATAGATCACTGGAGCCTTTGAAATTGCGAGCTATAACGAATAAAGACATTTTGAAGCTCATGCATTGGGAACACAAGAAAAATGCCTGAGTACCATTATTGCTCAGATGAAGAAGGATATTTTTGTCAGGCAAACAGAAAGCACTATACCCGAGCTAAATTGAAAAGTGGAGTAGACAAGGTCAAAATCAGCATGATTAATGAATGAACGTGGCACGTTTGTACCAGCCGGCATCGGCCTCGTGACGTTTGGTCACTAACCACGAGATTCCTTATTGCAGGCGTGATGTAACTCGGCTATGGGCAGGGCCTGTGGGACCTTGTTTACGCCCACGGAGGGCCGCTCTAACTCATAATTGACTGCTACTTGCGAGCCTTCACGCGCTCTCCTCGCAAAGGATCAGCTTGTCATGCAATGATTTACATCGCGTGCTCTGCGTTCGTCAGGTTCTAGACGGGAGGAGCAACCATAGTGTGCTTACGAAATATCATGAATGACCTGCCACATACTTGCTCGACCACCCTCGGACCACAAACTGGCTAAAGCTGCGTCATTGCCGTCATAGCCAGCGTGTAGTGGAAAGTTTTGAAATACATGGCTGCACGTTCCTATTCTACCAAATGGCCCAAACGACCTCATTAATGGTGTGTCTCCATATTAATACCACGGATATGAGGCTTGTGTTTCGAATGATGATGGTTCGATGCAGCCTCTGAGCCCAGGATGTTCCTAAACGGAGACGATCTCGCAGATAATTGCACATAGCCCATTTAACCTACAGTACTCTTGTGCGCGGCCGTTGACAGGATGCCCTACAAGCTCACCGAATCAGTCGATCACAGCTTCCCGCTATAGTGATGTGATTTATGTTGTATGAATATCATCAACGTAGCACGGGTGCAGATAAATAGACACACGAGTTTGTCAGTGGACACGAACTCGATGGAACACAGATGAGTAATGGATGTCGCCTTCTCTGAATTGGCTCAAGACCTGAATTAGTTATGTAGCGCAGGTCACATTTCTGAATCAAGCCCTATAGCTGGTGTCAACGAAAGAAAATTTGACAAGGTAAAGTCCAAAAAACACAGAAATTTCTTGAGCGCGTCCGCAGAAAATGTGTATTAAGCCAATGAAGACCGATGCAAAGGTAGCCACCGTCGACATTATTCACTAGAGCGTAGTCGAGTTTCTCGGGACAATCGTTTCATAGGACACACCGCTCATGGGAGCTGGTATCGATTCTCTAGGTGCTACGGAACTAGTCCAAGTGCTAAGTAGCAAGCTGGGCATCGAAATCGAGCCTACGGTGTTATTTGATCGCCCAACGATTGGTAGCCTTGAGTAATATTTGGATGGAAAGATGAGCCCTATCGCTGAATCCATGCGAGGAACACACGATGTTATAGCAATAATTACACCGCCTGATGATTATAGAGAGGAGTACCCTTGTGTTGCTGCTAAGTCTTTATAGCTGCCAACATGTGGAAACTGTGACCTTACAGGTATGTCCCGTGCTGGCTGTGTCACTCCTCAGAACGTGCCCTTGGCACGCTGGGACATGGATTCCATCGACACTCACCGGTTTAATGCAGACGCGTGATGGCGTGTGCGCTACGGGTCGTTCCTATGGAGTGCGTTTGTACAATTCGACAATGCCATGTTCCGGATTAAGCCCGCCGAGGCTGTGTCGCTAGAACCGCAATAGCGACTCTTGCTGGAAGTTGGATACGAAGTATTTCGCTGGCAAGCATGATAACGTTCAATGCTCGTTGACTCTGACACTGGTAACTTCACTGGAATGATGAACATGGATGCCGCGTAGCTTGTGCCTTCGATCCCCGGCCCATATGATATGACTGGAGTCAGCTACTCTGCGGCCGGTTCTCGCCTTTCGTACGTGTTCGCAATGCGTGGGCCATGCGCCGTATTCGATACTGCATGTTCGTCGAGTTTGATCGCTGTACACGTAGCTAGGCGATGCATGCAACACAACGAATGTCCGGATGCGCTGGTCATCGGCCCTAACGCAATTTTGCTTCCAACGGCCCACTCGGCCCTTGCCCTTATGGGAATGACATCAGCTCTAGGTCGCTGCCACACCTTTGACTCCCGAGCGGATGGCTATCTCCGTGGGGAAGGTTGCGGTGCTATTGTATTGGCAACTACGTGTGATTTGTCTGAGTGTCGGTATGTGGTGCTTTGTACGGGTTCTTCTGCTCGCCACAATGGACAAAGCGCAACCTTTACGGCACTCAATGGTGCTTCATAATAGCTCCTTCTTTAAGCTTCCCTTCGTGATAGTAAACCAATGACATTTCTGGAAGCCCATGGAACAGGAACGGCCTTGGGTGACCCAATCGAGGTTAGTGCGATATCTGCGGTTGTATAAAAAAATAAATCAGATGATACATGTTTCATATTTGGCATCAAGGCAAATATAGGTCATACGGAATCAACAGCAGGCGTCGCAAACGCCATCAAGACGGCCGAGCTTCTGTGTTTGGGAGAAGCCGTGTAGAATGCACAACTGCGCAAGCTGAATCCGTAAGTATAGCAGGTCCGGTTCGATGTTTTGGACATTCCGGTTGACAGCAACACCATGCCGGCTGCTAAGTAGAGCGGTGGTGCGAGCTCTTTTGGGTGGAGTGGTATCATTGCCCACGGGATTTTTCAGTAAAATAGCCACGCATTGTCGGAGTTGAATCACAATGTCACATCAGCATCGCTCTATTCCACACAACTATTCCTTGTGCGCAGTGAGCAAAGGCAATTGCGCGCGGGGTTGTGAGTCTCGCTAGTTTTTAATTCAAATCAAGCTGGCCAAAGCAAAATGTTCACATCTTTGTCACAATGTCAGTTAGCATTATTCCAAGATCACGCAATCAATGAGAACTTTACACTTCCCGGTGTCGCATATGTGGAAATGGCATTCTTGGCAAAGCATGCGGGCGATCATACGTTTCTTGATCCTTTGGTCATTACCAATGTTGTATTTATTTGACCTTGTTCGATCACTCCACAAAACTAGTGACTTTCAAACACTCAATAATGCGCATTTTGTTACTCTGAGTAAATGAACTCTGGATTCGAGATTGCATCGGAGGTGTAACCGGGTTTATATGTTGCACACATCATTGGAAATTGAGGCTGTTTTAACTAACCGGCTAATAGCAGAAACAAACTTCATCTTAGCCATCGTATATCACAGTTGAATCAAGGAGCCGAATTTAAAACTGGCACAATTGAGCATGTTCGATAGATACCGTCTGAATCAGCATGATTAATGAATGAACGTGGCACGTTTGTACCAGCCGGCATCGGCCTCGTGACGTTTGGTCACTAACCACGAGATTCCTTATTGCAGGCGTGATGTAACTCGGCTATGGGCAGGGCCTGTGGGACCTTGTTTACGCCCACGGAGGGCCGCTCTAACTCATAATTGACTGCTACTTGCGAGCCTTCACGCGCTCTCCTCGCAAAGGATCAGCTTGTCATGCAATGATTTACATCGCGTGCTCTGCGTTCGTCAGGTTCTAGACGGGAGGAGCAACCATAGTGTGCTTACGAAATATCATGAATGACCTGCCACATACTTGCTCGACCACCCTCGGACCACAAACTGGCTAAAGCTGCGTCATTGCCGTCATAGCCAGCGTGTAGTGGAAAGTTTTGAAATACATGGCTGCACGTTCCTATTCTACCAAATGGCCCAAACGACCTCATTAATGGTGTGTCTCCATATTAATACCACGGATATGAGGCTTGTGTTTCGAATGATGATGGTTCGATGCAGCCTCTGAGCCCAGGATGTTCCTAAACGGAGACGATCTCGCAGATAATTGCACATAGCCCATTTAACCTACAGTACTCTTGTGCGCGGCCGTTGACAGGATGCCCTACAAGCTCACCGAATCAGTCGATCACAGCTTCCCGCTATAGTGATGTGATTTATGTTGTATGAATATCATCAACGTAGCACGGGTGCAGATAAATAGACACACGAGTTTGTCAGTGGACACGAACTCGATGGAACACAGATGAGTAATGGATGTCGCCTTCTCTGAATTGGCTCAAGACCTGAATTAGTTATGTAGCGCAGGTCACATTTCTGAATCAAGCCCTATAGCTGGTGTCAACGAAAGAAAATTTGACAAGGTAAAGTCCAAAAAACACAGAAATTTCTTGAGCGCGTCCGCAGAAAATGTGTATTAAGCCAATGAAGACCGATGCAAAGGTAGCCACCGTCGACATTATTCACTAGAGCGTAGTCGAGTTTCTCGGGACAATCGTTTCATAGGACACACCGCTCATGGGAGCTGGTATCGATTCTCTAGGTGCTACGGAACTAGTCCAAGTGCTAAGTAGCAAGCTGGGCATCGAAATCGAGCCTACGGTGTTATTTGATCGCCCAACGATTGGTAGCCTTGAGTAATATTTGGATGGAAAGATGAGCCCTATCGCTGAATCCATGCGAGGAACACACGATGTTATAGCAATAATTACACCGCCTGATGATTATAGAGAGGAGTACCCTTGTGTTGCTGCTAAGTCTTTATAGCTGCCAACATGTGGAAACTGTGACCTTACAGGTATGTCCCGTGCTGGCTGTGTCACTCCTCAGAACGTGCCCTTGGCACGCTGGGACATGGATTCCATCGACACTCACCGGTTTAATGCAGACGCGTGATGGCGTGTGCGCTACGGGTCGTTCCTATGGAGTGCGTTTGTACAATTCGACAATGCCATGTTCCGGATTAAGCCCGCCGAGGCTGTGTCGCTAGAACCGCAATAGCGACTCTTGCTGGAAGTTGGATACGAAGTATTTCGCTGGCAAGCATGATAACGTTCAATGCTCGTTGACTCTGACACTGGTAACTTCACTGGAATGATGAACATGGATGCCGCGTAGCTTGTGCCTTCGATCCCCGGCCCATATGATATGACTGGAGTCAGCTACTCTGCGGCCGGTTCTCGCCTTTCGTACGTGTTCGCAATGCGTGGGCCATGCGCCGTATTCGATACTGCATGTTCGTCGAGTTTGATCGCTGTACACGTAGCTAGGCGATGCATGCAACACAACGAATGTCCGGATGCGCTGGTCATCGGCCCTAACGCAATTTTGCTTCCAACGGCCCACTCGGCCCTTGCCCTTATGGGAATGACATCAGCTCTAGGTCGCTGCCACACCTTTGACTCCCGAGCGGATGGCTATCTCCGTGGGGAAGGTTGCGGTGCTATTGTATTGGCAACTACGTGTGATTTGTCTGAGTGTCGGTATGTGGTGCTTTGTACGGGTTCTTCTGCTCGCCACAATGGACAAAGCGCAACCTTTACGGCACTCAATGGTGCTTCATAATAGCTCCTTCTTTAAGCTTCCCTTCGTGATAGTAAACCAATGACATTTCTGGAAGCCCATGGAACAGGAACGGCCTTGGGTGACCCAATCGAGGTTAGTGCGATATCTGCGGTTGTATAAAAAAATAAATCAGATGATACATGTTTCATATTTGGCATCAAGGCAAATATAGGTCATACGGAATCAACAGCAGGCGTCGCAAACGCCATCAAGACGGCCGAGCTTCTGTGTTTGGGAGAAGCCGTGTAGAATGCACAACTGCGCAAGCTGAATCCGTAAGTATAGCAGGTCCGGTTCGATGTTTTGGACATTCCGGTTGACAGCAACACCATGCCGGCTGCTAAGTAGAGCGGTGGTGCGAGCTCTTTTGGGTGGAGTGGTATCATTGCCCACGGGATTTTTCAGTAAAATAGCCACGCATTGTCGGAGTTGAATCACAATGTCACATCAGCATCGCTCTATTCCACACAACTATTCCTTGTGCGCAGTGAGCAAAGGCAATTGCGCGCGGGGTTGTGAGTCTCGCTAGTTTTTAATTCAAATCAAGCTGGCCAAAGCAAAATGTTCACATCTTTGTCACAATGTCAGTCAGCATTATTCCAAGATCACGCAATCAATGAGAACTTTACGCTTCCCGGTGTCGCATATGTGGAAATGGCAAAGCCTGCTGACGATTGCGCGTTCCTGGAACCTTTCCGGATCAACATTTGTGCTGGGAAGAATGTGCTGTTCTTTTATTTGACATCGCAAGAATAAAGCCCCATTTTCAACAATTCAGCCATTGCCTAGAGAGCATTTGATGATTACTTTTCTAATTTTTAAATGTAACTCGCCCTTTGGTGTGTTGCTGTAGTCCAAGCTTCAGTTGCAACAGACTGAGCCCAGTCTCCTTGTTCTTTCGGGCAAATCCGGTATCAGACGAGTAAGAAGCTATTATGCCTCTTGTTGCCCCCGCATAAAAGGTGTATAAAATATAATGAGACGATCATGCTTGCCCACAATTATAGTGCCAATTATCTGCCGCCGATATACTCATGATATCTAGCTCAGCCAAATGTTTATACACATAAATCTGTTTGAATCTTGTTTTTCCACGGTATGGATACGTACGCAGAATTTTAAGTTGGTTCTATGAATTACCAGCGGTGGACTTGATCTTGAAAAATTGAGTGGGTGGCGCTGAGTGCTCCAAATTGAGGAGCAGACTTTTCTAGCGGAGCTGGTGGGCTATTCTTGCGTTAGCGATTCGGGTATGATCCGCGCAGGTCACGTTCTTGGCGAATAATTGCACAGTATTCTCTCACAAGCGCCAACCAAACAGAAATGTTTGGCCGTATTCGTAGAGCGACGGATCGGAATGATGGTGGCTATTAACTTGGGGATGATTGGGCCGCATCACTAAACCACATTACCTGAATCTTGAAAGGACAAGCCTTAATCAATGGTTTAGCTGGCATCAGCGAGGGCGCTACTGTAGCCTCGGTCCTCCTTGCTGATCGCGCCTCTGGAGACTGGAATTTTGGTTGGGGGGGCTTTGCTATGTAGTTGATCAGCGTCTGTGCTCTGACCTCTCCTGCCCATGCCAGATTATATTTAGATAATGTTGTTATCCAGTCTGCGAGCCTCCATTTGGTTGGAGACGGGGACACAGTTGATGTAAAGCATATGGTCGGACAAACTGCTGCACTTTTTGGACCAGATCCTGGCGTGGGATCCTTCAAGGGGGGTCACAAACTACCCACTTATAGTGGCTCTCTGCGTTCAGATTTGAATCGACTCCATTTCTGCATCCTAGCAATGGACTTGTCGAGTATCCTACTGTGTCCAGTAAGCCCCAGGCCCATCGAACCCCTGCGTTAGTATTCACTGGTTAAACCTGCTAATGCACATTTTGCGAATTTTGTGGATAGTCGTTGACCGCAATTGTCATGGAAAAAGCCAGGACTGCTGTGTGTTTGTTTTATAGATTCGAGTATGGAGCTTACAGCGGCCCCGGCATCAGTCACATGCCACGCGCTCTTTCTGTGTGGATGATCGTAGAAACTCTACCATTCATCCAGAGTGGTCGCGCAAACCCATTAGAATAATTGCCTACGTTTCTAGTATGCGTACAGGGTTATGCTGGAGATTCCAGCTCCAATCCTTGCGTATCCCAACAACATGGTACTTGCTTTTGTTTCAGATTGGTGCGTTAGCACGAACGAATTCATGTATAGTAATAATAGCAGGGGAAATTTTACGTGATTCGACGAATTGAGTTGACTTTGCTTAGATAGATAAGACGTTGAACACTGTGTGGTGAGCTTTTCTCGGGTCCTGAGAAGCATGAAAGTCGCTGGCATATGAAACTCTCTTGTATCGATGCGGCCGGCTAGTGATTTATCAGGTAATCTATTTCGCATCGAGGGAAAAACACATTAGCAGCATCAGCTTACCATCAATTTGCATGTACGAGGTGCTTTTGTGAAGGGGGTCCTATTCAGACATCTGTACGGTAGTGTAAGGATGTAGGGGCCTTGTAACATACAATCCAATCATTTCGGATACATTATCACAAATATCGAAGCATAAATCGCGTTTCCGTGCTCAATGAAAAAAATCGTATCGTGCAGTTGGAGTTCGGGAAGAATAGTTATCGTCCAAGCCACCGAACTGTTGAAATTCTAGCGTGCATCTTGGTGTGGTGCACTTTCTGCTGTCTTGGACCTCGAGGGAAGGGAGCAACTTTAAACCCAGATTATCTTAAATTATATTATGGACACTGTTTAGATGACTATGATCCCAATTGTACTTGTGAATAAACATTTGACTTTTATTGGTCAATGTCTAGAAGGTGTGGTTCCTGACCTTGTTGTGAAAGAAAAGGACAACGCCATTCATGCTTCGAGTTCCTATTGTAGACTTAGTAGTGGAGGAGTGGGGGGACTTGATGTCACAATAGCAAAGCGTATGGTATGAACAGCTGCATATAACTCATTCCATGATTCAGGAATAAATAGCCTTGAAACGAACTTTCCCTTGGCTGTCGTTGCATCGGGTTAAATGTTAGCAATTTTTTTAACACGCTTCTCCTGAACCGAGGCTACTCGGCTCGCTTTGATTGCGCACACAGCATCGTGTAGTGGTATGGATGTCACTATACACTTGTATGGAGATACCATTGAAATAGAATCTAACCTTGTGCAATGCGAACTGCTTTCGGATTGCGCAACAATTGCCACGGCTGTGTCCTGTAGTCGCATTTCTCATGGGATGTTTTAGTTTGTTCAGTGTTTTTCAAATCTATCGGTTTTCAGCATCGTCACCGCCCTGTTTGCGGAGTTTTGCCAATGAAATAAATGGTAAGCTGATGCCATCGAAGTCTCCCGTTTGCGGTATTCTAACAATATCGCGGCACAAGATATCCAGCGAGATGTCACATCCATGATAAAGCACAGCAGCCCGAAGTTGATTGAGTGACCGGATTCTTGACCGATTTAATTCCAATGAATCTGATCGTTTATGACCATTGCAGTAGGAGTCTCCATGAAAACCTTGGATCCTCGTTGTGACAAAGAAATTGTCACCCTGGCATGGAATGGTGCTAGCACGGCAGTGGCCGAGCTTGATGATATTTCCACACATAATGCCATGACTCCCAGTCTTCTTCAGAATCTAACTGCTTGACTACTGCTAGCATTTTCCTCCAAATCCATTTGAGCTCTGGTACTACAAGCTGCCGGACCACACTTCTGCACTGGCGGTCGCTACAGCAAGACGGCCCTGACAAGTCCCCCGTGGTGGGTCAAAGCACACGGCTTGTGTAATAGCCGGGATGTCCTTGATAGAATTTAAAGTGCATCAGTTTTTTCAGTTTCTGTACTCCACGGATCATTGATAGGCGGTGGATTGTTGCTGGGCCTAGCAGCAGATCATCGCGTGGCCACTACAGGTGCCACATTTCGCCTCGGCGTGGTACCGTACGGCCTAAGTCCAGTGCTCACGGCAACAACGGTACTGCCCACTCTTCTTGGAAGTCGTATGGCCATGAAAATGTATATCGAAGATTTTTCTGCGGACAATTGCCATGCTTTGGCGTCGGGGCTAATCTGTCATTTGTTGCCCGAGACACAAACAGCAAGGCAACATGCTTTAACTCGAGCTATTTTCGGATGCCATGTGGAGACATCGCCCGATGAATAGTATGCGTAACATTTGATTCAGGAAACATTGCTCAACGCTGAGACAAGCGAAGCAGTCAGCAGGGATTTGCAATCTTTGTCTCCGCCTTAGTGAATAATGGGAAGGGCGGAGAAAAAAAATCGGACTACAGTTGTCCCCATTGTGGAAGCAGATAACATAGCTCGCCAACCTATAGATACTATTTGCCCTGAGGTCACCGAAAATATCGTGACCTCTATTGTTTTAACTTTGCTGGGAGATGTTCATGTTTCTAGCGACACTCCACTTATGGATGCTGGTGTAGATTCTATTTCATCGACTGAATTGGTTCAGTAACTTGATCTATAGTTCAGCACAAACCTACCAGCGACGACACTCTTTGATTACCCAAGCATCAAATCAATAACACAGTATCTATCGCCTAATCTTCAAGTAGTTTCAGCGTAATAATCAATTGCAAAGGAGCAGCAAATAGCAAATAGGCCCCCATATTGAGGCTAAGCTAACAGTCCGCGTACAGTTTGTTTGGTGGGCTAGTCGCTTTAACTTCCATATTGTCTTGACACTTTTACTGATTTAGTAGGGTGTTCGTAATGCGCTTGGAATATGGCAGGTTCCATACCATTAAACCGTTGGGATATAGACGTGGTTGATGTTCGGGGATTTAACTCTGATTAAAAGCAGCGGCTCCTGTATGCAGCATTTCTGGAAGATGTGAGCACGATCGACTCCAGTTTTTTTAAAATTAGACCGGCAGAGGCAGCTTCAATGGATCCTCAATAATATTTAGTTATGGACATTGGATACTCTGCCCTGCACGCGAATCTGTTCAATCGGACCTCGCTAGCAAGTGCTGATATTGGTGTCATGCTTGGTATGATGAATTCTGATCATCAGTAAAAGATGTCATGACTTCCGGGACCGTACGACATGACTGGCAACGGAATTTCATTTGCAGCTTCACGCCTGTCGTATGTATTTGCCATGCGGGGTCCGTGCATTGCAATGGACACGGCATGCTCATCCAGCCAAGTCGCAACACATCTCGCTCTGCGCTTGATTCAACGCGAGGAGTGTGCGGATGCAATCTCCATGGGGAGTAATTGTATACTAAGTCCTCGAGGGTCGTTTTCGACGTTTTCAATTGCGGGAATGTTGTCGATACACGGCCGTTGTCATACCTTTGACTCACGCGCGAACGGTTACTAGCGTGGAGAAGGAGGCGCCGCCGTTGTGAGCTCCTGTTCTGAATGACACCTTGTTTACCGTGGATCAAGCTGTCTTCACAATGGCTAGAGCGCAACTTTCACTGCGCTGAATGGGTCATCGTAGCAGCACTTGCTGCGACGTGCTGCAGGAAAACGAAGCGTTGTAAACTACGTAGAGGCGCACGGCACAGGTACGTCTCTGGGTGACCCGGTGGAGATTGGCTCGGTTTCAGGCGTGCTCGGCTCTACCGGGGTGGCGGTCGCTTCTCTCAAGGGCAATGTTGGACACATGGAAGGCTCGGCTGGAACTGGCGGTTTGTTGAGTCTGGTGAGTAGAATTGTGAGTTGAAACGTGGTGTCCAACGCGTAGCTTCGTTGACTGAATCCGAACCTTGAGAACATCATAGCGGGATTGTCGGTAACCATGGCGACAGAGTGGTTCATTTGTGAAGTATTTGGAGGCGTGAACTCGTTTGGAGCCACTGGCATCATTGCACACACGCTCTTCCAACACCAGGGATATTTGAAGATCAAAGTCAAAGATACCTTTGATAATTTGGAGTATGTGCTTCCATCAATATTCTGAAGTTGTCGGTAACTTACCTCTCGTACCCAAAAGAATTTACCGCAAAAAAGCACCCGGTCAAATTTTTGTTTTTTTCAAAAAGCTCTCTAGTTAGTTTTTGCAGCGGCTCCGAGCAAGTTGCGATGCGTGCAGGCAGTTCGATTTCATCGGTCGTTCTTTAGTAATAATCTAATCTGTGAGATGTCGTCAACAAAAGCAGTTTGGGCTATCAAGACTCACCACAACAAAAATGTTATTACTTGTGCTACGGGATGTCTTGGTTAGCATGTAGGGACTATAAAAACTGACCAGGCGTAGCATTTCATTAATAAATAGTCATTTTCTCGTGTCACCCAAAACTAATGGTTTGCCCACCTATGCTTTTCTTCTGACAAAACCTCCTGTGTTGTCGGATCTCTCTAGTAGAAGGAAAATGGAAACATACTGGAAACATTCGTATATGTGTGGCTTGTTGCAAGTAGCCTGTCTTGTACTTCGTTCTAGCAAGCTTATTTGGATATTTTTGCATTGGAAGAGTTGCGTCTTGGTTCCACGACGACTTAATTTGAGTCCGTGTGAATTTCTGTTACCTCGAGGAATCAGCTGTCTAGGTTACATCTTGTGGATGGAAATGTCAACAAAGTCACTGAGACCTTATTGTCTGTTCATAATCTATACATGGGCAATATTGTCGATGGCTTCTTTATATAGCCGGCAACCATATTTAATTTTATAACGTTGGATATGCAAATTTAGGAAGATGTTGGTGTTGTTGCAATGGAGTATTATGCCCCATCTTTGTGTGCGGAAGCTGCCGACATGGACGCATTTCATGGAAGTGTTGGTCGCTATACCATCGGATAAGGTAAGGATAGAATTACATTTTGTACAGATAATGAAGACACTGTGTCAATGGCTCTGACATCATTGCGATAATAGATTACACGATGTCAGCTACTCTTTGATGAAGTTGGGAGGTTAGAGGTGGGGACAGAGAGTGCGATTGATCGTGCAAAGTCGACGAAGTCATTTCTGATGTCTTTTTTTGAAGTCGATGATCATCATAGTATCGAGGGCCTCGACACCACGAATGCATGCTACAGTGGTACAAATGCGCTTTTAAGTACAATAAATTGGATCCAATCCTGTGGTTGGATGGGTACTTTTGGAATTGCACTTTGCTCTGACCCAGCGGTTCATCCCGACCCAGCGCAGCTGCCGGGAGCAGGAGCGTCGTCAATTTCAATACTCGTCGCTCCTGTTGCGGGACTTGTGTTGGAATGACGACGGTCAACTTTTGTAAAACACACATTTGACTTTTACAGGCCGATTGGTTGGTGCAACAATGACGCGCTGGTAGATATGAGCATAGCCACCGGATAATACGAAGAAGCAATGCTATGGGCCCAGGCGCGATTCAGTAATACCCTGGGGATAATTGATCTGCTGTCCATATACAACTATGCTGCCTATCATAACAATGCACCCTATCACAGCAAGCGCAATTTATGAGTTATGAGCGAGGTCATGTATGGTGCTTTGAGTAAGCAAGAACATCAAGGATTGTATTTGAAGCATGTAGAGCCTGGAACGAGCATCGGATCGTATAATGCCGCGACTTATACCTGTCCTGTGTATGCGTCGCTGCTTTCGTTTTTATTGGCCGTTGATCCAATCGACCAGCGGCTTCTGTGCTTTTCATATGGGTCTGGTTGTGCCGCAAGCATGTATGGGTTATGATGTCGTGGGATGCCGACTCATTCATCTAGCATCCTCACCTAACTAAAGCGCTGAACGCCAAAATCTGTGGAGGATGCGCTTGTTTTGGTGGCTGCGTTTGAAATTACTTATTGCAGATTTGGCTTTAAACCTGACAGAAATTATGATCATCTTTAGAGTGCGTACTACCTTGAGGGCATAAGTTTGACTGGGGTGCGCAACTACACTTACCAGTATCAAAATGAAATTCTGACAAAAGTTGCTGTGGTATAATATTCTATTTTAACCAAAATTGAACTCTTCCAGGGAATGGTAAATGGCGCATTATTGCATGAGCTTCTACCAGTCATTTGCCCCGAACAAGTCCATGTTTTTACATTGAGTGACTAAGTAGGGATTCCTAGCAACGACGAAAAGTTGTGTGCGGACTCAGACGCCGAGCGAAACTTGCTACAGGAAATTACAAAATTGAATTTTCCTTTACTCTCCCTCTGTCACGGAAACACAACGGGTAGTAGAATGTTTTTCCCTTCAGTTGCTGATCTGGTACTTGCAACTGGTCTTTCAACATTTGGATTTCCAGATAACTCTCATCGGCGCCCTACTATTGTCACCTAGCTCCTATTGAGGCGGGTCGCGTCACAATTGTTACGTTGATGGTATTTATTGGAAGAACATTTTGATTCCAACGTAGGCTTATAAAATAAGCTAGTTGATGCTGTCATTGTGGCTAATAGTACATTTTCAGAAGGCTTTTTTGAACATATGAAAGCCGAATCTGCATTATGGCGCCTTCCAACAACCACTTGCCCAAGATTTGTACAGTTGATGGAATTTTAGGTGCCCTCGTAGCAGTTGGACAGAACGCTAGCTGAGCTACAATGGTTGGGACCAGGAATTGCGATTCTTAGTGTTTCGAAGTCAGCAGTGTTCTCTACTAGTTCTCTTATACAAAATAGAAATTCCGCAAAACGGGCTTCTTGGTATGGAGTGCACGCTCTTGTTTTTTGAACTTTGAATGGTGTAGCTAGGGACGTAATTTGACCGCAGAACTGTTTTGATCCCTGAAGTGCCACTTGTGAGCGGATACTCTTGACAGTTGAGCTGATGAGAGTTATGTTTGATTGTCTTACTTGGGCGTCTATGCCGTTGCTCGAGATCATGGACTGTACGAAACCAAGCCCATGCCAGTTCAATGCTGATTGGTCGACGTGTCACTTCCAAATATAGAGAATAAAAAGCTTGATAGGATGCACTTAGCCCCAATTTGAATGATGCAAGCCACTATCTGAAAGCATTGACTTGCTCCGTGCTGGAATTATAGCGGCATGTCACGAAAGTATTTCTGATGTCAATTCTCATGTGTTGACTTTGACTAAGACGATAGTTTAAGCTCCATCTGTTGGGACATACAATACTACCAGGCTGCTGCGGTGACCTTCTCAGTAGAACCATAACATGCGTAATACGTAATTATATTTTCCAGCACGTGAATCTGGGCCAGGGCTGAACACGGCCACACCAAATGTGCTAGCTAGCATCCCGGGTAAATGACTTATAGTATCGAGAACACAAACGAATTGTCTGCTGTCTCGTGGTGATGCTGCTATCTCGACCATTGAAAGATTGTAATTTAAGAATTTTATAATAAAAAAGTGATGTACTCTCACTGAAAGCTATAATCGAAGCTATTCTTTGCGTATATTGCATACCAGAGCCCTTCATGTACAAGTAGAAGCAATGATGCAGCCAAATTTGTTGTGATTTATTACATGATCATTCCACTTTTCTAATGTAAACGCGATCATAGCGCATATGCAGCCGATTTCCCACCTGCATCTAATTCGTTTGTGTCCAGTAAAAAAAGAAAATACTTTATTATCATCAATGAACAACCTCGCTTCTGCTATATGCTGATGTGAGTTGCCTTCTATATTTCTTCTTCAAGGTCTAGATATATGTGGCGCCACTAATTTACCCTTGGCAGTGGCAGACTTAACTATTTGATTCTTAGGACCCCTGAGTGGAGTATTTCTCCGCACGATCAACACCATAATATCATCTCTGTCAAGTCGTAATTCACATATCAAGTCCACTTCAGTGGCAGAGCTTGTCTTACTTGCTGCGGCGCCATGGGATGCTCGGCCAAGGCCCTCGCAATAGATTCGTCTTGTTCGCTTAATCGTCTCTGTTTCAAATGAATCCGTAGTCGAACTAAATGATCCCACTAATTTCAACGCATAGAGCGATTCCCTGAAAAATTCCCTCCGGAACTGCCTGCGAGCACTAAATAATTTAATTACATACGCCGGGTGTCGATATATGATCTTTCAGGGGGCGGGTGCCTATTTCTGTACGGGGGGGATGCTTGGCAGTAAGGATTAAGCGGGTGGCAGTAAGGATTAAGCAATGCACGGCATTTAAATTTTGTCAAGGGTTACCGAAAACATCCGCAAGATTCGCGTTTCTAAGTTTGGGGCGGTTCACAGTAAGTTGATCGGGGGTGGCGTCGCATTTGCGCTTGCTACAGATTGGCTAGCCTGCTCTGCTGCTACGACATTTAACTACGGAAACTTGCCACGCGGTGTGAATCCTCTGTTTATGTTCAGTCGGGCCTTGCCCCTGATTGTTGGATATCCCACTGGATTTTAGATCTACCTCGAAGACATTGTTATTTAGAGTAATTAGGCGAGTGCCTGCAGAATAGTCGACGAGATCACGCTTGATGCAGGTGGTGCAAAGCGCATTGCCGCTTTAAATGGATGAAATGGTAGTTACCGTGCGTTTGAATTAACCCGTATAGCTTGAGAGTGCATTAGCGATAACGCCCACGCCGCATTGGAGGTCACTTATTTTGCGGAATCATTTGTTGACAGGATAGCCTCCAGCTCGCAGAGTGCATTAGCATTCAGTCAGCACAACGCATGCAGAAGAGTCACAAAGTCGAGATAATTTGTGCAGGCATCTCCTACATCAGCTTTGCCAAGTATAGATGAAAAAAAAGTATTCACTTAAGTTAATCGGTGCGTCTCGGAAGTGCTTGGAACCGAAGTTGCAGTGGATTCGCCGCTGATGGCAGCTGGGATTGATTCTCTTGGCGCCACGGAACTTCAAAAAGCGCTTGGGGAAGAGCTCAGTGCCGAAATTCCCGCGACACTTTTGTTTGATCATCCATCCATATAGGGCATCACATCCGCTTTAGCTAGCTCTAGCACGGGTGTCGCACAGTACGAGCAACAGCAGAATGAAATGTTGTCTCCTACTTCCGCTATGCCAAGGATAGATGAAAGCGAAGTATCTGCCTAAGTTAATCGGTGCGTCGCGGAAGTGCTTGGAACCGAAGTTGCAGTGGATTCCCCGCTGATGGCAGCTGGGATTGATTCTCTTGGCGCCACGGAACTTCAAAAAGCGCTTGGGGAAGAGCTCAGTGCCGAAATTCCCGCGACACTTTTGTTTGATCATCCATCCATATAAGGCATCACATCCGCTTTAGCTAGCTCTAGCACGGGGGTCACAGAGTAGGAGCAACAGCAGAATGAAACAGCGCCTTTCTCAAAAAAATAAGTTTAAATGAGCGGGGTGATGGATAAAGTTGAAATTGATTATGGCTATGTTCGCCAGTCAGGTATTTATATGAAAGCTGTTGTGGTAGAAAGCTACGGTGGGCCAATACAATGGAAAGATATCGAACGTCCTACATTGCCCGATGAAAAAAGTAGCCTTATTGGTACGATGTAAAGCTATCTTGGAGGTAATATAAACATTGCATCAGGAATGCTGACCCTTTAGGTAAGGGCAGTTGGTCTCTCATTTGCTGATAATCTCTCGCTGCACGGCCGATATCAAACAAAAGCTCCACTGCCTCTCATTCCAGGTACGGACGCCGCCGGCATCATTTTTAGTCTAGCACAACGGGTTATAAAATTCAAGCGTGGAGACGCAGCGGGGGTGATTTTACCGTGGACCACAGGCACCTGTGCGGAGGAAATCCTGCTGCACGAACGTCAATGTGTCAAACTCCCACATCACGCCAGCCAGAATATGTTTATTGATTTTGTGGCACTAGGGAATAATTATCAAACTGCTTTCTTTGCACTTGTCCATTGAACGCCACTATCAAATTGGTAATAAGAGACGCTTCTGATATTGGGGGCTGCGGGAGGTGCCGGCATCGCAGCGCTCGATGTAGGCAAGGCTTTGGGTGCAATTATTTTGGCCTGTGCCAGTACGCAGAGCAAATGAGATCTCTGCTCGTAACGTGGCGCAGACTGCTAGATTGACTATTCCAAGCGAGGATGGTAATAAGATGTGCTTAATTTCACGCAGTGAAATGGCGTTGCCTGTGTATTTGACCCAGTTGGCGGCAACTACATTTATGCATGCGTCTGATGCATAGCCTTGGGAGGCTGTCTACTAACAATAGGCTACGCATCAGGTACTATCCCATCCATATCACTAGAACATCTTCTCCAGCGCAATATTGCGATCATAGGGGTATGGACCTACGCAGTTCACTACCCAAATGAAAACGAACACTCAGCTGCAGAAGTGGTGAGATTGTGGCAAGCTGGGATGCTAATTCCCGAGGTAGACACAATATTGCCTATGGACTAATTTCGCACCGGTCTGTCTAAAATCATCAGTCGGTAAGCAAAGGGGAAAGTTGTCCTTGTGATTGAATCACCAGCATGGGCGGCGGAATCACCACCGAACGTCCACCCACCAGTACCACTAGAGAAATAAGAAAAATAGAACAAAGCTCAAACGACGGGCGTTTCTGTATAGATGATAACGGAGGCGGCCGTACCCATGACAAACACAATCGCTATTGCACATCATGCTTTAAAAGTAAAATTATCCGCTTTGTCCTTGGAAGTATCAGGTGGTGTAGCTGGATTTCAGACAATGTGTGAGCTTGTGGGTCTAGTCGCATCAACGCCAACGACAGTGCCTATCATTCGGTGGAACATTGGAACGTGGAATTGAGATGCGTAAGACAGAGATTCTGCGGCCTACGGCTCCTTTCTGCTCGGGGCTCTTCATTTGGACCATCAATCTTTCAGGATTCCTTACCACCAAGCAATGAGAACCGATTCACAATTCATCATGCTTTTACATGGTGCATTCTCTGTGATGGCATCTGCAAGTCAACCAACGAAAATGTAAAGGAAGCACACTGGTGTTTTTGTCGGAATTCTTGGATAGCCAGTTGAAAATGCGATGGCTAGTGATCACCTGGTTTCTGGAGCGCCTCAGATCTCTGGTGCTTCTGGGCTAGTCTCCTTTACACTTGGGCTCACAGGCCCCTGCCTCTCACTTGATACAGCGTGTTCTTCGCAACTCGTCACAGCACACCTTGCATCTACAGCGCTTTTGTCTGATGAGTGTTTGAATGTGATTACTGCTGGTGTCGGGCTACTCGGGCCGAAATTTACTCGTGCCTTTGCCACATCAGGAATGCTTTCTGCGCTCGGTCGATGTAACACTTTTGATGCTAAGGCAGATGGTTATTGTCGCGGAGAGGGCTGCGCTACGATTTTATTAAGTGCCAGCGAGATGATGCCAGCTAGGTGTATCTGTGCTGGGACTCGTGTATAAAGCAATGGGCAGAGTGCCAGTATTTCCGCCCCTAATGGAACAGCACAGTGACGACTGATTGATGCAGTATAGATGTCACTCTGCAAAGAGGATAAATTTCGCCACATGGTTTTAGAAGCTCATGGCACAGGGACCGTACTCGGTGATCCGATCGAGGTGGGCGCAGCCGCTGGTGCGTTATGTAAAAAAACTGAAGTAATATGCACATCGCATAAAGCAAACATGGGACATCTAGAGGCAGTCGCATCAGGAACGGGATTAGCTTCAGTGATTTCAATGTCGTTGCTAACTGGTCACATTGCACCAAATGCACGCCTGCAAAAGCTAAACAGCCATTAATTCAACTTGATCAGCACCGTATCATTTCGTATCCCAGTTCAACTGAGTACGTTAGAACTTACTTTTTAAGGGCGCTTGAGTGCGCTCGGCGCAACTGGAACCATTGCACATGCTGTACTTGTGTCTTCATTGCTACAACAATGCACCAACACACCGCCTAAGGGCGCTTCCAGATATCGCACCTTACAAAGGAGATATCTTTTGTTTAACGGAGAATAAGGACCAATAAGAGAAGTAAAAACGAAGGCCTGCACCCAAAATATATCTGCCAAGATTGACCACAATTCTTCGTTTTTATCAATGGGAATCAATTCAGCAGGACTGGTAGACCTTAGTGCGAAAATGAGTGCAGAACTAGATGTCGAAATATCGGTTACACAATTGTTTGAAACGTCAAATTTAAAAACACTTGCCGAACATGTGAGTGCGCAGACTAGCTCCTAAACAGACGACGTTTTTTGCATTTTAGAATGACTCTTGAAGTAGCAACTCAGAATTACAGACGGTTCCAAGGTGCAAATTGAAAATCTACCTTCATAGGCTCTTGGTAATGGCCTATGAGTAACAGGATCTTGTGATAACCACACTCAAGTCAGCAAGGTGCCAATCGCACCTGGTCCAACAAGCAGATTTATGA
>Ga0099799_10102_pt1 | contig 25263 bp, 23 predicted proteins | sample Uncmet6_SortLC_1_FD_89033 | JGI IMG/M metagenome (GOLD analysis project Ga0099799, IMG submission 89033) | Marine eukaryotic communities from CALCOFI LINE 67, Pacific Ocean - CN11_C50_N6_SortLC_1 | ecosystem: Environmental > Aquatic > Marine > Oceanic | place: Pacific Ocean: Monterey Bay...
TTTTAGTGCGGTTTCATCGTTGATGTCTCTATTTTTTTGACCCCCTTTCTTGTGACTTCTCTCGTTTTGTACTCGTATTTGTCGCCGTTATATTCATACGAATCTTCGTCCCGAGGATCTAGCTCGTAAATTCCCCCATCGTCTTTATATGCTATTTCTCCTTTCTTATTCATCGCGGGGTGCGGCCTATTCCCAAATACGCGCCTGAGACGTTGGTATAATGTGTGGACGCCCTCAGCATAGCCTTGGTTTCGTATCATATCAAATACTAATTCTCGTTGTAATTTAGTAAGCTCAAGGTACGGTTTCGCCATTTTATAATACGAGTAGAAATTTATTTCCTCGGGCTCACCTTGCGGCGTTTCTTCGCCGGCTTTTTCGGCTTTGCCGGCGCTAGGGGTTGTCCTTCATCCAGCCATTCTCCAGTCATTGGACACCATTCAGTGGGTTCCTTCTGTGCATTCAAAGGGGCTCGCCCGCGCGGTTTCGGGTAGGTTCCATCATCATTTCGCAACTTCGGTTTCGACGACGGCGGCGCATTGGGGGTTCCTAACTTCGGTTTCGCCGGCGGCGACACAGGGGTTCCATCTAAATTCGCAACTCCAGAACTAATGCCTCTAATATCTCTTCCGGCCATGGGATCTTTCAAAACTAATTTCACACGGAACGCGCCATCATTTTCTTCCAACGCCTCCTTGTTTAATTTGTTCCCATCCAGATCGATCATCCCAACAGTTTCAGAATCAGGCAAGTCCTCATAATTGAAACCTTCAAATATTTTATCTATCCGAGTCAATTCGGCTTTGCAGCGTTTTGAGAAACTCCGAAGTTGTTTGATGTAGAAGTCTCGCTGGTCGTTTAGAAATCTAATGTTTTCTTGGTCCATAGTGGTGTCGGGGTCCAATGCAAGCAACTGCTGATCAATTGGTCGTAATTTTTCGTCAAGAACAGAACGATTGTAGTCCCAGTCTGCATGCGCAAAAAGTTCTTCCGCGCGACGAGGTCGTTCAGATCTTGTGCCGGTTCCTCTTCACCATCATCATCAATTGGGCTGCCGGTCACCACACCCAAAACTTCAGAAGAGAAACGCACCATTTCAAACTCGATGCATTTCATGTCACACGCTTTGAAGTCGTCGCTGAGGAAATTGTCGGTGCCGTGTTTGCGCTCGTAGTCTTTTATCACCCGCTGTGTGAAGCGCATGACCGTCTGCACACGCTCCGCCGAGAGACCGTCGCCGCCGCGCATGCCGTCGGCTGCCGCGCTCTGCAGCTTTTGAATGATGCTGTCTTCGCCGGCCGCCGCCATGCCTCGCTTGCCGCGCACAAAGCGCACAAAGCTGCCTGCTGCTCGTGCTGATTTGTTGCGCTAAAATTCAAGACCGAATTAATTTTTTTAGCTAATTAGCCTTATTTGTACCACCCCATTTATAAATCGTGGAATGTGTCCGCGCGGCCGAGAGGATCATTTTGCACGTATTTATAGCTGCAAAGGACACGGGGAAGGGGGCTAAATCAGTGTTCTTGTTTGCTAATTATTAATCCCCCGTACCCCTCCCATTTATAAATAAGTGGAATGTGTCCGCACGGCAGAGAGAATCATTTTGCACGTGTTTTTAGCGCCAAACGGGCCCAGGAAGGGTTCAATCGGCGTTCTTATTGTTGCTCCTAGTGCCGCCCTAGTGCCGCTCCACTAGCCCCTGTGTGCCCCGTACCGTTAACGGTACGGGGCAGCGCTTCCGCTGCCCTTCCAATCGCTTTTCCGACGGTGAGGTCTCGGGTTCTCGCGGGCAGGCTGTTGGTGGGCACAATAGCTTAGGAGAGCTCAAAGGACGCGCAGTTGTCGACCGCGCACCGGAGCTGGCGCGCCGCCGCGGCGTACGACGAGGCGCGCGAGAGGATGATCTGGTTGAAGCACGTGTGCGCGACCGGGAGCGCGTCGGCGCGCGCGGCGTCGTGCGTGAGCGTGAGCGGCGGCCGGAAGCCGTCGACGGGGATGCGATCCGAGCCCGTCGCGAAGGCGAGGACGCGCGCGACGCCCGCCGCGCCCAGGTCCGCCATGGCCTGCCAGAACCAGAGCGCGACGACGTGGTCGTGTCCGAAGCCCGTGCGCGCGTCCTCCGTGTACTGCGCGTGCGCGCGGAGCTCGTCGACGTCGACGCCGCCGCCGCGGCCGCAGATCAGGGTGCGGACCTCGCCCCCGCTGAACGCCGCGAGGGCCCCGGGCGCGAGGCCGGCCTCGGCGGCGCCGCGCAGCAGCGCGTCGAGCTCCATCGCGCACGCGCCGCGCGCGCGCCACCGCGCGACGAGCAGCGCGTACGTGCGCTTGTTGCCGTCGTGCACGCGCTCGCGCGCGCCGCCCGCGCGCAGCTCGACCTCGGCCCCGCCGGGCGCCGTCGCCGTGAAGTAGCGCTCGCCGAGCGCGCCGCCGTCCGCCCCGAGGTCGGCCCCCAGGATCCAGCGCAGCGACCGCGCGAACGGCGCGTCGACGGCGTCGACGTCGGCGAGCGCGGCGGCGAGCGCCGCGTCGTCGGCGCCCCCCTCGCCGTCGTCGCCGACGCCGCGGAGCGCGTCCAGGACGGGTGGCGCGAGCGGGAGGTCGAGGCACAGCTGCGCGGCGACGGCCGCCGCCACCAGCCGCCCGACCGCGCGGAACGCGTCCGCGCGTTTCGCGTCCGCCGCGCCCGCCGGCGCGGCGACGAGCTCGAGCTCGCCGCGCGCCGTCCGCGCGAAGAGGCCCGCCCCGGGGTCGGCGAGCGCGCGCGAGAGCGCGAGGCACCAGTCGCGCGCGAGGCCGCCCGCGTCGACGCCGGCCTCGCCGACGAACTCGACGCGCAGCCGCCGGCGCAGCGCCGACGCCGGCGCGCGGAGCAGCGCGGCGAGCGAGTCGGCGACGAGCCGGTCCCTGCGGACGCGGAGCGGCTCCGCGCCGCGCTCCGGGACGTCCCGGATCGCGTCGCGCAGCCCGCGCCGGCGCGCGCGGAAGCGCGCCTCGCGCTCCTGCGCGTCCGCGGCGGCGGCGAACTCCGGCGGCGCGTCGTCCCGGCGCTCGCCGGTCGCACGGTGGAAGTAGAAGACGCGCTCGCGCCCGGCGTCCCAGTACTCGCGCCAGTGGTCGCCCTCGCGAAGCAGCGCCGCGTTCGCGGCGCCCCCCGCGTCGCCGTCCGCGGCGCGCGGCGCCGACGGTGTGCGCACGAGCGCCGGCGGCGAGGGTCCCGACGCGCCCGCGCCGTTCGCCGCCGAGACGCTGAACTCGTAGCGCGTGCCGGCGGCGAGGCCGTCCACCAGCCGCGCCGCGCGCGGTCCGTCGTAGACGACGCGCCACGCGCCGGCCGGGTCCGTGCGGCGCGCGCGGAGCACGTAGCGCGTCACGGGCGCGCCGCCGTCGCGGCGCGGCGCGCGCCAGAAGAGGCCGACGGCGTCGGGCCGCAGGTTCCCGGCGGCGGGCCGTCCGGGCGCGTCGGGCGGTGCCGGCGCCGCGCGCAGCGTCACCGCACGCGACCACTGCGACCAGCCGCGGTGGTTGCGCGCGCGCGCGCGGAACTCGACCGTCGCGCCGGGCGCCACGCCGCGCGCCCACGCCTCGTGCGCGTCGCCGCGCTGCGGTTCGACGGCACCGAGCGCGCGCCAGCCGACCGGCGACGTGCCGCCGCCGCCGCCGCCGGCCGCGCCCCGGTGCTGCACCTCGTAGCGGTCCACGACCGCCGCCGCGTCGGCGCCGCCGGGCGCCGCCCACGCGACGCCGAGCGCGGCACCGCCGCCTCCGCCGGCCGCCGGCCGTAGCACCGGCGGCGCGGGCGGGTCGGTCGCCGCCGCGAGCGTCGCCGCGCGGATGACCCGGCGACCGGGGGCGCCGCCGCGGCGCGCAACGACGATGTCGCCGGCGGGCGAGACGACACAGGCCTCGGGGTACCCAGCGACGGCCGCCGCGCCGCCCCGGGCCCCGTCCTGCGCGGCGCCGGGGGCTGCACGCGCGCTGTCAAGCGACACGAGCGCCGTCGGTAGGTGGTGTGCCGCCGATCGGACCGCGCTGACGCGGACCGGCGCGCCGTAGTAGATGTGCTCGCGGCAGTAGCGGATCGCTGCGCGCTGGGCCGCGAGGCACGCCTCGTCCTCGGCCACCTCGGCGCGCGTCAGCACGAGCAAGTCGTCGCGGCCGCGCCGGACGCGCCACGCGCGCTCGACGAGCGAGGCGGCCGCCCCCATGCCACCCGGGACTGCTTCACTGCTTCCGCATGGGGGCAGTCCTTTGAGAAAGTTTGGCAGCCCACCACACGAGAAAGTTTGGCAGCCGTCTGACTAGTCCGCGCCGCTGCTAACGGACTAGCAACTTCCTGCATTCATCGCGCTACATAATCCGCGGTACCGTAGGTACCTGCTATGATATGGCCACGTATCCTTGTATTTACGTCTATGATGCTCCGGGTATTAAACCCAGCAGCCTTTGGCAGTTATGGAGCTGGAATTTTATATTCCTAAGCTGGGATTAATTCCCAGGTGTATACGTCCTGTTCGACCTGTCGCGGATCAATATGATCTGTTGCCAGTGGCGAGCTAAACTTGGTATGATAGTATAGTTCAACTTTGCTCTGGCACTCAGGCTGCCAAACGGGCTTTGCAATTCACCTGAAGGTGTGGGGCCCGGGATTTCTAGTTCCCCTCCGGCTTCGAAGCCCGTAATGGGGTTGTTATGATCCCGCGACTCGGACACCTGGCGTCACTGTGTTAGTAGAGCCAGAGGCCTCAACAGCCCTCTGTTTGCAAGAGGAGCTTTATGATGGGCCCCCCAGGGGGGGCTGTTCCGAACCTATATAGTAGTGACTTATGTTTTTTAGCAGCTATGATCAGTATCTTAGCAGCTGTATCTGGCCACATGGTTGAAAAGTTAAACTTGAATGTTACAAATGTTCCTTTATCTCCCACTGCCATTGGGATATTATATATTCTACGCCTATATACGGAAGACAACGAAGCACTGATTCTCTCTCTCATAGTCGGAGTAGGACGACGGGGAAACGTCTCAGGATCGCTGGCATGATCCCGGATACCGTGACATGCCGTGACAATGCCAAAGATACTTAATCTCCTGCAGCTGCACAGGACCGCCCAACGGCAATTACTTGACATAAAGACGATATCGGAGAGTAAGAAGCCCGTCCCAGGGTGCCAGTGCCAGGGTGCATTTTGCTGCGACTCAGCCTAGCACGCCGCGGTGATTTGACACCACCTCGCGCCTCTCACTACCTAGCTATTCATGCGATGTTTCTGTCTGCACGACATGATATCGACGAATTGTTCGTTCCATATATTCGCGGTAGCGTGCCAGCTCCTCCTCCAGCGTTTGAACCCTATAGGCGAGTTGTACACATCGCCCCTCGGCCTCGCCAAGCAGGGCCATTGTCGACTTGGGGGTTATGTCTCTCACATTCGCATTTGGATTCGAATTGGTCTCTGGTGTTCTTGAAGACTTATCTAGCCAGCTGAGGTTGCGCATTTCGGAGGATCCCATTCTCGCGGGGCTGTCGTCGCCAAGAGCTGCCAATTCAAGGTCACGATGGAGTCTTTGCACCGCTCTGCGAGCCGTGGCTATTTGCTTTCCAGCCTTGGCTCGTCGTCTGTCTGGATCTATTTGTGTCCTTGAAGTATGCTGAGGTTCCCTTGCTTGCTGCATTCTGGTGGCGACGAGTTTAAGCGCTTCGGCCCTCCTCAAAGCTTCGTCATAATGCGCTTTCGCACGTATCAATGCCTGGTCCATATCTTCTTTGCCTTCCTTGCTATCTCTCTGGGGTTCAGTTTCGGTCTCACCCTGTACAACAGGCGACCTGTTTGCTTCTAAGCGCGTCATGAGCGCGGACGTCTCCCCGCTGGCTCGAGGTTTGACGCCCGGGCGGGGGGTCTCCCCACTGAGTCCATCGATCTGCCGTGCAAGATCGTCGTTGCGCTCCTGCTTCTCTTTACATGCCTTCTGCAGGCTGCGTATCGCTGCTATCGCTCGACCTTGCTGCAGCGTCGCTCGGGCTCTCACTTCGTCCAACGCAGCGTAATAGCTCTCGCGCTCTGCCTCTACGGTCTGTGGTACCGGGGCCTCGGAAAGATCACCGGCCGCGCGTTCGAGCGCCTCGCCAAATTCGTGCTTCAGCTCCTTCACCTTCGTCGGGCAGTGTCGCGTCAGCGCATCCTGGAGACAATCACAGTGATCGAGGGCAGCCTTCAGACGGGCAGCGGCCAGGCGTTGTGACGCCCTCAAGTTATCGACGTCTGAACCCAACTGGCCTTCCCTCTCCCGATAGCTCTGCACAAAGCGTTGATAGCAAGCGGAAAAGGAGTTTTTCCGTAAAGGATCCCTGAATTCAACAAACTTCACGACCAATCCGTTCAAAGTTGGGAGGCTGTCCATCGACGTGTTCTGTCTAGCGTCCTGGCTGGTCCAGTAGACGTTTTCCAGTGCTGACGCAAGATCTGCATCTAGTCGTGCGCAATAGTCTGCTTCCTGGGCTATGCATCGCTTCCTCATCGCATTTCCTTCCATTTTTATTTGCGCAGCATCTGCCTTACTTCGCTTCAAAGCAAGTTCTAGATTACTGACACGCCTCTTCATCGCCAGTACCTCTCCGTGCAAACCCCAAGCATTTTTTTCTTTGGCATCTTTCATCAACGTTAGTTTTTGAAGACTCTCTTCTACGAGTTCCCTTGCTTCGGCAAGCTCTGCCTCTCTTGCTTTTAGAATGGCAGCTGCGTCTTTATCTTGGTCCAAAAGCGCTCGTTCGGCCTCTACCCGTGCCTGTGACAGTTCGGCTGTCACGCTAGCGTGATCTCGCTGAAGGCCACTGAACTCGGCCTTCATCTTATTCGCACTCTTTAGCAGTTGTCGGTTCCGCCTTTCCGCGTCCACAGATGTCGCATCGACCGCCGAATCTCTGTCGATATTCCGAGTGATTTCGTTGTGCTTTTGTGCGCTCCTTTTTAGAGCGTCTCGCTGTTGCGCCACTCTGAGTAACTCGGCTGATATTTCAATATTTCGGGCCTTTTCCGTGTTGACCTCGAGCCTAAGAACACCTTCCTCTCTGCTGAATCTCGCTACTTCGCAGCGGAGCTTTTCTGAGGTTTCGTGGGTCTTACTCAGTTCCGTCGTCAGGAAGTTCTCGCGGCTTTGCATGTGGGCCTTAAGCGCTCTCAATTCTTCGCACTCTATCGCGAGTTCGGCCGCCCTATCTTTGAGAGAGAGAAACACGGATTCCGACGAATAGCGATCAAGCTCGGAGGATGCCCGCAGATTGCTTTTCGAAAGCTTGGACTCGAGAAACGCTCGAGAGATGTCCATTTTTGCTTGCTCTGCGCGGATCAGTGCTTTAGCCTGGTTAGCCTTTTGTTCCGCAAGCTGTGTATATTTGCCCTTGAACAATTCTAAGACATTATACACCCTGGTACTATCCTCGCGTGCAGATGTCGTGTCAAGCCTGCTATCGGCAAGCAAGCGCTCGAGTATATGTAAACGCTTTGATAATGGAGCGTCGAGGGGCTGCTCAAGGTCATCGTTCTTCTCGCGGACAACAAGTTCTGACTTTGTAACCTGAGAATGGTGGTCGTTTGCTAAGCGATTCATGGCAAGCATACATGCCCGATGCCGCAGCACCAGGCCCAGGACATGCGTTTGAGATAAAGAGACTGGAAATTGGCGTATGCTACCGAGTTTGCTTTGTAGCTGTAGCGTGGCAGAACGCGTCTCTGAACTGTCATTTGCATCAGCACAAGCAAGTGATAGCAACAAGCAATTCCCCCCGAGGCGTTCTGCAAGCAATGAAGCCAGCTGCGAATTTCCATGGGAGACATGCACTCTTGTTGAATGTGGCTTGCAGAGGTTATCAATGCAGGATACAAGGGAGTACAAAGAACGATTCCTTTTGGAGCCCTCTCGTAGAATGAGCTGCTCCCGAGGTATCGCAAGCTTGTGTGTTGACGGTACCTCTATGATAGAAATTGTCGATAGCGCGATGCACTTCCAACCCTGTGCCAGCTCTTCATTATTTAACACTGTACTACGTGCGGTCGTGGGTGAGGGCTTGCATTCGCTGCGATCACTCAAGGCAAGGTGGTGCAGCTCTAATTCAAAATAACAAGCTGCACAATCCATGGATGCCTGCACGTCTGCATACTGATCACGACGCAAACGTCCCTCCTGGACTAACCGCGCCACGTCCGTTGCTGAATATACTCGCTGTGACGTAGCTCCTTGGAGATAGGCACCGCGATGCATGTTGTTAGTGACTACTACGGTACCAGCTATTCCACAATCTTTTCCAGCAGCCTTGCGAAAACATGGTGTTGTATCATCAATACGCTCATTAGTCGATGGCCGAAGGAGGTCGGTCACAAGCTCGTCATGAAATTCGACAAACTTGACAGTTACCACGCAACGCCATTGCGCAAAATTCGAGCCCCAGGGACAATTTGTGTTCGCGGCTAGTACTTCAAACAAATCATTTGAAAGCAGGCCAATAATTCCTTCACCCGCATCTGTTTCCGTCTGAGAAGCGACTGGAAGCATCTCCTTCCCCGGGTATGGCCCCTGGAAAAGGTCTCTTTTCTTAGATACAGAACTACCCAATACGAGCATGCAAACGGGCACGGCATCCAACGCAGCGGCTGCCACCGGAGAGCTAAAGGGTGTTGTATGTGGCAAGTGCTTCATTCGATGGTACATTTGCTTGAGGGACATGTCGTCTGAGTTAAACATATTCTCAGACTGAACTCCACACAGCAATCCGCTCGGGAGCACCGTGTAGCTTCGCGTAAGGACCCCGGGGGGCGGCTGGAACTCAACAACGTCAGGTGTTTCCTCCATGGCAGCCTCGGGAGTTCAGTTTAGATGCAGCATATGCACTTATAAACAGCTGCCGCTCAGCCGCCGCGGCAAAATGCAGTGTACCGTAGGTACACTGTACCTACGGTACCGTACCTACGGTAGATTGATGTAATAAAATGCATCAGAATAAATGTATCTACGGTGTGCTTCGTGGTGGTTTTGTCGCGTTTACCTGTGGCATTGCCCGGGCAACGAACTCCGTTCAAGTTGTGCTCGTTTATGTCTCAGAGCCTCAGGCTGCCAGCCTGAGTGCCAGTGAAGTTAAACCAGCCTGAGCCTCACTCAGTAGCAGGCTGGCACTGGCAGGCTGCCAGTGAGGCCCCGGCGGGATAAAAAAATCCGACTCCGAATCCGAGTCACGGTCACTGGCATGATTTGAACAAATCCGACTCGGAGTCATGATTAGCCGAGTCATTCAAGTTCAAGTTATCATCATGATGAGTCAGAGTCACTGGCACGGTCACGGTCGCGGTCGGATCAAATTCAAATCTCCGAGTCCGGGCCCAACTTGAAAATCGGGCCCCGGTCCCCCAAGCTCCCACCTATATTAGGCTATGAACGGCGGGTATGCTATGACAGATTAGCAAGAGGCCGGGCTATACGCGCACCGACAGTAAGAGCTTACCAGTATAATTAGCTCGAGTCTAGTACAAGCTCGTACCTACTGTACCAGCTTGTACCTACCGCAGTACCTACGGTACGGTACCGCAGTACCTACGGTAGTGGTACGGCGGCAGTTATGTCGCTTTTCCTTGATTTTCCATGCTTATTGTCCGGGTGTTCAAAAGTGATCTCAGCAGCGTGGTGCGTTGTAGAGCCCATCTGTGCATTCTCAACAAATGACCACTGTATTTCATTCTACCTGGAAGAGGGTGTGTCTTTGGAGCGATGTCGAATCCTTCGCAAGAGCGATGCGACGGCGATTGCTTGGCACCCGACAGCCAAAGTAATTGCTGCCGGATGGGGAGATGGCAGCATCTCTGTATGGGATTTATCGCCTTTGTCATCATCCGAAGTTAGTCCCCGTGATCTGGCTGATACGCTATCAAGCACTTGTATATTTACTGATTCGAGTGGGCAAGCGCCTATTCGTACAGTTATGTGGAATCCGTCGGCGACACGACTCGTTTCTGCGAATAACTCTGGTGCGATCTTAATATGGAAGGTAAAAACTTTAATACTGCTACCTCTTAATCCTGGGGAATGGTGATCAGGCGGATAACCGTGGAGGCCTTTCTCTCTTTAAAGGCATCACCATTGGATCGGGAGTTACCTGCGCCGCGCAAAGCCAGCGCGGGCTCTGTCTTGTCAAGCGGATATCATTTTTTCTATTGCAATCATAGGTCTTTACACCGTTGAGCCTGGGCTTGGCACTACTCTGTGTTAATCGGCAGTGCATCTCCGTAGCATATATTGATAGGTCCAGACAGATGCACTTGCACAAGGACTGTCGTCTTCATTATTCCTTGGAACACGCCGGGGCTCTGTGCATTACATAGACGACTTGGGGCGAGTAAGCGAAGTGCAGACACTTGGCGCATACATCGACCATATGCTCTTTTTCGAAAAGAAATCACGTCTTGTTGTTTTGACACGCACATTTATACTGGCCCAACTTGAAATACGTAGTGACTGCAAGGTGGTCCCCATAATGAAAATGAAAGTTTCAGTTGCTGGTGGCTCACCAGAACGTGGTATAAAGCACGTCTGTTGGGCGGGACCGGGAATTATTGCTGCTGCTACCGGAGAGGTTCCAGAGCGCTCTGGCCTGTCGGTGTCTAAATTTAACAGGAGCCATGCTATCTTGTGCAAATAGGCATTGATAAGACTCTGGAATCTTCTGAGTGACGAAACATATATTGTGACACTATCTTCAGTAGGCTTGGGGCTCGATTCGCGTGTGTCGTCAGTCGCCTTCAATCCATTGCAAAGATTTCTTGCTGCGGGTACAGAAGATGGTAGCATCGCTATGTGGCGTTTTGTGGGTAAGTACCAGCATATGTGCTGCGATAATGGAAAGAACACAGGGACCACTGTAAATGTATACACTTTTGTGGTAAATTTTACGCATGTTAATATAGGCAAATGACTGGGAAGCGATGCCGTCATCAACGGCATGTGGAGGCAATTCATCCATTGATTTGCTTGCATGGGGACCCGGCCAAGGCCTACTTGTAGCTGCCGCTCCTAATGGACAAGCCTCTCTTCTTTCCGAGACCGTGCTTCACCGACTTCTTTGCTGCGATGTTGGAGCCATTCAGCTCTCAACTGACAGTGTCAGACTCGAAAGGCAAAGCGGTGCTAGCGCATTGTTGGCTGCCGATATATCCATCCGAGGTCTTGCTGTATCTTCTAGACACGAAAGACACGGCGTCATTTTGAGCTTTCCCTCTATCCCGACTCTCCTGTCTTGCTTATGCTTGCTTACGGGTAATTTATAGGTTTTGGTCTGGAACGGCCAGAAGGCACAGGTGTTTGAATGGTCTTATGACATGGGAGACAACAAACCGCTGCCAATTGCAAAATTTTCGTCTACAGCACGCGCCATGGCTCTCCGTGATGAGACAATATATCGTGCATCGAATAATGTAGTTGAGCTTTGCAACCTAAATGGTATTGTGCGCCAGAAAATGACATTTTCTGAAGGCGAGGGTTCTCCCACTCATCTTGATGTCAACGGTCAGTTCCTTGCTGTTGCGACAGATACAGGTCTTATCAAATTATTCAAAGTGACCCGTCGTGAGCCGAAACAACTTGGCTCTCCAGGCCATTTTAATCTCTGGGCGCATGCACAGAACCTTGTCCCTTCCATTTCAATTTCTACTGAGTCGCAGAGAATTCACTGCAAAACATCACAAGGGCACCAAGCCACACAAACTCAGGAGAAATCAAAAGGTAATGCTATTCGTTCTATTCGCTGTAATTCTGATGGGACACGTGTTTCTATCATTGCTGATCATGTGCGTTAGCGAGTGGATTAGAGCTAATTCAATGTCGCATGAATAATTTCTACATGATACAACCTTAGGTATATGGCAAGTCTGTCCGGATTCGAGAACCCGACTCACGTTTACACGTATATGACTCAGAAAGGGATATTGTAGACTCTTATGATTTTTTTGAGCTGCAGCATTTCCCAACTTCTCATTTTTGGGATCCGCTTGAACCCAAATTACTGACTTGTGAGACACGGCAAGCACGAAAAGTGCCGATTGTACTTGGGGATTATGGAGTCAACAAACTAAGTCAACCGCATTTATTGGCTCAGAGCATGGTCTCCGGTTCACTTGAACCAACAGAGTCCCGGCATGGCATAACAAGCGACCTCACACAGAACGTTCTAGGGAACTCTAGCTCAGGCGTGCAAGTTATGACCTTGTTTGTGACAGCTGAGTATGGAATGCTGCTTCAGGATGCTTTCCCCTTAGAGCCACCCCTAGAAGCTCTTCTAGGGGTTCAAGTGCCTCAGCTGTTCTTTACCCGCTGCAGTACCAGAGGTACTAAAACAGATTTTGACGGCAGTCTTGGCAATAGTGATGATGGACACAATGATACATCCAACTTGAGGTGTGTCGCGCTATGTAGTCGCGTGATGCGAGACTTTGTTGGTCTTGATGATGCTGACAATAAGACACGCTCTGCTTTGCTTGATTTCTCTTTCCATCTGACAATTGGCAACATGGACGAAGCACATCGGGCTGTTCGCTGTATTGAATCCCCTGCGGTCTGGGAAAACATGGCACACATGTGCGTGCAGACAAAGCGGTTGGACGTCGCAGAAGTCTGCCTTGGTCACATGGGACATGCGCGGGGCGCCGCTGCCGTCCGGATTGCCAAGGCTGAGATTGCTGAACTAGAAGCTCGAGTTGCATCGGTTTGTGTCTGCGAGAGAAACATTTTGGGGCGCAATAACATTTTGAGCTGCAGTTGTCTTTAGGTTGCGGTTCAGCTGGGGCTTCGCAATGATGCTGCACGGCTTTATCGTGAGTGCCGACGCTTCGATCTCTTGAATGAATTGTACCAAGCAGCCGGTGAATGGGAACTTGCTCTTGATTTGGCATCGTACTCAGACCGCATTCACCTTCGTTCAACTCACCATCGCTACGCACTGCATCTTGAGGCACTGGGATCGTACGACAACGCTGCTAGACACTTCGAGCTAGCCAACACCCATCGACGTGAGGTACCTCGTATGTTAGTCACTAGAGGTGAGCAAGCGGCACTGGAACGGTACATCATGCGGGCTAAGGACACTGAGCTAATGAGGTGGTGGGCTGGCTACTGCGAGTCCTTGGGGCACATTGATTCAGCGCAGCATTGCTATGAATCAGTTGGTGACTATTACTCCCTTGTGCGCGTGGCATGCTTTTCAAACCAGACAAATCATGCAGTAGAAATTATTGGTCAATCATTTTCAGCAGCTGGCGCATACCATCTTGCTCGCCACTTCGAGGGTTGTGGTGATATCAATAAGGCGATAAATTATTTTGCTAAGTCTGGTTGCTATAACCACGCAATTCGTCTGGCACGTCAATATCAACTAGACGTTAACCTTTTGCAATTCTCCATAGAGGCTTGTCCAAGCCTTCAAGTTGATTGTGCTCTCTATTTTGAGCGAAAAGGTGAGTTTGAGAAAGCTGTCCACCTCTACCAGAAAGGCGGTGAACTTGCAAAAGCACTCGACCTCTGCTTCAAAGTAGGTAGTGCTGGACGCACAGAAATGTTTGAAGTTCTCTCCACTATCTCTAGAGAACTAGACAACTCGGCTCCACCCAATGTGGTAGCACGCTGCGCTGAATTCTTTGTCGAGCACGGTCAGTATGAGCAGGCTGTCAGGCTGTATATCAGGGGTGGGAAATATAAGCAGGCAATCATGCTCTGCTGTGAACACCATGTCAAAATTACGGAGGAGCTTGCCGATGCAATGACTCCCCCAAAGATAGAAAAATACCGAGATCATGATGATAGTAGTGGTAAAGGTGAGCAGTATTCATTAATCTCACACAAGGCCCCAGCAATAAGCCATGATGAGCGTGTAGAGCTGATTCTTGATCTTGCACGTGTGTGTAAGAAGCAAAACTCCTATCAACTTGCATGCAAAAAGTTTACCCAGGCTGGTGATCGTGCTCGCGCTCTAAGATGTTTGTTGAAAAGCGGAGACACAAAAAATATCATATATTACGCTTCTGTGAGTCGGAATCGTGACATATATATACTAGCAGCAAATTATCTCCAGTCGCTGGACTGGCAATCGGGCTCGACTGATGCGGCCGAGCTGACAAAACGAATTGTTGAGTTCTACACTAAAGCACGTGCACATGAACCTCTTGCTGCGTTCTACGATGCCTATGCGCAGATGGAAATAGATGAGTTTCGCGACTACGAGAAGGCTTTGGATGCACTAAAAGAGTCAAAACAACAACTCGAGAAAGCCAAAAAATTGATTGATCGGGAATGCCGCATTGACGTTCTTGAATCACGGATAGCTATTGTTACTGATTTTGTCCAAGCCCGAAAGTACGAAAAGTCTGATCCTCACAAGATGGCTGATATGTGCACTGCCATCTTGAGCAGGCGAGAGGCCACAACAGTGGGTATTTGTGTGGCTTCCCCCGATTGAGCTTCGTATGTGTTTTATTATTGATATTTAGGCAATTCGGATTGGCGATGCGTACGCTCTTCTTGTTGAGTATCATTTTAAAAAAGGAAATGCACACGACGCCTTCGATTTGCTTCAGCAAATGCGCCAAGGAAACATTGCCCTGCACCCCTACCTGGAATCAAATCTTCTCGAACAAATCCATAAAACAGTCGGAGTGGTACTTCTCCCGGATGAGAAAGGGTATATGCCTCCAGCTGATGAAGGTTTGGTAAAAGAGGAGGTGGGGGAGGTAGAGTAAGACCTTAGGCTTGATTGCGAAAAGGAGTTACGGTAAATAAATAATTACTAGTACTTCTCAGAGTCTAGTAGTAGTACTAGTAATTACTATCATGCTAATTCAAGTTAGTAAGGGAGTAATATCCTAAAGAAAAGGACATACACCAAGCCTCTAAACAGTCTACACACACTGGCACACACACACACACACACACACACACACACACACACACACCGTGACAGGACCCGGGATGTGACTCCCCTATAAATATCGAAGTCTTCTTCACATAGTATAGACACGTAGTATTGAGATTCCCGGGGTAATTCATCTTAATTAGGACTCATGGAGGATGGGTCCATTTCTTATTCGAAGGAACTACCCGACGTCACTGGCAGGTGGGGCCTGAGGGGGGCCTAGGTATCGCTTATCCTAATAGTACTATACCGCTCGCCTTGAGCGCGTGGTCACGTGAGCGCGTGATCTTTTTCCGTCGCCGCGTGTCAACCAGCCGCCGGTCGGGAGACCATATGGCGGGCGTCAATGGCAGATCACTTGGACATCCCTTGAAAAAACTTTGGACACCAATGGGACGCTGCGCAAGTCCGAAAACGAAGGACCCATCCCAATCTGCACGCCCCGCCTGGTGTGCACTGGCGTCCGATACGCCGTTAGGACGCCTCCGCTTCTTCGTCCCTAGGCCGACGTAAAAAAAATAATCGCTTTCAAACAACTTGCGACCTGAATGGAGCTTTGACGATCAATAGAATGGGGGTTCGGCGTCGGACATCCAATTCGAGGACGATTAGGGCTCCACACGAGCCGAGTCTGTTCGTGTACTGGCCCGGCACCCCGCGGGGGGGGAGACTCAGCGCTGAGTCGACTGTGGCGCCCGCAAAACGGTGTACATCCCGCATATGAGCAAGGGGCGAAACACACGTCGCAACGACGCTTTTGGTGCTGCTTGATGAGCGCACCTGGTCTTAGAGTAACGCAATATCGCAAAGTCACATCGCTCTTTCCTAGGGGTGAGTCTGCAGTGAGTCAGCCCACCTGGAGCGTGCAGACGTCTTGTTCTATGGGCGAGCTGCAACGACTGTAATCATTTGGCTTTGGGCTGACTTTGGTCTCAGGTGCTTAGGTGTGAAAGTGCTAGAGGCCAGGAAACGTCTCGCTACTGGCGTCTTTAGCCGCGTATCGCGATCTGTATGGCAGCCCATCAGGTTTGACGGCCGTGTTTGCGCATCCCGTCCACACCCACGGGTCAGCCCAAGATAGAAAGCGCCAATGTGTCTAGCCGTGGTGAGTTGAAATAACCTTGAATATATTAATCAAGTCTGATCTACTTTGGCTGTGCGACGTACTTCCTAAGATACAGAGGGAGTAAGAATTAGACAAAGGGAGAAACAAGAAGTGATCACCTCAAAGTACGGATTATGCCATTTTTCAAACGCAGCCCATGTGATAGTCCCAGCTCTTGAATGTAAGGCAACCTCACCAGAGTCAATGTCATCCTCCGATAGCCCTTCGGGGTGCATGACTTGTAGTAACTCCTTGAAGTGCCGCATATCTAGAACTCCATCGGTGACTTTGTTAGGAGAAGTCGTTGTTTGGGTCACAAAATTGTCAAAAATACTGCGCTCCCAACTCCACGCAGCACTACAGCTTCCGCTTTCAGCACATCCACATCTATCACAGCTTGGCATCCATCTGACAAACTTAGCCTCTACATTGTGATTCGTGTGGCATCGCCGCGCACAAGAGCGACATACCTACAACATTGAATGGATATATCAGCGGTGAAATGTAATTTTGTGCCACGGTGAAGAAGCACATAGGACTGCCGACAAGGAAAACACCTCAGAACACTCTCGTAGGTGAAGCGAACACTAGCATTTTGATCGGCTGGTAGCGTGTCGAGACAATAGCGTAAACCTTGGCACACCAATATCTTGATCAATATCTCAATGACTTGTTTTAATGCGAACCTGGTAAGACGTGACTTTGTCTTCTGTCCTTGAATTTATTACGGAGTACATCAAAATGGAAGATCGATACCTCCTCGCTGTCACCATGAATAGATATTCTGTTCCATGGGGCATCCCTAGAACGAGAGCTACACGCAATATCACATTAGCGTCGCAAATAATGTGGATTAAGTTTCACCTTGAGGCACGAGCAAGAACAAGGCTATGACGTGCTCCTGCAGCACAGCCCTTTATGCTTTCATTGAGCGTGCACAACGCGGCAGGTTGTAGGCGAACATTTGTGTCACCTGCCGCAAAAACTTGCATCATTAATGAATACCAGGGACACACCTAGACCAAGCTCGCCGAAGGCGTTGGAGCCCCAGGCGTATACAGTTTCACGTTTGGCCAGAGCAGCGTGAGCTTCAGCGACCCTTTGAACCTGTTTTGCGTATCCTAAACCATCGATGCGCTGAAAGGCACGGCATGCGGCTGCAATATTGTGTCTATTGCCTGTTGCAAATGTAAGGACCGAATGCACACCTGGAACCACAACAGGCTCCTCCCTGTCCCAGAGATCACCATATCCTAGTTGGCCATACTTGCCACAGCCCCACGCTAGGAACTGACCTGTCGTTGTAAGGACAAGTGTGTGTGCAATCCCGCATGAAACAATTGAATTTTTTGGTTGCTGAGCCTCTTTTGCAATATTCAAGCGAAGACGCTCAAGGGTATGATTTATTGTTTTGACCAGCTGTGGTGAATGATGCAGTCTTACATCAACCCCACCAAGTCTTGAATCATTTGGATCTCCCCACGAGTATGCTCGGGCCTAAGCTCTCGTGTTTCTAGGTAGCAGGTGATCATTCATGTGGCTAATTGAACAAACGCGGCTTTGGGACATCCAATCCAGCATGACCGGCATCAGCAATGACCACTGTGTGCGCTTCTCCTACAACACCACTATGCTTATCCTTGATGCGATCTATCGCACATATTCAAAGCGGACGATGGTATTTGTGCCAGCAGCAAGATCACGCACCGACAGAAGGCAATCTTCGTCGGGTTCGAGTAGAATCTTTACTGGAGTAACACAGGCGCGCGATAAAAAGCCAAGGCCGAGCTGCCCGCAGTGGTTTCTACCCCAGAGAAACACCTGATGTCTGTCGACTAGTGCCGCACAATGCCAACGTCCACATGTAATACGCCGCACTATTGAATCTTCTGGGAATCCTCTGATACGAGCTGGCATAATGTGGTTCTGCTCACCATCATTGTGTCCAAGCACAGCGTAGCGACCCTGCCCCCACGAATAAACCTCACCACAATGAGATATCGCATACCTACTCAACAAGAGAATGTATGATTCAAATAAAAAGAGCGTGTTACTCTGTGGTGCAACGATGTACTGTCACCGGCGGCAACGCTGCTAATCCTCGCTCCATCGAACTTTGCCTGCTGCATCGGAAAGGTCATCCCTGAATCAGACGTTCCCTGACGTAGGACATCACTTCTGCAATCGTCGGCTTGGCCACACACCCAAACTGCACCGCAAGATAATAAAACTAAGCTATGGTCTGTACCCGCTGCGCAGCTCATAGCGTTTTCACCGCTCAATCCATGCATCTGCAAGGGATAGGTCTGCGCAGCACCACGCCCATTCAAGCAGCCCCACGCGTAGACTGTAGATATAGAACTATCAGTCATTTTGTAGATGCCAGCTAGAGGCGAGGAGCCATAGACCGTCCTCAGAAGGCTGGATAAGCAAGGGGAGATACAAGAGTTCAACTTATGTTAACTTATGGGATGATACATGATAGCAGGAGTATGTCGCAGCGTTATGTAAAGTAGCAGGGTCCTAAACCCTTCGCGTGTAGACCACGCCTCCCGAGCCACTGAAGCGTCTAGGTAGGCCTTTGCGACGTAAATTCGGGTTTGTGCTATGATTTTCTGAGTCTCAGCCGCTATACCGTGACTCCCGAAGGTGCGGCGTACCCGGGCCCCTTTGGTGTTGCATCATTCGCATGCATCGTCAGTCATGTCGGGAGGCCGTCGGGAGATATCGCTGACTCGGGCTAGGAAATGAGGGGGTAGCTAGGTAAAACTTGAAAATACCGGCACCGTGACGTTGTTTTGATGTCGAGTCCGCCGAGCGGCTCAAGTTGCTGCCACGGGGTACAGGGTGGCATCGCTGCCATCAAATTAGGCGGAAGCTAATGGATTTCAGGCTGAGACGCGCAAAATGGCGCGAGGGAGAGCCACTTGGAGCTCTGGGCGCCGCCCGAGACTTGGGCTCCTACTTCTAGTAGGAAACTTTGAAATTTAGATAAATCTCGGAGCCCCCCCGTTTTTTTACAACCCCCTTCACTTTCGCCTTCTGGGGCTCCTCAGCGTCAATTGTCGCTCACAGGGGTTGATCTCACCCTCGCCTGCGGCTCGAGGCCCATTGTTTTTGGTTTGGGTACTTTTAGTCGACTGCGAGACGGTCCCCACCGCGACACACAATACGACACTATCTCCAGCTTCTCGAGCGCTCGAATGCGGTCGCAGTGGCCGGGGCTACCCCACGCATGTGCCTGATCCATTGCCTTTTTGGCACATGCCGCCTGACGATTTCTTCTACGTAGCGCCGCGGGGCGGTACGCCGCACATGATCTCAGCGACGGAATCGGTGCAAATACTGCCCCTGCGCGTTCCACTGGCTTTGTACCTTCTCGGTCAGCCTCGGCTCAGCAAAAAAATTTCGCGGGGGGCCAACATGGGCGCGTCGACAGGGCCGTACTTCAGGCCATCTTTTCTCGTGCGCATCGCTGTGAAGCCCTGGCTATGGTTCTTCTAGCGCACTATCCCGTGGCAGTGGCACACGGGACTGCGCTATGATCTATACTCTAGTATACTCTATAGGTCTTCTTCCATCGACGCCGTAATCGTACCACCATTGAGGATGAAGATCGAGGACGTGCAATCGACGGCGCGCCAGCAACGCGTCGCGGCACATACGCACATCAAGGGACTGGGTCTGGATGCGCACGGGAGCGCCTTATCAATTGGCACGGGAATGGTCGGTCAGGAAAAAGCGCGTGAAGCGGCGGGTGTGGTTGTAGAGCTGATTGGAACAAAGAAGATGGCCGGGCGTGCAACAGTGTCGGGAATGCTTGTAGTATTTCAAATTTCATTTCTCGCGTAGGCGAGCGTTGTTGCTTGCGGGTGCCCCTGGGACAGGTAAAACAGCACTTGCTCTTGCGATAGCTCAGGAATTGGGCTCCAAGGTGCCATTTTGCCCAATGGTCGGTTCTGAAGTTTATTCCTCTGAAGTGAAAAAAACAGAAATTCTCATGGAGAATTTTCGCAGAGCCATCGGGTTAAGAATAAAGGAAAACAAGGAGGTTTACGAAGGTGAGGTGACTGAAATCACCCCAGCAGAGACTGAAAATCCCTTGGGAGGCTACGGACGAACGGTCAGTCACGTTATTCTTGGTTTGAAGACCACAAGGGGTGCTAAGCAGCTGCGACTTGATCCTAGCATCTATGAGCAGATGCAAAAAGAGAAGGTCGCAGTTGGTGACATCATTTATGTAGAGGGATCCACAGGGGCGGTAAAGAGAGTTGGACGTTCGGATGCTTATGCAACCGAATTTGATTTGGAGGCGGAAGAGTACGTGCCCCTCCCAAAAGGAGATGTACATAAGAAGAAAGAGGTCATTCAGGATGTGAGTCTGCATGACCTTGATGTGGCAAACGCACGACCTCAAGGTGGTGGGAGTGATCTAGCAACTGTGATGGGCTCTGTGCTCAAACCAAAAAAAACAGAGATAACTGAGAAGCTTCGCACCGAAATAAATCGTGTTGTTAATAGATACATCGACCAAGGCACCGCAGAACTAGTGCCTGGCGTTCTCTTTGTGGACGAAGTCCATATGTTAGACATCGAATGCTTTACATACTTAAATCGCGCTCTCGAATCTAGCCTGGCTCCCATAGTGATATTTGCAACAAATCGCGGTGTATGTACTATCCGCGGCACAGATGTTGTCTCGCCTCACGGTATTCCTGTTGACCTCTTAGATCGCATGTTGATTCTTCGTACCATGCCCTATTCGCTAGAGGAGATAATCCAAATTATGTCGATTCGCGCGGAGACCGAGTCTCTTGATATTGAGGACCAAGCCCTCGCCGCCCTTGGAGAAATTGGCGTAAGAACTTCACTCCGTTATGCTGTTCAAATGCTGGCACCGTCAAAGATCCTCGCGGAGACCAATGGACGCACGTCTATCCACCTTAGCGACATTGCGGAAGTAGACGACCTATTCTTTGACGCGAAGGCCTCTGCAGCGATATTGGCTAACTCTGATGGTTATCTTGCTTAGGTGCAAGATCGTTGAGGTGGGCCAAAAGGTGATAATCACCTGTCGTGAGGGTCGCAACTACCACAAAATTGTAGCCAAATTGTATCGAAGTGCCAGTTATGGAGCAATCCGAGCTACAACTTAGTACAAGTAGGACCACATTCTAGATCCACGGGGACATTTTGCCTTCAAAGTTTGATGAAAGTGGTCACGGTAGGCCGCATCATCGTGTGGGTTCCTGTGGAGTAAGGCCTGGCAAATGCGCCACGAGGTTTTTTTCCAGTGCATGCTTCCGAGTTAGTAGTAGCACAAGAGAGGGACCTGCCACCGGGGGGGCTTGCGGGGGGCTCACTGGCACACGCACTGGCACTGGCAAGAAGCCTGGCAAGATCGGCAGGAAGTAGTCCGAGTCACGAATCGGACCCATTCACGACCCACAAGGGCCGGGCGGGGAGCGCAGTGGCGTCAGTCCGCGGAGACCACGACTCGGACAAAACTCCACTAGCGCCCTGGTATGTACAATAGCCTTCCGGTCGCCTTGCTGCCAGTGCTGCTGGGTCCGACGAGTCGCATGCTCCCCCCTGGGCTGCCTGATCATGATCACACGGCCCACAATCTCACAATTACGAGTGCAGAACATATGATCCTAGCAGGGTACCAGGGTGGGACGTGATGGCAAGTGTTGGAGGCCTCTCGGAGGGGGGAAGTAAACGTCTGCTAAGTGTTTACGTCACGGTCCCACCCTGCAGGGTACTCCGATATCCCCTTCAAGTTATAGGGGGAAATCGCCTCCCACTGGCACTCCTAACTATGATACATTCATCCTGAGTCACTTTTATTGGCGGATGCCTGTCCCGTGGCAAGTCCCCTCAAATGCTGCCGCCGGGGAACCCAAGGTTGGCCCGGGACTCGGATTGGACATTGTGGCACCCGGGCTCCATTTCAATTCCCCCTGCTGCGCACTGCTTGTAAGACAACCTCAAAATAACCCCCCCCCCCCGCTGCAGTGGCACGACCAGGGCTCGGCCCGAGAACTGAGCTCCCATATCCTCAGTAATATTCTAAACCCATGGATCAAGTATTTGCTTGGCCCAAAATCAGTCCTCGCGAGACACCTGCTGGAGCTGCGCCTGATGCTGCTTTAACACTTCGAGGGCCTCTGCTACTTTCATTCGTAAAGCATCTGGTGATTCAAGAAGATGTAAAAGTTCGGAGTTGTCCATCTCAAGTAGCATGCCAGTAATCTTGCCAGCTAGCTCAGGTTGAGAGTGATGGATCAGGGGATAAAGGCGCTCGCCGATCATGTTCTTCTGGAGTGTTGGGGAGGCATTGGCAAGGGCTGACAATGTAAGTGGGTCCTCAGGGGGGCGGCGCGGCGACTGTCCAGAGCCAGACGCACTGGGCTGTTGGAGGGGCAATGGTGGTGGCATAGGTGGTGCCACTCCAGGACCACCAGGAAAACCTTGTCCAGGCTGTTGACCGACAGTGGGAGGCATAAGATGGGCCTGAGGCGGAAGTTGCGTCATACTAGGAGCCATGTTGGCGGCATTGCGCGCATTCTGTGTGTACTTGTACTGCTGAGCCCCTTGAGCTTGAGCGCCCTGACCTCCCCTGTTTCGAGAACGTCTATTGGAACTACCCTGGCCTCCCATTTGCTGCATCTGTCCGGGATGGATTGGGTATGCTCCCTGACGAGGCCCACCTCCGTGAAAGCCTGTCCGTGGATCTGCTATTGGGCCCCTAGGTGAGCCGCGAGCCATAACATAGCCGCGAGCGTTTGGCGGGACACTCGATATAGGAACGCCTGGGTGGCCTTGGGGGGGAATTCCCATAGGGTGACCGCCAGGTGTACCTGCAGCGTACATGATAGGCATTGCGGCGCCGTAGGGCGCAGCCAGATGTGCCGGATGCAAACCCTGAGGCCCGTGACTTGGTACACCACCAGGTCCAAGGGTACCAGGGTGTGTACCATAGGGGCCAGGGGTCCGACGCTGTGCGTGTTGAGCCTCCAACTGAGCGCGACGCACTTCCTTGCGCTGTGCTAGCGCAACAAAAATTGGCTTACCGAGGACAAGCTTGTTATTCATTTCAGTGACGGCTTTGGCAGCTTCTTCAGGTGATGAAAAACACACAAACCCGAAACCTCTAGAAGTACCAGAGGCGGGTTCGCGCATGATGCGCGCAGAAGTTATTGTGCCAAATTCCGCAAAATGTTCCCGCAACTGATCGTCATCTAAGGCATCATCTAGATTCTTGACAAACAAGTTTACACCTTGGTACTTCTTGATGCGTTCTATCTTAGCTGCATCAAATTTGGCCTTAAGTTCGCGCTCGCGCTCAACTTTTTTCTGCGCTCGACCAACGAAGAGCGGAGCTTTGAGATGTATCGTGGAGCCGCTCTCCTTTTGAGGCAACTCACTTGCTCCATTGAGCGCCTCTATGGCAGCAACAGCAGAATCATGGTGCTCAAAGTTAACCCATCCGAAGGCAGATACTTCAGTTGGTGAAGCTGACTCTCCTGAGTTTACATCAATTGATGTAGCCGTGGAACCGCTTCTCGCCACAGAAGGCGGCAGCTCCTCACCAGCGTCGTGACGCGTGTGCTTGGCCTCGTCCATTGCTTCTTGTGCCGCGGATGTTGCTTCCTTTGCTCCAACGGTCTCTTCAGCCTTTGGCTTGATTGAAATCCTAAGGGGTTGTACTTTGCACGAGGTAATGGCTCCATACAGTTCAAATGTTTTGCGCAAATTGGACTCATCCCATTCAGCGGGGAAATTTTTCACATAAAGATTTGTCCAATCTGATTGACCTGACCGTTCGGTACGCCGCACAAAGTGACCAACGTACACCTCCTTGTCGCATATGGTCATTGAGTTTATCTTGCTTATCGCATCAGTTGCGGCCTCCTCGGACTCGTAGTGCACATAACCATATCCTTGTGACTGCCCAGTCTCATCTGTGGCCACTTTGCATGACAAGATGTTTCCAAACAACGAAAAAGTGTCAAACAAGGCCTTGTGATCAATGGAGGCGTCAAGATTCTTTACGAAGACGTTGCCCACCCCCGATTTCCTCAGCGTAGGGTCTCGTTGCGACCACATAATTCGACATGGTTTAGACTTGATCAGCGTATAGTTCATTGTGTCTAATGCCCTTTCAGCATCTGACACGTTGTGAAAATTGACGTACGCATAGCCTAGACTTCGACGTGTTACTGCATCGCGACAAACACGAATGGATGCAACAGGGCCAACTGTGTTGAAGATCTCAAAGAGCAGGCCCTGCGAAATACACTAATAACGTCAAGGTATGCACAACGCACCTCAGAAGCATCAGCAGCAAGGTCGCCAACATACAGCGATGCCGAGTGAAACGGCACAGACGCCGACGCGATCATCGTTTGGAGACTATCGCTGGACGGTCTAGTATGTATTCATAGACTTCATACAAAGACTCGGACTCATTGGCAGGCTAGGCTAGTAACTACTACATCGACTCGGACGAAGGAAGTTATCATTCATCCGCTGGCGCGTTTCACGATGCTATTAATAGCGTTGAGAAGTATACCTAGGTACCTGCCCGGGCGGGGTCTACGAGGCGTTTCAGATCCCCTGTGCAATGGAAATACACGTCTAGTAGGATCCCAAAGGTTCAACTGAGACGTATCCAAGCACAACCCGTACTTGTATCACCCGCCTAGGCTACTTCCCATCCTAGGGTACTCCGATATCCCCTTAGTAGGGGGAAGTCGCCTCTCACTCCTAACTATCATCATCCTGAGTCACTTTTATTGACGGACGCAATTCCCCGTCACAAACCCCATCAAACACAGTGGCATGGGAGAAACCATTTCGTTAGACGACTACACTACGCTGCCGGGGAAATCCGGAGCTACACACTCTATTTCCCTATGCATCGCACCCTGTGCTCCCCGGTAGACGGGCCCCGATTCGCCTTCCCGGTGCTTGGGCTGGACAAATGATTCGTCCTCCGACCTCCAAGTTTCTGTAAACCTTGCGTGGGCCCTTCCAGGCTTCCCCATCGGGCAATGCGCAGGGCAGACACACACCTTAGTGCATGTGTAACTCGGACGCGTAGAGTACGTCGGGTAGAAACTTGGAATTTACGCAGCCTCCCGCAATGCCTCAGGCTACACTCTGACATTACACTGACTTTGATCACATGCTGATTTACACCGCTTGCGCAGGCTTG
>Ga0099799_10103_pt1 | contig 25197 bp, 57 predicted proteins | sample Uncmet6_SortLC_1_FD_89033 | JGI IMG/M metagenome (GOLD analysis project Ga0099799, IMG submission 89033) | Marine eukaryotic communities from CALCOFI LINE 67, Pacific Ocean - CN11_C50_N6_SortLC_1 | ecosystem: Environmental > Aquatic > Marine > Oceanic | place: Pacific Ocean: Monterey Bay...
TAATATAAAAATGTTCACGTGTGGCAATTGCAGTATCCTCAATTCGACGTATATATTTTAAGGTTTATCGAAAAGGCTTGGCTTGCAATGTAAATGGGTTAACACCCACCCTTGGTTAGACCACTCACCCCATAGGTTAAGGTCATACACTATATATAGAACATTACCCAATCAATGTAGGCCACTAACCGTTGGTTACACTTGTACCCTAGTTGGTTACACTTGCAATATATTCAACAGCACCAGGTACCATCTTAAACCATATTGTGTAGGTTACTAACCCAATAACTAACCACGCTATGATCTTAGTCCAATTGATATTACCTCGTTTGTTTATACGCATCAGCTTTGCTCCAATTTTGTTTATTATTATTTGGTTTACTACGTCTACCACGTTTTTTAACCGCGGTTGGAATCCATTGCATCAACTGCTCGTACATTTGCTTATGACTGTTTTTACTCATGTTATCTATTGTTTATTAATTTAATTACCCCGCCCAGATTTCTTAACACCAATATTCTTATTGTGTACTTGCTTACCCTTATTGGTTACTTTCTTACCCCGTTTATCCGTTTTATTATCGTTCTTATTACTAAAAAATTTACTGCTCATAATTTGCGTTGTTTCATTTATATACTTTTGTTTATCATCAGCCGAATCAAATTCATCCAGATGTTGATCGAAATGCCATCTATAATCCCATCCCGATTCAATCAATTCCCCACATCGACTACATACAACCATTATTAATATTCATCGTCCCAAAACACATCTATGTCGTCTGGATTACCGTAATATTGCTTCCATAATTTATCGTCCTCATTCAAGCATCTCTCACATACTATTTTAAGGCTAACCGTAGCCAACATCTCATCATACACTAGCAATTCGGCTTCCAATTCACTATCCATATCAACCCTGCTCCAATCCGAATTATCACCCCAAATTCGTTTACGCCCTATATTATCAATCTTTTCCTCCATATGCTCCAAAATAGGTGTTTCGGGTAATTGCATTTTTTCCATTGGAGTCAAGGCTCCACACCATACACAATGGTTTAAGTCTTTATCTCCTTTATGTTTAGTTCCCATTTCAACGTTTTACTATCTCCCATACTAAACCTTCCCTATTACGGGTGTATTGTTCCATTGTCCATTTAATGTTAGACGTTTCTACTTTAAAATCATACGGCTCACGCCCTGTTTCTTCTGTTGGTGTAACTCTAATTGTGTACCATTTTAATTTATTCATAATCGTATATACGTATTAAATTGTTGATGTGTGTAGTAAAGAGCTTTGATTGTATTTTTTTAACCAAATATAAGTATGGCTACAAATGTTAATATCATTCCTATAAAGCTTATTGCCGTTATTTTATAATTACCTTCCATTTGTTTTTTAGATCTACCTTGATTAAGTATTTCTTTGCCTTCGTTGTACCAATGATTGTTCATAATTTGCTTCTTTTACCTCGTTTAGTTTTATATTCGTTTATTACTGTTTTACCCTCTCGTTTAGCAGCCATTTCGGCAGCAACTTGTCTATATAATGGTGATTCCATTTCACAACCCCAATATGCTCGTTTTTTTCTCATATTAATCTTCTACTGCTCCACTGCCTGTTGATTTTGTTATATAATCATCTACACCATCTTCAAGCAATTCATCATCCATCCATCTCCACTCTTTTCCACTGTTTATCATAAGCATTGTTTACGATAAAGGTAAATATCATCAATTAAGTAATCACAATACTTTAATGCTAAATCACCTCCATCTGGGTTTCTAATTATTAATTCTTTAATTTCGTTTACTCGTTGTATTATATCTTCTCCACTCATATTACCTGTGCTTCTTCTATTGTTCTACAAATTAAAAATTTGCCATTACGTTGTAATACTCTATCCCCATCTAATTCATTAACATACATTCCTAATACTTGTTGGTTAATACTTCCATTTTTATTTTGAAACATATGAGCACTAATTTCTTTTAGTATTTCAAATGCTAAACCTTCTTTATATATTATATTATAATTCATAGTCTTGAGTTATAATTATCATCCCTGTATTATGAGGTGGAATATAATAATCAAATTTAAATGGTTTGATTACTTCTTCAATAATACGTTCTTTCATATTACCCGATTTGCCCGTAATAATTTCTACTCGCATATTTTTATCAAATGAAGCTTCTATTAAAACTGATTCTGCTTTAGCTATAGCTCTATTTATAGGCATTCCATGTAAATCAATTTTAAAATTCATAATTTCAAATCATCTAATTTTTGTTGCAATATTTGTATTGTTTTTTTACTTTCAACACTTGGGTTTGATTTAAGTTCAATAATCATTCTGTGTAATGATTTAATAGCATCTAATTTATTTTGTTGTGTCATAATGAATTTATAAAATGTATAGTCCAAGCTATTAGACCATTAAGTTGCAATACTACTAAGTTCCATTGTCTACGAATACTAACCTGAATTAGTACACAAATAAAACCCATTATAAATAATATAGGTTCTACAGTCCATTGACCCGCTATTAAAAATCCAACTCCCATATAACCAACTCTAGTACCTAAACGTTCTATAGGGTTTAATCTTCTATCTCGAACCATTAGCCTTAATAATGGCATCCATCTTGCTTTAATTTTTTTCATCTAATTATTTTGCCTTCCATAATACTTGTATTGCAACTAAAACGGCACATAATACTAAACTAATAAATGTTTTATTTGTAATACCCTCTTTAAAAAAATAACTAACACCAAAAGCATAAACCACCATCCCAATACTAAACCCAACAAACCTAGCTGGCCATAATAAACCATCAAATCCTTGTACAGTATATTTTGTCCCCCAAATATAAAAAAAGGAAATAATTAATCCAAGTAATGCTAATGCCCATTCGTTTTTAGCAAACCATTCCCATTTAAATTGCCCATTTAATTGAAAAAATACTGCTATATGACCTAAAGTAAACCAAAATGTACCTAATAATAACTTTTCCATATCCATAATTATTTATTCTTAAACCATTTAATTAATATGCTTGCTGTTCTATAGTTAGTAGCTAAAGGTATATCATGCACATCACATAATCTCATTAACATATTAATATCTACATCATGTGGGTGCTTATCTAAAGGATCCCTCATAAATAATACTGCTGTAATTTCCCCTCTTACTACCATTGCTGCTATTTCAGCATCACCCCCTAATGGTCCCGAATTAACTGTTTCTACCTTTTTAATACCAGCATGTTTAACTTTTTTACCTGTTGTTCCTGTTGTAACTATGTTAACATCTTCTCTATTAAAGAAGGGTAAACGTTTAGAAACAAAAGCAACCATATCTGCTTTCTTATTATCATGTGCTATTAATGCAAACTTCATATCTATGTATTCATTATATTTTGATATGCTTTATCATAAACCTCTTCTAATTGCATTGTTGGAGATTCTAATTTTATTTTAGAAACCTCATCAAACAATTGGGATCGTTTACCATATTCATGAGCACTATATACTAATTCTTCTATTCTACTCATTCTACTTCTTCTTTTTTATCCTTTATTTTACTAACTTTATTATGTGGGTACCCATGTCTAGCATAGTATTCAGGATAATTTTCTTCTCTATTCTTATTATGATTATAAAATATATTCCAAAATAAAAATGCTACATAAACACTGAATATACTTCCACCCACTATAAACATTGCTATACTCATCTTCTTCGTCTTTGTCTGATTGCTATAGCAAATAGTAAAATTGTTCCTGCCCAATGAGCTGAGTATTGAGCTTCTTCAGTGTAACCAAATAATCCTAATCCGATTGAATAGCACATACAAATAAATGCTATAATAATTGGATAATACGTGTTTAAAAATTTGTTTATATTATTCATAAGCGTAAATTGATAGAAGTCCTGAGTATTTACAAATTAATTTAGGATCGACTTCAATAAAATCCTCTTCAAATTCGTCTTCAATTTCGTAATGTATTCCTGACATGCACATATTATAACATTAAATTTTTATTTTCTAAAAACATCCAAAAACGTTCTAACCATAAGTTAATTTTAACGTCTTCAATTAGGTCTTCTCCATCCCAACCGTCTCCTTTTTTAGCTGCTACATAACCTATTCCCATATCACAATAGTCTCTAGCTTTATCGCGTTCACCTAATTTATAAAATTCTTTTGCCTGAGCCAAACAATAAGTTAAAACTTGTTTTTTTACTTTCATATCTTATTTATTTAATAATTTCTACTTCAGTCCATGCTGCTAAATGTACTACTTCATTATTACTATTAATACAATAACTATACATTCCATCTACATGGCTAAAATTTAATACTTCCTGCTCCTCAATATTTTGGGCAGCGGGGGGTATTTTAATATCCCCTAATACTTTAATTTTACTATTTCTAGGTACATCGTATAACTTCATATTATTTAGCTTTTTGATTATTAAATCTTTCTAATAAATTCTCAACAGTTTCTGTTTGAGCATCATATTTTTTATGAAATCTTTCTTTTTCCATTTCATCACCATAACCTAAAGTAAATTCAACTGAACTACCTGATTCAAATTTAACTTTAACAATAGGAAAACTATTATAAGATCTTCTATAATAATCAGAACCAATTTTAACCTCAGCTTTAGGATATAATTTCTGGTATTTAGCAACTATAATATCTAAAGCAATTTTTTGCTTATTATTATGTTCAAGCTCATTTATTTTACGCTCATTATGCTCATTAAATTTAGTAAGCAATGAACTTGGCTTATAATATCTATATTGTTGAGTAATATTGGTACACATTAATTTACTACCTTCTCTATCAATTGAAGCTTTATATTCTTTTATTTTACCCTCTTTAATGGTATTAACTTTAAGATAAACACCACCTACAGCATTCATATAAGTAACTTCATGCCCATAATTTGTGTTATTATAAGAATAACCAAATGATACTTCTTTAGTAACCTCGTAAACTTCAAAACTACTATCATAATCAACACCTTGAACAAATCCTGCTTCATCAAGTAATAACATTGTTTTATTAACATCATCTTGAGATTTAACAGCTCTTTTAGCTTGCTCATTTATAAAATTATCAATTTCTTCTTGTTGTTTAGTAGTTAATACTACTCCATTAAATAAATCTAATTGCATTGTTTCTGTATTTGACATAACCTTTATTATTTTTATGTGATGCTTAACTGCATCAACGTGGTAAATATACGAACCCTAGCCCGGGTAACCAAATTTTTATGCGGGAATTTTTACTTTTTCTTTATGTACTTGAACTATAGTACCATTCATTTTAAGTAAAATATTACCATTATGGTGTATACCAAAGCACTTTTTACGTTTATTATTATATAATAACCAATCTCCTTTTTTCATATTAAAATGGTAATGGTTCGTTAGACATATCTTTAGGTACAAATATTGGATCATCTAATTTACGATAATAAGTTGAGGCAAATGGCTGTTCGCCTATTTCTTTAACTTCAACGTGTTGTGAATGTCTTCTATTATCTATTGATAATCTTAAATCATTAGCACGTTTTTTAGCCATATAATCATTATCAGCATAAACGTACATATCCATTGTAACAACGTATCTTTTATTTTCTTTATTCATAATATTTTGCTATTAATAGTTGTTTAACTTCTTCACTGATCTCATTTGTCTGGTATAACTTTTCTATTAAATCTATCATGAGTGTGCTTGGATTAATTTATCTATATCTTCTCTTGATTGCCATCCAAAAACCGTATCATGATCATTCCCAATAAATTCACCATCTTGATCAAATATAGCTACCTCAAATGAAGAAGCATCTTCAACTTTATCAATTGCTTTTCTTACACCATTTTTACCTGAACTGTACATTCCTTCACCAGCTACAATAGATAACTCAATACCATTATCTAGCATTAATAATCCTTGAATGTTTCCTTTACCTAATTTATGTTGTTTAAAAATAATATCTTTAAATGTTTTCATAACTATCTTTTTTGATTAAAACCTATAGTTTCGTTAATAACACTAGTACGCTCAGTACTTTGTTCTCTAATGATCTCAAACCCTTGGTCGGCGGTAATCATTTTTTTGTCAATTGCAATTGTAATTGCTTTAATAAATTGTTCGTTCATAACCTTTATTTAATGCGTTGACTTAATTATCAACATGGTAAATATACGAAAAAAAAATGCGGTAACCAAATGGATACCGCATTATCTTTAATCTATTTTAAATTATTTTATTGATAATCTTTCATGAAACGACCAAAGTGTTCTTGTAATGATTTATCAGCAACATAATTTTTAAAGTCTTCAACATAATCATCTACATCATCAAATTCATCACCTGCTTTTTTAACTGATGCCATAAATTGTTTTATTTCTGAATCTGTTGCTTTAGCATCATCTTTTAACGCTTTAACAATATCTTTCATTGGGGGCACACCTTTAAATTTAGGTAATGCTTCTTCAATATCTTCTAAACCTTCATCATAATCTGCATCTGCCTTCATGTTAAAATTAAATGCATCTTCTTCATCAATAGCCGTAAATTCTTGTTGATCCATACCCGCTAATTTATCACCTTGAGCTTGAATAGCATCTAAATGCTTTAACATTTCAATACCTAAATGATCAACTACATCTTCAGCCATGAATGGATCTTCTTCAACTAAATCAAAATATAAATCTTGAAATGCTTCTAAGAATTTAGATTTTAATGGAATACTAAGTAAACCTTCTATACGAGCTCCATCACGTGAAGATACTTCTTTTACGTGCTTTGGTTTCATTCCTAGTTTAGCTGCAGCACTTTTAACTCCATCTCTAGGTTCTTTATCTTCACCTTCTTTCATTTTCGAATCCATAAATTTTCCTAATGTTGGTTCAATATCCATACCTTGGTCTTCTTGTGTTTTTCTAATTTCAACATGAAAATCATTCAGTCTACCTTCAGCTACCTTCATATCCCCAATTTCTATTGCATCAATAGCATCTTGTAAGTGGCTATTTTCTCTATGATAATTAACATCCTCAAAATCATCAGACATTTTCTTTAATACTTCAATGGGGGTGTCAATACTAGTTTTTAAACCAACATTTAACATTCCATCATAATCAAAATCTGTAGTCCAACCTGAACCAATTTTATATTGTTCTAAAATATCTGTTAAGTTATATTTGCTCATAATTTATTTTTTTGGTTTTCTACCTCGTCTTGGTTTTCCTTTTGCAGCAGCTGCTACATCACCAGCTTGATTAATTACTTCTTTAGCTGCACTAGCAACATCTTTAAGTTCTTTTTTTACAGCTTTAGCTCTACGCTTAGTTTCTTTAACAACTTCTTTAACATCTTCAACTGCATCTTCTACCTCATCAGGAATAAAATCACCATCACGGTCATTAATTTTTCCTTTTTTATAAAATCCGAAATAATATACTGCAGCGGCTGCTACTAATAAAACTAAAATAATTAAAATTGTTTTCATTTGATAATTAATTGATTAATATTTTGTTATAAATATATAAAGATTAAGCTAAATTATATTTTTGTTTATACTTATTAATAAATGATTTACCAACAGCTAAATCAATTATTTCTGCCTTCTCAGGTACACCAGGTAACTTTTTGGCACTTAAAATATAATCTATATTTTTATTAAATACTTTAATTTTGGTTTTAGCATTAGAACGATTAGATGTTTTAAATACCATTACAACCGGATGTTTACCATAAGGTTTTTGGTCAATTTTAAATTTTTCTGGTTTATTCCCAGCTTGGAATTTTTGTTCTACTGAATAAGGACCATTAGTTGACTTATCCATATCATATTTCCATATAGAATCATCTGTATCTAGATTCCATTTTGTAAGTTTAACTACATTTTCACTTGGTCTACCTCTATTTTCAGCCATAATTAATTTAATTTAAATATATTATATAAACGTTTAGCACCTGTAAATCCGTATTTATTATTTAGTTTTTCATGTAAATCAAAATCTAATACTTTATTACATTTATTAACAAAATTAATAGTACAACCTTTAAGTGAAGTAGCTACCTTAACAATTTCCTTAGCCATTTCTTTAGGTAATGCTATGTTTTCTCTTTCATATTTGGATTCATATGGTTTTGATTCACTATCACCTTCACCACGATTTACTTCAGCATGTACTATTTCATGCCATTCAGTTAAAGGGTGTCTAATCAAATCTTGAACATTACTAAATAATACTTCTTTTAATTTTGATTTATTTTTAAGAAAAGTAACAATATTATATACTGTTGGTTCTTCTTTACCTTCAAATTTAACAATTAATTTATCCATATAACCTTTATTTATTTATTTATCTATTTATCTAAATATACGAATATTTTTTAGATATACCAAATCTAATTACATAGATCGTTCATTACCATGAACAATTTTAACAGTTGGAAATCTTAAACTAATTCCACCTTTATCATTTTTAGTTTCTTCAAAATATTGAACAGTAATTACTTTACCTACAATTGAACCATCCATATATTGTAAACGTTGATCTTGAGTCCAACCACTACCAACTTTTACTCTATGTCCTTTATGTTCAATCCATACTTGGGCTAACATTTTAATTGTTTCTGATCTGCCCTCTCTAACCACTTCATGATCATCATTATCATAATCAACTACAACATACTCAGCATCATAAAATTTCTTTACTTTAAGTAAGTTTTTAGTACGTTTACCTTCATAACTAACATCTTTACGTATCATAAATCCTTCCCAATTATTATCAGTTGCTATTTGACCCCATTTATCAAAGTGTCTACCATCTGTTATTCGGAATTGGGATGTATAACGTAAAATATTAGTTATATTAAATCTACCAAGTAAAAATCCTCTTAATGCTGATAATCTTTCACTTAATATAGGACCTCCTTTTTGATTATCAAAATTAGGTTTATGAATCATATCAAAAATCATATAAGCGGGGTTTTCTATTTGATGATCTTTACGTCTTAATTGTTTCATTACACCTTGAAAATCTTCATTTCCATTTTCATCAATTAAACAAATCTCACCATCAAATACAGTATTAATAATACCTGTTGCTTCAATTGCTTCTTTAACTTTATTTAATGTAGTTAATTCTTTACCCATTCTAGAATAAAGTGTACATTCACCTTCATAATTAACTACAGCTAAACATCTAACACCATCTAATTTTCTTGATGCCCACCAATTATCATTTTGCCAATCACATTTACCATCATATTCTTTGGCTAATGCAACTTTAAATGTAGGTATTAATCCTGGTATTGCCTTATTAATTATTGAGTCACCTGCTCTAATACCTAAATCTTTATCTATTATTTTATAAATTAAATACCAATCAACATTTTTAGTAGCAAACCCATTAACTAACTCAATTGCAGCATGACCTGTAACTTCTCTATTAGTTAATTTATCTAACAACTTAAATAAAGTATAATCTGTGTAACTTACTTTATTACTATTCTTTTTACAAGTTTTACTTGTAACATGGTATTGTTTATAAGGATTATAAGTATATTCTAATACTTCATGAATGAATGAACCAGCATCCTTTATTATTTGAACTTTTTCTGTACTACTACTTGTAGCACGCATATTATCTATAAAATTTTGTAATTCTGTCATAACCTTTATTTATTTATTTATTTTTAATTCTAATGCTTTTATGTGTTTACAACGGTTATCAAACGCTCTCCATCTACCTGGACAATCGCAATAAAACTTACCTGATTCGGGGTAATATGCTGTTTTATACGTTTTATCTGCATTGCTACTGCTAGTATGAGTTTCAATAATAGGTTCTTGTTTAACCTTAGGTTTAGGTTTAATCCATTCCACATCATCAGCTGTAGTACCTTCAATTACTTCTTTCCATAAGGGCATTAAATATGTTTTACCATTTATATTTGCTATTGTTGGGGGTAAAACTTCACCTTTATATTCATATTTAAATCGATTTGCAAATATAGTTGGACCAAATCCACTACCAGGTATGCTTAATGCACCCTTAGTGTGAATTATTCTTGACCTATAATTTCCATGTTTGTTTAAATTTGTGAATTTCCATAATGCCATAGTATAACCTTTATTTTATACGTGAATATACGAAAAATATTTGCGGCAACCAAATTGGTCGCCGCTTTTCTTATGTTTTATTTTTTTGTAATATTTTTTCTTATTCCTATGGGGTGTAGGAAGTTTCATAGCATCATTCCATTCATGCTGTGTAAGTGTAATCTTTTTCATTACTTTTTGATTGTAAATCTACAGATAAGGCCCAACAGAAATTTTTTAATTCACCAGCATCATGTAAAGCTAAAAAATCAGCATCTGTCATGTGATTAAATAAGCTTGTTACTGTTACATTCATTCTATTTCCCTTATCCCTTATATTGTTTAACATAGTTTTTACTTTGTTTCATCTTACTGGTTTTGCTTTTTGCATGAACCCCAGGTCGTTTTTTTCTTTTATTTGGTTTATAATCACCTACAACTATTCTTGCCATAATCTTTTTGATTATAAATATAAATTATAACCAGAAAATTGCTCCATATATTGAGTTATTTTTACACCATTACCATCTTGTTTTATTTTCCCAGTTCTGAACCATTTTTTAACACTACCAGCACCACCTAAGTGGGCAGCAGCTAATAATCCTGATTCTGTTATTAATATACCATTTATTATTTGTCCATCAAACTTATTTATGTATTTTTTAAGATGTTTTTTATTATATATAAGTAATTTTTTCATTGCTTCTTCTTGTAAATCAGGATTATTTAAAAACTCTTCTTTAGTAACTTTAATTTTTAATGTTTTTAATGTTGATTCACCAAATTGATATTTACCCATATAACCAAAACGATTAACTATATGATATCTATTACCTGATTCTCTATGGCCTATAGCAGTTAAAAAGGCCGTATGGCCTTTTATTTTAATTTCTTCTAGTTTTATTTTTGTATCTATCTTTACTATAGGAGCACTTGTTATATTAGTAACTATTACTTTAGGTTGGCGTTTATATTTAGTAAAAGCCATTAATAATAATATACCAAATACAATAAATATAGTTGAAAATATTTTTTTCATAATTATGATTTTAAATAATCTATAGCATTAACAATTTTTTGACAACGTTCATAATCTTCATATTCTTCCATAGATTGAAGATTTTGTTCTAAAGTTTCTACCATATCTTTTCTATCAATCATAATATCATATAAAACATCCTCATCTTTAGTACGAATAGAAACTACAGGTATTTCTTTTCTTTTTGTTTTAATATTAGCTAAAGCAGTATCAACTATTAAGTCATGCAATTCTTTTAACCCACCTCTAAAGGCATCATTCATTTCTTCTGCGGTGTCAAATTCCCAGTTGTGTTCAAATTTCATAATTAAAAATTTTTTAGAAAGTCACCTTTTATTGTTTTTGATTTTAATTGATTTGCTTTTTCATCATTTTTAAGCATTTTATCAGTTAGTTTTTCTAAATGTTTACTTTTTTGCTTATCATAATCCTGAATGATTTTATGATGTTTTTTATCTATTGATCTTACTTTTTTCATTATTTCCAGGGTAACATTGTTATACCTATTTTGTTAAATATAAATTCAAATATAATTACGAATGTGATTCCACCTACTATTTGCCAAGCCCAAAACTTCCATCCTGTTAAACCCTCTTGCCATTTACGAAATCTAGACTTTTTAGCCCATTTATAAAGACCCAGTTTAGTATTGATTTTATCTGCCCACCAACCTATATCAAATAGATTGCCAAATATAATTAATAATTTTCTCATATTCTAGATATATATTGGTTAATATTATCACTATCATCCTCTAAACCTAATTCTTTTAAACGTTGTAAATGATAATCATCTACTTCCCATTCAACCTTATCAGTTGTACCTATATGTTCTTGATGTGATTCAATTTGTTTAACATCCTTTTCTGTAAATATGTCTCCAACTGTGAGAAAATAGTGGTTATAACATAGTAACTCAATGTTATCACGTGTGTAATTTGATTTATTATTATCTTTAAAATGCAACAGTAAGGGCATTTTATAATCGAGTACCCTACGTTCTTGAAAACCACACATTGAGCATTGCTCTGATAAATATCCCTCTTCTATTAAACGATACTTTATTTTTGCAGGAGAAAAATGAGCCGCAGATATCCTTCCTTCAATTATGTCTAAAAGTGCAGGTTCTTTACCTGTTCCTTTTAAAAATTTAGGTATACCTTTACCACTTTGATTTTTATGACCTTCAAATACTTTATACATTTTAGCATATCTCTTATAATGTTGATAAGAAACATGTAAGTACCTTGCAGCGGCCATATTAGATTTAGTTTTTGCTTGAGCCGCCACTATCATTTCCTTAGATAATGGTTTTGGTTTAGGCATAACTAAGTTCTATCTTTATCTGTATTATTAATTATTTGAAATGGGCCTTGTAGATTACGATCTTCTCTATCCATATTTAACATCTCAGCTTTAGCAGCATTTTTGTCACCACGTTCAAGTGCAGATGCTACTACAAATTCTTCATATTGATCTTCTTCCATAATAATAGTTTCAGTCCAGGTGTGGTCGCCCGATCCTCTCATTACAGGAATTCCACGTTTAGTACCTACTGTTGAACAATTAACACAAACTTTATAACCAAATTTAGTTAACCTTAATTCAGGCATAGGAGAACCACATTTAATACAAGGGATCATTTTCATTTTAATGGGTGTTTTAATAGTCTGTCGCATAAATATATAACCTTTAAATTAGGTTTAAATATACGAAAACTAATTAGCTAATCCAAATTAAATTTAATAAATTTCATATTCAATTTCAATATTACTAAACCCCCAATCTTCTAAGTTTTCTGAAGTTTGGAAATGTTCTACCCACTTCCAAACGTCATTGTAATGTTGTTTTGATGGAGAACTACCATCATTTCCCATTCCTTTATGGGACATATGATAAAAAGGAATATCATATATTGCCATTAAACCACATCCATTTAAAACTGCTTTTTTCTGTATGTTTGTATCTTGGAAACAAGCGTACATCATTTTTTCTTCATACCCTTTTATTTTATTCCAAACATCTTTATGCGCCATTTGAAAATCACCACAACAATTAATTATACTATAATCATCATTTGGGCTAACTTTAGCTGGGTAGTGTCTAGGTTTTGATTTATTATCTAAAATATCCCTATATTCTTTCCATTTATTAAAACCAAATTCTTCTAATTCACTTATTTCAAAGTCTCTTCTTGATAAAGTATAAAAAGTATTTTTATCTGCTTTTGATAGAAAATTATTTAGTGTTTCTTTTTTAGGGGCTATAATATCAATAGTAGTAGCTACAATCCAATCAGCATCTGTTCTACGTAACATAATATTAGAGGATAATACTTGAGTACAAGCTTGAGCTTTAGGGTCATAATTAGTAAGTTGGGTAGCTGCATTAGGGGGTATTACCATGTGTTTTAATCTACCGGTTTTTGGTAATCTCTCTTCTATTTCCCATAATAATGGATTTCTTCCTTTTGGAGTGTTCCAATCTAATAAAATTACCTCGTCAAAAGTATCTAACATTGATGATAAGGTAACTATAACCCTTTCATGTTCTTTATAATCATCATTTCTTACATATAATAGGGCTGCTGTTTTCATATTGTGGATACTCCTGATTTTTGGATTACTACTGTTGTACATTCTTGGGCAAATTGAATTGCTAAATTTATATCTTTTGAACGAACATATTCTACTACTAAACCTGATAAAAATGTATCTCCTGCACCCGAGACATCTTTTACAGGTACATCAATTGTTGGGTAATTTTTTCCTTTAAAATCACACCCATATTTACCCCTAGTGGTAATAGTTTTATTTTTTAAATTAGGAATCATATTTAAAATTTCTTTATTGTTTAAATATTCTTGGTAATTTATTTTAATATAATCTATATTTCTACACCAATCACCTAAAACTTTTTTAGTATCTAAAAATACAGGACATTCATCAGTATTTGAAATTGCTTCAATCATTCTCTCATCTAAAAACCCTTTACAATAATCAGAAATAATTATCGCATCATATTTTCCCATTTCTATTTCTATATCTCTAATTGGGGTACAAGTATCATTTTCATCAACTCTTAATAATAAGTGATTGTATTTAGAACACACATAACGTATTTTACGTATTTCTTCTTTATTAGTAATTAAATCAACATTCGCCCCTAATGCTTTTAAATTAGCAACAACATTTCCAGCCATACCAGGGTTTACTGTTTCTTTTTCTGGTATTATAATTGGTACTGGTGCTTCTGGGGCTATGCGGTTTACTTTTCCATATCTAAAAATATCACTACAACTATCTCCTATAACTAATATATTCATCGTCTTAAAAATTTTCTACCTGATTTAACTTTATTTCTCCAATAATCTAAAAGATCATCCATAGTTTGTTCAAAAGTATACTCTGGTTTCCATCCAGTATGGTTTTCAAATTTAGTAGTATCAGGTACTTGTAAATCAGCATCAATTGGTCGTAAACGTTCTGGGTCTGTTACTATTTCAATATCATTAATTGTAGATTGATTTATTAAATAATGTAACATATCTGAAATTTTGCATGTGTAACTTCCCCCAATATTATAATATTCTCCTCCAATTGGGTTGTTTGTTACTAACATATAATATGCTTTTACTGCATCTCTAACATCAGCATATGTTCTTAATGATTCTAAATTACCAACATAAATTTTAGGCTCTTGTAAACCAGCTTCAATCATTGCTATTTGTTTAGCAAATGTAGACTCAGAAAATACATCACCTCTTCTTGGACCTGTGTGAGTAAACATTCTAGTAGTCATAATCTGCATTCCATAAGCTTCAGCATAATACCTACCAACTAAATCAGTACCAACTTTAGATATAGCGTAAGGTGAAGCAGGGTGGAAAGAACATTCTTCATTTATAGGTAGTTTATCTGAGGATACTCTTCCAAATACCTCACTTGATGCACATATATGCGTTATAGCATTTTTATACGGTGATTTACGTAATGCTTCCAATAGATTTGCAGTACCTAGTATATTAGTTTGTAACGTTTCTATAGGCGCGTCAAAACTGGTTTGTGGGTACGATTGAGCTGCTAAATGAAAAATATAATTTGGTGTTGATTTTTCTATAGCAGTAATTAGTGATGGTAAATCATTTAAATCTCCATATAATAATTCAATACGTTCTTTATTATTAATATTTTCGGATAAATGTTCTATATTTTCTAAAGAATCATTCCATCTAGCTAATCCAAATACCTTCCAATCTGTATTTTTTAATAAATAATCAGCTAAATGTGAACCTACCATCCCAGTTATGCCTGTAATAAATGCTGTTTTACTCATTTTCTTTATACCATTTAATTGTTTTCTTAATACCTTCATCTAGGGTTGTTCTAGGTTCCCAATCTAATAAATCTTTTGCTTTTTTACAATTTAAAAATAAAGAAGTAGGTATAGTTGGTTTGGATAAATCATGTACCATTTCTAAATCTTTTCCTGAATGGGTTATGATTTTAGATACTACATCTTTAACTTGGGTAGCTTTACCTAACCCTACATTAAATAATTCATAATCTGATTTTTGGTTGTTAATAGCAGCGTCTACAAATCCTACTAAATCATCAACATATAATAAATCTCTAGATTCTTCACCTGTACCCCAAACATTTACTTTTCCATTTTGTGAAGTCATAACTTTTGTTATAGTAGCTCCAAACATATGGGATCGTTCTAAATCATATTTATCATAAGGACCATACATATTTGAATGTCTCATAACAGTATGTTTAGTTTTTCCTAACCTTGAGAAAAATTCACACATTTTTTCAATATAAACCTTAGTATTACCTACACCAAAATAAGTTGGAAATATTTCATCATTTCCATTCCAGTCATTTTCAGATAAAGCCTTATCAGAAGGTTGATACATAACAGTACAACTAGGAAAAACAAAATGTTCTATATTTTGTTCATAACATTCTCTAAGCAATAAACTATTCATTACAGCGTTATCTGTAACATGGATATAAGGCCTTGTTATTATATCTTTAGAGCCTGATGTTGTAGCCGCAAATTGTAATACTATATCAACTCCATTAAGTATTGATTTAACAGCAATAGGATCTCTTAGATCAATATTAACCCATTTTACCCCACTATACCCATCAATTATTGGTCTATTGTAATGGGTTGCTATAATTTTATATTTTCCTTGTTTATAATAATATTCTAAAAGGTTTCTGCCTATGAAACCAGTAGCGCCACAAATTAATATTGTTTTCATGTAAAATAAGTTTTTAAATTGTCTATTGATGATTTATTATATTTGGAGTTTAATATATGAATTGGATTTGTGTTCTCCAAATTTAAAGATTCATACTTATAATCTCCTAATTTAGTATTTGAGTTAAAATATTTTTTAACTTCTGATAATTTAGTATTTGAGTTTGAAATAAAGTCTATAATTCCATTATATTGAGATAAATCTTCATTAATTATAAAATTATAAATGTCTTCCATTAAGATGTAATTAAAAGTAGACTCACCACTTAATCCAATTTTTTTACTATTATTTTTTAATTTAGTAACATGGTTAGGTTTCATTGTAGGACCTAACATCATAGAACACCTTAATACAAGAGTATTAGGATGGTTTAATACTATAGACTCAGAAAATTGTTTAAACAAAGAATACATAGTTGGGTTTTGGTTGTAAACATCGATAGTAGAAATATAAATAAACTTTTTATTATAACAATTTAATAAATTCTTAGTTAAAAATATATTATCCTCTAAATATTGATAATGGTTTGTAATATCATTTGTTTTGTTAAAAGCACAATGTATTATATTATCACAATGTTGGACTATATGTTGTTGGCCCCTTCCAAACCCAACAGAATTAGGTAAATTATCAAATAAGTATTTACCTAATCCACTTTTATTTCCTGAAATAAGATATTTAACCATTAGTGGTCTACAAATGCATTATAACGTTTATCTAAAATTTCTTTATTGTTAGTAAACCATTCGGTAGTTCTTTTAATACCTTCATCTAAACCAACTGATATATCATACCCATAAGATTTAGCTCTAGTCATATCAAATAACCTTAAAGCGTCACCTGAAGGTTTATCAGTTAACCACTTTATTTCAAGTGGTTTATTAGCGTGTTTAACCACCATTTCAACTACTTGTTTAATAGAATATCCTTCACCCGATCCTAAATTAATTGGTTTGGTGATTTGGTTTTCAACTGCAAAAATCATCCCCAATGCTACATCATCAGCATGTATAAAATCTCTAACTGCTGTTCCATCACCCCAAACTTCAAGAATATTGTTTTCTTGGGCTTTTCTAATAAGTGAAGGTACAACCATTGCATTTGCAGGGTTAAAGTTATCATAATTGCCATATACATTTGCTGGTCTTACAATTGATACTTTATCCCAGTTATATTGAATTGAGTATGCTTCAGCTTGTAATTCACCCATTCTTTTAGCCCACCCCGCAAAACGGTCATTAGGTGAAGGTACTGTTTCCCAAACACTATCTTCTACAAATACAGCAGCGGGAGCATATACTCCAACTGAACTTGTATATAAATACCATTTAGCCTTAGCTCTACGAGCGGCTTCCATCATATTAGTATTAAATTGTAACATAGGAACCATAAAATCAGCTGGTTGTTCAGCGCACATTTTAGGGGATCCTTTAACACCTACCAAATTAAAAATATAATCCATACCATTACAAATTTCTTCACATTGGGAAAAATATCTTAAATCTACTTTTACATAATTAACATTTTCAGGTAAATCTGAGGGTTCTGTTAAATCTGCTATGGTGATTTGGGCTTCTTTTTCTAAAAGAAACTTAACTAGGGAACGTCCAATCATTCCACCACCTCCAGTTACTAATACTTTTTGATCTTTAAACATTATTTAATTTTTTACAAAGGTTAATAATTTGGTTATTTGTTAAATCTGTATGGTTACCTACATATAAGGAATTACTATGAATGTAATTAGCATATGTTAATATTCCATCTATTTTATGTGGTACTTTTTCTAGATAGGGCTGAAGTGCTTGATTCCCACCTCCAGCTGTGCCTAATCTATACTCAACACCTTCTTGTTCTAAAATAGAACAAACATCTTTTAATTTATTTTTATTTGATTCTTGCATCATTAAAGGTAAAGCAAAATTACTATTACCCTGCCTATTAAAAGAAGTTATGAACTTAGAATTATCTAAATTATCTAACCAAATATCTAAATTCATACATCTATGTTCTATATTAGAATCTAAACGTTTCATTTGTTCAATTCCTAAAACAGCATTTATTTCACTTGATCTCATGTTAAATCCTGCTACAGCAAAAGTAAATAAAGGATTTAAATTTGGATATTTAAGTTGATATTCTTGCTGTAGTTCTTTAGATGCCTCTCTAGTCATTCCATGTGAACGAAATAATTTAGCTAAATCATATAATTTATCATCTTTAACACATACTACACCACCTTCAATTGTAGTGATATGATGTCCAAAATAAAAAGAAAATAAAGAAATATCACCAAATGAACCTACACGTTTATTTTTGTAGGTTGCACCATGTGCTTCACAACAATCTTCAATTAACATAATATTATTATCCCTAGCTATTTTAATAATTTCATCATTTATAGCAGGAAAACCTAATGTATGTACTAATACTATAGCTTTAGTATCTTTAGTAATAGCTTTTTTAATATTTTCAGCTGTTATATTAAAATCATCTAAAGATACATCTACAAATACAGGTGTCATACCCAATTGAGATACTGATGAAATATCTGATACCCATCCTATAGGAGGGACTATAACTTCACCTTTACCAACTAATTCTTTTACCATAGCAATAGAAATATAGTTTGATGATGCCCCGGAATTTACCATTACAGTATGTTTTACTCCTAACCATTCAGACCATAGATTTTCAAATTCTTTAACCTTAGGTCCATTAGTAAAACGTTCTCCATTTAAACAAAAATCTGCTAAAATTTTTCTATCACTTTGAGTGATATTATCATTTATAAGTGGCCATTTAAACATATTATTTACTATTATAAAATTCGCTGTGTTCAACTATTAACGTAGATTTATCACCATTGTATGCTTTTTCAAAAGCTGGGAATATATCTTCAGGTTCTATTAATTCTACTACTTCAATTTCAGTAAGCATTTTACGTAAAGCTTCAGTGTGATTTTGAGTGTGTTGAGGACCAGCACTAAAAGGTACTTTTGATCCCACTGCTACTCTAATAATAACTTTTGGTTTCATATCCCCTTTAGACATATCTTGAATCTTATCTAAATGATTAACTAATTGGTTTAGTGACAAGATAAAAAAATCAAATCTAGGATAAGCTGTAATTGGTACCCACCCTTCTAATGCCATACCTGTTGCCATTCCTAATTGTGTTTCTTCAAATACAGGAAGTTCTACTCTTTTATCTTGGGAAACCTTTGCTACTGTTCCTGATATTGCATGGCCTGACATCCCCATAGCTTGTCCTGTAAATAAGGTATCTGGTTTTTCTGCCAACCATTCCATTGATTTTACTAATTGTTCTTTATATTTCATATTTTTAAAAGTTTACCCATTTGCCTGTTCCATGATGTGGATATGACATTTCGTATTGATAATAAATTACATTTTCTGGGGGGTTCATTCTTTTTCCCCAAGCTATATCTGTTGGTGTATGTACACTTAGATTATTATCCTCTACAACAAACTGTAAAGGAAGATTCATATTTTGAGAATATTTATAAGCTTCCCAAAATACTCCTGTTTCCATTGTCATATCACCTATAAAACACCAAACTCTACGTTGGGAGTTTGATCGTTTTAACCCAGCAGCTACACCTAAGGCAATAGGTATAATTCCTCCTACTATAGATGAAGCATAAAAGTTTGGGTTTGTATTATTAGTTCCCATACTTCTACCTTCTTTAATCCAATTAAATAATTTATCTTCATCTACTCCATGAAGTAAAGCATGATAATGATTTCTCCAGGCTGAAAAAACCCAATCTTGAGGGTGGATGTACTGGAATAAATTAATTAAGTCTGTTTCATTATTTTTTGATAAATGAACAGGACCCTGAATTTGAGCGTTTTCATAAGCTTCTTTAACTTTAGTTTCAAAGTTAATAAGTTCTTCGGGCGTAATGTTTATGTCCCGAACTTTAGTGTATTTTTTTGGTATATTCATATTGTTAATATAATAAAAATTAATTTAATAATCACGTTTAGATAAAATAGGAGTTGAAATAGGCCAATGAATGTTTAATTTTGGATCATTCCATTTTAAAGTAAATTGATCTTTTACATCAGGATACTTTCCTTTATATGACCATTTATAAAAAAATGTAGCTTCATCACTTAAAATTAAATGCCCATTTGCAAACATAGGAGGGATTAAAACAGACTTTCTATTTTTTGAGGATAAAATTATAGAATCCCACTTTAAATAATTTTCTGATTCTTTTCTATTATCAACTACTACTAATAATACCTTTCCTGCTAAACAGGAAATATGTTTCCAAGATTTTGAATCACCATGTAATCCTCTTAAAACATTTTTAGTAGATATAGAAACTTTATCATGGTTAAATATTAAATTACTTTCTTCTTGTTTAAATAAAGTATATAATTCACCTCTAAAATCTTCAAAGGAATCGGGTTGATAAATTTTTACTTCCGGAAATATCATAAATTGTTTATTTTAATTAGTTCATCTAAAAAATAAGAAAGATTATTTTCTAATGTATCCTTTTTATTAACTTCATAATTATGTTTAAGATACTCTAACCTATTATGATAATCCTGTTCTGTTAAGTTATCTAGAATATGTTTTAATTCCTCCTTACTATTAAATCTAATAACCCCTCTTTCATCATATCCATTTTCTTCAAGGTTTTCACAACCCCAATATATAGGAACTACTAGGGATGAAAAACATGAATATAATTTATCATTAATCCAATTATCATGTTTTACATTTTCTATTCCTATATTAAACATAGAATTTATATATAAATCTTTTTTTCCATATATGTTAGGTTCGAACTTGGCAGCATCTGGGATATGAGACAGATCCCTAGAATACTCGCTATAACCTGGTCTAGTATTTGTTGAGGTGTCCCAATCTTCTAAAGTTTCATAAAATCTATGAGGTGGGTTTATGTTACCCTTTAATTCAAGGACTTTATGTCTTAATTTATGACCTTCAGTAATTTTCTTTGTACCACATAAAAAAGTTATTTCAAATTTTTTAGGTCCTAAAAATTCCCAAACAGAATCACCATTCATTCTCCAACTGCAAGGAAATTCAATCCCATTAGGAATAGATTTTACTAAATCTTTACTCCAACTTATTACACCATGAAATAAATGATGATTTTGGATTACCCAATTATGTATATTAAATATTTCATTAGGTTCATGAATCATAAAAAGATTAATTCTATTATAATCTATATCTTGGGGTTGAACTGGATGGTCGGTGTATATAGTAATTGGATAATCTTTATATTTTTCAATAAAGTTATCAAAATATCCTTCTATTCTAAATTTCTGGTGTATTTTCATTTTACCAACTAATTTCCCAATCTTTAAATTCAGCTGCAATACAATCTACTTTATAATCTTTTCTTCCACCTTCATTTTCTTGGATTTTATTTTTTGCAGTATTTCTTATTCCGTTTAACCCATGTGTTAATCCTAAATTACCATCCCCCGTTCCTGCTCTATATTTGGTTTCATTATGCCAAATATGAAGATTCATTTGAGACAATACTACTATTGCTCTGACATCTTCCCCAGTTAACTTAATATCACCCTCTTTAAGAATTTCTCCTATATCATGGGTTATTTCCGCTATTTCTTTAGCATATTCTTCTTTATGTTCTGTAATAAAAACTTCTTTTAGTTGTACAATAGATAATCTATCTACTAATTCTGATAATGTTGGTAAGTATTTTCTTTTCATAATTTATCTCCGGTTCTAATTCTATAACTATCTTCATCAAAGTGTTCTGTTGATACTTCAAAAATTTCTGACATATCTTCTAAAGCAATGAGTTGGTGGGGTGATCCTCTTTCTATTGTAAGACAAGTCCCAGTAGGTATAGTAGTTGTATGTTCTATACCTTTTTCAGTATCTAACCAAATATATTCAAAACTCCCTTTACCTACATACCAAGATTCTTTTTTAATTATATGGTAATGTAATGAAAATTTGTTTCCTGCTTTAAAAAATCTAAGTAATTTCCCACAATATTCTTCATCATTGTGGATCCATACTTCTTCTCCCCATCCTTTTTGGACAATTTTAGGTTTTACTATCATAATTCTTCTATTCGTTTTGCCTTATCATCTATAATTAAATCATAAGAGGGTTTAATTGGTGTTTGAGGGTTGTCTTTATAACCAACAATTAAATCATCAAAAAGACACCCCCATTCATTTAATTGTTTTGTTGTTAGTTTTGTATAATCAATTTTACTTGCTCCTCCTCTTGCTGTATAGTAAGTAATATGCCATCCTTCTTTTTTTAACTTATTAATTTTATTAATATTAGTTATGTTAGGTTCAGCTAATTCATATATTCTTTTATCCTTATAAAAACATATAGTTTCATCTATATCAACATAAGCCTTTTTTTGTCTGTCAGGATATAATTTACTTTCTCTCATTTGATAAAATGTTTGTTGTAGAATAATTTCCTATTCTACTGAAATATACAATTTCTTTTGAATATTGTCCACCTACTATTTCTTTTCCTTTCCAATCACTCCCCACCACTAAAATATCTGGTTTTGTAGTTTGTACTAACCATTCCAGGTGGTCCCTGTTGTCAAATACCATTACTTCATCTACAGCTTTTAAGCTTTCTAAGGCATAAACTCTATCTTCTAACTTATTATAGGGTCTATCTGTACCTTTATCTTTTGATACTTTTTCATCCGAGTCAATTCCCACAATGAGTTTATTACCTAAAGATTTAGCATAATTAAATAGTTCATAATGTCCACGGTGTAGTATATCAAAACACCCATTAACCCATACTTTTTTCATAATGTATCGTAATAATTGTTTTGTTTTTCTTGTCTTTTAATGTCTTTTGGGTGATATAAAGCATGCTCTTCTACCATAGGAAGTGTAGCATATGTTTCAAAACCTTCTAATTTTTCATGAACCTTATTTATCCATTTAATTTTATCCGAGTTTTTATATATTCTCCATTGATAATCTGGCCAATTTACCCATCCTGCTTCATTAACACTCCATCTCCATTTTGCTATATGGTCTTGGGTTAATCCTTTTACAGTATTTACTCTAGGTACTAACATAACATCTACATCTTTATTCATTTCTAATAAGGATGGAAGTGTTTTTAATAATTCTTTATGAGGCATTTCATCAGCATCTATCTGGAATATATAATCACCTGAACATAGAGTAGTAAGGTAATTTTTCCAATCAGCAAAGTGTCCTTTAAAATTACTCTTAATCCAATTGAATTCACTATTAACTGATTTTGCTCTTAGATATTCTTCTATAGCTTCATCTCCATTTGTAACATCAAATAAAATAACTATTTCATCTTCAATTCTTTTATACTCTAAAAGGAAAGAAACTAACTTTTGTATTTCAACAAACTCATTACAAACTGTAATTGCATAACTAATTTTCATATATTAATCTTTACTTAAGCTAAAAATATAATCTCTTAATTTATCACTAGGTTTCCAACCTAATCGATTTAAACTATCATCATTTTCACGTAGTGTTTTTCTATAATTACCTGGTTGGTCAGGTATATTAACGAACTCACATCCAAATCTTTCTTTAAACATTTGATATACTTCATTAATTGAATAATTTATACCTGTACCAAGTTCCCAAGCATCTTCATGTTTAAGTTTCTTAAATCCTATTCTAAAAAGTCCTTCAACTATGTCATCTACATGAGTAAAATCTCTTCGTTGTTCACCATCGCCTACAATTGTTATTTTTTCTCCATTAGTTACCTGATTTCTCCAAATGCCTATTACTGCGGCCCAAGTTCCATCTACAATTTCATGGGGTCCATAAACATTGTAAAACCTAGCTATTTCTATATCTAAACCATAAGTTCTACGATACATTTTAATAATTTCTTCTCCTAAAAATTTACTAGTAGAATAAGGAGAAGTATGTGGGTCACACCATCTAGAAGATGAACCTGCATATATTAATTTAGCTCCTGTTAACCTAACAAACTCACAAACTCGTTGAGTCCCAACAGCATTAACTCTAAATGTTTCTTGTGGGTTATTAAATGATTGTTGGATTCTAGCTAGGGCTGCTAAATGGTATACGTAATCAAAGTCTTTATCCATAGTATTAATGTTAGTAATATCATTACGATGGTAAATTCCTTTTTCTTGGTGATTTTTTTCTAAACCTGTTTCATAATCGTCTAATGAATGAACTTCATGTCCTTCTGATAGTAGTTTTTTGATTAAATTTGTACCTATAAATCCTGCCCCACCAGTTACTAATATTTTCATATTTAATTTATTTTAATTTTATTTTCTGTTATTAATCCCCCTTCTGTTTTATGAAAAGAAATATCAAATGTTTGGGGTGTAATAAATGAAGGAAATGATACTTCTTTATATTTTACTGTTCCATTCATGTATGGAGCAGCTATTAATCTTTCTTCATGTATGTTTGACCCTACCTTATTTTTCACATATAAAGTAGCAAAATCAAAATCACATGAGCAAGGAACTTGGGACCTGATATTATCCCATCTATCTGACCAATCTAATTTTATTAAGTTATTCGTAAATTGCATTTTATTAAAATTTATATTATTTAACTTTTTTTTTCTTCTATCACAACCACAGTCTTCTTTTCCTCTTAATTTAGCTACATACATAGCTATTTTTTTACCCTGCCCTAAGGTAATAATAGATATTATTTTTTCTACTAAA